>Ga0315291_10009718_pt1 | contig 11791 bp, 5 predicted proteins | sample YL17G12_20_MG_FD_203070 | JGI IMG/M metagenome (GOLD analysis project Ga0315291, IMG submission 203070) | Sediment microbial communities from Yellowstone Lake, YNP, Wyoming, USA - YL17G12_20 | ecosystem: Environmental > Aquatic > Freshwater > Lake > Sediment | place: USA: Wyoming | collected...
CCAATCGCCATCAGTCCTTTCCTGAATCTCAACATAATCAATGCCGGATAAATTATCTGAACCTTTCCATTGAAGCAAAAAAGCATTGCTGGGTTGGGTGGTTGCCAAAGGATTTAATGAGGTTGTCGGAGCCGTCTTATCGATGATTAAATTCCAAGCTCCCACGCCTGTCCAATTTCCCGCCATGTCATAAGCCTGGATGAAAAATGCGGCACCATTCCCCTCTGGCTGCCCAGCTGGGCTGAATGGCATGCTCCACCCCTCTGCCCCATCCCAATCAGTTCCCAGTTTTTCCCACACTCCTGAGATCCAATTCGGGGAGTGCCAGTAAAACTCGACCCGATTTACTCCGTTATTTACATCATTGATATTGGCGGTAACAGTCATATTCGCATCAGGCAGGTAGCTATTTGAAGATGGCCATGTGATGGTCGCATCTGGTTTTGTATGATCCTCATACAACCGAATGGTATAAAAATAACTTTCTCCACCGACCAGAGGATGTTTCCAGGCCTTTAGCTTTAGATAATAAGTACCATCTTTCGATAATGTATAGCCAATCAATGGATCACGTCGCTTAGCATAGACCTCATCATCATTTTCTGCCAGGACAGTTTGACCGTCGGTATCAATTAGATAGAGATACGAATCCAGTGGAGAGCCGTTAATCATCGCATCGACGTCAGCTACAATGCGGTCACCTGCTCTTCCAGAAAACCGATAATAGTCATAATCACCATTCGGGCAAATTTCTCCAGGGATCGTGATCGATGGATCATAAGTCAGTAAAAATGCTTGACTTGGCGTCTCATCCTGACGATTCTCACCACAAGTAGATGGTAAGGTTGACGTGATGCTGAAATCATCAATTCCCCAGCCAGGGTAATTATTAGCGTCCGCATCGAACGTCGAAATTTGAAACCTGATCCTGATAATATGACCTGCGTATGCAGATAAATCGATTGCTTTATTCTGCATCCAGCTGATTGTCTCAGGTATCTGAGGATCATCATAAATTTGCGCTAGATTGCTGAATGGTCCTTCATCCTTTGAAATTTGTACCCACCGTTGATCCCAGGTTATACCTTGGGTTTCTGTTTGAACGCGATAATAAAAGCGTAAATAGTACCCACTGTTGGTAATGGAAATAGGAGGTGACGTCAAGATACCTGAATTCGGGTGACCGTCATTATAATCACCATAGCTATTCTGATACCACCAACTTCGTGTACCACTATGAGCCATACCGGGATTATCCAGGTAACTCCAATAACCGCTGGAGCTACGCACCCATTTGGATTGAGTGGTTTCCATCGTATCGCTGTATGGAATTGTTTCCGGTAGTGGAATCACAATCGGAGATTCAATTGAAAAAGTCGACGCTTGGCTCCAGGCACTAACCCCGGCGGCATTTCTTGCCTGAACACGCCAGCTGTATGCACCCAGCCCCAGAGAGTCTACATAGCGAACAGGATCAGCTTGCCATGAGAGGGTTTGGATTAAGTGTGTATTTAAATAAATCTCGACCTGGTACTCTGTTGCTCCTCCCCCATTCATCCATGAGAATGGTATCACATCCCCTTCCCGAAAAACTGAGGATTCTTCAGGATAAATCAGGATTGGAGCTTCTGGAATAGCATTTTGTGAAGACACCTTCATGGATGAGAGTGTATTCGCGGATAGCCACTGGTATTGGGTGTATCCAACGTCCTGAGTCACTGCCTGAGAGTGTCCGCTGAAGTTTTCTAATGAATATAGCGTGGCGATAGTATTCTCTCCAACAAGGATCGACTCTGCATCGTTATTCCCTAATGGATTGAGCGAGGTTCCTGTTGGATAATTTCCCACACCATACTTCACACATCCTCCATGAAAATATGCATCTTCGAACAGTGTAACTTGATTCGGCCCAGGTACACATGCCGGAGGAGGGATCGGGCAGGTATAATTTTGGGTGAAGTGGCGCAACCCCACCTGGGGTGCTGGGTTCCCTGCCACATCATACAATAGCATTGCCACACTAACTGGCCCATTCGGAACCGGCATATTTGGATTGCAGAGATCCCAGGTAAATGTAATACTAGGGTTGAACTGAGGACCCAGATTGTGCCACGCTCCGTCAAAATATGCCTTTAACTGACCATAATCTAAGCCTGTTTGGCTATCCGAGCCCCATCCACTTAGTGTGATCTTCTCGGTCGTTACGATCTCACCAGTAGTAACTCCGTTCAATTCGCCTGTTGGTGGTGTCGAATCACCCATATAATAATTGCTCGAGATATACGTTGATCTAAACACATTACAAATATCATTATCACGGCAATATGGCGGATCGAGTGGGCTTACCCGCGGCCTGCCTCCGTTGATATCAACGTCATCAAAGGTCATATCCAATGCGGTATTCCAATATGGATTCGCTGCAGGCCATGTCGGCTGATGTTCAATTTGGAAATGTAAATGCGAACCTGTGCTGTTTCCCGTATTATCTGCCAGGGCGATAAATTGACCCCTTGCAACGGGTGCACCCACCGATTTCAAGGCTGGGGGAATGCTGCCCTGTGAAAGATGCATGTACAGCTGGAATAAGGATGGATCATCAATGTTGCGCAAGACAATAAAATTGACTTTACTATGATCACAATCAGTGACTGAGTCATCCCAACCCCATACCGTCGCTGCCCGTGAGGCATTAATGCTAAAATTCGCTCCAGTCGTGCCTGAGGTTAATCCTGCCCCACTCGGACAAACCGTATTGCCCGGAAAATAAAAATCAAACGCATAATGCGCAGTTGTATAATCAGCATCATGGCCGACACTTCGGGACACATTGCCAGTCAAACCACCATGCCAGGGAAGAAAATAACCACTTTGAGTCGGATATGACTCAATGGTACCTTGATTCATTGCCAACCACATATCTTTTTCGTTTGGAGAGAGTAAATCGTCAGGGAGCAAGGTAACTGCATTTTGCCAGCCGGGATCTAAAGGTAAATAAACCTGCCAATGATCAGTTAGAAAATGAGAAACACTTAGTGCAGGCTCGGTAGGTAGCAGAGCTTCGATTTGTGAATCATAATATACCACCCAGGCAGTAGCCCACTGTTGATCTTGCGATATTTGGATATCAGTGACCTGTAAATTGGTCACCATATCCCCTTGAACATAGTTGCTATTTGAAGCAATGGCTTCAAAAATAGCTTGTTTAATTTGATCTTCGACACCCTGCACAACTACTGTGGTCGGTTCAGGCTCAGCGATAAGACCTGAGGATGAAGCTGTGGGGATCGAGAATATGAATAAGCAGATAAAAACGGTGACACACACCAGAATCACGTTCTTCCGCTTCATTGCACATCCTCCTCTTTATTCAATATCCGCATTTTTATCAAAATATGAAATTCAATAAAAAAATATTAGTACTTATATACACCACTAAAGTATCGCAGGAAACCATCCAGTGACAATTTTTAGATTTTAGTTTATTGCAAGTTTTCGGCCAGATCTGCATGATTTTTCTTCCATACTAAATTAATGTCGCAAAATGAACGCGTGCTAACCGATTTATCCATTATATGTTGTCAAAAATAAGTCCTAAACACTTATAAATGCTCATATATTCTTGCTCATGACACATGGGATGCAACGACTGATGGTAATTTACTCGTTGACGCAGTGTAATAAAACCAGATTGGTTGGGCTGATCGTAGCAACAGGGAAACCACATGTCAACGCCACCTGCTGACCAGGTTTCACTACACCTGAACTTTTCATGGCCGCATCGACATCCAAAAGCATCTCTTCCAAAGTGGCGGAGTGCGGAACGAGAAATGGAGCCACACCCCAGTACATTTCTAGGCGATTATAGGTGTGGATATCTGGAGTAAATGCCAAAATGGGAACTCCAGGACGTGTTTTTGATACAATTAATGCAGTCCTACCGCTCATTGTGAATACAGCAATCGCTGCCACATTTCGATCGTGAGCAAGCTCCCTCACAGCCAAAGACATAAATACCGTATTATCACCTTGAGTATCCGTGATAGTGGGTCCATGCCAGTGACCCCATTCCTCAACATGCGCTTCTGCTTGGCAGATAATCTTCGCCATCATATCCACAGCCTGAACTGGATATTCACCCACCGCAGTTTCACCCGATAACATAACTGCGTCAGTGCCATCAAATATAGCATTGGCAACATCGGATGCCTCAGCTCGAGTTGGGCGTGGATTATGGATCATCGACTCTAGCATTTGTGTGGCAGTAATGACCACTTTGGCGTGTCGATTGGCACATTCTATAATTCGCTTTTGGGCAATGGGCACCTTCTCAGGCGACATTTCTACACCCAAATCCCCTCGCGCAACCATAACACCATCAGTGGCATCCATAATTTGCTCTAGGCGGTCTAATGCCTCTGGACGTTCCAGTTTGGCAATGATGAGAGTATGCTTTTGTTCAGGTGCAATCGCTAGGATTTTCTCTCGCAATAATTGAATATCCTGCTCAGAACGTACAAACGACAGGGCGACCGCATCAACTCCAAGTTTCAGGCCAAATTCAAGATCTAAAATATCCTTATCAGTCAACGCGGAGATATCTAAGTGAGCTTCAGGCAGGCTTATTCCTTTATGAGACTTCAAGGTGCCTCCAACGATTACATGGGCATGCACCTGATTAATCTCAATCCTGTCGACTCGTAATTCCAAATTCCCGTCATCCAGTAAAATCCTCCCTCCCAGATGGACGCTTTGTGGCAATTGAGCAAAATCCACTGGGATTTCACCAGGTTTGATCGGATCGGCATGCGTCGTTATTGTGATAGATTGTCCACTAACAAGTAATATCTCATCATTCGGCAATTTGCCTATGCGAATTTTTGGTCCTTGTAGATCCAACAGAATACAGATTGGTTTACTAATCTCCCTGGAAACTTTCCGAAGTCGGTTGAATGCGGTGGTATGGTCTTCATGACTTCCATGAGAAAGGTTGAGTCTCGCTACATTCACCCCAAATTTTAACAAACGACCGATCGTCTTCTCGTCCTCACTCGCTGGTCCAATCGTGGCAACTATTTTCGTTCGGCAATCCATGATACATTCTCCAGTTCTATTATACCTTCCCAGTTTCAGTTAAAAAGAAAACAACCAACAAGAAGTTATTCTTGCTGGTTGTATTTTACTGTTTGAAAAATTTTCCGATCCGTTTTACATATAGCAAAGTTCAACTGCTTCTCGTTTCATGTCTGCTCGAAAATCTGGATGAGCGACATTGATCAATGCTTCTGCCCGCCTACGGATGCTTTTTCCATACAAGTCAGCTACACCATATTCAGTGACTATATAACGGACATGGTTTCGACTGGTTACCACACCTGCACCTCGCTTGAGCATGGTCACGATACGGGAAATTACCGTACCATCACGCATCGTCGTAGTACTGGGCAAGGCAATAATGGGTACGCCACCTTTAGAACGTGATGCTCCATAGATGAAATCCAGCTGACCACCAACTCCGCTGTACAACTTTGGACCAATGCTGTCCGCACATACTTGTCCAGTCAGGTCGACCTCAATTGCCGAGTTGATAGCTACCATGCGGTCATTTTGTGCGATCACATATGGATCATTGATATATTCGGTTGGATGTAACTCAATTAATGGGTTGTCATCAACCCAATTGTAAAGCCGTCGCGAGCCAATAATAAATCCGGCTACGATCTTTCCAGTGTGCAGAGTCTTGCGTGCATTGGTCATTACGCCGGCATCCACCAGGTCTATCACACCATCAGAAAATAGCTCACTATGCACACCCAAATCTTTCTTGTTATATAAGTATTTCAATACCGCATCTGGGATCGCACCTATACCCATCTGCATAGTAGCACCATCAGGGATCAATTCAGCAATATGACCTGCAATCTTTTCGGTAATCTCATCTGCGCCTTCACCTCCCATTGACATCTCCGCTAGCTGATAGTTGACTGGAACGATGTAGTTAAGCCGACTCAAGTGGATGAATGAGTCCCCCAATGTTCGGGGCATTTGTTGATTAACTTCTGCAATGATGATCTGAGCAGACTCTGCAGCCGATTTGGTCAATCCATTCTCGATGCCAAAGCTTAAGAAGCCATGCTCATCTGGGGGTGATAAATGCACCAAAGCTACATCCACTGGTAAATGCTTGTTCTTGAATAGCAGGGGGAACTCTGAGAGTAATACCGGCGTAAAATCTGCCCGCCCTTCCTGAACTGCCTTGCGGATATTAGCACTGATAAACATGGTGTTAACCCGCATATGACCTTCCATCTCAGGACTGACATAATCAGCAGGTCCAACACTCAGCGCCTGACATATCTCCACATCCTTCAAGTTAGGTGCGTGCTTGACCAAAGCAGCCAATACTGTCTGGGGTGTGGAACAGTTTCCGGTTAAAAATACACGCTGACCCGATTGGATCTTCTTAACGGCTTCTTCGGCTGTAACGACGCGTGATTGGTAAAGCTTATTAAGATCCATTTTATTACTCCTCTTCTTCGACGCTGGCTCTCGTACGAGATAAGCGCCGGAGTTCACCCTTATAGATAATCGCACCAGATTCAATTGCAGGATTTTCTTCAATGGCTAAATCAGTGCCCTTTTCCGCTATCTCTTTAATAAATGGAAAAGCTGCATTTAAAAAGGCATAAGTTGAAGTCCGTGCCACCGCACTTCCCATATTTGGCACGCAATAATGGGTGATTCCTTCTTCAACAAATGTCGGGTGTTCGTGTGTGGTCGGGCGTGATGTTTCCACGCATCCTCCCTCGTCGATGCTGACATCCATGATCAAGGATCGAGGTTTCATACCCCGGATCATCTCGCGCGTAATGACAATCGGTGGGCGCTCACCGGGGATAAGAATGCATGCTGCAACAATATCTGCATAGGATGTTGCCCTCGCCAGATTGTGTGGATTGGATACCATGGTTGCCACACCCGGGAACGTTTCATGAATGGTTTGTAGCGCATCCAGGTTTGTATCCAAGATGGTTACATGAGCCCCAACGCCGAGGAATGAGCGTGTGGCTGCTGTTCCCGTTACGCCTGCACCAACAATGACTGCTTCAGCGGGGGGTACTCCTCCAATTCCACCTAACAAAATCCCTTTACCTCCTGCATCATTTTGCAACAAGTGTGCTCCAATTTGAGCAACCAGGCGACCCCCAATCTGGCTAAGTGGCTTGCGGACGGGTTGCGAACCATCTACCAATTGGATTTGCTCATAGGAGATGGTGGTGATCTTCTTTTCCTGCATGAGATCTATCTTATCCTGCCGGGAAGAAAATAGATGTAATAAGCCCATAATAGTGATTTCTGGACGTAGCCATTCCAGTTCTTCGTAAGTGGGTCGGGCAACCTTGCACAGTAAATCTGCACGTCCAAATACCTCGTGAGGGGTATATACAATTCGGGCTCCTGCCCGCTCATATTCCTGGTCACTGAACCCGGCACCCACGCCTGCATTATGTTCCACATAGCAAATGTGCCCTTCTTTAGTTAACATCTGCACTGCCCCAGGGGTTAAACCAACCCGGAATTCGAATGTCCGCCTTTCTTTTGGAACGCCTATATTCATAACCTTCACTCCTTTTTTACTTGATGTATCTGCAATCAACCCTTGAGATAAATCATGGGGATATATTCTTATTTCATATTGAGAACTTTACGAATGCGTGGAATCGCCCAATCCAGGGTTGCCTGGTCAATGATCAAAGGCGGTGCAAAACGGATCACGTTCTCATGCGTCTCTTTAGCCAAAATTCCTTCTTTGACTAATGCCTCGCAAAATCTTCGTGCGCCTCTAGCTTTTGGGTACAACTCGACGCCGATCAACAATCCCTTCCCACGCACGTCTTTAACGTGTGGACTGGATATCTCGACAAGCTGTTCGTAAAAATATTCCCCCATTTTTGCCGAGTTCGCCACCAAATTTTCCTCTACTAAAACATGCATTGCTTCTCGAGCAACCGCCATACCTAATGGGTTACCACCAAATGTAGAACCATGCTCACCAGGCTGAAATAATCCCAATAAAGACGCATCAGCTACTACAGCAGAGACAGGATAGAAACCACCTGATAGTGCTTTTCCAATAATAATCATATCCGGTCGTACTGATTCATAGTCGCAAGCAAACATCTTGCCTGTCCGACCAAGGCCGGTTTGGATTTCATCCGCGATAAAAAGGACATTATTTTCTGTGCAAAGGTTTCGAACCTTTTTTAGATATCCTGCTGGTGGGATATTCACACCAGCTTCGCCTTGGATTGGCTCCAGCATGACTGCTGCAGTATGTGGATTAATGGCTTCAGCGATGGCTTCCGCATCCCCGAATGGGACGACCACAAACCCAGGCGTGAACGGACCAAAATCGTCGCGATAGAGGGGTTCAGTTGAGAATGAAATGATAGAAATGGTACGCCCATGGAAATTATTCTCGCATGTGATGATCTCTGCATGATGACGAGGCACACCCTTCACTTGATAAGCCCATTTACGTGCCAGCTTAATCGCAGTCTCCACCGCTTCTGCCCCAGAATTCATGGGTAACGCCATCTCATAACCAGTTAGTGCACATAATTCTTTATGGAATAATGGTAATTGGTCATTTCTGAAGGCTCGTGAAGTCAATGTCAGATGCTTCGCCTGTTCAAGCAATGCGTTGAGTATCCTGGGATGGACATGTCCCTGGTTAAGCGCAGAATATGCACTTAGGCAATCCAAATAGCGCTTGCCTTCAATATCGTAGACCCATACCCCCTCCCCGCGTGTGATAATTACGTCCAGAGGATGGTAATTGTGAGCCCCATAGTGTTCCTCTAATTCAATGTACTCCTGCGTATTCATTATCACCTCACGCAGCACCAAATAAACGTGCCAGGATGGCTTTTTGGGCATGCAGTCTATTATGAGCTTGCGGGAAGAGCGCTGAATGGGGTCCGTCGGCGACTTCATCAGTGATTTCCTGACCCCGGTGAGCCGGTAAACAGTGCATGACGATAACACGCGGATCAGCTTCAGCTACCAGGGTTGCATTGACCTGGTAAGGTGGGAAAACCTTTTCGCGCGTCTTGGTTTCTTCCTCCTGACCCATACTGGTCCATGTATCCGTATAGATGACATGGGCACCTCTCACCGCCTGGTGTGGGTCACGTAGTAAATAGATCTTGCTGCCACTTTGTTGTGCCAGCCTTTTCCCAACCTCCACTGCGAAAGGCTTGATTTCATACCCCTCCGGGCTGGCGATGGAGAAATTGGCACCCAATAGTACGCTGACATGCATCAGTGATACAGCAACATTATTACCATCACCGACATAACTGATATTTAAGCCTTTCAATTTACCAAATTTTTCCTGGATGGTTAAAGCATCCGCCATTCCCTGGCAGGGATGGTTGTAATCACTCAAGCCGTTGATCACCGGGATGGATGACCATTTCGCAAGTTCCAATACATGCGAATACTCGAAAACTCGTGCCATAAGCGCATCCACATATCCTGAAAGCACTCGCGCAACATCAGCAATAGATTCACGCTTGCCCAATCCAATCTCGGCCGGTGAAAGATAAAGAGCATCTCCTCCTAAATGCCGCATGGCCATATCAAATGATACCCGTGTTCTCAAGCTCGGTTTTTGGAAGATCATCGCCAGAACTTTCCCCTTGAGCAGCGGAGGATTCCCCCTATCTACGTATTCTTTCTTTAACTTCACGGCTAAATCTAACATGCTTTGGATTTCCAAAGCAGAGAAATCTGAGATGGCTATAAAGTCTTTCATGGATTATCCTCCAACGTGAAACTACGGGTTTTGTGCAGTATAACACAGCCATAATACCTGCCACATTGCCATAGTTCAGATGAATGATTGATTAATGTCATGTTTTTATCGCCCCATACAAATAAACAATCCGATGAGATGCTCGGCGGGGTGTTTTATTTCTGGATAAACAAAACCCCAGGGCAAGCCCTGGGGTTTGATTGTACCTTGGGTGGTAAGCAGCTTTTAGCGTGAGCTGAGGGGGAAATAATAGTGATATCCAACCATGACAGAGGCGGGTATGCTAACCGCCTTATGGCTGTATGAATCAGTCACTTCAACGTAGGCCTGATAGATCCCAAACTTCTGATATTGATGGGATACCGCAGGCGAGGAGGTGACCAGGATATTACTCCCGTCCCCGAAGTCCCAGCGATAGTAAACCGCTTCGCCGCCTTCAGAGGAGGTCATCGATGCAGTGAAGTCCACATAGCCAAACGGAGCTGCGGTGAAGTAGGAGGCAGCGCCAAAGTCCACATTGACTATGTCATCCTGCCAGTCGAAGAGAGCTTGCATCAAATCCTGACGGGTATTGAAGCCTGTGTCGTTATTAACTCCTTCCAGGCCGAAGTTAAGTTCAGCCACGCGCCAGGCCACTGGCTCTTGTGGAACCATGATGGGATTCTTCACCCTTTCGATGGTGGGCTCGTATGAACTGCGGGTGCCCACATAGCCATTCTCAACCGTATCCGTAACCGTGTTAACCACCTCGAAGAGCGGGCTTGTATCCAGATCGATGTAGTTAGCCCACTGTACTTCGTCCACCGCGTACTGGTTCCCAGCTCCATCCCCTTCCGTGCTCAGATCGAGGATCATGTCTTTCAGGAATGGATTGGCTTCCTCCACTCCAACGACACTGGGTTGAGGTGGCATGGCGGGGAACACCCCATCCAGCAAAGGTGTATTCGAGGCGCCTCTCACGTAGGGCGGGAATGCATCAGCCGGGCCATTTCCAAACAATCTGTAGTAGAAGTCTCCCAGCGCTTCCTGGCCGGTGAAGATCAGCTTGCCGCCGTTCGCCAGGTAGTTACGGAAATCGTTGAAGTTTAACTTATCTCCAGAATAGAGATAGGCATCATTCAACAGCAAGTAGCCTCCGTACTCTCCGCTCCAGACGACCACTTTGTCGTACTGATCGAGAACGGCAAGAGGTGGAGAGTAGGGTGCATCATTCGACACGTTCCAGTAATCATAGGTCAAGCCCATGGCTACCAGCGTCGAGGTATAGTAATTGGTGTAATCGTTGAATGGTCCACCGTAAATGGTAGTGAAACCATCATCGGTGGCTTCTGATTCATCGAAGTCTACCAGCAGGACATCGCCGGTACCAGCCGGGATCACCCGTACCCAATACGGGATGTGAGCCAGGTGGTCGGTGCCGCTGATGACGATGTTGCCTTCGAGGTCTTTTGGTGTTGCTGCATCTCCTACCGTCACCGTGAACGTGAAGGCGTCTGTACCACCAGCCATCATGTCGAGGGAATCCGTGGAGGTAGTGAAGGTAACCAGACCAGATTCTCCCACCGTTTCTACGACATCCACGCTGTAAGTCTCATCCATTCCAGCGACTTCACTGGCGTTGATCACCACACTATCCGATGAGCCTTGTGGAAGCATACCAAAGCTGTAACTGGGCTTATCGAAGGTCAGGCCGGGATCACCTACTTTGCTTAGATCGATGCGGCCTGCACCCTGGGTCATAACGTTCGCCGTAGTCTCCCCATCCAAATTGAGTATGGTCTGGCTGGCGGTGCTCATTAGTGCGCTTTTAACTTGAGCCGGCGTCCAATCAGGATGCAGCTCCAGCAAGAGAGCAGTCGCCCCAGTCACGTGGGGAGCGGACATACTTGTCCCACCCAGCACCTGATAAGTACCGTCCCAGTAAGCGCTGAGAATATTCACACCTGGGGCAGTTACATCAGGCTTGATGCCAAG
>Ga0315291_10009720_pt1 | contig 11790 bp, 13 predicted proteins | sample YL17G12_20_MG_FD_203070 | JGI IMG/M metagenome (GOLD analysis project Ga0315291, IMG submission 203070) | Sediment microbial communities from Yellowstone Lake, YNP, Wyoming, USA - YL17G12_20 | ecosystem: Environmental > Aquatic > Freshwater > Lake > Sediment | place: USA: Wyoming | collected...
CTTGTTATGGCGCGCTATCCCCAATCTATCCACATTCTATATTCATGGAATTGGCTGGGGAGTGTACCTGGCCGCGACGACCGGCCTGTGTGTATTATGGGCAAAAAGCCCTCTTCTGGACGAAAGGCACATCGGCCTGGCCGTCATCTTGAGTTTGTTCTCCTCTCCCCATTCCCACATCCAGGACCTCGTTTTGCTGATCATACCCATCGCGTGCCTCATGCTGGTCTTGATCCGAAAATATATTTATTATCGCGAGACGCGGTTCTCCTGCCGTTGGCAGATTCGTTGGTTCTATTGTTCAGCTTTTTCGCAGAGTCTCTGATATACGGCGTTTATTATCTTATCATCCTCTTTTTACTCATTGCATTATGGTTCCCTGAGCGGCTTTTCCGCAAAAGATTGGAATCTCCGGGATGAAACCTCGCCTTCTCGATCTACGCAATATAATTTTTCTCGTTGGGGTTGTTTTCCAGGTTGCCTGGTATGCTGTCCTATTAGGTTATATGTTTGCCCACCTTGATAGGCTCAAAAGAATTGATTATAGCGTTATGTATTTGGGTGGGTACATTGTTCGTTTTGAGTCGCCAACCAGACTCTACGATCTAGATCTTCAACGCTTTATCCAGGAAACGGTCATTTCTCCTGACCGGACGACACCCTTTTACCCTTATAATTACCCGCCTATTCTTGCCCGTATTTTGGGGTGGGTTACGACCAAGGACTTTACTGCATCATATTTCCAGTGGATCCTCATCCTGGTCGTATTTCATTTACTTGGTCTGAGCGCGTTGGTTTACTTGATGCGCGTCTATCAATGGCAGGTTGGAGAACTATGGATATTTGGTATTTCTGGACTTCTCTTTTTTCCAATCTTTGTTTCCTATTTGAAAGGGCAGGATTCTACCTTTCTGTTATTGGGTGTTTCTCTCTGGACCTTTGGTCTATTGACTTCTCGAGAGCGGGTCGCAGGTCTGGGTCTGGCTTTGACGATTATTCGTCCGCAGGTAGCCCTAGCGTTGGCGCTTCCATTCCTTTTCAAGCGACGACAAGTTTGGTGGTGGTTCCTTGCTTGGGGATTTGTTCTGTTCGGATACAGCTACTTGTTGGTCGGTTGGAATGGCTTGGTAGATTTTTTCCGGGTGTTATTAGTCAGTGGACAAGGTTATGGTTTTGATGTAGATAGGATGATTACCTTGATGGGGGTGATCATACGCTTATTTCCCGCCATTGACTCGCAACTCCTTCACATCATCGGTTATGCCGGATATACCCTGGCAATTTTGTTCCTTTGTATCCTGTGGTCAAAAAGTGCCGTTATCGAGTTCAAACACATTGGCCTCGCTGTCCTTCTCAGCATGGTGTTTTCACCGCATATGCACAGTCATGATCTGAGCCTATTATTAATTCCAGCTCTTGGGGCAGCGACAACGCTCGCCGGTTGCAGGGTCTTGTCAAAGAAGGATGCAGCCTTGCTGCCGTTGTGTGCATCCGTGTTGCTGGCGCTAAACGATATTCTCTCAACCAGGATTATTATTTACTTGCTCATGCTCGTCCTGGCGCTTTTCCTGTGGTTTCCTGGGTGGCTGAAACCGGCCTGGAAGGAGGCTCTTCCATGAGTCCCAAAAACATCTTTGAGCGTTCCCTTCGATCATTATTCATTGCTGCCCTAACCCTGCAGGTTACTTGGTATGCAATTGGGACACACTCTTTTTTTCAAAAGAAAAATCCGGAAGGGGTCGAATTCCGCTGGTTTTATGCGGTAGGCAAGGTATTCCGGGAATATGGTCCGAGCCATGTCTATGATTTGGATCTGGCAAGGATTTATCAGGCGCAGGTGGCGGGAGCACCCGTAGGCACTGTAAGGCTTGCGCTGCCCAATCATCCGCCGTTTGTCTATCCCCTGGTGGCGTTACTAGCCGGGCTGGATTTCAGGAATGCATATTATTGTTACCTCGTTCTTATCCTGCTCATTACGACGCCTTTAATGGTGGTAGTCTACCGGTCTCTCAGGAAGGAGAATTGGCCGCGGCTGGAGTCGTTGATTGTGGTTGTCAGCCTGGTGCTCTTTGAGCCGTTTTTTACCAGCCTTTTGAGGGGACAGGATACCTACCTGCTTTTCCTGGGAGGATTGTTCCTGCTTTCCGGCCGGATGCTTGAAAAGGACTGGTTGGCTGGCCTCGGCCTGGGGCTGATGCTCATCCGACCCCAGATTGGGTTTGCCCTGGCGCTGCCGTTCCTGTTCCGCCAGCGCAAGATATGGTGGTGGTTTCTGGCGACCGCAGCGGTACTTGGCATGTACAGCTTTGCACAGGTCGGTTGGACTGGAGCGATGAAATATTTACACGTTCTATCGTTGAGTACTGGCGTAGAAGGTTTTGGCTGGGATGAAGTGGGAATGTTTAATCTTGTAGGTCTCCTGATACGCATTGCCCCGGGGTTGGACCTGGATGTGGTTCATGCCATAGGATGGGGATTTTATGCGGTGACTCTGGCTGGCCTGGGTACGTTGTGGAGATGGTCAAAATCCATCCGTCCCTGGCATCTCGCTCTGGCTGTTGTCTTGAGCTTGTTTGCTGCACCGCATCTGCACTACTACGACCTGGCACTGCTTGCGATCCCAATCGTCGGGTTGGGGGTGACGGGAGTGAAAAACAGCAGGTTCAAGGTCCTACCGGCCGCGGCGATGTTAACAATGGCCTCCTTATTCTTGCTCGCGGCTGAATTGTGGGAGCAGGTTCATAATATTATTCCCTATTTACTCATGGCCGCGCTGCCGGTGTTTACCTGGCTGGCGGAACGCGAGCGTTTGACATTGGATGTGAAAACTTGAAACTTGCCATGAAAAACACATCCCCAAGGAATTTCCTTCAGCGAGCATTGGCTGTGCTGTTCTGCCAGACATTCGAAACCCTGCTCTACCTGAGCAGGGGTGACTATGGCGAAACACGGATTTTTTTACAGAGGAAACATCATGAAATCCTATCGTAAAGAACTCTGGTTCAACATTCCCTCTCGCCGCGCTTTTATCAACATTGCATCGCAAGTGGAAGAATGCCTGCGCGAGAGCGCCATCCGCGAGGGGCTGTGCTTGGTGAACGCCATGCACATCACCGCCTCGGTCTTCATCAACGACGACGAATCAGGCTTGCACCACGATTACGAGGAGTGGCTGGAAAGACTCGCCCCGCACGAGCCGGTCAGTCAATATTGGCACAACCGCACCGGCGAAGACAACGCCGATGCCCACATGAAACGCCAGGTGATGGGGCGGGAAGTGGTTGTCGCCGTGACAAACGGGAAACTGGATTTTGGTCCCTGGGAGCAGATCTTCTACGGCGAGTTCGACGGCCGCCGCCGCAAACGTGTGCTGGTCAAGATCATCGGTGAGTAACAGACCCTAAAGGTCTCGAAGACCTTTGGTTTCTGTAAAGGATAAACCAAAGGAGGAACCCCATGAAACGCTTGCACTGGTACGATTACATCACCATCAACCTGTTCTGGCTCGGCCTGAATATCCGCAACACGGCGGTCGGCTCGGTCTTCACGCCCTACCTGGTGGCCTTGTTTGTGCCGACAGGCCGGCAGAACACCGCCCTGGGCGCCATCAGCACGGCGGGTCTCATCATCGCCATGCTGGTGCAGCCGGCCGCGTTCGCTCCGCAAGCCTTTCTCCAATGCTTCCGGGTAGAACCCGCCTTCGCGCACCTGCGGGATCGAGAAGGTAATGCTGCCCACTCGGGTATGGACCGTCTTCGGCTTGTAGCCATTAGCATGCCCCTGACGTTCCTCGGTATGTTGATAAGGTTCTGCCTTCAGGTACTGCTGTCGTTCCGCCTGCATCGCCGCATTGATGATCACCTGGATCAGCTCTGGCAGAATGTCAAATCCTTGTTTGCTGACCCGTTCCAGAAGTTCAGCGGGTAGAGTAAAATCCTCTCGGTAGGTCATGGCGATTCTCCTTTTTGGTGTCGTAACCGTGAGGATAACACCTGACCTACTCTTTTGTCGAAATTACAGAAAGAAGTCTACACTACTATTTTTTAGGGTTGCATATGAAACGAATATTATTAATTCATCCCTTTATATTTTCCGCCATTTCAGCCATTATTCTGTATGTTAGTATGCTGAATGTTACGGTATTTATTCCACCTCATGATGTAATACTTCCTTCTATTCTAGCGGTTATCGTTGGTTTGATATTCAATCTTATCGGGTTTGCTCTCACACGCGATGTGAAGAGCGCGGCGGTATTCGCGTCTATATTTGTTATTGGTCTTTTATATCTCTGGCCATTGTTTTTAGCGGTTATCGGGATCACAATTTTGGGTATCCTCCTTATCAGGATCATCCTGAAAAAAGTGGGTTTTAATGAAATCAACCTTATCATGACATCGGTGGGCATATTTCTGTCTGTATATTATTTGTATCAGTTCATTGGTTTTTCCATTGGACAGAAAACAGTCACTTACGTCAATTTTGTGCAACCGGTGATGGCTAGCCAGGAAGTAACTGCATCAAGCAGTCAATTTCCGGATATTTATTATATTATTTTGGATGGTTATGGTCGCGCAGATATGTTACAGACCATTCATGGATACGACAATACTGCTTTTATCGCTGAACTAGAAAATCGCGGTTTTGTGGTGGCCCAGAAGAGTCAGGCAAACTACCCACGTACATTACTTTCGGTTGCATCCACGCTGAATATGCAATATCTGGATAGTATATCTGATGCTATGGACAGTTCCCATTCATGGTGGCCTGCTGGTGATATTATCCAACACAGTGAAGTACGTCAATTTTTGGAACAAGAGGGATATCAGACAGTTTTCATATCAAGCGGCTGGGATTTGACCGATATTCGTGATGGTACCTACTATTTGAAGCCATATCCAATTATGCTAAGGAATTTTCAAGCAGCATTTATTAGTTGGACGAATTTGAACTTTTTGAGCGGGTTTTCACAGTCGGTGATATCCCTCCCATCTAATGAGAATTCCCGCCGCGGGATTCTTTATAGTTTTGAAACATTGCCAGAAGTCTCGTCTTACGCGGGGCGGAAATTTATTTTTGCTCATATCCTCGCGCCGCATCCTCCCTTTTTATTCAATAGTGATGGTGAGCCAGTTGATGAAAATTTTTTTTATCCGAAATTTGGGATACAGGTGGATTCCGAGAACGTCTCTAGGTATCGGCGCGGGTACCTTGAACAACTAACATATATCAATCGACTAACTTTGGAAATGATTGATGGTATCCGGGCCAACTCGGCAACCCCGCCGGTCATTATTCTTCAAGGAGACCACGGACCGGATGTTTTTATGAATTATGATGATCCCCATAAGGCTTGTCTCTACGAGCGTTATTCCATACTTAATGCTTATTATTTGCCTGGTATTAGGCCCAATGTGATCCCGGAAGATATTAGTCCAGTGAATTCATTTCGCCTTATTTTTAACCTGTATTTTGGAACAAATGTGGCAATGCTGCCCAATCATCAGTATTTTTCTCCAAATTCCAATATCTATCAATTCCAGGATGTGACCTCCCTAACTGAAATCCCTTGCGATATACCTGACTCAGTTCAACCATAGTTCGGGAAGCTTGATATGAATGCGTATTCCAGTGAAATCGTTCACTTAATCCGGTCTTGCCCTCTAGGCATTGCAGGTGGTCTTGATCGGAATTTGATTCAAAATGCCTCTTTAGAAAAAAATCCCGCCTCGGGGCGGGTTGATAAGATGCCGTGCTTCTACACTTCTACACTTAAAGATGCAAGGGACGATTCGGCCTGGAAAATCCACAGGGGGATACCCCAGCAGAGCAAACCGGGACAGCTATTCAATTGTTATACTCCCGTCTGGAACAGACCGTGATCCTGCATGTTCTTGTTGATGTAAAAAATAGGTGGCGGGCAAAATGCTCGCCACCGCATTCGTTCTGGCAAATTAAACCTATCGACCTTCCATCAGGTATATCATACGCGGTGTATCCCTAACTGGAACTGTTTCGTGAATATTGAAGAACTGCTTGAATGCCGCTTCAAACCCTTCTCGGGTGTAATCTGGGAAGATATCTTCTCGAGATGCAAGCAGGATCTGCACCTGTGAGTCCTGTTTTGGTACAAACTCGATCACTAACCAGTGTCCTGCCTGATGGAAGAAATCTGCCAGGTGCGCCAGCGGCACATTGTTCGCAATTGCAAGGTGATGGATGAGCGCCAAGGCCAACACGCAATCGACAGGGCCACGCTCGAGCAAGGACATCCGCTCTCGATTATTCCAGCCTAAAGCCGGGCTGGGATTGGTTAGGTCAAGCACCAATGGCAGCAAATGGGTTTCTTTGTTGGCCTTACAATCTAGATAATTTCGCTCTACGGCAGCCGGATCAATGTCGAATGCAACTGTCGGGATGCCATGTTTGCTGGCTGCCCGGCTGAACACACCCGTGTTTGAGCCCAGGTCCCAGACTGCGTAGGGAGCAATCTTCCCGATAAACCTTTCAACGATTTCAAATTTGTGGCGGGAGGCATCGTCTGAGTAATGACTAGCGGTTTCATCGTAGTAGCTGCTCCATTCGGTGCCTGTAGGTTTCCACTTCAGACTGCGGACGACCGTTTTTAGGTTATCCACCAGGCTCTCAAGAGAAGTCTGGCTCATCCGTGCGCTCTGATTTGAACGTCCCGAGCCCGTTGAAGCATACTTGCGCTGAAATAAAGCGTGCAGATGGATGTGAGTGCTCAACCCAAATTTCAAACGTGTGCGGGCCGGGAGGAGCCGGCTGGCCAAATCCAGTGGAATGCCGTCAATATACACTCGCAGCAATTGGCTAAGACGCACATCTATGTAAGCAATCAGTGCCAGAGGCGCGAGAAAATGCTGGCAGAACTGCTTGTAAGCCACCCAAGGTTGGCCCTCGTGGTAGGTTTCAAATGAAAGCGTATCAATTAAAATCGGATGCCCTTGATGAAACTGGATGTTATAAGCGCTGGCGTCTTTGAGAGACATGCCTTTCTTCATTGCGCGTGATTGGATGGCAAGCGTTCTTAAAGCCGCGTCTTTGAGCTGGCTAAACGACCACTCATAGGGATTGGAAATAAATTCAACCAGTTCCGGGCGGATCACTTTATAGGGATGCAATGGCTGAAATGGTTTTTGATCAACCTCTTCATGGCGGACCAGCATACCCTTGCCGATCAGTTCGGCATAGAGTCCGGATGAAAACAGGAAATCATAATCCGGCTGGTAGGCTTGATTGACCTGCCGATACAGGATGCCGTTGTCGAGAAAGAGAAACCCGCTCGGGTCCCGAAAGGATGCCCTCAAGGCAGAACTATTCGTCATCATTATCTTCGCTTTTATCAGATTTCGCTCGTTTAAATAGATTTTTAATCTTGGACCAGGAGGCCCTCAGGAGTATCCCGGCGCCCAAAAGTACAGCGATTAGCAGTTGGATTAGAAAACTGCCACTGCCTGGGTCAAGATAGGCGGGGGGTCTGGTAAGAACACCGATTGCATGGCCTAACAGTTGTAGAATCATATGTTTCCCCTTTTCCTATGGCGTTACTTCGAAGAATTGATAGGGATGAACGTAGTCTGAAAAATAGCTTTTGTCTTCCAATAAGCCCTTGTTTTCACCAAAATTGGTGTCTAAAATTAACCTAAACGAATTTATGGGAGTTATCGTTGGATACAATTCGTTCTTGCCGCCCCCAGGAAAATAGTAGGCATTGAATATACTTATTCGTTTTGATTCTAGAGACTCGGTTGCCTGATCCGATCTGCCGTTGGATAGGATTTGGTATGTAGGGTCCCACCCACGGGTGAAAGCCGAGCCATGATCGGCTCGGGGAATGATAATGGGCGGAATATCGGACTGACTTAGAATTTGATCCACCATGGTCTCAACCATTTTATTGAGAAATATCACTTGATCTAATAAGCAACTTTATGAGACCAGGCATCATTCATCTTCCTGCAATTCAAAGATTCTTTGACCTACAGGGTTTCCATAAGATGGCCCAAACAGACGATGCAAATAACATGCCCCAGACAGGTAGCAGAAATCGATGGAGGCCGATGGGTAAATGGTCTATAAGATTGTAAATGTGACCAAAAGAAAAATAACCCCACAATTACATAAGTCAGAAACCCACTTTTCGTCCAATTCTTCAGCAAGAGCCTGCCAACAAGCAAAAGCAGTCCGGTTGTTATTAAAAACACAACCCATGGTCTCAATGTTACTGAAATCTTCAACAACTGAACATTTGTTGAATAAAGGCTCAGGATGGGGAAAACTGCTGATAAAGAGGGAAAAATAAGAGGTGAAGAATAGATTTTACGCACAGACGCCTTTCATACTGACATGTTTCTCCAGTAACTATTAACTTTTACGGTCGATAGGTTTTATAATGACAAATAATACATGGACTCTGAACTAGGGAGATACCTTACATGTTTTCCCCTCATTCAGATTAACCAGCCATTATTATAAGAGAAATCGTTGATTTACACAATCTTTCGCTCTGGAGTTCAGACATGATTCCGGACAGGGCAAATGATCTGGGAAAAGGCAAACGGGCTAGCAAAAGGATTGGAGGGGGGAGGTCGCGCTTGAGCTTGAAGAAGATAAAGGGGCAGAGCAGATTTGCTGTTTTCGACTTCCTACCGGGGGCAGTTGTTGGCGCATGGTTTCGCCAGAGTAATTCACAAAATGATCGGGAATGACATGCCCATGAAACAATGTCGCCTGCAGCAACAGCCAGTAGCCGTTGGCTTCTCTGTCTCTCAAGGTTCCTACACAACCAGTTTTCTTGGTTCGTGTGCAAGGCATCTCGGCCTGGCAGTGGTGACCAGTCTATTCCTCGCGCCGCACCTCTATTATCACGAATTGACCCTGCTGCTTTTGCCCATTCTAGGGTTTGCCATTATACTGGTGGAAGCGGGCGTCTTGCGCCAGGAGAAAAGCATGTACCTGCCGGCTGCTTTTTCCCTCCTTTTGCTGCTGGGCGACATCTCTCCCGCCAGGTTTATCATTACCTACCTTGTCATGGCCTTCCTTGTCGTGGGATTATTGTTACCCATCTTCCCTTGCTTCTCTCCCATTGGGAGAGGTGATGGGGGTGAGGGTAAAAACAGGAAAACAACATGAACTCTTATCGCAAAGAACTCTGGTTCAACATCCCTTCCAGGCGCGGGTTTGTCAACATCACGCCTCAGGTCGTTGATTGCCTGCGTGAAAGCGGTATCTGCGAGGGGCTGTGCCTGGTAAACGCCATGCACATCACCGCCTCGGTCTTCATCAACGACGACGAATCAGGCTTGCACCACGATTACGAGGAGTGGCTGGAAAGACTCGCTCCGCACGAGCCGGTGGGCAAATACTGGCACAACCGCACAGGTGAGGATAACGCTGACGCCCATCTCAAGCGCCAGGTGATGGGACGCGAAGTCGTCGTGGCGATCACCGAAGGACGCCTGGATTTCGGTCCGTGGGAGCAGATTTTTTACGGCGAGTTCGACGGCCGCCGCCGCAAACGTGTGCTGGTCAAGATCATCGGTACGTAGCGGACCTAAAGGTCTTCGCGAAGCACCCCCGAAGGGGGCTGAGTCCTTTAGGGTTTGTGAATAATAAACTAACTGAAGGAGGAACCTCATGAAACGCTTACGCTGGTACGATTACATCACAATCAACCTGTTCTGGCTCGGCCTGAACATCCGCAACACGGCGGTCGGCTCGGTCTTCACGCCCTACCTGGTGGCTCTATTCGTGCCGGCCGGCCGGCAGAACACCGCCCTGGGCGCCATCAGCACGGCGGGTCTCATCATCGCCATGCTGGTGCAGCCGGCCGCCGGAATTTTGAGCGACCGTTCCACCTCCCGTTTCGGGCGTCGTCGTCCGTTCATCTTCTTCGGCGTCCTGTTCGATGTGCTTTTCCTGGTCGCCATTGGCCTTTCGGGGAACTTCTGGATGCTGCTGGTCGCCACGCTGCTGATCCAGTTCTCGGCCAATGTCTCGCACGGCCCGTTGCAGGGCCTCATCCCGGACCTGGTGCCTGAAGACCAGCGCGGGCGCGCCTCGGCTGTCAAGGCGGTGCTGGAGCTGGTGCCGATCGTACTGGTTGGGTTCACCATTGCCCAACTGGTCGGCAAGGGGCAACTGATGTGGGCGATTGCCGTGACCGCCGTCACGGTGTTCATCACCATGCTGCTGACGCTCGTCTTCGTCAAGGAGAAACCGCTCACTGAAAAACCCACCATCTCACTGAAAGTCCCCATGCTGCGCGTGCTGGGGATGCTGGCCGGGATTGGCCTGGGCGCGGTCGCCGGTCTGATCGGAGGCGGCGCGGTGGGTGGGCTGGTCGGGTTGATCGCCTGGCCGTTCGTCGGGAAGGCGGCCGCCTTGGCCGTGATGGTCGGTTTGGGTGGGGTGGTGGCAATGGTCGTGGCGGTGGTGGCAGGCGTATGGTCCGGGGCGTACGCGACCCTGGGCCGGGACGCGCGCCGCCAGTCCTCGTTCACCTGGTGGGTGGTCAACCGGCTGCTGTTCCTGGCGGCGGCCACTTCGTTCCAGGGTTTCCTGCCCTTCTTCCTGATGTTCGCCTTCAAAGTGGACGCCGCAAAAGCCGCTTCCATGAATGGCACATTGATGACGGTCATCGGCCTGTTCATCATGCTGTCCGCCTTCGCCGGAGGCTGGTTCTCCGACCGCTTTGGCAAACGGCGCGTGGTGGCCCTGAGCGGGCTGGTATCCGCCGTCGGCGCATGTATGGTGCTGGGGGCGATCTGGGTGCCCAAAATGGCGATCATCTATGCAGCCGGCGGCGTCATCGGGCTGGGGGTGGGAATATTCATGACCGGCAACTGGGCGCTCGGCACGGACCTGGCGCCGGCTGAGGAGGCCGGACGTTACCTGGGAATCTCCAACCTGGCCGGGGCGGGGGCGGGGATGATCGGCAAGGGCATCGGCGGTCCGATCGCCGACTACTTGAACGGCTACCTGCCGGGGCTGGGCTATTTTGCCATCTTTGCCAGTTACGCGGTGCTCTTTATCCTGAGCGCGGTCAGCCTGCGTTGGGTGCGAAAAACGACGAGATGATCTTCGCGCTCTGGCTGCTTGCTCCTGTGGGGCTGGTGCTGGCGGTGGGGCTGGGCTTGTCCTTTTACATGACCCGCCGCCAGCCGCTGACCGAGATCCACAGCCCGGCCGAATACGGCCTGGCTTTTGAGGAGGTCACTTTCCAGGCCGTGGACGGGTTGAGCTTGCGCGGCTGCTGGATTCCCGCCCCCGGCTCAGAGCGGGCGGTGATCATCCTGCATGGACACGGCGGTAGCTTGGATTGGGACATCCACCGCGCCCCTGCCCTGCACGCGGCCGGCTTCAACGTGTTCTTGTTCGATTTTCGCGCCCACGGGCGCAGCGATGGGCACCTGGCGACTTTCGGCTACCTGGAGCAGCTCGACGTACAGGGTGCGGTCGAATTCCTGAAACGGCGCGGCATTAAGCGGATCGGGCTGCTGGGCTTTTCCTATGGCGGCATGGCCTCCATTCTGGCCGCGCCGCTCTGCCCGGAAGTCAACGCGGTGATCACCGACGGCAGTCCCGCTCGCATGAAGACAGCCATTACCGGCCGCTGCGTCGAGGCGAATTTACCGCGCGGGCTGGCAGCCTTCCTGGCCTGGCTGGTCATCAGCGTGACTTCCCTGCGCCTGGGTGTGAACCTGTCCCGCTACGAGGCGGTGCGCTGGGTGGGGCAGATCGCCCCGCGTCCCATTTTATTCGTTCACG
>Ga0315291_10009724_pt1 | contig 11788 bp, 4 predicted proteins | sample YL17G12_20_MG_FD_203070 | JGI IMG/M metagenome (GOLD analysis project Ga0315291, IMG submission 203070) | Sediment microbial communities from Yellowstone Lake, YNP, Wyoming, USA - YL17G12_20 | ecosystem: Environmental > Aquatic > Freshwater > Lake > Sediment | place: USA: Wyoming | collected...
AACACTGGGTGAAAGCACAAAATTTCTTGGGCAAATCTTTTTCTGCAAGAGTTTCATCAGAATAAATATTTGTGACAGGAACTTCTGCAGTAGGCACCAGTATCAGGTTGTCCTGTGTCTTATACAACTGGTCATCAAATTTTGGCAGGTTGCCAGTTCCAAAAGCTGCTTTCCTTGTGACAAGCTGCGGCGGGTTAATCTCGACAAGCCCGTTCTTTTCATGAAAGTCAAGCATGAATTGCACCAATGCTCTCTGCAGCTTCGCGCCCTTGCCTTTTAAGATATAAAATCCAGCTCCTGCAAGCTTTGTCGCGCGTTTAATATCAATAATATCAAGTGCCTCGCCTAACTCGGTATGGGACTTTGCATTCTTTATTTTTGCAAGTTTTCCAATTGTATGAATTGTTTTGTTCTTTTCAGCAGTTCCTACAGGCACATCATCTTTCTGTATATTTGGCACAACAGCCATCAAATCATCAATCTTCTGCCTCAATTCGCGTTCCTGATGCTCATTTCTCTCAAGTTTTTCTGCGATTTCCTTTGCTCTTTTAATCAATGCCTCTGGATTTTTCTTCTGTTTCTTAGCTTCATTGACTTGAATAGAAACCCTGTTCCTGTCTGCTCTCAGTTCATCATCCTCTCCTTTCAGCTCTCTCCATACTTTATCAAGCCCAAGAATCTCATCCGCAAGATTCTCGTCATACCCTCTCTTTTTGCAGTTTTTCCTTACAAGTTCAGGTTTCTCTCGGAGAAGTTTAATGTCAAGCATGTTTCATAAAAGAAGATGGTGTTTTTAAAGGTTATTTTTTGCAATCATTAACAGTAGAAAGATTTAACCCTGCTGGGTGTAAGTAGCAGCATGTTTTGTTAAAGCAACAATTAGCAAGCTAATGAAAACCTTATCAAGCGTCACCTCGTTTATTACATTAATTCTCGTTCATGTATTACTTCAGAAAGCTAGACTTTACGCCTTGTAACTGACAGCGTGCTTTGCCCCGCATGCCAGGCAGTGAACAAAATAGTAAGGCCCTTCTTTCAGCAGCTCTGTGTCATACTTGCCGCATTCCTTGCAGACAATAAACTCCTTGATATACTCCTTGATTTTGTCGTCAAACTTGACTGCAGAAACCTTGCCTGCAAATATCAGCCTGTCGCCATCAATCTTGCCTGGAATTGCAACTTCTTTTTCCAGGAACTTTTCAACATGCGCCTTCGGCCTCTTCAAATAGCTGCAAATCTCTCCGAAATTAACAAATATTGTTTTGTAACCTTCTATTATAGTCTTGGCTTTAGGCACATCAAATCTTATTCCAGTGCTCTCTATAGGTTTGACTTTTTTGTATGCTTCTTCCAAAAGTTTCTCGTAATCTTCCATAACTATAGATTTTAAATGTGATTTATAAAACTAACTAAATTTTTCTTTATCAGAAATGTTTTTTGCATCAATAACAAGATTCTTGCCTAACCCAAAAACCTCAGTTTGCCCGGGCGCGGTTCATAGATAAGTCCTTCTTCAAGAAGCTTGTGGATTTCCTGATTAATCATGTCTGGCGTGAATGCCTTCAGAGTCATAATCAGCTCCTCAGTCTCAACACCATTATTAGGCTCAGCGTTCTTTATTGCATCAATAATATTATCTTTTAATGCCTTAACTTCAGCCTTGTCAACCGGCTTTGGTATGCCATTCTCAAACTCCAGCTTCCTTATTAGCAAATATCTTGGATCAAGAGTCCTCATTATGTCTGGCAGGATATATAACTCATTGTTAAACATCCTCAGCAATCCAATAACAAGAACAGTGTGCCCCTGCTCAATTCCCTTGAAAGATTCTAAGTCATTCCCGAAAATTCTTGCCTTAATCTGTCCTGAAGCGTCATCCAGCGTGAAGGCTGCAAACTTTTTCTCGCCTTCAGAAGCATACTTCTCGATTATATTCGCAACAATATTCACTCTTACGACTTGCTTGTCCCCAAGCTCAAGAAAACTCATTCTCTCGCCGTCAAGAACAGGCTTGCCTGCAAGAATATCACCTATTTTCAGTTTGTATGCTGTTGCTCGTGGATTTAACATGTTTGTAGTTTATTTTATGATATTATAAATATTTAGTTAATTAAAGTGATATGTTTTGCTTGTGCATCGCAGATGAATGGTTGAGCAAGCGTCCTTCTCATTTTGACATTAACTCTTCTTGTTTTCCATTAACCCTGGTTTGTGCACTACATTCTCTGCACGAACCCTTTCTTGGGATGGAAAATATCCCCTGAAATATACAGCTTTTCAATTGTGTCATCAACTTCCTTTTCTTCAATTTTTCCTTGCAGCTCTCTTTTCAGCTCTTCAATTGGAATCAGCTTTCCAAGCCTTGTTTCAAGTTTTGTAATTGTATCCTTAACAAGCAAGATTCTCCCGCGCTGGCTCGAGGATATTCCGGTAGATATCCTGTCAATATCAAATGTTTTTGTCTCGTAGTCATAACCAACCTGCGTTAAATAATATTTCATCAGGTCAATAGCACGTTTTGCATCCTCTCGTGTTACCTGCCCGCTTAATCTTGCTCTTGCGCTTGCCTCGCTTAGTCTGATTAAAGCTTCAAGCTGCCTTGCTGAAATCGGCAAAGGCCTGGTTGCCTGGTCGCCTGAAACAGGCATGTTTCTCAAGTCCACATAAAATTTCTTTATTTCGGCAATAGAATCCTCAGTCAAAAACGGCTGCACTTTTTGCTTGGCATATGCAATATATTTCCTGAAAAGGTTTACATCCATAACCAGTTTTGTGCCAAACTCTTTATGCTCAATAAGCACGTGATTCGCAATAGCCTCGTCTCTTGCCCTGTCAGGCAAATCTTTCAAAATAAAAATAACATCAAACCTGTTGATTAATGTGGGAGGCATGTCTATCTGGTTGGCGACAGTGTCATACGGATTAAATCTTCCAAGTTTTGGATTCGCTGCCGCGAGTACAGAAGTTTCCGCTCTCAGGGTTGCCTGCACATTTGCCTTGCTTACAGTGACTGTCTGCTGCTCCATTGCCTCGTGCATTGCGCTCCTGTCCTGGGGATCCATCTTGTCCATCTCGTCAATGCATACAATTCCCTTGTTCGCAAGCACCATTGCTCCTGCCTCCAGGCTCCAGCCTCTCATAAATTCGTCCCTAACTACCGTTGCAGTGATTCCTGCACCGCTTGCTGACTTTCCAACAACATATCTTCCTTTTGGCGCAATTCCCGAAATAAATTTTAATATGACTGATTTTGCAACACCCGGATCTCCCACCAAAAGAAGGTGGAAATCTCCTCTTGTTCTTGTGCCGTCTTTCTTGATTTTTTTCACGCCTCCAAACAACTGCAGCACCAGCGCTTTCTTGACTTCTTCATATCCATAGATAGAAGGTGCTATGCCTCCTGCCAGTTTTTCCAAAACATTTGGGTCTGCAGCCAGTTCTCTTATCTGCCTTTCGTCCTCGTCTGAAATATTCAGCTCTTCAAAAGTCTCTTCTAGGGCGATAACATTATTCGCCTCAATCGCAATGTCATACCTTGTCAGGATTCCCCCTGTCTCGCTTGTCTTGGGAACCTCTTTCAATATTCCAATGATGCGGATTTTGCTTCCAGGAGTGCTTTTCTCCTCCATCTTCGGTTCTACTAAGTCCTCTTTCAAAAATACAGAAATTCTCCTGGGCTGCTCGCCACCAATCAGGGCTTCGGGACTTTCTTCAACTACAAGCCTCTGGACATCAACCATGTCTTTTCCAAGAAGCTTGAAATCTCTCCTTCTTCCGCACGAGCATCTTGAAGGTTCCCTGAATTTTGTGCCTACTTGAAGGACAGATATGCTGCTGCCGCAGCTTGGGCACTCAAACTTTGCATTTATCACCTGAGGCCTGACTTCGCTTGCCTGCCTTACTATGCCATCAACCTGGACAAGTTTGGCAAGATGTTTAGCCCTCAGATTCCTTATTTTCTCAGTAAAAGAATCTGGAATGTCCTTTAATCTTATCCTGGGATTATTAACAAGCCCGAATTCATGCAGTGCAACTTCCAAAACCGACAAAGTCTCCTCAGGATTTATTGCCAGAAGCTCAGAAAGCTGCGGCGAGTCTGAAGCAAGATCACTGAAACTCAGGAATACTATATTGCCGTCCTTGACATTCTGCCCAATCTCTTTCTTATAAGTATCAAAGAATCTTCGCGCTTCTTGTACCAGCTCTTCTGTCCTCTTTTCTTCCATATCAAAACAAAGAAGCCGGATGTTTAAATGGATTTCTATTGATTGAAATAACAATAGCAAAAGATACTATCAAGATGAAAAGCTCATTAAATTTACCGTCGACGTTTTGTTAGCGTTAAACCTTAATGCTTTAACATTCCTGCATGTAAAAAAGTATTCTCCCATTATGGATAATTCTGTTGACTATTCTCTTACTATTCAGAATTATCCAGATAGAGAATTCTGAAATTTATGTAATACAATCAAGAGAATTCTCTATAATAAATTAGAACGCTTAGCACTACTTCATCCTTTTCATCGCTTCCTTGATATTGTGGATTAGCTTCTTCATAGAATCTTCAAGCTGAGGCTTGTTTTTTGTGCCAGTGCATACAAGCTTCCCATTTGTAAACAGTAAGAATGTAGCTGTAGGATCTGTCAACTTATACACCAGTCCTGGAAACTGCTCTGGCTCATACTCAGTATTCTCAAGCTCTAAAGCCAGCAAATTCAAGTTCAATCTCATGTCAATATTTCCGCTTGCGACAATATTCTGGACCTTGATTTTCGGCTTGTCCTTTACTCTTATTCCTATCTTGCCGAGCTGTCTTATCACTGCTTTAATCACCTGCTTTACCTGTCCGATGCTCTTTGTTCCAGTGCAAACAAGGTTGCCTGAACTGAACACAAGAACAGCTGATTTTGGCTTTGGTATCCTCAAAACAAGCCCTGGAAACTGCTCTGGATTATACTCAGTATTGCCATGGCTCCTTGCCAGTTTTGTCAGAGGTACAGAAACATTAAGTGAGGTTGTTGCGACGATATTCTGTACTTTTAAAGAAGATTTAGCCATTTTCAAAAGGTAACTTTTTAAATCTTTCTCTATTTAAAAAGCTTTCTATACAGCTTTTCGAGCTCGTCGTCATGTTTTCGCTTTGCAAAGCTTTTCTTGTATAACTCTTCAAGTCTCTTGTCACTTTTATGTCTCAAGCCAGAAGTCCTTGGCCAAAGGCTTGCTCCAAGCCTTCCAAGCACATAAGCCGTGCCTGCCAGCAGCACAAGTCTAATCAGCCACAGCCAGTCCTTGAATGGCATGCATGGAGGACAGCTTCCACCGCAATCCACACCTGTCTCATCATAATCCTTGATGCCATTGTAGCAGTATGAGCAGTACTGCGAGAAATTCATGCTTGTAAATGACACAAAAAACCTTGTGAGGTTTTTTGCTGTCTGCTCCTTGATTCTTGCGACAAGCCTGTCTGTCGGCTTCTCATGCAATTCAAGGTATTGCTCATTGCATCTCTCTACTCTTGACATTGTCAGATCTGCAGTCAGGTTGCATAACCTTCTTTCTGTGAATTGCTTCTTCAGGCACTGGTTGCTGTCATTGCAGTTCCTTTCCTGGAAGCCCTGGAACTTGAAATTTCCTGCAATAATATCATCATAACTATATTCAGCCTTGCATTCTTCCCAATCAGTGCAGTTCGGCACTGTCTTGCAATAGCATTTGACTGCTCTTGGATATTTCAAATTCGTGCTGCAGTTATTTTCTTCTCTGCAGTTTGAAGGCGTCCTGTAATCCTTGTTTATGCATTCTGTCCATGTACATTCCCACACCTCAGTGCAGTTTGATTCTACGCTGGAAACATGCCACGACACATTTACATTCTTGTAGCTGTTTGACACAGAGGCAATCACATCATACTCTGAGCCAAACTCTCTTGAGAATGCAGAACTCAATCTGTTTGCTTTGTCCTTGTCCTCTTTTACCTTAGCACCATTGACATACCATTCTGTTACAATCGTGTTGGATTCTGCCAAGACCGAGGTATCTGTTGCTTCTGTCTCAAAATCAATGGTTGAGTTATGTGGAACAACTAATTTCAATATTTCTGGCGCATACCTGACTGTCAAGTCACCCAGGTTGCATGCAAATTTCTCTGCAGAACTGTTCCACCTATACCCGCCTGCGCAGTCATAAGTGATATTTACAATTCTTTCCTGCGAGCCATTCAAGCATCTTGTCCAATTCTGGGAGACTCTTGACACCTCTGTACAGTTTTCATAGCACTGCCTTGTCTGTATGCAGTTGTCATTATCACCAGCAACCAGGATGCAGTTTTCAGGCATTTCTATGCCTCTGTGGCACTTGTTCTCATCAGAACACGTTCTGCTTTCTATTCCATTAGTGCAATTGCTCCAATCTTCGCATGTCCAGTGGGAAGTGCATCCCTTTTCTCCCTGAGGTATTGAGAAGTAAACATTGCTTGTATATGCAAAGTGATTGCCTGTATCATTACATATAAAGTTTACATTATGGGAGCCTGCTGTAGTAAATGTCTGCACGCTGCTGAACAAGGTATCATTGATTCTGCCTAAATCCGACTGTCCGGCACCATCAAGAACATACCAGCAGTGACTTGCAGCACTGCTTGTTTCAATCCTAAAGTCAACTATATTTGTTGTATATGCGATGCTTTGCGGCGAATCTATTGTAATATTGAAGCTCACATTTGCAGCTATGGCTGTTGTCAATGGAAGATAATCGCCGCCATATATTATGCTGCCTCCAGAATTGTAAGGAAGAAGTGTATCTCCTATTCCATCCCCAGACACATTATGTGGATACGTCCCAGAGCCATCATCAACACCTGCATAATCTCCCCATGAATTTCCTCCAGTGCAGTTTCCCCCAATTATATTCTGTCCTCCAGAACAATCATAGCTGACATTCCATTTGTTTATGCAGTCAGAGTAAGCATTCGCCGTGTTGTTTAAGATATTGTTGTAAATTGTGTTGTTTGCGCATTTCTCAGGGAATGTGAAAGGGTCTGCGCCCGAGACATAAATTCCTGTAGTTGAGGCATCCTTGGCTGTTGAATTGACTACAGTGCTGTTTGAAGTGTCATAAAGATATATTCCATAACCTCCATTGTAAGCGCTTGCGTTCACAATTAAGTTCCATGCTCCGCCAGAGAAGCGCAAATTGTACAAATTTTCCCTGACAATATTGCCTGACAAGTTGCTGAAAGATGAACTGTCAAGATAAATTCCAGAGTCTGAGTTATTGTTTGCCTTGTTATCCTTGAGATTATTATAAGAACCATAGACATAAATTCCGTACAAGCTGTTATTATTTGCTGTGTTATTTATCAAAGTGCTGTTGTAATTCAAAGTCGGGCTGGCTGCGCCATTGAGGCTGATTCCAGTGTAAGTATTTGAACTGGCAGTGTTGTCTATAAGTGTTGTATTGAAAGTATTCAAGTAAAGCACTATTCCAATTGCAAGGTTGTTGCTTGCATTGTTTCTCAAAAAGAGATTATTGCTTGAGCTCTGGTAAATATAGAATCCATAAAGCCCGTTTCCAGCCAGTGTGTTATCAATCATCTTATTGCTAGAGCTCTGCCTGAGATAAATTCCGTATTGCCCGTTGTCATTCGCTATGCTGTTTGTTACATTATTGCCGCTGCCCGACATAAAGTAAAATCCGTAAACAGTATTGTTGTTTGCGCTGCAGCCATTCAATGTATTATTATAGACGCTGGAATCAAATGAGAATCCATGATTAAGATTGTAGTCTGCATGCACACCTGTCAGCGAATTGTTGTCGAACGGGATATTCTGCACATAGACACCGTAATAGTTCCTTGATGAATTAATATTTGTGAAGTTCGAATTCTTCACATTAATGGCTATCAGTCCATTGTTCTTTAAGTCGTCGCCGCCAATTGTGACATTATTTACAACAAAATTCCTTACATTGCATAACATAAGTTCTGACAATGCCTTGTTCTCCACAAGACTCGTGCCTGACTGATTGTCATAGTATTCAATAGCCTTGCCCTCAGAGCCAGTGTTGTTCTCTACTCTGTTCGGCCTGCAGTAAGCACCAGTGCTGATTTCAAAGTCAAAAATCGTGCTGTTCTGTATTGTGTTGAATGTTATATTTGTGTTAATCGCACACGAAGACAATAGCATTCCGTAATTTGAACTGTTCGAGATAGTGTTGTTGTATACTATATTGTCAGTGCAGTCTCCAGTGGCATAGAAGTATATTCCATTGGTGTTATTTCTTAAAGTATTTTCCTGGATTGTATTGCTGTCACCTCCGCCAACATATACTCCATCGTTAGAATCCCTTATTGTATTATTCAAAATCGTGTTAGATGCTGAAAACACATAAATTCCAGATGGGTTGCTGACTAGCGTGTTATGTGCTACTGTCGCAGAATTCGCATTAAGTCCTATTCCGTAACTGGTTGATGAGGTGATTATATTGTTGTATAACCTGTTGTTTGCGCCCTGCACATCAATTCCAGCTGAGCCAAGTCCTTTTGAATAAATTATATTATTGCGGGTGATATTATTGAAAGTACTTTCAACTCTTATGCCCGATAGTGTGCTGTTGCTCAGTGAATTGTTCAGTATAAGATTAAGATAAGAGCTGGAAGTTATTCTTATGTTATAGTTATATTTTTGGATTGTGCAATTGCTTATTGTCGAGCCATTGTATGCGTTGAGATAAATTCCATTCCCATTCCCATTTCCAATCAGGGTTGTGCCATTGCAAGTGAGTTTGACATTATTGGCTCTTATCACAATCACGCCTGTCACGCCAGTGTCATTTACATTATATGTCCCGCCGCATAAAACAGTGTCAGCAGTTATGTTCATGCCGTCTACAGGCACTGAACAGCCGCCAGCTTGTGGATACATCAAAGGCAGGCTGTCTCCGCCATTTGCTATGCTTGTGTTTCCTTTCCAAGGCAGGTTAGTATCTCCAATGCCATCACCATTCGAGTCAGTTCCATTATAATCCCTCCACCAGTTTCCTCCAGTGCAGTTTCCATTGATAATATTCTTAGGCCCAGTGCAGTTGTATGTCACATTCCAGACATTGTAATTACTCTCATTGTCAATCACATTCACTGTATTGTTGAATCGGTTATTGTAAAATGTGTTGTTGCTGGAGTCATGATAAATATGTATTCCTGCTGCGCTTGAATTCCAAATTAAATTTGAGTGGAAAGTGTTCAGGTCATTGCCAACTGCCCCAATCTCTATTCCTTCAGCATTATTCCTGATAGTATCGTTGAAGATTGTATTGTTCTGGCTGTGTCCTCCGAAGCTTATTCCAGTATTAGCTCTCTCTATGGTGCTGTTCCAGATTGTATTGTTGTGGCTTGCTGAAAAAATAACTCCTGTATTTCCATTCATCATGCGATTGCGGAATAGCAAATTTTTGTTTGAATTAACTGTTATGTAAACTTCAATTGCAGAAGCGCTTGGATTATGGAAAGTATTGTTAAGAACATTGTTATAACTGGACTCATACAAATAAAGTGAGTAATCACTTGTGCTGTTGACAGTATTGTTCAATATTGTGGAATAGTTTGCATATTCCATATTTATTCCAGTTGTAAAGTTCTTGATTCGACAATTTTTAACTGTGACATTGCCTTGTCCAGTGATATTTACTCCAAAGCCGCTTCCATTTCCAATTATCCAGTATTTTGAACAATTAAGGTATATATTGCTGGCACCAAATCTAAGCGCACTTCCATTGCATGTTATGTTTCCTGTCAATGAAGTATCAAAATAAAGGGCAACTTCGCATCCAGGCGGGCATGTATTATTGTTGAGTATCGTCCTTGTTTCTGTCTGGTTTGCATTGTTTGCCGTATCAGCGGCAAAAGCAGAATAAGTGTGTGATGTCATGCAAGCCAGCCCTGATTCATTTACAAAAAGCTCCCACTTGTCAGCATCATATTTTTTCAAGTTCGAGTAATACTGCTGTTGTATCTCCGAAGCTGACAAGCCCCTGTTCCAAATGCGAAGCTCGTCAATGCTTCCATTGTATTGTGCGCCACCATAGCCCTCAGTAACAACGTAATTGTCTAGCTTTATTCCATCACCAATAGTCAATCCATACGGATTGACATTTATTGCTTCTGTGAAGTTTTTCGCTCCTCTCAATTCGCCATTAATATACAATCTAAGTTCAGACATGTTGTAAGTCATTGCAACATGAGTCCAGTTGAAGTTCCGAGTCATGCCGTGTTTCATCAGCTCTCCTTTAACTTCCTCTCCAGTGTAATTGACTGCCTCTGCATTATATTTCCAGCCATCAACACCAGCATCAACAAATGCAGTTACTGTAGTATTCGTGCTCCCAACAGGCCATCCGCAGCTTATTCCATAGACATCGCCCTTGCTTACAATATTTGAGCCATAAGTTCCAAAGTACAAGTATCCATCAGAAGAATCATCCCATACATAATATGACTTGCCTCCTACAACCTGGAGTTCAATTTCGCTAGGATTGAGTGTTCCAGGACCTCCGCCATATATATAAGTTTCATCAATTATAATTGCATATGAACCGACAGACTCATAGTGTCTCCATACCTGATGCCAGTTACCTCCAATCATCTGCAGATTAGAGTATTCATCTAAGTCGCCATTGCCACCCCAACTTGACGGACCGTAAGCAAATCCAGTTCCATTAGTATACATTGCTCCTCCAAAGACATCCCTGCCGCAATCAGAACTTGCGTCCCATGTGTAATATATCCTGTTTGAATACCTGTCATAATTATTATTGCCACTTACCTGCATATCAAGATTTGCCGGACCATAGAAAGTTGCTTCTATTGGCTCAGGACCACCAGTGCATTTAGAAGCAAGATCATAGCTGTAATTCACAAAAAAGCTTGTAGAACTGAAATCAGTTCCATTAATTGACATGTTTGCTGTCCAAAGAGTTGCAGGCAGTGGATCACTGAACCATCCAAGATATATCTTATCATTTGCAACCTGCATTTTCACGTCTACATTAACATTTGACATGACTCGTTTTGTTGCATTGAATCCACTTCCATTTGTGTACATTTCAGCTGTCCAAAGCGCCCAGACAAGAGATGCAGAATTATTGTATCCAACCCATGCATAATATATCTTGTCATCAACAACCTGGGCTTGCAGGCTGTACTTGGTTGAGTTGGCAGTCAGCCTTGTTGCTGTATTAATTATTGAAAAGTTTCCGTCATAGTCCATAAGAGCAGTAGTCATGTTCCATGTGTCTGTCCAGACATAATAAATTCCATAGCCCGTTACTTGCAATTGAATTCCTCCTTGTCCTCCAGCACCAGTTGTTGTTCTTTGCGTTGCATTGAATCCAGTGCCATCAGTATTCATCTCAGCTGTCCATAACTGGCTGCTTTTGATGAATGCAAGATATACCTTGTTGTCAACAACCTGGAACTGTGTGCCAGCACCACTTGCTGTTGTTATGTTTGTTGAAAGAGCCTCCATAGGACAGCTTCCATTAAACCAGAAGCTTATTGTGGAACCATTTTCCAAGTCAATGCTTGGAGAATAATCAGTTGTTACTGTTGTGTTTATTCCATTGAACAAGAAGGACTTGTCATACTTCCCACTTGTCACTTTCATAGCACCATTCACAGTACCGTTGTTTCCATAATTGCTCAAGTCAGCAACCTTGCTGTTGTCTTCTCCTAACACAGAACGATTGTCAAAATTATACATTAATACAAGGCTGTCATCATACATAGAATAATTAG
>Ga0315291_10009727_pt1 | contig 11786 bp, 6 predicted proteins | sample YL17G12_20_MG_FD_203070 | JGI IMG/M metagenome (GOLD analysis project Ga0315291, IMG submission 203070) | Sediment microbial communities from Yellowstone Lake, YNP, Wyoming, USA - YL17G12_20 | ecosystem: Environmental > Aquatic > Freshwater > Lake > Sediment | place: USA: Wyoming | collected...
TTATATCGCGGGGAGGGGCTGGCTGCGCGCGGCCTACCAGACGGGACAGCTGGAGATGTTTACCATTTCAGGCCTGACACGAGAAGCAAAACAAGGGAACAACGGGGTCAAGGAAGAAGCGGCGGCCGTTTGAAATCCGGGACAGGATATCCGATTCCGAATTGATTCGCGTACCCAGGCTATTCGGAAATTGGTATTGTGTCCCCGATTCCATCCTAATCTTCCAGCCCTTGCTTTTTATCTTTCAAGACGGGAGACCTCGAGAGGGTGCTTTATATATGTATTTTGGTTTGGGGCGCCCCCCAGATAGAAAAAGAACACGCGCAACGGCACGGGCGCGTCATAACGGGCTTTTCGCGCAATCCCGTACGAGCCTGAATCTTTGAGGATGCGTGACCACCGTCTCAAAAGAGAGCTGCTTTTCCCTTTGTTGACGATGCAGAGGATAATCAAATCCATTCGTTTCGCGGCGGTCATCTTACGGAATTCCGGGGTGGACTTATCGTCTGGGAAGGGGGCATCCAGCGAAGCTTCGAAATCTTTTTTTCTGAAATGAGCGGCTTGGAGTTTCCAGCCCAGCAGGGGTCCGAAGCCTGCTTCACGGGCCCCCAAAACGGTCACATGCCGCGTTCCTTGAGTCATCCGGATGATATCCTCGACAGTGAAGCGGACGGCCCCCTCCTGATGAACCCAAGGCGCCCAGGGCTGACGGATTGCTTTCTTGACCGGAATCGGGGTCAGAAAGATCAGAATCAAGGTCGGTACAAGGACAGCTCCGGCCAAAGCCAATTTGATCGGTCTCTCGAATCGGGATACAAGGAAACCGGCCGACCAGGCCGCTCCGACCCATAGAGCGGGGACGAACGTGGCCAAGTAGCGGCTTTCCCTGAGTCCGAATCCGGCGGTCAGAGAGAATGCCCCGAGGACAAAGTAAACACCGAGGACGGTCACGCCCAGCGGAACTTTTTGGAACTTGAGGATTGCCAATGCCAGAAGCCCGAGGACGAGGATCCCGACCGGGACGAAGAGCGAATAATCCCGGAAGAATGCGCGTAGATAAAAAGGGGCTGCGTCAAAGATTGAAGAAGGCTTGGCCCTATTCCCGGCCTGGAGATTCATTAAGAGGGCTTTGATCTTGTCGGGGAGCGCCATAAAAGCCGCCGCAGGGAGAGCGCCCCAGAGGAGCAACTCCCTCTGGCCGGGTTCGAGCCGCGATTTTATCGCAGGCCAACGTCGGCCGGTTTTGAACAAGATGACAACGAGCGAATAGAGATAAAGATACATGAGAGGATTATAGACGTTGGTTATTGAGGTTTTGAGCCCGAAGACGCGCATCGCACCTCCCCCGAATAAAAGGACCCAGGACAGGACGGCCACAAGCCCATAGACGGGGTAAAATACCGGTTTGAGCAACCGGCGTACCATTCCGAGCAAGGGCAAAGGACCGTGCCGAAGCCTCGGCCAAACCCTTGCCGCTTCAAAAATCAGTAGGGTCACGCTGAAGAACAGCCCGTAGGAATATTTCAATGTCCAAAGAAGGACCGAAAGAACTGCGCATGTTCTATAGGATTCTACCCCCCCGGTTTGCCGCCCCCGAAAGTATGCCCCGAACGCAAAGAAGGTCAGGGCGATCCCGAAGACCTCGAGCATGGCCCATGTGGCGCTGCTTAAAAGGAGAGGACTCGTCGCCGCGAGGGAGAAGAGAAAGGCGAACCCGGCAATCTTATCCTCTAGGGGATGGGGTAACAGATTGTCGTAAGCGTAGAGGATCCCAATTATGGCGACGATGAAGGAGATAAGACTGGGGAGGATGGCCGCTTCGAGGTTCGGCCCGAGAATTAGACAAAAGGGGAGCATGATCAGAGGATAGAGAGGCGGCCACCAGTTCAACGAAAGGATATGGACTGCGAAATCGCGGACCTCCAGGAACCGGACCTCCTTGGCTAGCAGGACCGCCTCTTCGGCCCGGGCGGCTTGGTCCCAGGTGATGAGATCCGCCTCCGGTTGGGAGAAAAACGCCTTCCCCAACCGGATGACCAGGAGGAGAGAGAGGATCGCCGCAGTCCCGAAGACCATCCATTTTCGCCTGCCGTTCATCAGCCCCTCAGGCTCGACGATCCAGGAGGACTTCAGGATTAGGCCATAGAACCCTGGAAAGAGAAGCTCGCCCCGATGTCACTGGTCGCCTGACTAATTCATTATAAATGATTCGCGGATTAGTGGCAAGGATCAAACCCGCAGGAAGATGTTCTTTTTGTATAGGTAAAAGAGGAACACCCACTCGATGACGATCGTCCCGACGATCAGGACGACCGGCTCGAAGCGGCCGGCCAAACCGGCCAGGCCGCCGAACAGGAATTTGCTCGAGAAAGGAAAATCGATCAACCGCTTCCCGAGGTAGATCGTGATCGAGTTCAGGCCGATGATCCGGAAGAAAAACGTCCACTTCCGGCTCTTCCAAACGTCCACGACAAGGTAGAACAAGGCCAAAAGGAGAAAGCTGATGCCCGCGGCGTAGATGTCGAAGGTGGCCGTCCAAGCCTTCTTAATGATGGGATACCAGGTCTTGAGCACGAGCCCCGATGCCATGAGCCCGGCGCCCGTTAGGGCCAAGATAGCGGTGTTCCGGTAGCCGCTCCCCTTTCCGTCGCGGAGGATGGAACCCGCGATCCCACCCATCAGCGTGACGCTGACGGCCGAGAGAATGCAGAGGACGCCTTCCGGATCGAAGATGCGGTCATAGAGTGCCCCCGGAAGGAGCAGGCGGTCAACAAACCCGTTGATCGTCCCTTCCGGGGTCAGGACCCCGGCGCCGATCCCGGGGACCGGGATGAGGAGTTGGACGATGGCGTATCCGCCCAATATTCCAGCCACGACCGCGATCCTGCCTTTGAGGGTCTTGACGTTCAGCATGATGATGGCGGCGAAGAGGTAGGCCAGGCCGATCTGTCCGAGGACGCTCGGATATCGAGTGTTCACGAAATCCAGCTCCAGGAAGCCGTTATAGATGATCCCCAAGACGACCAGCAGGAGTCCACGTTTGACAAGCTTCCTGTAGATCTCTCCCTTGGGCGCGCCTTTCTCCGCCTTGGCGAGAAGAGAATAAGGGATGGCGATCCCGGAGATGAACATGAAGAGGGGAAAGATCAGGTCGTAGAAATGGAAGCCGGCCCACTCCGCGTGGTCGAGCTGGTAGGCGCCCCATTTCGCCCACCCCCAACCGGTGATCACGGCCAAGGCTTGGAAGAAGGCATCCCCGCCGATGATCCAGAACATGTCGAATCCCCGGAGGGCGTCCAGGGACCACAGCCTTTCGCCCGGTTCGATCTTGGGTGTCATTCCCCTATTCTATGGATAAGAGGACCTCTTGACAATCTCGACGCATCCAAGAAAAAATGCCGTTGATATCTACGGATGGTTCCTGTAGAATATTATTTCCTACTATATTTATAGGATTAAAACCTCAGTCCGGGCAAGCGAAAGTATCGAATCTTCACGGGAGGCCCATTGGCGTCAGAAAAACACACGAACCGTCTCGGCCGCGAGAAGAGTCCCTATCTTCGCCAGCATGCCCGGAATCCCGTGGACTGGTTTCCTTGGGGAGGTGAAGCGTTCGAGAAAGCAAGGCGCGAGGACAAACCCGTTTTTCTTTCGATCGGCTACTCGACTTGCCACTGGTGCCACGTCATGGAGAGGGAGTCTTTTAAAGATGAAGAAGTCGCCCGCCTTCTTAACGAGACATTTGTCTGCGTCAAAGTCGACCGGGAGGAACGGCCCGACTTGGACCAGTATTATATGACCATCGGCCAAATGTTGAACGGTTCCGGAGGCTGGCCGCTGACGATCGTGATGACCCCGGATAAAAAGCCGTTCTTCTCCGGAACGTATTTTCCGAAGGAGAGACGATGGGACCGCCCGGGCCTCATGGACCTCGTCCCGAGGATCGGAGAGGCCTGGCGGACGCGCCGTGAAGAGGTCCTCCGGTCGGCCGAGGGGATCACCGCCTCGGTCCTAGGGGCCCAATCGGAGTCACGAACCTCGGGCCATCACGAGCTCACCCCGGATATTCTGGGTGAAGCGTTCCGTGCGTTCGAAACGGATTTCGACGAATGCCGCGGCGGTTTCGGAAACGCTCCCAAGTTCCCTCTCCCCCATAACCTGAATTTTCTCCTACGGTACTGGAAACGGACGGGAAATCCCGAGGCCCTCATCATGGTCGAAAAAACGCTCGGGGCCATGAGGCTCGGCGGCATCTGGGACCACCTGGGATTCGGCTTTCACAGGTATTCGACCGATGCCGAATGGCGAGTGCCTCATTTCGAGAAAATGCTTTATGACCAGGCCCTGCTGGCCGACGTCTGCACGGAAGCTTTCCTGGCGACGGGGAAAGGCGAATTCAAACAGACCGCCATCGACATCCTGGATTACGTTCTCCGGGATCTCGCCTCTCCGGAGGGAGGATTTTACACGGCCGAGGACGCCGACTCCGAGGGAGAGGAAGGCCGGTTCTACCACTGGACAATGCAGGAGGTTGAAGCGGTCCTTGACGGCGAACAAACCGCCCTCGCTTCCAGGATTTTCGGCATCCGGGCCGGGGGAAATTTCACTGAACCGGGGGGCTCTAGGAGCTGCCTCAACATCCTTTATATGGAAAAGCCGCTGGCCGGGATAGCGGCAGAGATCGGGATTTCTCCGGACCGGCTGTCCGTCGAAGCCGCGTCCATCCGGGGAAAACTCTTTCGCGCCCGTGAAAAAAGGCCGCGGCCCTTCAAAGATACCAAGGTCCTTGCGGACTGGAACGGTCTCGCGATCGCGGCCCTTGCCCACGCCTCCAGGATCACGGACGATCCCCGGTTTCTCGGCGCGGCGGACATAGCGGCCCGGTTCATCCTCGAAAAGATGCGCGATCTTGAGGGCCGATTGTTCCACGGCTTCATGGAGGGGGAAGCCCGGATCCCGGCTTTTCTCGACGATTACGCCTTTCTTATCAGGGGCCTGATCGAGCTTTACCAGACCGGATTTCGCACGTTTGCCCTTGAAGCGGCGCTCGAACTCACGGAAAAAGTCATGGCCGATTTCCTGGATGAGAAAGAGGGAGGATTTTTCGCCGTTTCCTCAGATACCGAACTTCCCGTCCGGCCTAAAGAGATCACCGACGGCGCCCTACCCTCCGGGAACTCGGTCATGCTGATGAACCTCGTCCAGCTGGCCCGGATGACCGGCCGTCAGGACCTGGAAAAAAGCGCCAACCGGCTCACCGCCGCCTTCGCAGATCAGGTCGGCGTTCAGCCGCGTGCTTATGCCGAGTTCCTCTGCGGACTGGATTATGCCTTCGGCCCGGCCGCGGAGGTTGTCGTGGTCGGGCGGGCCGAAGATGACCGGACAAAGGCGCTATTGGGCGCACTCAAAAGAACCTATCTTCCGAACGCGGTCATCCTTTTCAAGCCCGTTGGAAAGCGTTCGTCGCCGATCGAAAAGATCGCCCCTTTCACCGAGGATATGAGGGAAGTTGACGGCCGGGTCGCCGCTTATGTTTGTTCGAACGGCCGCTGCCTCAGGCCCGTCGCCACGGCTGATGAACTCCTTCAAATCCTGTCAAAAGGCCGCCCCGATTGACCCTGATTCACTCCCCGGGGGGAAGGCCAGACTTTCCGGAACAAAACCGAACTGTTGTTCCTAGTGCCGATGGATGATGTCGACGATGCTTCCCTATTGACGAACGGGCACCCGACTCCCGTAATCCCCGCCGGGTTTTTAACTCAAATCGAAACTCAAGGAGAGCAACATGTCCGTTCGAACCTCGGAAGCCGTGTGGACCGGGACCTTGCGCGAGGGCGTCGGCACAATGAAACTCGGCAGTGGATACTTTGAAGGACCTTACTCGAAACGACGGCCGAAGTGCCGGATATCGCTTCCTCCAAGTTCCAGGAATTGGTCGATTTTTCTAAAAAGAACTGTCCTGTTTCCAAAGCGCTTGCCGGTGTCAGCCTTACGGTGAATGCCAAGTTGGTGAGCTGATCACGGCCCACGACGCGCTCACTTTGCCCTGACATAACGGGCATGCACTCGGAAACCGGAGTCGCTCGTCTTTTGGCCGATGCAAGAGGTTTTTTCGCCCGGAGAACCTCCTCTTTGCCGTCCGGATGGCATCGACAAGACCGGTTCTTTTGTAGTATGGTTGGGATAGCGATTGGGATCTCAATTCCCGCGAGGAGGTTTCGGCCATGAAACACGTTCCGAAGGCAGCCCGGCCCGCAATATTTTTTGTCCTAGCGACATCGCTTCTGGCGAATCTGCCCAGCCCCCTGTCCGCCCAGCTTCGGTTCGGGATCAGCTTTCCGGCTGAACGTTCCAAGACGCCCCTCGACGGACGCCTGCTTCTCCTCATTTCGACGGACGATAAGGCCGAACCGCGCTTCCGGATCACCGCAGGCGCCGACACTCAGCTCGTCTTCGGGATCGACGTTGATAGCCTTGCTCCCGGAGCGGAGGCGGTGATCGACGCCTCCGCCTTCGGCTATCCGCTCCGGAGCCTCGCCGAGCTTCCGCGCGGTGAATACTTCGTCCAAGCCCTCCTCCACCGCTACGAAACCTTCCACCGGGCCGACGGCCATGTCGTCAAGCTCCCCATGGACCGCGGCGAAGGCCAACAATGGAACTCTGCTCCCGGAAACCTCACCAGCACGCCGCGCCGGGTCGTCCTCGACCCGGCGAAAGCGGAGACCGTCCGCCTCGCCCTCGACCAGGAAATTCCGCCCATCGCCCCGCCCAAGGATACAAAATATATCCGGCACGAGAAGATCCAGAGCGAGCTCCTGACCAAGTTTTGGGGCCGTCCCATGTTCGTCGGCGCATGCCTCCTTCTCCCCGAGGGGTTTGACGCGCACCTGGAAGCCCGCTATCCCCTGATCGTCTTCCACGGCCATTTTCCGGCAACGATCTCGGGTTTCAGGGAAACGCCGCCGGACCCCGGCCTTGCACCTGACTACAGCGAGCGGTTCCACATATCCGGATACAACCGGATCCAAGAGCAGTACGCGTACGAATTCTTCAAGGAATGGACGGGGCCGAATTTCCCCCGGGTCATCGTCCTGGAGATCCAGCACGCGAACCCCTACTACGACGACTCCTACGCCGTAAACTCGGCCAACCTCGGCCCGTATGGCGACGCCATCGTCCGCGAGCTCATCCCCTATATCGAGAAAAAATACCGCGGGCTTGGCCAGGGGTGGGCCCGGTTCCTCTACGGCGGGTCAACGGGGGGCTGGGAAGCCCTGGCCTCCCAGATCTTCTACCCCGACGAGTTCAACGGGTGCTACGCGGCCTGCCCCGACCCCATCGATTTCCGGGCCTATACCATCATCAACATCTACGAGCATAGAAACGCCTACACGGTGGACAGCCAGTGGAAAAAGACGCCGCGGCCCGGCCTCCGCAACTACCTGGGCGAGGTCAGTGCCACCCTCGAGGAGATGAACCACCGGGAACTCGCCCTCGGGACGCATTCCCGCTCGGGGGACCAGTGGGACATCTGGCAGGCGGTTTTCGGACCCGTCGGACCCGACGGCTACCCCGCGCCGATCTGGGACAAGCTCACCGGGGAGATCGACCCCAAAGTCGCGGAGTTTTGGAAGCAGAACTATGACCTCCGTTATATCCTCGAGCGAGATTGGAAGACACTTGGGCCGAAGTTGCGGGGAAAAATCAACATCTACGTCGGCGACATGGACAATTACTATCTCAACAACGCGGTCTATCTGATGGAGGCTTTCCTCAAGAGCACGAAGGACCCCTATTATGACGGGGAGGTCGATTACGGAGACCGGGCCGAGCACTGCTGGAACGGCGATCAAAACCAGCCGAACTACGTCTCCCGGCTCCGATACCACCAGATGTACATCCCGCGCGCCGTCAAGCGGATGGAGCAGACGGCGCCGCCGGACGCGGACCTCAAGAGCTGGCGGTATTGATGACTTCGCGCTTTTTCAACGGCGGCTGCTCATCGAGGCAAGGTCAAGAAGCCGGGCGTCAGCGCTGCCGGCCGTACAGATCCCCGTTGAACCAGTATTCGTTCCAATAGGTCTCGCCGTTCTCGACGTGGACCCGGTACTGGATGGTCATCTGATTTCCGTTGAGCATCGTGATGATGATCGTTCCCTGCTCTCGATTTCCGCGGACCGTCCATCTCCCGTCTTCCCGGCTCTGCCCAGCAGTTCCCCAGTTGCCCTGCTCGCTTCCAAACGAGCCCGAATAGCTCGACTCGTAGTTGGAAAAATACTGGCCACTCGGCGAAAGACCAACCCGGGTTTCGGTGTTCTTAGTCATATTGACCCAGATGCCGGAGAGCTGCCGCATCAGATCTGATGCCTCCATCTTGAAATACTGCATCCCGCCGGCGATCGCCTCGGCCGCGCCGGCCAGCTCGCCGCCGAATTTGGACGGTGTCGTCAAGGCGATGATAAACGCGCCACCTCCGTAAGGAGAGGCGGTCCCGATCCCTCGCGCTTTGACCTGCTCTCCTCGGTAGACACCTTCATATTCTCCCGCCAGGACATTATTGCCGCTCGAGCGCAGCGCCCCCGCCAAGTTTAATTGGACGCCCTCTTCTTGAAGGCCTTCCGTCATCAGGTTCCGGACTTCATCCAGGCTTTTTCCCGTGTGAGGCATGACGATGATCATGCCTGGGACGGTATCGTGCCCCAGGATTGCGGTGGACTGGTCCTTCTGGAACTTCCAGCCCGCGGGGGCCCGGAATTTGAAGCCCCAATTGGGATCGCCGACCTCATTGCCGGAAAGCTTCACCGAAGACGACAGCTTCGTTTCGACCGGCGGCGCTTCGGATTGCTCTCGATCGGCGGCCGGCGGTTTTTCGGCCTTTGAGTTTCCGCTCAAACCGCCGCGGGCTGCCGCAGTCCCTCCAACTCTTTTGAATTGAAGCGCGTAGCCCTCGGGGAAAGAAATCACGAGAACGTCCCCTTGGAAAGCAAATCTGTAATCCGTTGTCCCTTCCTCGTCCTGGACACGGATGATCCCCGGAAGGATGCTGCAGCTTGCCGACTCGCCGTCGAAAACGATTTGTGTCGGTGAACGGAACTCCAGGGTCAGCGAGCCGAAATCCGACTGACCGACCCACTTGCCGAGCAGTTTCGATGCCTCTCCTGACGACTGTTGGCCGAAGGATCCGGCGATGCCCAAGAGCATCAGGCCCGATATGAAAAAAACTCTTTTGTTCATGGCAGCACCTCCCGTTTCTACCCTCAATTTAATATTCATCTTGAGCCATGTCAAGTCAACTCCCTTTCTCGGGCGGGGCATGGACCCACGCCCTGCGACCAAGGGGGCATACCCCCTTGGATCCCCCGACGAGCGGTTCCCCGCGGCAAGCCGCGGGGCATATTCCCGCTCGTCAAACACCGGCCGAATTCAGCAGAATCGCTCTTGACATCCCGTCCGGTCATGACATAACATCTTCAACAACGGTCAGATAAGGAGAAATGGAATGAAAGCCTTCACTTCCCTATCGCTGGCATTTTTGATGCTTCTTGTTCTCGGGGCCTGCACGACGGCCCACGTCAGAAAGGCGGTCATGACAACGGGGTTGGATGATCAAGGCAAAAACGTGGACGAAATCTCCGCCTACAAACCAGATGCCCCGAAATTCATCGTCGTGGCGGACATCGCCAATGCTCCTGAAGACACCAAGATCACCATTAAGTGGATTTACGTCCCCCAAAACAGGGAGATCGACAAGGTGGAAATGGTGCTGCCGGGATCGAGGTCCGTCAATTCCAGCCTCTCTCGCGGCGAGAATCCTTGGCCCGAAGGGGATTACGAGGTCCAGATCTTCATCGATCAAAAAAAGGAACCGTCCCATAAGGTCGCTTTCAAGGTCGTTCAATGACCTCATGAGCCGCCCTCGGCTACAGCCTCTCCTGCTACGCGGATTTCGCGTCGGCCGAAGGGTTCAATCCCAAGATGCGCATGATTCGGACGAAGACCCTCTTTATAGCTCACTTCTCCAAGCCGATCTTCTTCAACATCATCTCAAACCTCGGGTCGGAACGCAGGACATCAAATCTGGGGTCAGTCTTCAAATAAATCAAGTCGGCATCTCTTTCTTTGTATGCCGATTGCAATGACTCGAATGCTTTGTCTTTGTCCCCGACGGCTGCTTGGATAGGGGCCAGGTGGTATTTGGAGACATAAATATGCTTGGAAAGCTTGTCCAGCTCCCTGAGCATTTCATGTGCCTTTTCAAGATTCCCCGACATCACATATGCATATGCGAGGTAGGACAAAAATTCCGTGTTATTACCGGAGAAGGATACAGCTTTCTGGAGAGCAGCGATTGCCTCCTGAAATAATGACTTTTGGACATAACATCTACCGAGCGTGGCAAGGGTAAAAGGGTATTCGGGATCGAGTTCTAGCGACTTCTGGCACTGCTTGAGAGCATCGTCATACCTCCCGGCCTGATACAGAATAACTGCAGAAGTTCCCTGTACGTATAAAGATAGTGGATCAAGTTCCAAGGCTGTTGAATTTTCTTTGATGGCTTTGTCAATCTGCCCATTGTTCAATAGAATAGCAGGCAGGCATAGATGGGCTATCCCATAGTTTGGATTGAGCTCCAGGGCTTTCTTAATATCAGATTCACCACCAGGCCAATCATATTCAAAACGATATTTGATCAAGCCCGACAACGTAAGTGCCTCAGGCAGCTCATGATCGATTTTTAAGGCATGCTCCAATGCTCTTTTGGCCTTGGGAAGAGCCTCATCAGCCGAAACAAAATGAAAAAACGAAAGGTTTAAGTAAACACCAGCCAGTCCGGTATAAGCCAGCGAAAAGTTCGTATCTATTTCGATGGCCCGTTCGAAATGGAGGATAGCCTTTCTCGACTCCTCTTCTGACACTCTGTTTCTGTCAATCCATATCCCTCTTATATAAAAATTATATGCCTCTGTATTATCCGTATACCTCTTCACAACTCTGTCTCTCACTCCTCCCAGCAATTCGATTTTCAGCTTATTAATAATCTCAAGCGATATCTCATCTTGTAATGCAAAGATGTCCTGCAGCTCCCTGTCATAAGTCTGCGACCAGAGATGATAGCCATCGGCGATATTGATAAGCTGGGCCGTGATCCGGAGCTCGTTCCCCGCTCTCCGAACGCTTCCCTCGAGCACCGTATTCACCTTGAGCTTCTGGCCGACCTCCTGGATATCCTGGGCTTTCCCTTTGAAGAAAAAGGCGGAGGTCCTTGCCGGGACCTTGAGCTCCTTGATATTGCTCAGCCGGTTGATGAGCTCCTCCGTCATCCCATCGCAGAAGTACTCTTGATCTTTCTGGGGGCTCATATCGACGAAGGGAAGAACGGCGATGGAGTTTTTCCATTTGGCAGCGGGTACGGTTTCTGATTCAGGTCCCCTCAGACGTAGGAGGAGATTTACATCGAGGAGGACTGTGACCATGACAACGAGAGGTATCAGGACGAGTTCCAGCTTGAATTTACGCGGCTTCTCCCGTCCAGAGAACCACCGCCAAATTAAGGTGCATAAAAGCACACTAAAGAGAGTGATGATTGTTATATCCAGCGTCTTTTCAGGAAAATGGTAATGTCCGATGAGAACGAAATGGACAACCTCTATAATGAGCCAGCCGCCGGCAATGAAAGCTGCCAGGATTTCGATGATCCTCTTCTTCCTTAAATTAATGAAGAAAGCTCGGAATGAGGATTGCGAGTTCATGCTTTCATTACACCTTAAACGCCTGTTCTTTTTTCC
>Ga0315291_10009728_pt1 | contig 11785 bp, 8 predicted proteins | sample YL17G12_20_MG_FD_203070 | JGI IMG/M metagenome (GOLD analysis project Ga0315291, IMG submission 203070) | Sediment microbial communities from Yellowstone Lake, YNP, Wyoming, USA - YL17G12_20 | ecosystem: Environmental > Aquatic > Freshwater > Lake > Sediment | place: USA: Wyoming | collected...
CGCCCTTGTGCAGATGGTCGAGGCCTTATCCACACATGCACTCAGCAGCGGCTTGGCCTGGTTCAATTGCCGCGAAGATCAAGGCATGCCCCGCTACCTGCTGCGAGCACAGGTATTTTTAGTGGAAGCGAGTGCGGCAACAGAACTAGGATTTGACACCATTGCGAGTGTGCAAGCGGCACTACCCAGCATCGGTCAAAACCACGCGCGGCTTTTAGCCAATCTCAAAGCCTTGGAGCAACAGCGAAAGGCTGAGATGATCGGCGAACCTGTGCTACGCCTCCGGCCCAACCAACCCGCCGAAACCGCAAGCGGCGGCGAGTTTCAGGTCGTAGACCACAACGCTCGGCGGGGTGCAGATGAAGGCAGTTTCGACCGTACCTCTTGGAAGCAGCATGGACTCCTACTTAAGATCAGCGCCGTGCCTCTTAACGATGCTAGGGTGCGATTGGCGTTCGATATGACTTTTAAGTCGCGCACTCAAGGCAGCAACCAAGCACTCACTTTGCACTCGATGAAGAGCGAGGTCGACCTAATGCTGGGTGTAGCCACGATGGCCGGTAGCCTCGACTTGCAGACGTCGGCTAGCGATCAGGAACGCATGCCGCTACTCAGCGCCATCCCCTTGATTGGCCCTTGGTTTCAACACAGCGCAAGGCAAAACTCAAAATCCCGGCTATTTTTGTGGCTGGAGCTAAGCGAGGATGATGGCCGAGCCGACATCCTAAAAAGCCTACCCCTAGGTCGGGCACCCGAGCTTTAATTGCGGCATCGAATTAGGTCTTAGGCAACCACGGCGATGCCCCCGGTGCTCCTAGCGCATGGATGCTGACTCGGTTGCGGCCGTTGTGTTTAGAAAAGTAAAGAGCCGCATCGGCGCGGGCAATCGCCTCCTCACCACTTTCCTTGCCGACCTCGATCTGCGCCACACCGCATGAGATCGTTACCGGAATGATCTTGCCACCGGTGTCAAATTTAAAGGACTCAATAGCAGTCCGTAGTTTTTCAGCGGCGACTGTCGCACCATGCAGGTCGGTTCCTGGCATGATCGCCAAGAACTCCTCACCACCATAGCGCGCGACAACGTCGGTTTTGCGAAAACAATTTCTCAGCATTAGACCAGTGTTGGACAGCACGTAATCGCCCGCCTGGTGGCCGTATACGTCGTTTATTTTTTTAAAAAAATCGATATCCATCATGACCACAGAGAGGATCCGCTGCGGCGCATCCGCGGGAAAGCCCTCCAGTGTCGCGACCTGATTTTTAAGATAATCAGCAAAGTAATTACGATTAAACAGCCCGGTCAAATTGTCTGTAATCGACTGGGTTGCCTTGTCTTTATATTTGACCTGCAGCTTGGTCTCGGCGGTAACGTCGCGCAGCAGAATAAAAGCGCCGACGTTTTGGCCATCAGTCAGAAAGGGATAAACGCCGATAATCAAATTGAGGGCTACCGTACTGCCGTTGGCAGTCCCAATGATTTCGTCAAAGCGGGTCGGAGCAGAGACATTGAGGAGCTCAAAAAGCTGCAATGGTTTGTCGATAATCTGAAGAGCTAGCAGGCTAGCGATCGAATCTGCTTTGAGGATTTGCTTCGGCTTGACGCCGATCAACTGGGTCAATAGAGCGTTGCACTTCAATACCTTGCCGCTCATGTCCACAACCGCATAGGCATCGAGCAAGCACTTAGAAAAATGCTCATACTGCTTAAAAGCTAGCATCGCCGGTGAAACGGGCTCTTCTAAATTTCCTGCTAGTAGTGCGTCATCCATCTACGTATACCCATACAAATTTATTAACCAGCCTGATCTACCCAGGCAAAGAACTCATCTTCCATCTCTTCCATCTCCATCACGGTGCCGCATTTTTCACAATTGTGCGGCGGTACGCCGGCATCCGCCGATGCTGGCATATTGCGACCTTCTTCGTAGATCACCCAGCAGTGGTGCTCGCAGGAATCGCAAGCGAAGGAGGCGTACACTGACTTAATATGGGCGATCCCACGAAAGTTGGGGATCATATTAATCTGACTGACGATCTCCGGGGTGCATTCCTCATAGATTAACTTGCGGCCCTTTTGGGCTTCGCGGATGAAGTTGATCCACGCCCGAACGCCGCAGCTGTTGACCGATTCAACCTTGCGAAAATTGATGATGACGTTGGGTCCAAGGGTCTTGATCATCGGCATCAAGTGGACCTCGGTATCTTCATTGATTGGCCCAGTATAGAGCAGCTGCTCCCACTGGCCCTTTTTCTCGATATGCAAACTGATTGCCATCATCGCCCCCAAAGCCATAAACTTCTCAGGGGATGGTTCGGCGCCCGCTCATGAAAGCTTGAGTCGAGCGCCGATTTTTGCAGCTAAATACCTTGAATCATTAGACACACAAAGTAGTCTAGACCCTAGCGGTCGAGCAGATAAGGGTAGCTCTTCATGAACTTGACCATCTGCTTGAGGCCGCTAACACCCTCTTCCGGCGTCATCCGGCCCTCGGCCACGGCCCGATTGAATTGCAGCTCATAGCAGCCGACCATTTCCTTTAGATCGTAGTTGCGCGATTCAAGCAGCTCATCGATCGGATCGCCCTGGGTGATCTTGGTGATTTGCCAATCGCCGTCGGCATTAATGTATAGTTCCGCCTCATGAATCGCGCCAAATAGGTTGTGTTCGTTGGCTAGGCTCTCTTGATAGGCACCAACCAAAAAGAAGCCGATATAGTAAGGCTCATTGTTTGGCACATGCAGGTCGAGGGCCGTCTTGACGTCAGCACGGTCGACGAAAGTATCCAAACAGCCATCGGAGTCGCAGGTGATGTCGACGATCGTCGCCTTGTGCGAAGGCTTTTCGTCGTGGCGGCTAAGCGGCATCACCGGGAACAGTTGGTCAATAGCCCAAGAGTCTGGAATCGATTGAAACATCGAAAAATTAGCCAGATATTTACTGACCATCACCTTTTGTAGGTCCTCGAACTCTTCGAGCTGGTGGCGTTGGAACCCCGAAAAATACAGGGCCCGGCGACAGACACGACGAAATAGGTCCTCAGCAAAGGCGCGGTCGGCTAGGTTTAAATAACCGAGATTAAATAGAGTGAACAACTCTTCCTGATATTCGATGGCATCATGATAAAATTCGACGTAGTTTTTACGGTTGATATTATCGAGGATATATTTAAGTTCTTTGATGCTCTTGTGCACTTCTCCGTCGCTATGCTCAGGCAAAGCGGTCTCGATTGGCAGTGCTTCCTCGCCTTGAACCTCACGGATATCCGTCACCACCACTGAGTGATAAGCAGCGATCACCCGACCGCTCTCCGTAACGATGGTTGGATAAGGTACGCCTTCGTTCGCACAAACGTCGCCGAGTACATAAATAGCGTCGTTGGCGAATTCCTGCATCGTGTAGTTAGCACTCGACAAAAACGAGCTCTTGCTCCCATCGTAGTCGACGCCGACACCGCCGCCGATGTTGAGAAAGGCCGGCTTATAGCCCATCTTGCAGACCTTGGCGTAAACCCGTGAGGCCTCTTTTATGGCATTTTTAAAACGTTTGATCTCGGTGATCTGCGAGCCGATATGGAAATGCAACATCGCTAGGCGATCCTGCAAATTGGCTGCTTCCAGCTGCGCTAGGCAGTTAAGCACTTCGGTAGTCGTTAGACCGAATTTCGAGGAGTCGCCTGAGCTTTTCTCCCATTTACCCGAGCCTTTTGCGTAGAGACGCACCCGTAGTCCGACTTCTGGCACGACCTTGTGACGCTTAGCTAGGTCGATGAAGGTCTCGAGCTCGTCTGGGCCCTCGACCACGACGACGACGCGCTTGCCCATGGCTGCACCAAGGAAGCTCATCTCGACAAATTCACGGTCTTTAAAGCCGTTGCAGATAAGCAACGATTCCGGCGTCAGTGGGTAGCTCATCGCCGCGATGAATTCAGTCTTACTGCCGACCTCTAGACCATAATTAAGGCGCTGGCCGCACGACACGACCGCATCGATAAACTCGCGCCGCTGATTGACCTTGAAAGGGAAAACACCTATGTGTTTGCCCTTGAATTGGAATTCGCTGATCGCTTGGCGGAACGCGGAATGCATACGCTCAAGCTGGCCCTCAATGATCTGGGGGAAACGTAGGATCACCGGCGTGTGCATGCCCTGCTTCTTCAGCTTAGCTATCACTTCCGGCAATGAGACGCTCAGATGCTCCTCGCCCGTGGGATGGCTAACGACGTGGCCTTCGTCATCGATGCCAAAATAACCCGCACCCCAATCGTCGATCCCGTAAAGCTCGCGGGCTTCCTGGATTTGGCGGATATTCATAGGCGGCTCACTTAATGTAAAGAGGGTCGAGTAAGAGGCGTAAATTGGCGACATTGTCTTGAAATTACAAGCAGAAAATCAAGGCCGTCAAGGGCTGGCTTCCACTCTACCCAAAGGCGCCATAAAAGGGTAACTGTTACGGACTATTGAGCGGATGATCAAGCCTTAATGGCAAGGAGGAGGCAATGCGGATTCAAGCGGGCTGGGCCAAGGGTACCGAGCTGGCCGTGCCTAAAGGCGAACTGACGCGGCCAACCGCTGCCAAAGTGCGCGCCGCAGCGATTAATATGCTAGCTCCCTACATGGCGGATGGCCCTTTTCTCGACCTATGCGCCGGCAGCGGCGCTATGGGGTTAGAGGCCGTCAGCCGTGGTGCCCCAGGAGCTGCTTTTATCGAGCTTTCGCGCGCGGCGCTCGCCTGTTTAAAGAGCAATGCCGCTGAGGTCAGCCGACGCGCTCAGGCGCAAGCCATGCCGCAACCACAGTTTCTGGTCATCGCGGGTGAGCTGCCGCAGGTCTTGAGCCGCCTTAAGCGCAGTCCCCTGACGCCCTTCGCTACGGTATTCATCGATCCACCCTATAAACAAGCGGTAGCCTTGGCTAAGGCTGCCCTAGTCGCGTTGCCCGAGCTGACGCAAGGCGACGCCGTGGTGGTGCTCGAAAGTGCGGTCGCTGACGGCCCAGAATTGGCCCTCCTCGCCTCCACTCAATGGTCCCTGCTGAAGCAGCGCAGCTATGGTGATACCATTCTAAGCATCTTCGTCAAAAGCTCAGACCATCCAAAAGGAAATCCAGATGACGCCCCAGACGCCTAGGGATCAGCATCGCACCGCGCTCTTTGCTGGTAGTTTTGACCCCCTTACCCTCGGCCATCTCGACCTAATTCAGCGAGCTAGCCGGCTGTTTCACACGGTCGTCGTCGCGATAGGCGAAGCTCAAGGCAAGTCACCGGTGTTTACCGTTAGCGAACGCCTCGAACAAATTACGGCGGCTTGCAGCGGGATGAACAATGTAATGATCGCGTGCTTCAGCGGCTTAGCCGTCGACTTTGCTGTGCTCAACGGTGCAGGCGTCCTGCTGCGTGGCCTGCGCTCGCTCGGCGACTTTGACTATGAAATGCAGATGGCGCAGATGAACAGCCAGCTGCGGCCGGGCATCGAAACCATGTTCTTACCGACCCTTCCCGAGCTACGGCACATATCGTCAAGTTTGGCTAAAGATGTCGCTAGGCACGGGGGCAATGCTGCACTTCTAGTCCCGCCAGCCATCGCTACGCAACTTAGCCAAAGGCTAGGCATAACTTAACGGTTCAAGGGGGCTAGCCAGCGAATGGCCATGAATACCACCTGGTAGCAGTGTTGGGCCGAGCTAAAGCTTAAAGCCGGCCCAACCGATGGGCCAACATGGCCACGAATCCGGGGACTACATGCGCTTGCAGACAAATATCGTCAATCTATGGCTGTTGGCCACCGTAGCACTGGCCGCGCCGCGGAGTCGAGCTGATACACTCCCCGATATTACGTGGTATTCGGACCGGTCATTTTCCGTCTACCAGGGCGACACCCTCGCAGTAGCAGTCAAAGCTAGCGGGAATGAATTAGAAGCCAAGTGGTTTAAGGGACCCACGGTGTTCTGCCGCAGTCTCAATTGCAGCATCGATACCAGCCAATGGGAGATCGGTCGACACCGCTTAGTCGTCGTCGTCTTCAACAAGGCCGGGTCTAAGTTTATCCGCTACGATGTTCGAATCATCGCGGCACCAGAGGGTCACCGCCCGATCCAGGTCCATCCGGACATGATCCCCGCTACCAATGAAGCCGAAACGACCAACGCCTACGACCTCACGGTCAAGTCCCTGCATGGTCGCGGCTATAGTTACCACCAGAAAAAACTCCAGATTCTCGGCCCACAACCACGCGCTCTGGACTGGACGGAGGCATTGCGCACCAGTCGGCGCGGCGCCCTGGACTTTGGCCGTGTTGGCGTGGAAGCGCACACCCTGACCAGCAACTCAGCAGTCCGCTTGCTCAATAGCGAACCAAACCGTCGTGCCATCATCCTTAAGCGGGGCACCTTGCGCTCGCGCAGCTTGGGGACTAAGGACCCACGTTGGTCGGTGGTAATACCGGACCTCGCGCAGATCGACACCGATGCTCAAGGCGATGTGCTGATCACTCGGAGCGATGTCGCCGCACCCAAGATCAAAGCGGCAACCCAGGACGAGGTGGCACCTAGCGACAAGGCCGAAGGCGACGCCACCGCAGAAGGCGAGCAGGAAAGCACAGACCCGGAAGAAGTGCGGGACAGTGCCGCTACGAATCACCATAGCCAGGCGGTCACGATCACTGTGCTGCGCGGCTACGCTAGGGTGTTTGTCCGCAACAAAGGCCCGCAAAAGGGCGACGATGCGGGTAGTGCTGTGATCGTCGGACCAGGCCTATCGCTGACTGTACGACCAGATGAGGAGCCGGATAGCCCGGGTCTGCCTGACATCAAAATGACGGCGGCTTTGGTAGCAGAAACCTCACCACAGTATCTGCCAGGTCGCTGGGAGGAAGGAGTTGCAAATGGCCTCGCCTTCACGGCAGGCGCGCCCAAGACCAAAACTTTTGCCGAGGCTATGGCTGCGGCAATCCTACTACGCGGTGACCCGATCCTAGTACTGGAAGTGCTGTTACCTAAGTATGCCGAGGCCAAGACCGCCTACCAGGCGCAGCTGGCTCTAGGCGAGGCCTACAAGGCCCTATATTTATTTAAATCTGCCGCCAGCGCGCTTAAGGCCGCCGCCGAGCTCAAGCCTGATGCACCTGAACCAGAATTTCTACTCGGCGAAATGGCATTGCTCTTGCAAGACTGGTCCAAGGCTGAGCGCTACCTCGACAAAGCTCGAGATAAAGATGCGCCAGACACGCAGAAGGTGAATTATGAACTGGGCGTTGCCGCTTACTTTGCCAAAAACAGCCTAGTCGCCGCCGCGGCTTTTGATCGGGCGCTATGGACAGAGGACGGCAGCCCCGAGATTGCCACTTCAGCTAGGGCTTTTCGCCAACTCAGCAACCCATTACGCTGGTACGAGCTGCGGGCCAATGCCGGAGTGTTTTATGATTCAAATATCCTGCACTCCGATAGTGTTGATGTGACGACGCTTGGGTATGGGCTGAAAGCGAAGAAAGGCGCCGGCTATGAGGGCTCCTTTGGCTTTAGTCTGTGGCCCTGGCGCACGCCCAGCTTTGGCACCGAATTGGCCTGGGATGGTGGAAAAACCGCGTTTTTCAACAAAGCGTTCAGCCCAGTCGCGCGTATCGACCAGACCCTCGCCATCCGCTTCAACTTTGGCTTCGGCGGCGGCGATGGCCCTAAGTACGTGGCCCTAGGCCTTGGCGTGTTCGCCCGCACGCTAGCAGTCGGTGGTCAGTCCTCCATCAATGCCCTCGGTGGAGTCGTGACCCTGTCATCACCCGCTTCTTACGACCTGCGCCTAAGCGCCAGACCAACCACTGCTGTCGACACCCTGCCTGCTCACTCTAATATCGTCGATCCGCTACTATGGGAGGTCGTGGATCCGGGCGATCGCTCGTCGAAGCTGGTTTATTATGGCCTCGGCATCACCCCCGTCCGCAATGAGCACATCCGCTTAGACCTGGACCTCAACTCTGGCCGGACGACGTACCATTCTGTCTTTGCAGCACCAGAGTCTTATAGGCTCATCGGCCTCACCGCCCGCCTCGATTACACCTCGACTCCGCGTAGCATCTGGAGCGCTGGAATCGCCGACACCAAGCGGACTTTTAGCAGCTCAGCTGACCAACGCAAAGACAACCTATTTGGCCTAATCGGCGCTTGGCGCTGGTACTTCGTCCCTGCGCTGAGCCAAACCATGGAGATCGACTTGGACAAACAAAAATCAAGTCGCGCTGCCAACGGCTATAAACGCCTGCTGATCGCCTATCGCTTAAATTTCTCTTTGTAGTAAAAATTCCTCCAAATTAGCAGCTTATCTTGAGCCGAACATAAGCCTAGTCTTGGCGACCCGAAAGCAATTACAATCGCGGAAAGTACTTATGTGTTGGCATACCTGAGGCAGCTGCTCCAAGCTGATCCTGTGCGCGTTTCGATCCAATTATTAGGAACGAGTCTCGTACACCCCAGGATCTAGCACCAGAGGGGAATCTCTATGACGACATGTACCAATCTTTACGACGCGCCTAGACCAATCCCACCCCTGGAGCTCTTGGCTGCCCTAGATTCCTATATGGAGGGGAACTTCTCTTCGCTGCTGCCAGTCAGTAAATGCTGGCAGCCCAGTGACCTTTTGCCCGACTTAGCCTCGCCCGACTGGGTAGATGAAGTGCGGGCTTTCCGCCAAATGGCCGGAGGGCTCCCAGACGACGTCTTGGTAACCCTCGTCGCCAATATGATCACCGAAGAGGCCCTGCCCAGCTACCATGCATGGCTGGCCAATCTTAGCATCGGCTTCGACCGTAGCGGCACGGGCAGCAATGCCATGGCGCGCTGGATTCGCGGCTGGGTGGCTGAAGAAAAGCGCCACGGTGATGTGCTTGCTAGCTACCTCTACATGTCAGGACGCGTCGACATGCGGGCTATCGAGGTGACGATACAAAACCTCCTCCGCAACGGCTTTGACCCGCTCACTGAAAACGACCTGATCAAGGGCTTCATCTACACCTCCTTCCAGGAACGAGCGACCTACATCTCGCACAGCGGCGTGGCCCGCCTAGCGCGCCAGCACGGCGAGACCCAACTAGCCTCCATGTGCGACAACATCGCCGGTGACGAGGTCCGTCATGAGCGCGCCTATGAGCGCCTAGTCGCCAAGATCTTTGAGTTAACCCCGGATGATTGCATGGTGGCATTAGCAACGATGCTACGCAAGACCATCATCATGCCCTCACGAACCATGGAGGATGGTACGGACACCGATCTATTCACCTGGTTTTCTGCAGTCACCCAGCGCAATGGCATCTATACCACGTCGGACTATGCCAGGATTATGCAGCATTTGGTGCGGCTCTGGGAGATCGACCGGATCGATGTCCGCAGCGATGCCGGCAAGCAGGCCCAGGAATTCATCCTGGAACTGCCACCGCGCTACCTGAAACTTGCAGAGCGAGCCGAAGCCCGAGCAAAGCCCTATAAGCCCCGCCCGGTTAGTTGGCTGGCGGGACGCATCGTCGGCCCGTGACTAATGCAGCTCGGCATCCGATGGCACTGCGTTCGACAATAGCTCATCAGCAAGGCGCTCAGCCTCCAGGTTGAGGATCTGCCCACGCATCTGCAACGGCATGCCTTCCCAAACGTAGTCGGCCCAATCGATCGGCAGGTACAGTTCATTATCCGCCTGAAAGTACTCAGCGAAATATTCGCCGATATACTCGCACAGCAGCTGTGCAGCAGCAGCCTCGTCTAAATCGTGGTCCATGTGCGCGGCGCGGGCTTCGACTGGGTAGTAGAACGAACCATCTCTTGAGCGAAAAATCACCTTGGCGTAAACGCCGTGACTATCCTTGCGCACGCTGACTTCAAAGAATCGTTGACGGAGAAAGCTAGTGTGCTTGCGCCCAAGCAGCGAGGCGATCTGGTCGCACTCGGTCTGCGTCATGAATTGCCGGGTAGATTTCATGTGAAAAATGACTCCTCAGGTAGTGGGGCGAGTTGAATTAGACCGCTGTAGACGGAAGCGACAGCGCTAGGCGTAGCCTGCGTTCGCGCGAATTCCCTGCCGACACCGAGCTGGACGAGGAGCTCGCGCAGCTCGACTTGGACGGCTTGCAGCGGGTCGGCTACGGCGACTCCAGCACTCCGACTCACGGCCCATGATTGATGCGGCACCGTCAACGCTAAGCGTAGGGTGCCTTCGATGCTAGCCAGCAGCTCCTGGGCGCGGGCCTCGGCCTGACTTGGACTTAGTTGCGACAACTGCTCCAGTTGCGCTGGCGTCAGCGGCACCGAACGAAACTCACCACCGACTAAGGCCTGAGCCATCGCGGTCAACAAACGCCGCTCCAGAGGCACACTGGCTGCTCCGGCGTCGTCGTCGGCTAAGCTAGCCAAATATAGCAACCCGGTCACGCCATCAATCGCTGCCGCCAACTCCGCCAGCTGCAGCCGCGAATTGATCGGCGCAAACAGGGTCCGTTGCGCCGTCGCACCCTCTTCGATCATGCCCACCGGTCGCGCCGGAAAGCGATTGCAGAGCCCTTTGAGCCGTTCGGTTAAGGTCAAACCAAGCAGCGGCAATAGCTGCTGGTCAAGGGTCAACTCCAATACGCCGCGTTTGTCCAAGAGCAACTGACGGCGCATATCCTCAGCGCGCGGCAAGCCGTGCTGCGCTAAGCGTTGCAGGGTCGCCTCGGCCAGACGGCGCACCAGGCTTAACCCAGTCCTAAACAGGAGCTGAGGATGCTCCTTCAGCAAGATCTCCGAGCCCGCGTCCAGCTGACCCCCAGCAAGGAAATCAAGGCCCAAGCTGATCAGCGAGCGAGCGTGCTCAAGCAACGTTCTCAGGCCGCGATTGTCATCTGGTTCGATTAGGGTAGCAGCCCCGAGGGAGTTGCCTAAAAACGCCAGTCGCTGGCGCAGGTCGGCCACTACCTGACCTTGCCAGACCTCTGGTTTAGCTTGCAGGACCCGCTGCAAAAATGCAGATTCGCTAGCCGCAGCCGGCACCAATCCCTCGGGCTGATGCAGCAGCTCAAACGACCACTTCACCCGCAGCGCCTCGGGATCGACAGCCTTGAAACAATTAAGGCTCTCTTCATAGCTGACAAATCCGTCCTCTTCGAGTCGGGCCCGACGAAAGCGAGCGATCGCCTCCTCTTCTTCGTTGGGTGGCAAATGCGAAGCGTGAGCGATGAGCGCGTAAGCATAGTCTACATCCGTGCCCATCGTTGCCTCGATTAAGCCAAGAACAAACTCTTGGACCCGAGGATCCTCCGTCTTGATACGGTAATACAACGTATGACAGGGCAGAGCGTTGAGGTCGTCTTGCTCGGCGTCACTCATATCCTCATATTCGTCGGAGTCGAACATCTCGATCAATGGATTGAGCAGCCCGATCTGGTACTCCTCATCGAGGCTGCGAAAGCGTCTATAAAGCTCCTCATCGCCAACTTCTTTAAAGAGGTTGAGCCAACGGATCATCTTTAAAGGCTCTAACCGGTCCTCTCGCCAGGCGTCGTAATCGAGGATGCGCACAACCTGTTCGGTGGACAGCAGTGGCAGCACTTCAAGGCAGTCTTCAACTCCGCGCTGCAATAGGGACTGAAATAACAACTGCGGCGGCAAGGCCTGCACCGCTACTTCAGGGTCGTCACTAAGCAGCAGCTGATCAAAATCAATCAACGGCGGGCTCAACAGTTCCAGACCGAGGGTGGGCTTAATCGCTAGGCCCTGCTGCCCGGCATCGAGCATCGCCTTCAGGGACTCTTCCGACAATCGACTTGCCATGGCT
>Ga0315291_10009731_pt1 | contig 11783 bp, 8 predicted proteins | sample YL17G12_20_MG_FD_203070 | JGI IMG/M metagenome (GOLD analysis project Ga0315291, IMG submission 203070) | Sediment microbial communities from Yellowstone Lake, YNP, Wyoming, USA - YL17G12_20 | ecosystem: Environmental > Aquatic > Freshwater > Lake > Sediment | place: USA: Wyoming | collected...
GGGGACCGCGACCTTGCCATGCCCATGATCAGCCAGGCGCCAGACAGTCTCACGGTGAAGGAGGTCAGGGAGGCGCCGCCGGAGTGGCAGCGGGAGATTGCGGTCCGGTGGGAGTTCGGATTCGCCCTCTCGGCGGCGGTTGCAGGGGCGGACATCGTCTCGGTCCGGCACCCGGAGAGCGTGAGGCTCCTCAAGGAGGCCTTCCGCGGCCTTATCCCCGCAAATCCATTGGGAGGTGGTGCGGGTGGCGCTTAAGGCCCTTGACATCTACAAGATGCTCCCGAAGAAGAATTGCAAGGAGTGCGGCTACCCCACCTGCCTCACTTTTGCCATGAAGCTCGCGGCTGGTAAGGCAGATGCCGACACCTGCCCCTACCTTGATGACGCCACAAAGGAGCTCCTCCGGGGAGCCACCCGGCCGCCCATCCAGCTCGTGAAGCTCGGGGTGGGAGAGCGTTCGGTTCCGGTAGGAGACGAGATCGTCCTCTTCCGGCACGAGAAGAGCTTCTACCACCCGCCCGGCATCCTCTTCTCGGTCTCTGACCTCTGGGAGAAGGAGAGGATCGTTGCCGCCGCAGAGCGGGTGATGGCGGAGGTCTTCCCGAGGGTGGGTGAGAACCTCAGGTTCAACGGGCTCGCCATAAGGAATGAGAGCAGGAACCCCGATGCCTTCGGGAAGGCCGTTCTCGCCGTCGAGGAGGTGGCAGAGTTCCCCGAGGTCCTCATCTCGGAGTCTGCCGAGGCCCTCTCAGCCGGCCTCGCGCATTGCGGGAACTACCGGCCCGTGATCCATGCCGCGACCATGGAGAATCACCAGCGGGTTGCACCCCTTGCAAAACACTTCGGGTGCCCCCTGGTCGTCCGGGCCACGGATCTGGGTGATCTCGTCAAGCTCGCAAAGGCCTGCACCGACCTCGGTGTACGGGATCTCGTCCTCGACCCCGCCCCGGCAACACTCGGGGAGTTCCTCATAAGGTCCACTGACATCCGGAAGAGGGCTATCGACCGGACCGATCCGGACCTTGGTCACCCGGCCTACCTGGACGCAACAGCCTTTGTACCCGAGGAGGCGGCGATTGTGACAGGCATCCTGAAGTACGCGGGGGTCATCGTCACCTCCGTCCTCCCCCCGGGCACCGCCAGGATGGCCCTCACCCTTCGGCAGAACATCTACACTGATCCCCAGAAGCCGATCCAGATGACCCCCGGCCTCTACCGGGTCGGCGAACCAGGTTCTGCGTCACCCGTCCTTGCCACGGTGAACTTCTCCCTCACCTACTTCACCCTCCTCGGTTACCTGGAGGCCTCCCGGATCCCCTGCCACCTCCTCATCGTGGATACCGAGGGGTTCTCGGTGCTCACCGCGGTTGCCGCGGGAAAGCTCTCCGAGCGGCTCGTGAAGGAGTCCCTTGAACGGTTCCAGGTGGCCGGACAGGTGAAGCACCGGATCCTCATCATTCCGGGCTATGCAGCACCCCTCTCCGGCCGGATCGAGGAGGTGACCGGCTGGAAGGTCCTCGTGGGGCCGAGGGATGCTGCTGATATCGGCGAGTTCCTCGAGAAAGAGTGGATGGGGAAGGACCGGCAGGCACCCTGATATCGATCCGTCCCCGAAGGCCCGGATGAGCAGCTTCGGGAGGATCTTTCCTGTGTCGGAGATGTCCCGAAACAGCATATGTATATCTGACCCTTTCCTCCAAGATCTGTACCATGGAGACGGACGGCCCCGCCCGGAAAGACTGCAGGGGGCCCTGACTGATGCCGGTCATCACCTTCCTCCCCAGCTACCGGAAGATCACAGTTGAATCCGGGACCACGATCCTCGATGCCGCACGGCAGGCGGGGTTCCAGATGAATGTCGTCTGCGGGGAGCAGGGCAAGTGCGGGAAGTGTGTCGTCTTCGTGAAAGCAGGCGACGTAACCTTCGACCGGGAGAAATTCGGGAGGTTCTTCACCGATGAGGAGCTCGAAGCGGGTGGCTGCCTCAGTTGCCAGGCGGTCATCCTTGGGGATCTCCAGGTCCTGATCCCCGAGAGCTCGCTCATCCAGGAACAGAAGATCCTGATCGAGGCCCTGGGCCTTTCGACCACCTTCTCCCCATCGGTCTGGAAGTATGCGCTGGAGCTCCAGCCCCCCACCCTTGATGACCCCTCACCGGATCTTACAAGGCTCCTCGATGGGATCCAGAAGAAGGGGGGTCCTGTCGTCGAGAAGATCTACGCCCCCCTCGAGGTCCTCCACCTCATTCCCCGCGTCCTCCGGGAGAGCGGGTGGCGGGTGACCGGAACGGTTGCCCTGGTCCCCGGCGGCTACCGGCTCATCAACGTGGAGAAAGGAGATACCTCAGGCCAGCTCTACGGTGCAGCCGTGGACCTGGGGACCACCACCATCGTGGTGTACCTGCGATCCCTGGTTGACGGGAAGGTGGTGGGGGTCGCCTCGAATTACAACCGGCAGATCACCTGCGGGGAGGATATCCTCTCCAGGGTGAACTTTGCCCGGAAAGGCGGGCTCCCGAAGCTCCAGGCCCTTGCGGCCGAGAGCATCAACATCGCGCTCAAGAGCGCGGCGAACACGGCGGGGATCGACCTGGACGACGTCTACGAGGTGGTCGTCTCGGGGAACACCATCATGACCCATATCCTGATGGGGATGGATCCGGCCTACATGATCGAGGAGCCCTATGTCCCCGTCGTCCGCCGCTACCTCACCGCCTCTGCCCAGCGCCTCGGGATCACGGTGAACGGGAACGCGGGCCTCTTCATCTTCCCCGCGGTGAGCGACTTCATCGGCGGGGATATCGTGGCCGATATCCTCGCCTGCGGGATGAGCGAGAGGGATGAGGTCTCCCTCATGATCGACATCGGGACCAACTTCGAGGTGGTGCTCGGGAACCAGGAGTGGATGTTCGCCTGCGCCGGGGCCGCCGGGCCTGCTCTCGAGGGCGGCGAGGTCCTCTTCGGGATGCGGGCGAACCCGGGGGCCATCGAGCGGATCACCCTCGACATGGAGACCCTGAAGCCCCACTATGAGACGATCAACCAGGTGAAGCCGAGGGGGATCTGCGGGTCCGGCCTGATCGACCTCCTCGCCGAGCTCCTCCGGGCATGCGTCATCGACCGTACGGGCCGGATCAACACGAATATAAAAAGCGACCGGATCCGCATGGGAGCCCACCACCCCGAGTTCGTCGTCTCCTGGAAGGAGGAGACCGGTATCGGGAAGGACATCGTAATTACCGAGAACGACATCAAGAGCCTCATCATGTCCAAGGCCTCCGTCCTCGCGGCCTGCCTCCTCCTCATGAACGAGGCCGGGATCGAGAGGGGAGCGGTGAGGAACATCTACTTCTCCGGCGCATTCGGGAACTACATCAACAAGGAGAATGCCATCCTCGTCGGCCTGGTCCCCGAGGTCCCGGTGGAACAGATCAGGAACATCGGGAACGGGTCCGTGGAGGGGGCGAACATCGCCCTCATCAACCGCAGGATGAGGAAGCGCCTTGACGAGATCGCAAAGACCGTAGCCTACATCGAGCTGAATGCCGAGCCCGCCTTCATGGACGAGTACACCCGGGCATCCTTCCTCCCCCATACCGACCTCTCCCTGTTCCCCGGAGTCCAGAAGATCCTGGACTCCTGCAGGGTCCGCAGGGGGTGACCAGTTGTCCCAGATGATCCCACCACCGGGCACGCTCGCGACGGGCGTCGGGGCACTCCCCCACCGGGACCCGAAGCTGGCGGTCGACGAGGTCCTCCGGATCTTCCCCAGGTTTCCCTATGTCCCCACTCTCCCGAACAGGGGTTTCCTGGAGAGCATCGTCTTCTCGGACTCGGCCATGCTCCCGGGCCGGATCATCCGGGACGGACGGCTCATGATCGACGCCTCCCGCAATCTGCTGGCTGATATGGAGCGGATCTACCTGGATTACATGGAGAGGACAACCGCCCCGTATGCGACCCTCCCTGAGTATGGTTCGGGTTTTCACGAGATGATGACGCGGGATATCAGGGGCGCGGTCGTCCTCAAGTGCCAGGTGACAGGGCCGGTCACTTTCGGGATGCAGGTGGTGGATGCGGTGAAGCGCCCCATTTACTACGATCCCCAGTATGCCGATGTCCTGGGAAAGCTCATGGCCCTCCGCGCCCGCTGGTGCGAGGAGGAGATGCGAAAGCAGACGGGGGTATCCCACACCCTCGTCATCCTGAACGAGCCGTACCTCGCCTCGCTGGGGTCCTCGGTGATCCCCATCGACAGCGATTCGGTGATCTCCAACTGGAATGACATCTCGGCCCTCGTCGACGGAGGCCTCGGGATCCACTGCTGCACGAACACAGACTGGTCCTTCCTCATCTCCCTCAACCCCTCGTGCATCTCCTTCGATGCCTATGGGAACGCGAAGGAGTTCATCCTCTACATCGACGACGTTGCACGGTACATCGAATCCGGTGGGGTCGTTGCATGGGGCATCGTCCCCTCCGACCCGAGGGTGTTTTCACGGGAGACCGTTGACTCTCTCACCTCCCGCTATCTCGAGATCAGGAAGACGGTGGCAGAGCATGTGGACAGGGAGATCTTTGACCGGGCCTCCCTCATCACGCCGAGCTGCGGGATCCAGCTCGGGACTGAAGGGGAGGCGGTGGCCATCATGGAGGCGGCAGCAGCCATCGCGAAGCGCGTACAGGAGGTGATTCGATGAAAGGACCCTGCAGGATCGCCCTGTCGGGAAAGGGCGGGACCGGTAAGACCACCATCTCCGCCCTCCTCATCCAGGCCCTCATCGGGATGGGGGAGTCCCCCGTGCTCGCCGTGGATGCGGACCCGAACGCCAACCTGAACGAGGCCCTGGGGCTCCCCCTCCACGAGACCCTGGGGTCCATGCGGGAGGATGCCTTCACGAAGTCCATCCCGCCCGGGATGTCCCGGACAGGCTACATCGAGTACCGGTTCCAGCAGGTCCTCGTGGAATCGGATGGCGTCGACCTCCTCGCCATGGGAAGGCCGGAGGGGACCGGTTGCTACTGCTTCGCAAACCGCCTCCTCTCGGAGGCGATGGACCTCCTCTCGCGCCACTACCGGTTCGTGGTGATGGACATGGAGGCGGGGATGGAGCACTTCTCCCGTGGAACCATCGGGATCCCTGACCTCCTCCTCGTCGTCACCGACCCCGGGGCCCGCGGGGTCCGCACCGCAGGGAGGATCCATGACCTTGCAATCACCCTGGGAATACCGGATGAGCGGATCTACCTTGTGATGAACCGGGCCGGGGAATGCGGGGTAGAACCGGTGGCTGATCCGAAGAGGATCCTCGCGTCAATTCCCGATGACCCGGAGGTGGAGAGATCTGACCTCGATGCCCGGCCCATCATCTCGATCCCCGAAGGGAGTCCTGCCCGGAGGGCGGTCGGTGACCTCGCGGAGCGGGTCCGCTCCCTCTGCACCAGGTGAAAGGACCCTAGCCCTCCCGTGTATCCTTCTTCGTGACCCGTGAACCTGCCTCAATAGTGAAGGGGCCCCGGGCGTTCCCGGAGAGGTCGCATCCCTCCAGGGTTGCCATGGCCTTCTGGTAGATCCAGACACCCACGTCCCGGTTCCCGGTAATCTGGCACCTGATGAGCCGGGGGTGGGCCCCTCCCCGTGCCGAGACCCCGGCGTACAGGTTCCCGGTGATCCGGCACTCCTCGAAGACCCCCTTCCCCTTCTCGCTCGTCCCGACGCCAAACTGGCCATCGTGGATGGTACACCTCTTCACGAGGGGGTTCCCGGAGCGGGTGATGAAAAGACCCCGGGCATTGCCCGCGATATCGCAGTCCTCAAAGACTCCCTTCCCGCGATCGCTCACCTCGATGCCGAAGTTGCCCTGGTGGATGGTGCACTTCTGCACAGCGGGATCAGCCCCCTCGCGGACAAGGATCCCTGCATAGGCGTACCGCGTGATCTCCGAGCTCTTCAGGATCCCCCGGGAGCGTGATCCGAACTCGATTCCATAATGGCCACCCTCGACATGGCATCCCGTTATCCCGGCCTCTGCACCTTCCCCCACAGTGATACCGGAACGGCTCGAGGATATCCTGCACCCGTCCAGCTGTACGGAGGCGCGGGCAGTGACGAGGATGGCCCCGGTGCGGAAGGTGTGGAGGGTCAGCCGCCGTAGGATGCCGCGGGTCCGGCTCCCGGCCAGGGATATGCCTGTCTCCCCGGTTGCAAGGGTGCAGTCCTCCAGGAGAGCGGCTCCCCGGAGGATCTCTACGAGCATGGGTGCCGTCTCGTCTCCCATGGTCCCTCTGATGGTGATGCCATGGAGGAAGAATGTCTCTGCCCTTGCCTGGATAACCGTCCCTCCTGTTCCTTCGAGGACAATCCCGGAGGCCGTACCTTCACCGATGATCTCGACAACCTTCTCGATCTTCAGCACTTCGCGGTAGACTCCCGGGCGCACGAAGATGCGGGTCCCCGGCGCTGCTGCAGCGATAGCCTCAGAGATGGTGCGGAAATTGCCATCCCCTGCCGGCGTGACGATGAGGCTGTCGGGGGGGTAGGGGGTCGATGTACCTGATGGTGCGACTCCCTCGCCCCGGTGTCTTTTCCCCGCCTTCCTTTCCATGGCCTTTGCATCTTCCTGGGTGATGGCCGAGAGGGCAAGAGCCCAGGATACCACGGCCCAGAAAGCATGCTCCTCTGCAAACCCGAGCTCCTGGACGATCCTTCCCGTGAGCCGGCGCACGAGGATCTCTTTTGGCACCGATGGGGAGAGGGCAAGGAGCTCTTCGGGGATGTGCTTTTTGTGAACACTCGCGAGGAGGAAGATCTCACGGTCGCAGGAGCTGCAGGTGTCCCGGAGGAGGCCCTCGCAACGTCGTGGATCGGCCACGATCTCCCTGCCATACCGGGAGACGATCCTCGTGAGCTCCTCCCTGGGACGATCCGTGGCGATAGCCATTCCTCCTCTCTACGGGATGATCTCCGCTGAGACCCCGCCCATATCGATCCGGGTCCCCGGGTTGAGAGGGACGGACTTCTGGGGCGGAACTTCAAGGCTCTGCCCGTCAGGGAAGGTGGCACGCCAGGTGACCCGGGAGAGGTTGCGGATCCCCCAGATGGCGGGGTCGGCGGGGTTCCGCACCACCTGTCCAACGGGGACCGATTCGCCCTCCTCCCGGCTCCCGGGAGCGATCACGCCCTGGGAGAGGGTTGCACCGTCGGTGAGAAGGATGTGGTGGGTGCCGAAACTCGTGGTGACGAGGAGCTTGGGCGGGAGGGGGATGAATCCTTCGCAGTTCCAGCAGGAGAGGGTTTTCCCACCGGGTTCCCAGATGTTCTCTGCCCTGCATCTCGGGCAGGGGATGATACCATCGGCGAGCTGGAGGAAGAGCCTCTGCCATTCCCCCTCGGTGACCCTCCTCCTCGGATCCCGGATGCCGTCGGTGAAGGCCCGGGTGAAGAGATCCCTGAGGGATGCCGGGCAGTAGCCCCAGCGTGCCTTCACGGTCCCGTAATCGGGATCGCCCGGGGGGCTGTTTTTGCTGTCCGCCGGGTCGAAGATGAAGACAGGGTTCCCGTAGACCTTCCTCTTCGCAGGGATGTCCCAGACCCGGAGTTCGTACTCCATCCTCCCGTGGAAGGGGTGGTGCCAGCACCAGAGGTTGAAGAGGAGGACGGCGAGGGAGTGGAGATCCGTCTCGGTCGAGGGATCCGCCTCGCCCCTGATGATCTCGGGGGCCATGTACTCCATCGTGCCCCAGACCTGGCTCCGGGACTGGCGGTTCACCCCGACGTTATCATTGTCGCAGATGAGGATCTCCCCGGCGACCGGGTCGAACATGAGGTTCCCGTCCGATATGTCCCGGTAGCAGAGGCCCGAAAGATGGAGGGCACGGTAGCTGTTGACGAGCTGGTACGAGATGCGGGTGAGGGCACGAAAGCCCGGGACCGGTTTCAGGTGTGCCTGGACCTCCCCGAGCTCGGCGAACCGCGACGTGTCGATCAGGCGCATCAGGTAGCCGAACTGGGGCACTCCCTGGGCGATGACGAGGTCCAGGGGCCAGATGAACCGTGCCCCCGCCGCTCCCCGTGGCGGACCGGCCTGGACCAGCGCACGGATGGCGGCCATCTGGTCCAGGGTGGCCTGGGCAGGCTTGTACCACTTGAGGGCCTGCTGTCCGTGGGGGCCCTCCACGAGGTAGACCTCCCCCTGGGTACCCTCGCCGAGCTTCCTCTTGACAGAGAGCGTTATCCTTGCCATCTCGGCCTTGACCTTCTGGCTAGCTTCAAGAGGCATCGGGTGTCCCGCCTCCTGGGGCTGATCCTGTATCGTCCTCCGGCCCTGATCCCATTCCGCCTCCCTGAGCCGATCCGCTTCCGTCCCCGGGCACGGATCCCGTTTCTCCTATCTGCCGCTCCAGCTCGCCTGACCCTGGCGACGGGTTCAGGGAGACGAGGACGAGGGTCATGTCATCCCCGCTCCCGTTCAGGGAGTACCCGTCCAGCCATCCCGGGAGGGCGGACCCGACCCGCTCGATCCCAAAGCCGGTCACCCTCTCGAAGAGTGAGCGGGCGAAGACCTGGAACTCGGCCTCGGGGTTCTCGAAGGAATCCGAGAGCCCGTCGGTCGCCATGAGGAGGAGCCCCCCTGTCCCGAGGGGGAACCGGGCGGTCCGCCAGAGTGCGGGGGAGTCCCGGGATGAGAGGGAGTAGGTGACTGTCCCGAGGAGAGTCTCGTCCTTCGGGATCGGCGCTTCGATGCTCCCGTCAGGTCTGACGAGGAGGATATCCCCGTCACCGATCTGCCCCACCCAGCACTCGGATCCATCGACGAGGGCAAGAAGGAGGGTGGTTCCGTACCGGCTGAGGAGGTCCTGCCCGCCCCCTCCGTCAGGGCAGAGCCCGGGTCTCTGGCCTGCGTCTGCCGTCACGTACCCCTTCCACCTCGCAGTGACCCTGTTGTGGAACTCCTCATCGCCGCTCCCGGAGACCGGCCGCCAGGCCCAATCGCCTCCCGGGACGGGGAGGGACGCAATCAACTCGCTCACGGCAGCCTGGACGGCGAGGGCGGCGCCGCAGTGGGAGAGGTCATGCCGCCCGCCCCCGTGACCATCGGCCACGGCTACAGCAAGCATGGGCTCCCCCATGAAGGAGGAGGACCAGATGGCATGGGCGTCCTGGCAGGGTTTCCCGTCCCGTGCGTGGGAGGAACCCCGCCGGGTGCAGCCGCAGGCCCAGCCGACGGGCGAGACGCTGACGGGCACGGTCTCCCGGGTCTCCTCCATGGGTCACTCCTAGAAGGGCTCTGTGCTCGACGTGATGGTGGGGGGCGGGGGGGAGAGGACCACGTTCGAGGTCTCGCTCGTGAGGTCCTTTGACTTCGAACGGGACGAGCCGAGGGTCGCCTCGGTGGATGCCCACTTGATGAAGTTCAGGAGCTCCTCGGGCGTGTGGGCCTTGAGGATCCCCACCTTCTCCTGGTTGGAGAACTTCAGGAGCTCCGGCTCGTTGTAATCTGACTCGTCCCCGATCGCGATCGCGAGGCGGATGGCCTTCATGCCCCAGGGGACGTGGTTCAGGTCCGCGATGGCCTTGTCATACTCGCCCTCGGGATCGGTGCAGTAGCCGTCCGAGACGAGGATGCAGACAGGGGGGAGGCCCCTCCGGGGCATCTTCTCGATGGAGAGCTCGGAGATGAGGAGCCGGACGGCCTTCCCCGTCGCGGTGAGGCCGTCGGCCTGGAGCTCCGGCCAGAAGAACTGCTCGATAGAGACCGGTGCAGGCCCGACATGCCACGTGGCCTCCTCCGAGAACTTGATGGCCCGCATCATCACCTGGACCTGGGGATGGGCTGCGACAGCCTTCTCTATGAGGGGGAGGGATTCACGGATGGCCTGATTGAGGGTTGCTATCTTCTTGCCACCCATGGAGGCGGAGTAGTCGGTGAGCCAGAAGAAGTGGAGGACCCTCCTCGCCACCTTCCCGTCCGGCGCAGGAATATCGTTTGCCATGGTATCTCCAGCGTATAATACATAACGGCTCTCGTCGGTATTAAAGGATTGGACGAGGCCATTCGCGGGGGGTACCGGCCCACGGGATGCCCGAGCACAGCCGGATCCACCCGGGTATCATCCCGCGGGAGCACGCTGGAGAGGAGGGATTTCTGAAAAAGAAAAAGGCAATGATTTATGATTATTTGGCCGAAAATGGTAATTATATCGAACATATTATTTTTTTTCAAAATTTTGACAGAGATCAAAAGAGAAGAATATATATATAGAAAAACAAATTTATCATAAATAGGCTATGGACTCCCCCCAACCTCCCGAGGAACACCCGGTAAGCAGGATCTATCTTCCAGTATACTTCATTATTACATCCTCGGTCATCCCGATCATCATCTCCATCTACTGCCTCTCGAGGGGGTTCTTTGATGTCTTTCCCCACCTCTTCTACATCCCCATCATCCTCGTAGCCTACGCGTATCCCCGGAAAGGGGTCTTCGGCTCGGTGATCCTGGGGGGCATCTACCTTTCCCTTGTCTACATCTTCGCCTACCCGAGTATCGACGCCCTGAGCGGGGCCACGACGCGGTTCTTCTTCCTCGTTGCCATCGGTGCGGTAATCACCCTCCTTGTCCGGGGGATGCGGGACAGGGAGGAGAAGTACCACGGGATCTTCGATCACTCCCAGGACGGGGTCATCCTCCTCTCGAAGGATCTTGGGACCATCCTCGATGCAAATCCGATGGCGGCTGCGCTCCTCTCCTGTACCCCCGATCAACTCCCCGGCATGGACTTTCCGGCTCTCTGGCAGGATGCCGGAACGATGGCTGCCTTCCGGAAGATGATTCAGGAGGGGCGGAGTGTGGCGGGGCTGGAGGGCCAGATCGGCTGCCGGGACGGGAGGGTGAAGGACGTGCTCATCTCGGCCGGCGTGCTCCCCGACGGGAAGATCGCCTGTTCCATTGCGGACATCACGGACCGGATCGAGGCCGCGAAGGCCGTCGAGAGGGAGCGGCAGGAGCTCCTGGATATCATCGAGTTCCTCCCTGATGCCACCTTTGTCATCGACAGGGAGAAGAAGGTCATCGCCTGGAACCGGGCGATCGAGACGATGACCGGCGTCCCCAAAGCGGAGATCCTCGGGATGGGCGACTATGCCTATGCCCTTCCTTTCTACAGCGAGCGGAGGCCGGTGCTCGTTGACCTTATCTTTGAGGGGAACCCGGAGATCGAGGCCCGCTACGACTGGACCCGGAGGGAGGGCTCCATTGTCTACGGAGAGGTATTCATTCCCAGGTTCAGGAACGGCATGGGTGCCCACCTCTGGGTGAAGGCATCACCCCTCCTGGACCGGGACGGAAACATCGCCGGGGCAATCGAGACGGTCAGGGACATCACCGAACGCAGGATGTCCGAGGAGGTCCTCCGCGAATCGGAGATGAATTACCGGACTGTCTTCAATGCGGCGAGCGATGGCATCCTGATCTATGATCTCGAGGACCGGTGCTTCACCGAGGTGAACAGGAAAGCCTCGGAGATGTTCGGGTACGGCGCTGAGGACCTGGCCGGGATGAGCTTCGAGGACCTGACCTCGGGAGATCCCCCCTTCACCAGGATGGATGCCCTCAAGAAATTTGCACGGGTGAGAGAGTCCCTGATGCTGGGGAACCCCCTGCTCATCGAGTGGATGGCCCGGGATAAACCGGGAAGGGCCTTCTGGGTGGAGATGAACGTAAAGAAGGCAACCATCTGGGGCGAGACCCGGATCCTTGCCGTCGTCAGGGATATCACCACACG
>Ga0315291_10009733_pt1 | contig 11782 bp, 10 predicted proteins | sample YL17G12_20_MG_FD_203070 | JGI IMG/M metagenome (GOLD analysis project Ga0315291, IMG submission 203070) | Sediment microbial communities from Yellowstone Lake, YNP, Wyoming, USA - YL17G12_20 | ecosystem: Environmental > Aquatic > Freshwater > Lake > Sediment | place: USA: Wyoming | collected...
TTCCCACAGCGGGAGCTGATAAACCGCTGCCTGGACGCCTGGGGCGTCAACGGAGTCGTGAAGGTCCGGGGAGGAACCCTCCACCTCGGCGGCAAACAGCTCTTCAGGGAGGGCGCCGACGCGAGGCAGAACGAGGCCGTCCTCGAGCGGTACAGGGCGGCGGCTCTGACGCCCCCCGGCGCGGTCCTCGCCTGCGTCTTCCGCGGCCGGAACAGCGAGGGGAGCAACTTCCCCGACGAGCAGGCCCGCGGCATCTTCCTCGTGGGCGTCCCGTACGCCAACTACGGCGACCCGGTCGTCCGCGCCCAGATCGCCTACTACGACAGGGCAAGAGGGGGCATGGGTCAGAGATGGTACACGATGGATGCCTTCCGCGCCGCCAACCAGGCCCTCGGCAGGGGGATAAGGAGCCGCGAAGACTGGTGCCACTACTGGCTCCTAGACGCCCGCTACGCCGCGAACCTCGACCTCATCTCCGCCTGGGCGAAGGGCCGCGGACCAGAGATAGTGACCGACGAACCCCGAGCCTGAGCTTTTAAACTCATCAAACCTAATTCAGGGGTGTGGATGCCCTTGGAAGGCAGCGGATACGTCCTGGGCGTCGACGGCGGGGCGTCGAGGACGAGATGCGTCATCGCCGACCTATCCGGTAACCTGCTGGCACGGGGAAGTGGAGGCCCGTCGAATCCCCTGACCGCGGGGGCGGAAACCGCCGCCGAATCGATTCTCACCGCGACAAGAGAAGCATCGAAAGACCTCGGAATAAAGACCTTCAAGGCGTCCGTCATGGGCGTCGCCGGGACCGACAGGCCGTCAGGAGCCGAGGCGCTTAGGAGCAGGCTCGGCGGCTTCGACTGGGGGAGGCTCCGCATCGTCTCGGACGCCGCCGTCGCCCTTGCCGGCGCCACAGGCTGCCGCCCCGGCGTCGTGGTGGTCTCAGGGACAGGCTCCGTGGCCTACGGGGAGAACAAGGAGGGGGAGAAGGCGAGGGCCGGCGGCTGGGGCTGGAGGCTCGGCGACGAGGGGAGCGGATACACCATCGGCAACAGCGCCCTCATCGCGTCCCTTAGGGCCCTCGACGGGCGGGGACCGCCCACGAGCCTGCCCAATAAGATAATGAGAGCCCTCGACCTGGACGACCTCGGCGGACTCGTCGACCTAGTCTACTCCAAGGGGATGGTGAACAGGGAGATCGCCACCCTCACCCCGCTTGTGGGGGAAGCCGCTGAGGAGGGGGACGCCGTGGCGAAGAGCATCCTGGAAGAGGCAGGAGAGGAGCTCGGCCTCGCCGCCTCTGCCGTCGCTAGGAGGCTCAGGATGATGGATGCCTTCCCGGTCGCACTGACGGGCGGCGTCTTCAACCTCGCCCCGGTCAGGGAGGCTCTGGGGAGGAAGCTGGGGGAAGCCCAGCCTGGGTGCCGGATAATCGAACCCCGCTTCGAGCCCGATGTCGGGGCGGCCCTCCTCGCCCTCCGGGAGCTCGGCGTGGAGATCGATGAAGGTCTCCTGAGGCGAGTCGAAGAATCATCTGGGAGGCTGAAGAGGAATTGGACGTGAAGAGGAGCACGGAGGACAGGAACCCCCTCTCCGTCGGCATCGACGGTAAGCCGGTCGAGGAGGTCCTGAGGATCATCAACGGGGAGGACCAGAGGGTGGCCGGGGTGGTCGCGACGCAGATCCCGGCAATAGCTAGGGCTGTCGAAGCGGTCGCCGAGGCGATGAGGGGTGGGGGTCGGGTGTTCTTCGCCGGCGCGGGGACAAGCGGACGCCTAGGCGTAATCGAGGCTGCCGAGCTGCCCCCAACCTTCGGCGTCTCCCCTGACCTTTTCAGAGCCATCATCGCAGGCGGCCCCGAGGCGGTCTTCGGCTCCGTCGAGGCTGCCGAGGACGACGAGGCGGCCGGTGCGGAGGCGCTGAGGTCGGGCGGGTTCAGCGGGGGAGACATCCTAGTCGCCCTCTCCGCCTCAGGGAGGACGCCCTTCACGGTCGGCGTCCTCAGGGAGGCGAGACGGCGCGGCGCCCGCACCGTGTCGGTCACATCCAACCGGGGGGCGCCCATGAATGAGCTCGCCGACGTATCCATCGTCGTCGAGACCGGCCCAGAGATCGTCGCGGGCTCCACCAGGATGAAGGCCGGGACCGCCCAGAAGCTCGTACTGAACATGCTGACGACCGCCGCCATGATCAGGCTCGGCATGGTCCACGACGGCTACATGATCGGTGTGCAGCCCAGGAACAGGAAGCTTAGGCGCCGGGCGGTGGGGATCGTCGGCGGAGTCGCCGGCGTGAGCCCTGAGGAGGCGGAGGAGGCGCTGGACGGGGCTGGAGGCGACCTCAAGGCGGCGGTTTTGATGGCGAAGACGGGTGTCAACCTCGATGAGGCCAGACGGGTCCTCGGGGAGGCCGGCGGAATCCTCCGCCTGGTCCTCGAAAAGATGGAGGAGAGAGAATGATCCCGGAGAGGGGCGTCTCATACTACGGCGTCATGTACCCCGACAGGGCGGGGCTCGACCTCGACGAGATGCGGGGCCACGGCTGCAACGCGGTCCTACTCGCCGTGTCGGAGTTCGACTGGTGGTTCTGGAGGCGGAACGTCGGTGCATTAGTCGAGGAGGCACACGCCAGGGGAATGAGGGCCTACGTCGACCTATGGGGCTGGGGGAAGACCCTCGCCGGCGAGCCCCCCAGCATCTTCCTGATGAGGGACGTCGAGCACAGGCAGGAAGCCGCCTCGGGGCGCCTGTACCACGCGGTCTGCCTCAACCACACCGGCTTCAGGGAGTTCCTGAGGAAGAGCATCGGGGAGATGGCGGCGGAGACGGAGCTAGACGGCTTCTTCTGGGACGAGCCACACTACGCCAACTGGCACGATCCGGATTGGGCGTGTAGGTGCCCCACGTGCCGCCGCCTCTACGAGGAGGAGACGGGTAGCCTCATGCCCGGGACGCTCACCCCCGAGGTCATCGCCTTCAGGGAGGACAGGGCCATCGGCTTCCTGGCCGAGCTCAGCCGGGCTGTCAAGGAGGCTGACAGGAGCCTGAAGGTCACCGCCTGCCTCCTCCCCACTCAGAGCCCCCTCATAGGCATCACAGACTGGGAGAAGATAGCCGCCATCTCGGAGGTCGACGTGGTCGCCACCGACCCATACTGGTTCCACTCGGGCTTGGACAGGGAGCAGGGGCTGAGTTTCTTCAATGAGGTCGGGGGCAGGGCCGTGGAGCTGGCGAGGAGGCACGGCAAGAAGTCCCAACTCTGGCTACAGGCGTTTAGGGTGCCGGCGGGGAGGGAGTCGGAGCTGCTGGACGGGGTCAGAGCCGCTGAGGCCCTCGGCGTCGACTCCGTCTTCGCCTGGCCCTACAGGGGAGGGGTCGGCAGCGTACTGGAATCGGGCGACGCCCGCAACCTCTGGGAGGTCCTCGGCAGGGCCTACGGGGAGGCCTCGGTTTGACCGTGAAGGTCGGCGTCGACATCCTCCTGGAGAACCCTGAGAAGCATCTACGTGGCTCTGGGATCGGCCTCGTCACCAACCCGACCGGCGCGACCGGGGACCTTACTCCAACCTTAGACGCCCTCTACAGCCATCCCTGTGTAGAGCTGAAGGCGGTCTTCGGCCCTGAGCACGGGGCGAGGGGCGACGTCCAGGACGCCCTCCCCGTCGGGCACAGCGTCGACCCCTCGACGGGGCTCCCCGTCTACAGCCTCTACGGCGAGTCCATGAAGCCCACTGCCGAGATGCTCGAGGGGGTAGATGTCCTCGTCTTCGACATTCAGGACATCGGCGCGAGGTTCTACACATACGCCTCAACCCTGACCTATTCACTGCAGGCCGCAGCGGAGCATGGCGTCTCTCTAATCGTCCTTGATAGGCCCAACCCGGTGAATGGCTTGGCGATTGAGGGCAACATCCTTGAGTCAGGGTTCGCGTCCTTCATCGGCCTCCACCCGATGCCCATTCGCCACGGCCTCACCATGGGGGAGCTGGCGAGGTTCGTGAACCAGGAGATGGGAGCTGAGCTCACGGTTGTCTCGATGAGGGGATGGCGGAGGGGGATGTGGTTCGACGAGACAGACCTTCCCTGGGTCCAGCCCTCCCCGAACATACCGACTCTCGACACCGCCACCGTCTACCCAGGGACCTGCCTCTTCGAGGGGGTCAACGTCTCGGAGGGCAGGGGCACAACCCGCCCCTTCGAGTGCCTGGGCGCGCCGTGGATAGACGGCGAGAGGTGGGCGGCGGAGCTGAATGGTCTCGGCCTCGTGGGCGTCCGCTTCAGGGCATGCTCCTTCACGCCGACCTTCTCCAAGTACGGGGGCCAGCGATGCGTCGGCGTGCAGCTTCATGTCCTCGACAGGTGCTCCTTCAGGCCGGTGGAGACCGCCCTCCACATGCTGGCCGCTGTCTTCAGGCTCTGGCCCGAAGAATTCCGGTGGCTCGAGCCAAGCTACGATAGGCGCCGCCACTTTGACCTCCTCGCCGGGACTAGCAAGACCAGGGAAGCGCTGAGCCGGGGAACACCCGTGCATGAGATCGTGGATGACTGGAGGGAAAAGCTGGAGGGGTTCGATGAAATGAGGCAAGATCTTCTAATTTACAGGCCGGGAGGGGGCTGAATATGCCGGAAACCATCGTCATCAAAGGAAACGTCCTCACCCCCCGCGAACAGATTTGTGGAGGCTCAGTCGTCGTCGAGGGCGGGAGAATAGCCGAAGTCAGCGAAGGGAAGGCGCCGCAAGGCCGCGTCCTGGACTTCGAGGGCTGCTACGTCGTCCCAGGGTTCGTGGACATCCACGTTCACGGGGGGGCAGGCGAGGATGTCATGGACGCCTCTGAAGGAGGTCTTGACCGCCTATCCCTCTTCCTTGCCGCCGGCGGAGTCACATCGTTCCTAGCCACAACCTACACCGATTCCCAGGACAGAACCCTGAAGGCGGTCAGAGAGATCGGGGAGGCGGCGAAGCGGGGAACCAGAGGCGCCAGGCTCCTCGGCCTCCACATGGAGGGGCCGTACATCAGCACAGGAAGATCAGGCGCCCAGAACAGGGCCCACATCCGGTTGCCTGCACTGGACGAGTTGGGGCAGGCGAGCCTCGAAGCCGGAGGAAGCCTAAGGATGGTGACGCTTGCCCCAGAGGTCGACGGAGCCCTAGAGGCCGTCAGGTGGCTGGCTTCGAGGGGGATCGTCCCGGCCGCCGGCCACACGGACGCGACCTACGATGAGGCCCGCGCCGGCATAGAAGCCGGCATCAGGCACGCCTCCCACCTCTTCAACGGCATGCGCAGCCTCCACCACAGGGAGCCTGGCCTTGTCGGCGCCGCCCTCGACGACGAGAGGGTGACGGTCGAGCTCATCGCCGACTACTACCACATCCACCCAGCCGTCCTGAGGATCGTCACCCGCCTCAAGGGGGCTGGCAGGACCGCCCTCGTCTCAGACTCCATAGCAGCAGCAGGTCTGCCGGACGGGGATTATAGCCTCGGCGGGATGAAGGTCGCCGTGAGGCACGGCAAGAGTCTTCTGGAGTCGGGGACGCTGGCCGGGAGCACAATCAGGTTGTGCGACGCCGTCAGGAACATGGTCGAGAAGGCGGACGTGCCGCTCCGTGAGGCTGTGGAGATGGCGTCCACGACGCCTGCGAGGGTAGCTGGGGTGACCGACAGGAAGGGGAGCATCGCCCCGGGGATGGACGCCGACATAACGGTCCTAGACAGGGACCTCTCCGTCATGCTCACCATGGTCGAGGGCAGGGTCGTCTACGAGAAGGAGGCACTGTGATGGCCTTCCTCGACCGATTGAATCTGATGAGGAGAAAGAAGACCCGTAGGATCATAGGCCTCATCTCGGGGACATCCGCCGACGGCGTCTCCGCCGTCGCCACGGAGATCACCGGCTCAGGCACATCGACTAAGATACGAATCCTCCACTTCATGACGAACCCCTACTCACCGGAGCTACGGAGAGCGGTCTTCGAACTCTTCACCCCAGAGACCTCGACGGTGGACAGGATATGTGCGATGAACTTCGTCCTCGGCGAGTTCTTCGCCGAATGCGCCTTGAAGCTGATGGACGAGGCCGGCCTGGGAGAGGGAGAGGTCGACCTCATCGGCTCCCACGGCCAGACCATCCACCATCTCCCCGCACGACGTGAGGTCGCGGGCTACGAGGCAAGGTCGACCCTCCAGCTTGGAGAGCCCTCCATCATCGCGGAGAGGACCGGCGTCCTCACGGTCGCCGACTTCAGGAAGGCGGACGTGGCCGCAGGAGGCGAGGGGGCGCCCCTCACCCCGTACCTAGATTACGTGATGCACCGCCACCCGACGCGAAGCCGGATACTCCAGAACATCGGAGGCATCGCCAACCTCACCTACCTCCCCGCCGCGGCAAAGCTTGGGGATGTAGTAGCCTTCGACACGGGCCCGGGGAACATGGTCATCGACGCCGTCGTCGGGCACTACACCGGCGAGGCCTTCGACAAGGACGGAGGCACGGCCGCTAAGGGGCATGTCAACGCCGAGCTCCTGGAAGAACTTTTGGCCAACCCGTACTTCGTGAGGCATCCGCCCAAGACCACTGGGAGGGAGGAGTTCGGCGAGCCCTACGCCTCAAGGATCATCGGGGAGGCGGAGAGGAGGGGCATCGGTTTCGAGGACCTGGTGTCGACGGTGACCGCCCTCACGGTGGAGTCGATAGCCAGCGCCTATAAGGGGCTGCTGCCGACCGGGAGCCGCGTCGACGAGATCTACGTCTCCGGCGGCGGCGCCAGGAACCGTTACATGATGAAATGCCTTGCCTCCAGGCTTAAACCGGTGCCTGTGGAGGAGAACGACCCCCTCGGCATACCCGCGGAGTCGAAGGAGGCCGTCCTCATGGCGGTGCTCGCCAACGAGCACGTCATGGGCAACCCCGCCAACATCCCCAGGGCGACCGGGGCGAGGAAGGCGGTCGTCCTGGGCGCCCTGTACCCTGCCTAATATATCTCCCACGGCTAGGCTATACGCGTGAAGCAGATGGGCAAGCCTGGGCTGGATGAGGCTTTCGCCAGGATCGACGAGGGCGCGATACTCGAGATGGCTAAGAAGCTCATCAGGGTCCCGAGCGTCACGGGCGACGAGAGGAGGGCGGTTGAGCTCGCCGAGGAGCTCGTGAGGGGCATGGGGGTCGAGACCAGGCTATACGGGCCGCCTGAGCGCCCGATACTGACGGCGTCTATCAACCCCGAGGCGGAGCGACTCCTCGTCTTCAACGGCCACCTCGACACCGTGCCAATAGCGTCGAGGGACGCCTGGGAGACCGACCCATACGACCCAGTCCTGAAGGACGGGAAACTGTACGGCCGCGGCGCCAGCGACATGAAGTCCTCCTGCGCCGTCATGATCCATGTCCTGGGGATACTCAAGGAGATGCGGCTGCCCCTCTCGGTGGGCGTCCACCTCGTCCCGGACGAGGAGAAGGGGGCCACCCACGGCACACGCGTCCTCCTATCGGAGATCTGGAAAGGGAACCTCAGGAAGCCAGACTACGTCGTCATAGGCGAGAAGAGCGACCTCAAGGTCAGGATAGCCGAGAGGGGTAGCTTCGGCTTCAAGATCAGGTTCAAGGGGAGAGCGACACACACCGCCTACGCCAGGGTGGAGGGCGTCAACGCCATCGTGAGGGCCGCGAAGGGGGTGCTGGCGCTCGAGAAGCACATAGACAAGTTCCACCCGTGGATCGGGAGCCCTGTCCTCAGCGTCAACAGCATACAGTCGGGGACAGCCTCCAATCAGGTCCCAGACGAGTGCGTCATCGGCGTCGACAGGCGCCTCATACCAGGCGAGACGGCGGACACCGTAGTCGCCGAGGTGAAGGCGTCCCTCGACGAGGCCGGGAGGGGCGACCCCTTCTGGAGCTGGGAGATCGTGGCGCCTAAGGACGAAAGCGGCAACTGGGTCTACAACCCAGCAAACTACACTTCGCCTGACACGGAGCTCGGCAAGGCCTTCTACGCGGCGATACCCGCGGCGCTCGGCAGGAAGCCCGAGATCTTCGTCGAGTGGGCAGGCGGCACGGATGGCGCATACTACAGGAGGGCGGGCATCCAGACGATAGGCTTCGGGCCGAAGGGAGAGCACGCACACGGCCCCAACGAGCTCGTCTACGTCAACAACCTCGTCGACCAGGCAAGGGTCTACATCGCCCTCGCCGCGGAGCTGGCGGGGAGGTAGCCCCCCTCATACCCCTCCTTGACATGAACCGCGGCGGGAACGTCTCATACAGCTTGGAAGACGCATCGTACCCTTACTGGGGTCGTAGATCCTGAAGGAAGCAGGATCTTCAGGCCCGGATTCGGCGCAGCCCATAAGTATCCTTACACTAATCTAAATCTGATATAATATGGGCGAGGATCAGGCCCGGCGGGACTACGTCAACCACTTCATAGACACCGCGACCCAGCTCTGGGGACGGGAGGCCGTCTCCGAGATAAGGACCATCCTTGAGCGGACGGCGGAGGCCATCTGGGCCCTCGGCAACGTGAAGCTCGGCCCGGAGGACGAGCCGGAGACCGCGCCGGGGCGCAGGAGGGGGAGCTAGGGGACTTGGAGCCTCACAGCCTGACGATAGTTGAGGCGTCCAGGCTCATAAGGGGAGGAAAGCTATCACCAGTCGACCTCCTCGAATCGATCCTCAGGAGGATCGAGGCCCTGGAGCCCAGGGTCGAGGCGTGGGTCACCCTCGACCCCCATGGTGCGAGGGCCGCCGCCGAGAAGATGGCAGACGAGGCAGGGCAGGGCAAGATCAGGGGGCCTCTCCACGGGATACCAGTCGGCCTGAAGGACATATACAACACGGCTGGGCTGAGGACCACGATGGGCTCCCCGCTCTACGCGAGCCACGTCCCGGAGGGCGACGCCGAGGTGGTCAGGAGGCTGAGGGAGGCGGGGGCCGTGGTCGTAGGCAAGACGGAGACGACGGAGTTCGCCTACCTCGACCCCGCGCCGACGAGGAACCCCTGGAACCTCGGGCACACGCCGGGAGGATCAAGCAGCGGCTCAGCCGCCGCCGTCTCCTCACTCATGGCGCCCCTCGCGTTCGGCTCCCAGACAGGCGGCTCAACCATCAGGCCCGCCTCGTACTGCGGCGTAGTAGGCGTCAAGCCGACGTATGATCTCATCAGCAGGGAAGGCATATTTCCCCTCGCCTGGAGCCTCGACCACGTCGGCCTCTTCACGCGCACCGTCGAGGACGCTGCCCTCGCACTCGACGTCGTCGCAGGGACCCAGACGTCGAGGGTCGTGAAGGCTCCGCCGCCGAGGGTCGGCGTCCCCAAGGAGTTCTACGTGAGGGTGGCCCACGACGAGGTCAAGCAGGGCTTCGACGCCGCACTGAGGCGCCTCGAGGGGAGGGGCGCTGAGGTCGTCGAGATGAAGCTGCCCGCGAGCTTCAAGGCGGTCCACGACGCCCACAGAATCATCATGGCGGTGGAGGCCGCAGCCGTCCACGAGAAGAGCTTCAAGCAGAAGATGGCTGGCTACCGCCAGAACATCCGTGGCTACGTCGCCTCCGGCCTCCTGGTCCCGGCGACCTCCTACCTTCAGGCGCAGAGGGTGAGGAGGAGGTTCACTGGCGAGATGCTGGCCGCGATGGAGGGCCTCGACTGCGTCCTCACGCCCTCGACCACATCGCCGGCGCCCCAGGGGCTGAGCTCGACAGGCGACGCCGCCTTCAACTCTCCATGGAGCCTCACCGGCTTCCCGACGATAACCGTGCCTTCAGGGCTGAGCAACCAGCGCCTGCCCCTCGGCGTCCAATTGACGGCTCCGCCGTTCGAGGAGGCGAGGCTGATGGGCGTCGCGCGGTGGTGTGAGTCGGTCCTCGGCCCCATAGGCTCGCCCGAGATGCAGGTAGAACAGGGAGCTTAGCTGGTGTAGGATCACCCTATCGTCTTTATCTCCCTGCCGTTCTCGATGGCGATGAGCTCGACGAGGTGCTCGATCCCTGAGGTCCTCACCTTCTTCCCTATCACCTCCTCGATCTGGAAGACGCCGGCTGGGTTGTCCATGTGGACCCTTATACTCACAGGCTTCTCCTCGCCCCGCTCTATGTCGACGCGCTTTATCGCCGTCGCCGATATGCTGTGGATATCAACCTTACCGGCCCTGTAGGGTATCCTCGCCCTCCCCTCTGCCATGTCTGTGCCGTCAGCGACCTTAGCCGAGCCAGCCTCGACGCTGAGGCTCTGCACATCTTCCTCGTGGGAGAAGATGGTGTGGAGGGCCTCACACTTGACGCCGAGGATCTTCGCTTCATCGCCCGGATAGACCTCCAGGAGGAGCCTGTCGAGGATGGGGGCCGCGAGGTAGCAGCTATGGAGGAAGTGGTCGTCCCTGTGGACAGCGTTGCCGAGGTCGTGGAGGTAGGAGCCGCAGAGGACGACGAGCTTGGCCCCCTCGTAGTCGCAGACGCCGTCCCTCACCGTCGTAGGCTCCACGCTTGAGGCGACGAGGTCGAAGATCTCCAGGGAGCTCCCGACGGCTATCCTGGCGTGGACAGGGCCGTGGTCGTTGTAGTGCATCCTGTTCACCACCATGATGTTCGACTGCCTAAGGTAGGCCTGGACTTCGGTGTCGTTCTCCAACAGGTCGAACATCCGCCTCACCCGCGGCTCCTCGAGGTGGCTGAAGATCAGTCGGCTTGAAACGGTGACCAAGTGCTGTGACCAGTATATGACTGAGCCATACGCCGTTAATTGTCTATCGAAGGCGTGGGTGGTCCGGGGAGGCGATGGTACCGGTGGCTTGTTTAGGTGGGGATCATTGGGGCGACGAGGGCCGCCATCAGGAGGGAGACTGCTCCGGTCGCGACCGCGACTGTGGCGGCGACGGCGAGGGGTCTGACTCCTAGCCCCGCTATGCTCCTGAGCCTGACCTTGGAGCCGACGCCGACGAAGGCCGTCGCCAGAAGGAAGGGTATCGCCCAGCCGGAGAGGGCTGCCTTGATCCATGTCCAGTCGAAGCCAGCCGCGATGAGGCCTGGGACGTATGAGTCGAGGAGGGCGCAGAGGAGCGAGTTTATGATGAAGGCGACGGCGAAGAGGGGAACCACAAACTTCGTCTTCCTGCCGCCTGACACGCCGGCTAGGAGGGTGGAGAAGAGGAAGACTATAGGCCCGATCATGAAGATGCGGACCGATTTGATGAGCATCGCGGGCCTGGTCACGTCTGGGCCGAGTGCCCCCGCGGCGGCTATCACCTGAGCCGTCTCGTGGATGCCGGAGCCGACCCAGACGGCGTAGACGTTGCTGTTCTGGGCAAGCCAGTCGCCGACGGCGGTGTTCAGGAAGAGGTATGGGTAGAGGAACATGGACGCCAGGCCGAAGAGGGTGATGCCGCTGACGGCGAGGCCTGTCTCCTCCTCCTTGGCGCCGACGACCGGCGCCAGCGCCGCGATCGCGGATGCGCCGCAGACGGCTGTACCGACGCCGATCAGGGCGGAGAGGCGCCTGTTCAGGCCGAGCCTCCCGCCGAGCCAGAGGCTGAGGGCGAGGGAGAAGGCGATGACGGTGAGGGCGTTGACGACCCCGACGCCGACCTGCCCCCAGATGAGAGCGCTCGTCACGAGGCCGAGCAGTGCGACGGCTGCCTTAAGGAGCTGGTTCGAGCAGAACGCGACGCCAGCCTTGAGCCGCTCCGGGACGCCGAGGAGGTTGACGAAGACGATGCTTATGATGAACGCCCACATCATGCCGCTGACCGGCTTGTACATGGTCCAGGCGGCTATCGATAATGTGGCGAGGGCTACGCAGA
>Ga0315291_10009734_pt1 | contig 11782 bp, 6 predicted proteins | sample YL17G12_20_MG_FD_203070 | JGI IMG/M metagenome (GOLD analysis project Ga0315291, IMG submission 203070) | Sediment microbial communities from Yellowstone Lake, YNP, Wyoming, USA - YL17G12_20 | ecosystem: Environmental > Aquatic > Freshwater > Lake > Sediment | place: USA: Wyoming | collected...
CCGCGACACTCTGCACCCGACCGGCCGACAGCCGCGGTCGAACCTTCCGCCACAAGAGCGGCGAGACGTCGTAGCCGTAGAGCCGGTCGAGGATGCGGCGGGCCTCTTGGGCCCGCACGAGCGCCTGGTCCACCTCGCGAGGGTGGCTCAGGGCCTCGCGGATCGCCTCCTGGGTGATCTCGTGGAATACCAGCCGGCGGACGGGGACACTCGGTTTGAGGACCTCGCAGAGATGCCAACTAATGGCCTCGCCCTCGCGGTCCTCGTCGGTGGCCAGGTAGAGATCCTTGGCCTTCTTCAGCAGGTCCTTCAGCCGGCGGACTTGTCGGCTTTTGTCGCGGGGAACGACGTAAACCGGTTCAAAGTTATGGTTTACGTTGACACCCAGGTAGGCCCATTCCTCGCCCTTGTAACGCTCGGGGATTTCCTTGGCCCCCTGCGGAAGGTCACGGATGTGCCCAATGCTGGCCTCGATGGTATAGCCCCGACCAAGAAACTGCCTGATCGTGCGGGCCTTCGCAGGCGACTCGACGATGACCAGGGAGGTGGCGTTTGCGGTTGAGGTGTTCTTGGCCATGTTGCTCCAGGCAATCCGGGATCAGCTTGGTAACATGAGAAACCTGGGAGAGGTTCGTCAGTCTGTATCAGCGATTCAATGCTCGATTCCTGAGTCAACCACCAGGGCGCCCGATCATCGCTTTATTCGGCCCGACCCATCCAACGCGCTTGGCCTGGAATTGTAGCAGGCGTTGCCGTCCCTACAATCGGAATTGTCGCGGCGGCGCGGCCATCGCCCGCCCCTTTTCGACCGGCGCGCGATGGGCGGCCATCTCCCGGGCCCTTTTTGGGATTGCATTTACGTCGATCCGCCCTAGAATTCTTGCTCTCAGTTTGGCGGATTACCAGTACTATCGAGGCGGTCGGCTTGTCAAGTCGAGTCGGACCGCTGCTCCCCGCTACAGAAGGGTACGAGTCACATGGCTAGCCCATTCCGCGTCTTTCGCAGGCATCAGAAGAAGCTGCTTGCCACCCTCGGCATCATGGCTATCGTGGCCTTCTGCGTCCCCATGGGTTTCGTGGACTACGTCAGGTCGCCATCCGCCGCCTCCACGCTGGTGGTCAAGACCAGCGAATATGGCGATATCAGTCAGAGCGAGCTGCAACGATTGAGGATGCAACGGCAGCAGGTGCTCAACTTCTTGTTCCGCGTACAACAGGCCGTGGTCCTGGCCAAGCGCGAAGCCAATCGCAATGCCAAGACCGAGGATCAGGTCGCCGAGACCGCCGCCGCGGCACAACAGGTCGAACGCGCAATCGGGCCGGCTTCCGAGGAGGCGGTGGTGCACACCTGGCTTTGCGCCCGGCACGCCGAGCGGCTCGGGCTGGTCGTCAGTAATGAGGCGATCAACGGCTTCATCAGGGAGCTGACCGAGGGTTACCTCGGCCCTGACCGGGTCATAAGGATCATCGCCGACGTCAACAGCAATCAGCAGCGGTTCTTCGACCTGTTGCGGCACGAGCTGTTGGCCCTGCGGATCGGAGTCATGTTCAACGTGAGCCTGGCCGGCACCACGCCGGCCCAGCGGTGGGACTATTACACCCGCTTAAAACGCCTGGCGACGATCGAGGTGATCCCGGTCCCGGTGGCCAACTACGTCGGCCAGGTCAAGGATCCGGACGAGCAGACGCTGCGGGATTTCTTCGAGAAGTACAAAGACAACTACCCGAACCCGACTTCTCCCGAACCCGGCTTCCACAAACCTCATGAAATCGCCGTCCGTTTCTTCAAGGCGGACCTCGAGAAGTTCACGGCCCCCAACGTCGTGAGCGAGGACGAAGTCAAGAAGTTCTACCAGGAGAACAAGGAACTCTTCGATCGCCTGGCCCCCGCGGCCACGAAGAAACCAGCCGCAGGGGAGGCCGGCCAGCAAAAACCGGGTGAAAAACCGAGCGAAAAACCGGCAGGGGAAGCGAACGGAAAGGTAGAAAAGAAAGAGCCGACGGAGAAACCGACCACCGGCGAAGACACGAAGCCGAGAGAGAAAACGCCGGCGGAAAAGCCGACCGCGGAGAAGAAGGGGGAAACGGACATCCAGAAAGAACCGGCCGGAGAGCCCTCGGCAGACGGCCAGACGGGGACTGAGGAAGGCCCGAAGCCTGCCGAGAAACCGCCAACCGAGGGCAAGAAGGAGGACGGCAAGGGAGCCGCATCGCCCGACGGGAAATCGTCCGAAGGGCCCGCTGCCGACCCCAAGAACATCGGCGACACGTCTTCGGCTGGCGTTACCTGGCCGTTCCGCCTGACCTCAATGCTGCAAAACGGGTCCGCGGAATCGGATACCGGCCCTACGGAAACGCCGGCCGCGAAGCCCTCGGAAGCACCTCCCCAGCCGGAACCCCTGCCTGCCGAGCCCGCCGGGCCGGTCCCCGGCCCCAAGCCCCCGGCCGAGGACAAGAAACCCGTCGACGAGACGCCGCCGCCGGCCGAGACGCGGCCGGCGGACAAGCCGGGTGAGGCCGCGAAGGAACCGGCCCAGCAGCCGCAGACGCCTGGCGAAGCGGCCCCGAAGGGTCCTGCCGGCCAGCGCGAGAAACCCGAGGATCCGCTGGCCGGTCCTGTGGGAGAGATGATTCGCCGGGAGTTGGCCGGCCAGAAGATCCAAGAGGTTTTCGGCCATGTGCAGGCCAGGATGAACCGGTACCGCAACGAGTGGGTCCGCTACGAGGTCGACGTGGAGCGAGATCCCGACGCCCAAAAGCCGGTAGAGCCCGATTTCGAGGCCTTGGCCAAAGAGAACGACCCCACACGCGACCAGGGCCTGACTACCGGCCAGACCCCCTTGATGTCGCAGTGGGACCTGCAGGATGAGAAGAGCGGCATCGGCCGATCATTTGTCGACCCGAGAACGTCAGGGATTCCTTTCGCAGACTACGCCTTCCGCGAGAAGTGGGACTTGTACGTGGCGGCCGAATCGTCGGACTTCGGGGAGGACTATCGGGAGCGGAGCCGGTACTTGTTCTGGAAGGTGGAGGACAGCAAGGAGAAGGTGCTGGAGTTCGAGGCTCCGGGCGTCCGCCAGAAGGTCCTTCAGGCGTGGAAGGCAGTCGAAGCCCGCAAGCTGGCGATCAAGGCCGCCGAGAACTTCGGCGACGAGGCCCGAAAGAGGGACCAATCGCTGGCCAACACCTTCATCGAACGACCGGACGTCGCGGTGATCGCCACCCGCCCGTTCAGTTGGATGACCTACGGGAACGTGCCGCTGGGAACCGCCCGGACGCCCCCGAGGCTGAGCACCGTCATGGGCGTCGACATGGCAGGGCCAGATTTCATGCGGGCGGTTTTTGAGCTGAAACAGGGCCAGATCGGCGTGGCGATGAACAATCCCAAGACGATCGCCTACGTGGTCCGCGTCACCGAGATCAACCCGTCGGAGAAGGTCCTCTGGGCGCAGTTCGAGGTCGACAACTACACCACCTACTTGGAGGTGGCCGGCGCCGAGCGAGGGCGAACGATCCAGGCCTGGCAGAAGGAACTCCAGCACACGGCCGGCCTGGAATGGGTACGGCCGCCGCAGGCTGCGCAGAGTGAATAAAGGCCCTCGCGGCTGAGTGCTCACCGCGAATCCGAACTCGGGGTCACCGGCAGCCCCGCCCCGATCGGTGCGCCAGCAGCCCCGCCCCGATCGGTGCGATAGCAGCCCCGCCCGGAAGGGCGGGGTCAAAGCTTATCCCAGAACCGATAACCGGGGTGGCTGGTGGTCGGCCGGAGGCCGCCCCCAGCCGCAACACTCCGGGGGCTCGCTACGCTCGACCCCGGCCACCCTGGGATGCCCGGTACAGTTGTGGGATAAGCTCTTAGTGTCGTGCTCGGAACCCCGCCCTCCCGGGCGGGGCTGTTCGGTTGCACCGCGAGTACGACGTGGTGCGTCATCTCCGCGGCCGGAAGACCACCGTGGCCAAGGGCGGGAAGCTCATCCGGATCGAAGCCGGCCGCCCGTGACTCCCCAGCGGATCGGCCATCACACCGGGCCCGTTGCCCATGTTGCTGCCGCCGTAGTACGAGGAGTCGCTGTTGAAGATCTCCTCGTACCAGCAGAGTTCCGGGACGCCCAGGCGGAAGCCCACGCGGGGAACCGGCGTGAAGTTGCAGCAGACGACCAGGAAGTCGGCCGGATCTCGCGCGCGGCGGATGTAGCTGAAGGTGCTGTCTTCGTAGTTGTGGCAGTCGATCCATTCAAAGCCGCTGCCCTCGAAGTCGAGTTCGTACAGCGCCTTCTGGCTGCGATACAGGCGATTGAGATCGGCCAGGCACTTGCTTAAGCCCTGGTGCGACTCCCACTGCATCAGGTGCCATTGCAGGCTGCTGTCGTAGTCCCACTCGTTCCACTGGGCGAAGTCGCTTCCCATGAACACCAGCTTCTTGCCGGGGTGTGTCCACATGTAGCCGAACAGCAGCCGTAGATTGGCGAATTTCTGCCACAGGTCACCCGGCACCTGGTCCAACAAGGAGCCCTTGGTGTGCACGACCTCGTCGTGCGACAGGGGCAGGACGAAGTTCTCGTGGAAGGCGTAAATCAGGCTGAAAGTCAACTCGTCGTGATGGTACTTGCGGTGGATCGGCTCGTGGCGCATGTAGCGGAGCGTGTCGTTCATCCAGCCCATGTTCCACTTCAGGCTGAATCCCAACCCGCCCACGTAGGTCGGCCGGGAGACGGCGGGCCAGGCCGTCGACTCCTCGGCCACCGTCAGCACACCGGGAAACTGCAAGTGGGCCTGCTCGTTGAGCTCCTTCAAGAACGAGATGGCCTGAAGGTTCTCCCGCCCCCCGTACTGGTTGGGAAGCCAATCCCCGTCGTGCCGACTGTAGTCCAGGTAGAGCATCGAGGCCACCGCGTCCGCGCGGACCCCGTCGACGTGGTACTTGTCGAACCAGAACAGGGCGTTGGCGATCAGGTAGTTGCGGACCTCGTGCCGGCCGTAGTTGAAGATGTGGGTTCCCCAGTCGCGATGGTCTCCCTGGCGGGGATCGGCATGCTCGTACAGCGCCGTGCCGTCGAACCGCCGCAGCCCGTGCCCGTCACGAGGGAAGTGGGCGGGAACCCAATCCAAGACCACGCCGATCCCGTGCTGGTGGCAGAGATCGACGAAATACATGAAGTCTTGCGGCGTTCCGTAGCGGCTGGTGGCGGCGTAGTAGCCGACCGTCTGGTAGCCCCAACTGGCCGTCAAGGGATGCTCCGTGACCGGGAGCAGCTCCAGGTGCGTGTATCCCATCTCCCGGCAGTACTCCACCAGTTGATGTGCCGACTCGCGGTAGCTCAGCCAGCGGGAAAGATCGTCGCCGGGCCGCCTCCAACTGCCCAGGTGCACCTCGTAGAACGACAGCGGCTGCTGCAGCCAGTTGGTCTCCCGTCGCCGCGAGAGCCATTCCGAGTCGTGCCAGTGATAACGATTCAGGTCCACCACCTTGGAGGCGGTGCGAGGGGGCACCTCAGCGCCGAAACCGAACGGATCGGCCTTCTCGAACACCTGGTCGAGATGGCGGATCTGGAACTTGTACAGCGTCCCCTCGCCCAGCCCCGGGATGAACAACTCCCAGAAGCCGCTGGGGATGTGCTTCCGCATCGGGTGCCGCCGGCCGTCCCAGGCATTGAAGTCGCCTACGACGCTGACGCTGGTGGCGTTGGGGGCCCAGACGGCAAAGTTGACGCCGTCCACCCCCTCGACCGTCCGCAGTTGCGCCCCGAGCCTCTCATAGCACCGCCAGTGCCTTCCCTCGTTCAGCAGGTGCAGGTCATAGTCGGTCAACAAGTGCGGAAACGAGTAGGGATCGTGCATGATGCGATTCTTTCCGGTGCTGTCCGCCGCACGGATCATGTACCGCAGCGGCCCGTTCCCTTCCGGATAGGGGCAAATCGCCTCGAACAGTCCGGCGGGGTGAATCCGCCGCATCGGCCGCGACGGATCGGCATGGGTCGGGTCGATCACCCACGCCCGGGTCGATTCGGGCAAATAGGCCCGCACCGCCACCACTCGGCGCCCCGAGTCGACCACTTCGTGCGGCCCGAGCAGCTCGAACGGGTTCTCGTGTCTTCCCTCGATTAGTTGGCCGATAGTCTCCAGGGCCACCGTAGTCCGCATGTAGACCTCCTTGTAGGCCCCTATCCCGACCGAGGGCTGGGCTTCAGAGCCGTCCATGATCGTACCGTGCGTCGCCGCCACCGCAGGAGTGCGACGATGAGCCATCGCCGCAGGGCGGGCAGAAGCGGCGTCTGATATCTTAACCTAACTTGCCCCGGAACGCGAACCCTCATAGACCCGCCCAGTGTCCCGCCCTCTTCGGCCGCTGCCGCGTGTGGGCCATGGAACCACTGGTGTGGGGGGTCGAATCTCCGGTGGCAGCACTCTACGCGATGAAACCGCATAGCCCGATCCATTCGCTGCCAGAGATCGCCATTCTTGATCGGCACCAGTTGCCCGAATGACTCCCACCGCCAGCCGTTTGTTCGCCATTCCGATAGGCCATACTGCATCCCGTGCCGGATATAACGGCTGCAACCGATCAACGTGACTCGGGAGGGTTGGTCGAGCGATTCCAGCGCTCGCACGACCGTCAGCAAGTCCAGCCGTTCTCCTTGCACGCCGGCCTCCATGTCAGCCGCCTCGAACTGCTCCGAACCGTCGGTCTTGCGAAGCAGGAACCGCCACCGGCCCGGGGCCTCGGTACCGTTGGCCTCAGAAAACAGGAGATAGTGCGGTGTGGGGAGATTCATGGGGGGATTGCGCGGTAACACCGTGGGATGCCTACGATTGGCACCGGTCGATCAAATGTGCCTGATCGCCAGAGACAAAGCGATCATGGTCAACGCAGAGCCTGGCTGCGTCCTTTTACCTATCGGCATTTGTGACGTATACTCCTCAAATTATCCAGCTTATCACGTCGCAAGTTCGCCAGACCTTGGTCAGCCCCGATGCCAATTAAGTGCAATGTCAAGGAGGATCTAGTGGCACCGGCGTCTCGCCGGTGTGATGGAAATCATGCCAGCACCCTCGTTTGCATCACACCGGCGAGACGCCGGTGCCACTGTGTCCAGGCCGGGTTCGCCCCTGATTCAACGGTATTGTGGCGCACCCCGAGGGGAAGGTGACAGGACGCCGGTAGGTTTCGATCCCGGTGCGACGTCTCCGCAGCGACTCCGCGCCGCCCTACAGCTCGCTGCGAACCGGCCGGAGCGCGGGCCTGCTGCCGGCAGGTGTCTGGACCATTCGCTGCCAGCTCTGGGGGGAGCCCGGCGTGAAGCGACCCAAGGGGCGAGGCTCCTCAGTCTCGGGGACGGCCGTTTGGTTGGCAGGGACCTGGTCCACGTAGAGTAAGGCCAACACCGCGATGGCGGCCGCCCCTAAGGCGTCATCGGGAACGTCCAGTTCGCTGACCCGCACCAGGGGTAACTGGGTGGTGCGGGCGATTTCTCGCAGCAGCAACCCGTTCTGCTGGCCCCCGCCGCTCAGCGCGATCTCGTCGATCCGGGCGTCATCCGGCAGCCGTTTGCACAACGAAAGCTTGATGGCCTCGGCGATAAGGTGGGTCGCCGAGCAGAGCAGGTCCTGGACCGACCAGCCGGACTGGACCGCCATCTGCAGCGAATCGGTGAGGAATCGCTCGGGCCGTACACCGTGGGGGTGCCAACGCGGCAGGGGACGATCGAAATAGGGGTCGGCCAGCCAGTGGTTGACCAACTCGTCGATCCGCCGCCCCTGCACGGCCAGCCGGCCGCCGGGGTCGAACTGTTGTGCACGGTTGGTCAGCCGCTCCGCCAGCAGATCGAGCAGCCGCGTGCCTGGCCCCACCTCGAAGGAGAGGATTCGCCAGGCTGCACGATCGGTGGCCGTGGCCGGCAGATAGGTCATCCGTACCGTCCGTCCCAGGTCCAGCAGCACGCGATTCCGCTCAGGATGCTTCAGCAGGACCCATTCGGCCAGGCCGGTGATCGGCCCGCCCAGTCCGCCTTGGGCCAGGTCGCGAGCCGGAAAGGCGTCGATCACGCTCAGCCCGGTCGATTCGGCCAGCCGTGCGGCATCGCACAATGCCAGGTAGCCGCGAGGCTGGCTTCCGTCGGGCGTCCAGAGCCCGGGATCATGGACTCCCGCTGCCAGCACGGCGCTTGGCGCCACACCCAAACAGCACAGCAGGTCGGTCACCAGCGAGGCCTGGATCTCGGCCAACTGGATGCGCAGCAGGGCAAGTGAGGCCGCCGGACATAAGGTGTCGCGGGTCAACCGGCCGAACAGGGCCGTCGTCTCCTTGGGGACGCCGGCGGTCAGCCCGCCGGCACAATCGACCTGGGCGTCCAGGCCGCAGCCGCGAACGGCGACCAAGGCGGCCGCCACCTGCGTGCACCTGGAGGACACCAACACTCCCACCACCAACCGCCGCTGTCCGGTGGCATGTGGCGTGTCGAGCCGCAGCAGTGTGCCCAGGGCTTGCATCCGATCTCCCGCCGTCTCAGGCGACCATCCGCATCTCGACCACCTTGCCGGTAATGCCGGCGATGAATTCTTCGAAGATCCGCAGATCCAGGGCCGAGGCCGACTCGCTTTGCGGATGGAACTGGGTGCCGATGGCGAGCCAGTCGTCCGTAATGCTTTCAATGGCCTCGATCACCCCGTCCGGACAACGTGCGGTGACGGCGAACCCGGGCGCCACGGCGTCGACCGCCATGTGGTGCATGCTGTTGACGCGGATTTCCCCCTCGCCGTATACCCGCTCCATCAACGAACCCCGTTCGACTTCCAGGGCGTGGCGATGGGCCGGATCCATCGGATCGATGTGCGGCAGGGCGCGGGGCAGATCCTCGGGGATGTGCAGGTGGAGATTGCCGCCCTGGGAGACGTTCAACAGTTGCATCCCGCACCCGATGCCCAGCACCGGCATCCTCCGCTGGGCAATCAGCCGGACCAGCATCCGGTCGAACTGTTCACGACGGCTGTCGAGCAATCGCTGCGAAGGGTGGACCATGAAACCGTCGTGCCGGGGGTCCAGGTCGGCACCGCCGCCCAGCACCATGCCGTCAAGCAAGTCCAGCACGCAGTTCACGTCGGCCTTGTCCGCAAGGGGCGGAATGAGCAGCGGAATCGCCCCGGCCTTGCTCAGTGAATCGAAATAGCCCGCAGCCCGAAAGGCGAACGCGGGGGTGTCGCTGCGGGCTGGTCGGTAATCGGTGTTGACTCCAATCAACGGTTTAGAAGCCATCATGCGCTCCTCCTTAGACAAGTCCTGTGTCTGCTTTGGGTGAAAGCGGAGAAGGGTCCGAAGCATCTGCTTCTGCGCCGTCCGGCCGAGCTGGGACGGGGGAGAAAGAGTCTCTGTGCAGGCACTTGCCGGGGATGGCATCGATGTGCCACAGGTGAGGGCAACCCGGCGGTCAGTCCTTGACCTCCGGGGCCGCGACCTTTTCTACCGTCTGGTCGTGCCCGGCCCGGGCACGGCAGCGGGGCGATGTCCGTATCGAGTGGCCTCGAGACTCCTTCAACTTCGACGTGTCGACGTCGAGTGGGATGCAGGTCGCCGGGGAGTTTAAGGATCGGAGGCAGACTTTGCAACTGGCTCCCCTATTTTGGGTCCTAGAATGAGGTACCCCACAACATACTGTGGTGCTAGCAATGCTAGCGTTGTGGTTTTCCACAATCCCGGCCCGGCGTGGCCTCGATCTGTGCAGTCGGGGAAAACCGGCCGATTCTCCTTGTCTGCACCGCATCTCCCGCTGGCAGTCCCCGCCCCCGAGGATACCCGATTCCCCGCTCGCCCCGGAGCGGCGAGGTCGTGCTCGGGTCTGCGGCGGCCCGACCGACTATGGCACGCCTCTTGGAGGCGGCCGCAGGACGTGTGTCCCGGGATCTGGCGGTCTGCGGTACAATGGAGACAACCGAAGCCAAGCTGGGCCCGGCGGGCCGTTACGCCATTTGCCTCTCGGAGGTTGTTCGATGGGAAGTCCGTTTCCTGGCATGGACCCGTACTTGGAACAGTACTGGCGGGACGTGCACCACGGTCTTATCACGTATTCACGAGACCAGCTTCAGCCGAAGTTGCCGCCGGAGCTGCGCGCCCGCGTCGAAGCGCGGGTATTCGTCGAGTCGGACGAGCCGGAGTACCGCGCCTTCTATCCTGATGTTCATGTCGTCGAGCGCGGTGTACGGCCGGAGCCCACCCCAGTACCCCAGTCCGACGTGGCCCTGGAAGAGCCCCTGGTGATCCAACTCGACGACGAGCCGCTCTCTCAAGGCTACATCGAGATCATCGACGCGGCCTCGGGTAATCGCGTCATAACGGTCATCGAGTTCCTTAGTCCGTCCAACAAGGTCCCCGGCAAGGGCCAGGATCTGTATCTGCAAAAGCAGTGGGAAGTCAGGGCAGCCGGGCTCAGTCTGGTCGAGATCGACTTGACCCGCACCGGCCGTCGGGTCACGACCCTGCCGCCGTACCGGATCCCGCCCTCGCATCGCACCACCTACCAAGTCTGCGTCCAGCGAGGCTGGGTTCCCCGGAAGGTCGAGGTGTATCGGGCTCCGCTCGAGCGGCGGCTGCCGGTCATCCGCGTCCCTTTGCGGGAGAGCGACCAGGACGTGTCCCTGGACTTGCAGGCACTGGTTGACTTGTGTTACCAAAACGGCCGCTACGAGGACCTCAACTACCAGGCCGAGCCCGTCCCTCCTCTCGATGCCCGCGATGCGGCCTGGGCTAAAGAGTTGTTGCGTTCCAAAGGGCTCAGGTGAAGCTCTCCTCTGCGGGGTATACGGATGGGACGCAGGTATCTTGCCTTCGACCTCGAAACCGCCAAGGAGTGGCCGGACGGCCATGATTGGCGGCAGTATCGGCCGCTGGGAATCTCCTGCGCCGCGACGTTGTCTGCCGACACGGGAACGCCGAGGGTCTGGCACGGCGTCACCAGCGACGGACAGCCCGACGATCGGATGAACCGGCAGGACGTGGCGCAGCTCGTCGAACACCTGGCGGCGATGGTTGGTCAGGGATATGCGATCCTGACCTGGAACGGCCTGGGGTTCGATTTCGACGTCTTGGCGGAAGAGTCGGGCATGGCCAACGAGTGCAAGGATTTGGCGCTGGGCCATGTGGACATGATGTTTCACGTCTTCTGCGAGCTTGGCTACCCCGTCGCGCTCGACTCCGCTGCCCAGGCCATGGATCTGCCGGGAAAGCCGCAGGGGATGAGCGGCTGGATGGCGCCACGGATGTGGGCTGAGGGCAAGCGGCAGGAGGTGCTGGACTACGTGGTCCAAGACGTCCGCACCGCGTTGGATCTGGCGACGTTGTGCGAAGGCCAGGGCTGTTTCCGCTGGATTACTCGCCGAGGGGGGCCCAAGCAGATGCCGCTGCCCCGCGGCTGGCTGGAGGTCCGCGCGGCGGCCGAATTGCCTGAGCCGGACACGTCGTGGATGTCCCACCCGTTGCCCCGCCACAAGTTCACGGCCTGGCTGCGATCCCACTGACGGCCCCTCTGGAACCTATCCCAGAACCCAGAATCCGGGTGGCTGGCGGCGGACGGGCACCGAAGCGAAGCTTTGGTCGGCAACGCCCCAGGGTCGCGTTTTCTGGGGGGCTGGCCGAAGCTCGACCCCAGGCAACCTCCGCTGCGGTGCCCGCGTTTTGGGATGGGTTCTTAACCCGCATTTCTCACCACAGTGTGCCACTGCTTGACGTAAGGCAAGCAGTGTTGAGGGGTTCCGCCCCGCACTGCTTCTGCGAAGCAGTGGCACACTGTGATCC
>Ga0315291_10009735_pt1 | contig 11781 bp, 13 predicted proteins | sample YL17G12_20_MG_FD_203070 | JGI IMG/M metagenome (GOLD analysis project Ga0315291, IMG submission 203070) | Sediment microbial communities from Yellowstone Lake, YNP, Wyoming, USA - YL17G12_20 | ecosystem: Environmental > Aquatic > Freshwater > Lake > Sediment | place: USA: Wyoming | collected...
AAAATGGTACTTACCACTCTTTTCCCATTCTGTCTGCCACTTCTTTTCGATCGCTGGAATATCGAGTTTTGGCAGTGTTTTCATGGTCATCAACAACTCTGCGAAGCAATATGAAACTATGCCTAAAAAAAGTAAACATCCGAATATTTAAGGCGATATCACCCGCGAAACCCCTCCTTTTTTTGCCTCGACCCACAATCGTGTGTTTGATTCCGTGTGAAGATGATCACTGCAGTGCTAATATGCCGAGAATTATCCTGCCTGCGCCAAATATGAAACATATAGCTGCACCGAATTTTTGAAGACAAGGCTTCCTATACGTTGTTTGACCTAAGGAGTGTAGTTCCACTGGCTCTCCTTTTTCCTCAGCCTCACTAGCTCCCATCCATGCCCAGAATCCAAGCAAGATGACAAAAACAGCTATTAGAGCGATTATTGAAACTCCCGTGACGCCAATATCCGAACATACCGATCATAAATGGCTGATGTATAAAGAGTCTTGTCGCTTAATGAAATATGAAGGCAACAAGATAGCGTTATGGGAACTGGACAAGAGATTGAAAACAGAGGAGACTGGGTGATATCTCTACTCGACCTACCTGGTTGGTTAGAAGGCTTGGGCTGCGAGTTTCTTTTTCACTTCTGCTATTCTCTTCTTTAATTCTGTGACCTTCTTGCCTTTTTCTTTTCCTGCCGCTTTGTAGCAGTCGTTTGCGTATTCTAGAGCGCCCAGTCCGAAGCGGTCGTAGCCCCTTTCTAGCATCTTATCAGCTGCTTCAAGGAAGCGTTCTGCAGCTGTTTGGTAGTCTTTTAAGAGAAAGCTGCATTCAGCCGCCTTGAACAGGGTGTAGGAAGCGTCGAAGAAATCGCCCACTTTCTCGTATAATTGGGAAGCCTCTAAGAACTTGTCAATGGCTTCCTTGTAGTTTCCGCTGTCGTATAGTGCTGTTCCTTCTCGGTGAGTTTTGATCGGATCTACTTTTGTGGCTTGGATCATATCATTTTCACCAACGCGCGCTTATCGATCGTTCAATGTTTTCCTGAGATAGTTCACTCCTGTTGTAACCTCTCTTTTGAGCGAATCCACTCGACCAGACCCATGTCCTTCTTTTTCTTCCACAACGAATTCATGTGTGTGCTTCATTTCCCCGAGTTTCTTGACAAACTTTTCTATCGGCTGGATTGGACATCGTGGGTCGTTTCGTCCAGCTGTAATCAAGACGGGCACCTTGATCTTTGAAACGAAACTGATCGCTGATCTATCGCGGTAGAGTTCCCGCTTTCTCTCCGGAGAACCTCCAAAAAGCTCCTCAATGAATTTGTGGAAAGCGGCATCACTCAACTCATATGATTCCAGCCAGTCCGTCCCTGCTGGGACACAGGCCACGCCTGCGGCAAAGACTTCGGGTTTCTTTGCAAGCGCCATCAGTGCCATGTAGCCTCCATAGGATGCACCGAAGATCGCAATCTTTGATTTGTCGATTTCACCCTGTTTCGCAAGCCATTTGGCCCCAGCAACTACATCTTCCAGATCGCCGCCCCCAAGATCAGACAGATTCATGTTGCGGAATTCTGCGCCATATCCTGTTGACCCTCTGAAGTCAGGAGCCAAGACGGCAAACCCGCTTTGCGAAATTGACTGCAAGTACGGATCCCACATGTCATATGTTTGAAACGTGGGACCTCCATGAGGCCAGACCACTGCCGGCTGCGGATCTTGCCCATAGCCCGCTGGCAAATACCACGCGTGAATTTTCAATCCGTCAGACGATTCATACCACACGGGCTTGGGCTTGGCAAGTTTGGCCGGATTCACCTTGTATTTCCGCGATGTAAGGGGTCTGACAGTCTTGGAACCAATCTTGTTCAAGTAGATGGAGTCAGGCGATGACAGTGAAGAGTGAAGTGCTACGACAGTTTTGCCGTCCTTGCTGACTTTGAAAAACAGAATCGTACCGTCCGGGAATGGGAGTGCAGTTCTCTCTTTGTTTAATGGATGCTTGTAGAGGCATGTTCGACTGTGCTTACTTACTGCATAATACACTGCATCACTTTTAGCACTCCAACACGGGCTTTGGATATCAACCGCTTCTTCTGCTTCTTTGAGCGGCAGGAATTGGCGGTCAGTGCCTTTGAATTCTTGAATGACAACCTGATTCTTTCCCTTTGAATCGCTGAAAAACGCCAGTTTTTTGTCGTCACTAGACCATGAAGGGAGGACCTCCTTTGATCCGTCATTGAACTTGTAGTGAATCACATCTCTGGGATCATTCCTCTTCAAAACAGTCACTTGCTTGTTTTTGGGGTCTTTGCCTCCTCCGCGTTCTGTGCTCGCAATCCACTTGCCATCGTGGGAGTAAACAACTTGGAAAAGGGGGGCTTCCTGCTCTATCAGAACGGAATTCTCGCCTGTTTTCACGTTGAAAACCTCGATGCAACAAGACTTTTGAGTTGTGTAGCTGCGTGCGATTTCCTTACCGCTTGGGTCCCAACAAGCATTCAAAGTTCTGCAGGGGCTTTTAGTGATTTGCTTGGTCTTCGTCCCGTCCTTTGATGTCAAGAACAAGTGGTGCAATTCGTTCCCGTCTTTGTCCTGAAGATATAAGACTTGATTTCCAGAAGGTGACAGAAATCCAAACACGATGGGATCATTTCCATGCGTGATCTGTTTTGGTCTGGAGCCGTGTTTAGTCTGCGAAATGTAGAGATGAGCTGCTCCTGAAGCGTTCGAAGAGTAGAGTAACGTTCTTCCATCTGGAGAAAGATCGATCCAATAGATCATCGGGATGCTAAACAATTCATCGATGGATATTGGCATGTTTCAATCACAAAGAGTAGTCTTCGTTTTTCTTACTTTATATGCTTTACTTGGGGAACAATTCTGGGAAGAATTAGCTTGTGCACTATTTTCTTTTTCTGAAATGCGTTGTTTCATTGTGATTGCGGGCGTATTCAAACTCACGTCAGGTGATTCATGTCTTGTCGTCGTGGAAGATAACCGAGTGAGGGCACTTCTACAATCCCGAACGAGCGTAAGAAACCGCGAGCGTCCTTCTAACATCCAAGAGCTTCAGGCAGTGGGGAGGAACAATGCTTGCGCACTACTCGAACGACAATGTTTTGACAGTCAAGAAAAGCCTTAAGATATAGAGCCGTCCAGTCAATTATGAAGTACATCGGTCTACTCCAGTTCAAGGATGACGATTGGGAAGTGCCCACAGCAACAAGCTTGGAAGAAGTCAAACATCTGGCTTCACTGGGCTACCAGAAATTCGATAAGTTCCAAGGCGTTCACATCTTCAGAAAACCCAAGAAGTTTGTAGTATAAGTGCAGAACTATGCCGATAAGCAAATATACAGATAGATAACAATTGTCCTCATAGGTTTAAGGGGAGCTGGGCACGTGACCCGGCTGAGAGGGCGGTTGAACACCGCCGACCCATATAACCTGATCCAGATAATACTGGCGGAGGGAGAAAACCATGAATAAAAGCGAGAGTAGTTCGAACACCAAAATACTTGTAGAAATAACTGTATTTGCTGCACTTTCTGCTGTTCTGTACGCTGTCCGTCCTTTCACGCTTCCTTTCGGAGGGTCAATAACTCTGGGCAGCATGGTTCCTGTGATGTGGCTTTCGCTACGTCGAGGAATACGAGTCGGGCTCATCGCGGGAGCAATTTTCGGGGTTCTGGCGCTTTTCGAAGACATGATTCTTCTTGGCGCAGCCAACATAATAGCTACTCCATTACAAGCCATCCTAGAATATCCCATAGCCTTTGGAGTCATCGGATTAACCGGAACGTTTCACAAAAAGTCAGCGGTCTTCGCTGTCACCGGAGCAGGTTTGGCCGTCTTCATCAGATTTTGGATACACTATTTGGTAGGAGTGTTCGTCTGGGCAAACATCTATGCATTTCCTGCAGAATATGGCCTGTGGCTCTGGCCCGCCGTCTACAACGGTAGCTTTCTTTCAGTAGAATTCGTCGTAAGTGCCATACTGCTTTTCGCGCTAGTCAAGAAAGGAACACTCGAATACCGCTTCTGAGCATGCAAAACGGGATATCGACATGGGAAAACTGTCAACAGAGAATTTGAAGAGATTGTTAGATTGCATCAGGAACGACCCGACCGTTGTCGTTCCTCCTTTGGCGGGGTTTGACTCTGGCGTTCACATGATCGATGATAAGTATTTGGTCGTCTCAACCGATCCTTGCATCGGCGTACCTAAAGAATGGTTCGGGTGGCTTCTGATACACTACGCGGCTTCCGATGTTGCCTTGTTTGGGGCAAAACCACAGTATTGTGCAATAAACCTTCTTGGTCCGCCCACGACAACTCCTGACACCTTCTTGAAAATCATGAAGCAAGCGTGCAGAGCCGCTGACGAGATTGGGATGACAATAATAACAGGACACACAGGCTCCTATCAAGGACTAACAACCGAGATAGGAGTCTGCACAGCCTACGGAATCATGAGCAAAGACAAACTCATAACTCCCGGAAAGGCCAAGCCGGGTGACCTGATACTCTGCACCAAGCCATTGGGCTTGGAACTGGCTGTCAACTTCGCACTGACCAAGAAAGAATTCGCAAAAGAAATCTTCGGATCCAAGAGAGCAGAGGAACTTCAAGAATTCGTCACCATGCAGAGCTGTGTCAAAGAAGCTTTGATACTTGCGAAAACAGGTTATGTCCATGCTATGCATGACACCACTGAAGGAGGTTTAACAACAGCACTAAACGAGATGGCTGAAGCTTCCAAGCTCGGCTTCAGGATAGACTTCGAACAGATACCTTTCTGCAAAGAAGCGCTCAACTTGCAGCAACGTTTTCATCTCTCGGATGAACAACTGCTTTCAATGTCCTCAACTGGAACCATCGTAGCCAGCATCAATCCCAAAACGGATCATCAAATCATGAAAACAATGGAACGAAACAACCTAACCGCCAGCATTCTAGGCTCCTTCGAGAAGACCAAGGACCGAATCCTATTCAAAAAAGGAAAGCCAACTTGTTTCCCAAGTGACGCAGACGATCCTTACGAGATGATCCTTTCAGGGAAGCTGTAGACGTTCATGCGTTTGCCTCGAACGAATCCCACCAAGGTCAGATCAACATCCTTTGCTATTCTGATTCCAGAATCTATCGCTGCAGACAATGAACCTATCACTGGAATACCTAACCTTGCGGCTTTGGCGACTATGTCGCCGGTCAAACGTCCGCTAAGGGTAAGAAAGACTTCGCTGAAATCCACTTTCTTCAAGACGCACACGCCGATGACTTTGTCAACTGCGTTGTGACGACCGACGTCCTCGGCCAGGGCTAGAAGACTTCCGTCGCTTTTATAGATCGCGGCAACATGTGTTCCACCAGTCTTTCTGAAAATGTCCGCAGCATAGTTCAACTTCGCCACACTTTCTAAGAGAACCTCTGCCTTGACTTTCAACCTGGTCTTGAGTTTCGAAAGCCGCGCCGAAGGTTGGTACGGCTTATGACTTCCGCAAGCCGAAAAGATGACTCGCGAGAACTGTTTCGAGAGCCTCAATCTTTTTCCAAGATCGACCTCACGACTCAGACTTAGTCGGCATACGCCCTCCTTTTCGAGCCTAATCTCCTCAATCTCTTCAGCAGATTTGACTATGCCCTCAGAAAGAACATGCCCAACTGCGAGTTCTTCAAGACTCATGGGAGAACAAAAAATGGTCACGAAATGAATTCTATTCAAAAACAAGTGAAGCGGCCTCTCTTCAGCCACGAAGTCTTTTATCACTTGAGTCGTCTTGGTTGAAACGTCAATTCTGACTACCTCGACCTCTAACATTCTGTTCACTTCCTGATCTCCGAGAGCACAAAGTCTATGATTTCATCGGCGATTTTCACTTTCGTCACCGATTGAAGGCCTCGCCATCCAGGTTGACTGTTGACCTCGACCACGATCGGTCCTGATGTACTCTCAAGTATGTCCACGCCGGCTATCTTGCAGTCTATGGATTTTGCTGATTTGATCGCTAGATCCTCGAGGGTTTTGTCAATCCTTATGCGGGATGGTTTGGCTCCTTGGCTGTAGTTGGTCTTCCAATTACGAGCCACACGCCTCATCGATGCAACGACACGATCGCCAACTATGAAAGCCCGAATGTCCGAGAGACCGTGCTCCACGAACTCCTGAATGTAAACAACACCATGATAGAACAATATCGACCTGAAGACCGTGGAAGCCACTTCTACATCGTTGACTCTTGTGGCCCCAACTCCTCTTGAACCAAAAAGAGGCTTAATTACCACGTCATTTCCCAGTTCTTTGAACGCTTCCAATGCTTCACCCAGGTTTTCTGTCGTTGCGGTGCGTGGCACTGGTATGCCATTTTCCTCTAGGATGGCGAGGATATCGTATTTATCGACACAGTGTTCAATCGCCTCAGGCGGATTGACGATGTACAGGCCTGCTCGTTGAAGAGTGTACAGAACGTCCATCCTGAAAACCAGTTCCTCAAGCGAACCGCGGCCAATCGGTCGGATGATAAGCGCGTTCAATTCTTTGAGGTCGAGTCCAGAAACTCTAGCCACGGGTTTGTACCCGACGTGAGCGACCAGTTTGGGGAAGGTCAAACAGACATGCCCCAGCTCGCGTTTCCGCAGAGCTTCTCGCAGTTGAGAGGAACTGTAGGACTCTTCATTGCGCGTGACGATGCCGATTCTCAAAAGTGAGTCTCCTGCGTTTTGAATCTGTTGAAAATGCGTTTCGCCGCGTTCTTAAAGCTTCTGCACTTTCCTGAGACTCAGAATTTGTGGATGTGCGGAACTAGTTGTTCTGCGTTACGGATTCTTTCAGACAGTTTTAGGTCCAAGTAAGCGCCATGGTTATTGAAATACGGGGGGCCCTTTCTCGAAAACAGCGTCAGTACTTTGCCATCGTGGTCAATCTTGAAGCCCTCGCCACAGGATTCGTGGCTTCTAATGAGGGCGTGAACTTTGAACGCGTTTAAAACCTTCAAAGTGACATCTTTCCCGAAAAGTTTGCCCGCGCCTCTGGGAGACGGGCACGTTCCCTCAATGGAGTCGGAAGGGTCGCTCCATAGAATATCTTGAAGAACCTCAGTTCTAGGATGGTTCTTGTGGGCGTAAGCTAGGTCGTCAATTGTAAGCGCTTGCTCTGATGGGCCGCCGTGAACCATCAGACACCGATCTTCCACAAGTACCGAAGTGTAAAGATGTTGAAACATTTCAAAGACTTTGTCATACGCTTCCGTCCACTTGCGACCGAACTTGTTCTGAAGCTGTACAGGTAGGTCGTGGGGATAGGCGAGAAGATCTTTTGGGCCTTCATGGTTTCCTCTCATCAAAACGACTTGGGCTGGAAAGTAAAGCTTCAGTTTCAGAACGGTGCATATTACTTCTGGGGAAAGACTTCCTCGGTCGCCATAGTCTCCCAGAAAGATCAAGTAAGTGGATTCCGACCTTTCCATTCTTTGGAATATGTTGCTTTCTTGAAGAATGTGAACCAAACTCTCAAGGTCTCCATGCAAATCACCAATTATGAGGGCATCGCCCACCGGTTTCATTTCGATGAGTCGTCCTATGACCTTGAGGCTTCCAACTTTGCCGTTCTCGTTTCGAAGCAACTGAACCGCGTCTTTCACGATCCGGTCATAAGCAGCCAGACGGACTTCCATTGCCTCTTTTACTATCCCGGAGAGACTAGCCTTCAAACGATGCGCCTCGGATTAGGCGACGACGATTTTCTTGGATGTGAAACTCAGAACATTCTTTTCTATTTCGCTCTTGTGGTTTCGTATTTTCTCTATCGTCTCTGCGCGATTTCTGTTGATTGTGAATTCCTCTGCTTCGAAAACTCCCTTGTTCCTTTTCAACAGTTCCAAGTGTTCATTGAGTTTTCTAAGGTCTTTTTGTGCTGCAACCACTTCTTCCGACGTGGAAAGCTTCGTTTTCCTTGTCATGGCATCCTTACACTTTTGATGCAGGCTAACGAGCGAGTTGTTCTTGATGTTGTTTATGGCCTGTTCAGCCTTCCGGGCCTTTTCGGGCTTCAGCTTCAATTTGTCTTCTGAAATGAACCTGCCGAGCTTCTCGAGGATTTGTCTCAGAAGTGGGTATCCTGCTTCTTCGGCTGAGAGTGCCTCAAAAGGATCTTCAAGGTATTGGGCGAGTCTCTTCAGCTCTTCTGGTGTCAATCCGCTTCCTGAGCCATGTGTGGCCAAGGATTGAAGTTTGATGAAAGGCTTTTGCAGATGCTGCAAATTGTGCTTCACGTCTTCACACAGGACCACGATTTCATCGCCTGTGTGGCCAAGTTGACCTACTCCACCTGTCGTCTTTAGCTCATCCATTCTGTGCTGCAGTTCCATCATCTGTTTTTCAATTGCTGCCTTGTTGGCCTCAACGTTCACTTTTTTCTCTTCAAGTTCTTTGAGTTGGCTCTCCAACGCGGTCAGCTTGTCTCTGAGTTGAAATGTGTCTTCCAGCGTCTTTGTCTTGACATATTCCTTTGAAACGAAGCCATCTAGTTCCTTGAGCGCTATCTTCGCTCTCTCGAAAACTGTCTGGAACTTTCTCCGGTCCAGTATGAAAAAGGGTGAGATTCTGGGAAACCAGTTTCTGATATCGATCTCTGTTACGGCGAACGCCTTCTGTATCTCTTTTATGAAGACATCCATGCTGTCGTAAGTGACTTTCTCAGGAGCTTTGAGCTGGCGATATCTATCTACAAACAGTCTGGCAAGTTTGTTCAAAGCCCGCGCTCTTCCATAGGTCTTCATGTTTCTTTTGTCAATCTCTTTTCCACTGTTTTCCAAGAGCATTTTGGAAGTGTCCACAAGATTTTCTAGAACCCGGCGCATTTCGTCCAAGAGTCTTTGAGCTTTCGTGTGGACTGGAACAAAAATCGATCCTGTTTCACGTTCAAGCCAGACTTTCAGATCCGCGGTTGAAAACTTGGGCACTTCGGACAATGGTACTTCCCAGTATGAAGATATACAGCTGGGATATTTATGTTTCAAGCAACGTTATTGGTACTCTTTTGTGAGTAGCTACTCTTAAATAAGAAATCCAAGCAACATCTCCCGTTGCTCTGAGATGAAAAACATGGATGCCAAGCAGATCGCCCTCGTTGCCGTGTTGAGTGCTTTAGGTACCGTTCTTTCCGCGATCTCCCTTGGTGTTGTGCCTATAGTGCCGAATGTGGCACTCGATCTTTCGCACGTCGCTACGTTTGTGGCGGCTATTTTCGGTGGCCCTTTAATGGGCGGGATCGTTGGTCTCTTGGGAGGAATATATGCAGGTTACTATTTTGGATTTGGTTCTACCAGCGGCCTCGGATTTCTCTCACTCATAGGAATCCCCATTGGGAAGGCAATGACCGGCTTGGTGGCAGGTTTTCTGTACAAGAGATTTAAGCTAGGAAGTGGATCTGGACGCTCGATCTATGCTATCCCTGCTACGCTTCTGGCGTACGTTCCTGAGTCTCTCTATACTGTATTCTATTTTCTTTACGTAGTAACTTTGGTTAACATACCGTCAATGTTCTTCATGATACCGCTGGTCATTCCAAAAGGATGGTTGGAAATCGCGGTCATGAGCATTTTGATGAGCGCGCTTGCTGGGAACAAGGGGTTCATAGAAGCCGTCAACAGACTCTTCTACCTGCAGAAAAGCAAAAAATAAATTCGCGCGTCAGAGACAGCGGATTATTTTGAGGTCAGGTCGAAAGACTTTTTCAGCATCTGAACGTTGACTTTGCCGTTTTTGAATCTCTTGCCAGTTCTGACGTTGTTGATGATAATCGTGGCAGGTGCGAAGAGGTCTGGATCTATCTTGTAGAAGTCGTAGCCAGCATCTTTGAATATGTCATAGAAGGTTTTTCCATATGCGCTTGAGGCAGATGAAGGAGCTTTCTCAACGATCTTCTTCAGTTTTTCCTCATCGCCATAATCAACCGTGTAACTTGATGTTCCGCCGTAGAGAATCGCGTCGTTAGTTCTTCCCATTGCTTTTGCGAATTTTGGATGAACCGGGGCGATGGGTGCATACCCCCAAGCGGACTGCACCTTCATAGGATCCAATCCGAGTCGCCTTAGCTTGTGGAGTCCGGTTTCTACGATTCGTCCTGCAATTTGTGTCGATCCCGCCGAACTGGTTGTTGGAGTCAGAATCACTGCCAACTTTGCAGCTTGGATGTTACAATCTTTAGCTATGTGATCAATTAATCTTAACGGCGGCGGCTTCTCAGTTTCTAGCACGACGACAGCTTTGTCACTCTCATCTTTGTACCTGATTTCTTCGTAGAGTTCCTTTGGCTTCAACGCCAAAGCTCTTGCCGGACCCGAGCCTATTGCAGAATATCCTTCATCGCTCAACCGCCAACCCGCAAATTGAGAGCCTAAGGCAGCGACAGCGGGATGGTCCGTACGCACGAAGATCGATTGAAGAGACAGACCATAGTATTTTCTGCAGGATACTCGGGTCTTTCCCAGACCACCCAGACAGATCTCAGTTATGAGCCTACCGGCCTGAAAGCCTCCCTCAGCTTCGATCCCAGCGTCCACTATGGTTGTTCCTTGAGACGTCATCTCCACTTTTACCTTATAGAGAGCAGATTTCTCAACCAGTTTTTCTAGGAGACACCATGCCAACTTGTTTACGCTCAAATGGTTTTTCAGATGGTGTTCCTCCGTCAGAGAAGCCTTTCGTAGAAACTGAGATGCGGGTTTTTTGGTTTTGAAGCATAGAGCTTTCCCGTCCCGCATTCGGTCAGGTCGCCGAGAAAAACATAGAACGGGCCTTGAACTGTCTCATTTTCCTCGATCTTGACTCTCGGTTTGATGCTGTCTATCGAGAAACTCGGAAGAACGGACTGGAGAGTCCCTCCCACGACGATTTTGCCTTCAAGCATGCAGGCACCAGCTCTTTCATCACAGTTACCTTGAACGTAGATTGTACCGTTGCGCATGCGAAGACCCGTGAACTGTCCCGAGCTTCCGCAGATTTTGATCGTTCCTTTCTTCATACAGGCTCCAGTCTCATGTCCCACGTTTCCGAAGACTGTTATTTTCCCACCATGCATGCCTGCTGTGCTTCCACGATAAGGAGCACCTAGGTAGTTTCCTGCATTTCCGTGGATTTCGATGATTCCGTCTTTCATCATCGTACCAGCCCAAGCTCCAGCGTTGCCGTGAACGGTGATCTTGCCCCCCTTCATCTCTCCGCCCAGATGCATGCCAACGTCACCGTGGATTGTGATCTCTCCGTTTTTCATGCAGGCGCCGATTCTCCGAACCTTGCTGACGTCACCCTCAATTGCCACTTTGATGTTTTCAGGTTCTGACTCGTGTCTGGTCTGTTCAACTTTGAAAAGCTCACACAGGCTCCTTTGTTTGTTTCCTTCCCACAGCATCAGTTGCTCTATTTCGCTCAGGGTTTTTCCTTCCAGAACGTTGGGATTAATGCACTCTGCGATTACCGGAAATCTGAATGTCTTCGCGGGACGCAGGGTTATCATTTAGACACCTGCCTTTATGGCGATTGGATTCGGGACCTTAAGGTATTGTTCAGTCACCGGATAATTATCGTACTCCACCGTCCAGTAGTCTCTGAACCGTTTCTTCATTTCACTCGTTATTTCGGCAGGTTCAGACGTTTGCAGGTCAATCCACATCGTAGCGCCGTTGACGTGCTTGACTATTTCACCCGCTTTTGCGACGATTTCTCCGCCTTTGATTGTGTAGGCAGCTCTTCTGAACGCTTTTCTGACGGTTTTGTATTTC
>Ga0315291_10009738_pt1 | contig 11780 bp, 7 predicted proteins | sample YL17G12_20_MG_FD_203070 | JGI IMG/M metagenome (GOLD analysis project Ga0315291, IMG submission 203070) | Sediment microbial communities from Yellowstone Lake, YNP, Wyoming, USA - YL17G12_20 | ecosystem: Environmental > Aquatic > Freshwater > Lake > Sediment | place: USA: Wyoming | collected...
CCGCCATAGTGAGGACCGATTCCAGGGTGGTGTTCTCTTCCGCCCGCACCGGGCACCCCGGCACCGGCAAGGCCGTGTCGCTCTCCGTCACCGTGCCCACGATGTCCGGGCCGGTACCCCTCAGAAAAGTGAAGTTCACCCCGGTCTTGGCCTCGCTTACGCTGAGGTCAACCCATCTCCAGACCGGAACCCCGCGCTGGGCACGCGAGAACTGGCCGCCGCTGTCCGTGTTCGCCGCGACGCCGACCGCTTGCTGCCCCGGCGACAGATACAGGACATAGCCGCCCGAAGCATTGGTGAAGTAGGCTGTGCCTTCCTCACTCATCGTGCTGACCATAAGGCCCGCCGCCGGTGCACCATCGTCGTAGAGGACGGTCCCAGCGATGGATTGCCCCGGGTGAGTGTAGTTCAGCGAGAAGATGTGACCAACGGTTGTTCCGTTCTGATCGACGGCCTGAACCACGACGGAGCCGCCGACATAAACCGGGATGGTGAACGTGGTCTGCACGACTCCCGAAGTCGGGTCCTCGTCCATCCATCCGCCGTCTGCAACCGTGCCCATGGGCGCCAGCACCGGCTCACCGGCATCCATTTGGCCGTTGCCGTTGAGATCGGTGCCGAGCAGGAAGTGCACCCTTGCTCCCACTGCGCTGGTGTTGGCGCGGAGCGCCACGGGACCCGGCGTGTTGAAGGTCCCGCTTGTGGCGCCGTTCGCCGTGACCCACGTGACGGCGCCCGCGGGAAGGGCTGCGAGGGATACGACGGCAATTGCTGCGACGACCGCTGCGATGAAGCGCTTCATCTATCTTCTCCCTTTCACAGAGTGGCTGCGGGGCCTGCGGGCAACCAAGCGCAGACTGTGGCGTTCTTCTTCGCCCGTGGCGCAATCCCTTCCGCCAACGCGTTGCTGGGCACGTGCGGGTGATGGCTGCTGGGGCGGTCCGGGCGGGCGGCGCCACCTGGACGCGGGTAGAACTTGGGGCGAGGCATCGCGCCCGACTCTAGTGTAGTGTCCCTAACGCTTCTTTACATTTGGCGATCGGGCCAGAATGCGTTCGACCGGGCCACTCCAGACGAAAAAGGCAGATGGCGGTGGCTGTTCTCATGCACGGCAGCAAGACTGATCCCGATTTATATGTCACGAGAATAATGGGACACTACACTAGCCGCGCATTAGCGAGATTGCCGCTGACAGACAGCGCGAAACGAAGATACCGAATGCGGCGACCGCACGAACGCTACTCGACCGGTCGGATCCGGCCCTCAACGCGCGGCGACAGGGGGCTCTGCGATGCAGCGAACTTCGTCAGAGCCTGGATGAGAGTGATGTCCGTCTTTTCGCGTTGCGCCCCGTTGAACACGCGGAAGTAGCCGAGCGCGCCCTTGGCGAGCGATTCGGGCATGGCGACGCGATACGTCGCTTTCGGGTCCAGCGGGGTCTTGGTTCTGGATGCCACGATCTCGCGCGTTCGGGTGCCGGGTGCTTGGCTCGGGTCGAAGCGCACGCCCAGCGAGGAGACCTGAAGGAAGCCCTTATTCGGATTCGGCAGCACGCCGAGCGATCGTTCCAGCGCCTCTCTGATGCGCCGACCATCAAGCCGGAGCACCAGGATCGGCTCGTCGGGGAAAACCAAAATTGCGCGCAAGTCGTCGCTGGTGAGAGTCTTCTTCGAGACGGCGACAGGTTGGAGGGCGCTCGCCTGCACGAAGGCAAAATCGGCCGTGGTCGCGGTGCGAACCACGTCGGCTATGAGATCGCCCACACTGGTTTCCGCCACAGTGTTCTTGGCGCCGTCGAGCGGTGCCGCGAGGCGCGCAACCTCATCCGGGAAGGCGGTCCCCTGGACAAGAACGACTCCGATCACTGCGGCGAGACCAACGAGCGTGTTTCTCATCACTGTCGTCTCCTGCGCCAACGAATCACGGCACCAGCGTCAGAGTCGAGGTAGCGCCAGCAACAAATCGTGGTAGGTCAGGCGTCTTGGCCGACGAACCGTCGGCGGAGTAGGCCCGCTCGGCCAACGTCGGACCGCCGAGACGGCTGTCTGACCAGCGAATCGCGATACCACTGGGGAGCCGCCCCCCCGGGAATCCGCCGCGCCGGCTTTCCGATCCATGGCGCTCTACGACGCCCCCGCACGCTGCTCCAGGTACGCGCGGATGAAGTCATCGATGTCGCCGTCGAGTACCGCTTCTGCGTTACCTGTCTGATACCCTGTCCGGTGATCTTTCACCATGACATACGGCTGGAGCACGTACGAGCGAATCTGGTTGCCCCACGCGATTTCGGCGGGTTCACCGCGCATCTCCGCCAGCTTGCGCTCCTGCTCCTGTATCTTGCGCTCCAGCAGGCGCGCCTTGAGCACTTTCATCGCCGCCGCCCGGTTCTGATGCTGCGACCGCTGGTTCTGGCTCTGCACCACGATGCCGGTCGGCAGATGTGTGATACGCACCGCCGAATCGGTCTTGTTGACATGCTGCCCGCCCGCGCCCGTCGCGCGGTAGGTATCCACCCGCAGGTCGTCCGGGCTTACCTCGACATCCTCTTCCCGTTCGACCTCGGGGATGACGTCGACCGAGGCGAAAGAGGTGTGGCGGCGGTGGGCGGCGTCGAACGGCGAAATGCGCACCAGGCGGTGCACGCCGCGCTCGGCCTTCAGGTAGCCGTAAGCATAGGGTCCCTCGATGGTGGCAGTGATGCTGCGACTGCCCGCCGAGTCGCCCGGCGTGCGGTCTATCAGCTCCGCGGTGGAGCCATGATTGTGCGCCCAGCGGAAATACATGCGCGCGAGCATATCCACCCAATCGCACGATTCCGTGCCGCCGGCGCCCGCGTTGATGGCGATGATGGCGTTGCTGCGGTCGTACTCGCCGCCCAGGAGAACCGCCGTCTCCATGTCGCGCAGGCGCCCGCGCAATTGCTCGAGAGTCTGCTCGGCCTCGCGCGCGACGCCCGCGTCTTTCTCCTCCGCCGCTAGCTCGGCCAGGACCTGTGTGTCCTCCGCGCGGCGAGCGAGCTCATCCCACGGCTCGATCTCTTGCTTGCGCCGGGCAATATCCGACAGAAGCTGCTGCGCCGCCTCAGGGTTCTGCCACAGCCCCGGGTCGGCGCTGCGCTCCTCGAGCTTCGACAGTTCGCCGCGTCGCTGGTCGAGGTCAAAGACGGTCTCTGAGCTCCTGAAGGCGCTGCCGCAGTTCGCGCGCCGAATCAACCAGTTCTTGGGTGGTCATTTTGAGTCACCTCGCAAAGGGTATCAACCGCAGGGACGTGATCTGGCTGCGGTCCGCTGGCGACCGGGACCGCCTGGTAGGGCGATCCCTGTGATCGCCCTACCTCCGGGTACTGGCTTCGCTTCATAAGCGGAGATCCTCACAACTGAGGTTCAAGTTTTCAATCTGAGCCAGCTCATGAAGCCAAGCTATCGAGGTTCGTGCATTAGAGTAGGACGCGTGGAGCGGCGGCGCCCTCTCAAACGAACCTGGTGACACTCCGTGTCACTCCGGAGTCGCGCGACGCGCGATCTCGTGACGCTCCGGCGTCACTCCGGAGTTGCGCTGCGCGCAACCAGCATCCGGAAGAGTCTTGGCGCGGCTGAGGCCGCGCTCCGGAAAGGCGCCCTTGGCGCCTTGCGGCATTACCGGCGCTGCGGTAATACCCGAGACTCTATAGGGCGAATACGAGATTCGCCCCTACAGAAGCCTCCGGACTCCCCCTACGCCTTCCCCAGGCAGCACTTCTTGTACTTCTTTCCGCTGCCGCACGGGCACGGGTCGTTACGGCCGACCTTCTTCACGCGCTCGGGCCGCTTCGGTTCGGGCTCTTCGTCACCGCCGTGGCTCGCATACACCTCCTGGAACGGCGATGCCTGCGGCCGCGTGCGCTCCCGCACCACCTGCACCCTGAACATCAGCTTCGCGATCTCCTCCTGGATCGCCGCCTGGAGCCCTTCCCACTCGGTGAACGCCTCCTTGCGGAACGCCACCAGAGGGTCGACCCCCGCATAGCCGCGCAGGCCGATGCCTTCCTCCAGGAAATCCATCGCGTCCAGGTGATCAATCCACTTCGTATCGATCACGCGTAACGTGATCATGCGCTCGAGGTCGCGCATGACCTCGAGCGTGAGCTGCTGCTCTCGATCCTCGTAGGCCTGGGTGACCAGGGCCTGCATCCGCTCCATCACCTCGCGCGGCGGCACGTCACGCAGTTCCTCGGGACGCATGTAGAGGTGGATCGGGAAGATCTCGTAGAGCGACTGGTAGAGCTTCTCGAGATCCCATTCGTCGGGATGAACCTCGGGGTTTGCGTACTCGCGCACGCGGCTTGCCACGAGCGCATGGAGCGAGGCGATGACGCTCTCGCGCAGGTCGGCGCCTTCGAGCACACGCCGCCGGTCTCGATAGATGACCTCGCGCTGCAAGTTCTTGACGTCGTCGTACTGCAGCAAGTGCTGGCGCATCGAGAAGTTGTGGATCTCGACCTTGTGTTGGGCGTTCTCGATGGTGCGGCTGACGATGCGGTACTCCAGCGGCTGGCATTCCTCCCACCCGCCGAGCAGGAAGTCCAGGCGCTCCGGCGCGAACAGCCGCATCAACTCATCCTCCATCGATACGTAGAAGCGCGACGAACCGGGATCGCCCTGACGCCCCGAACGCCCTCGAAGCTGGTTGTCAATGCGCCGGCTCTCATGGCGCTCGGTGCCAAGGATGTGCAGCCCGCCGAGCTCCAGCACGCGCTGGCGGTCCTCCTCGTAAACGCGCTTGGCCTCAGCCAGCGCCGCCTGCCGCGCCTCCGCGGGGATCTCCTGCTCGCCGTCGGGATCGAGGCCGCGCTCCTTGAGCAGGTCGCGCGCCATCCGTTCGATGTTGCCGCCCAGCAAGATGTCCACGCCGCGGCCGGCCATGTTGGTCGCGATCGTTACCGTCCCCGACCGCCCCGCGCCGGCGATGATCTGCGCCTCCATCTCGTGGTACTTGGCATTAAGAACCTGGTGCGGGATACCTTCCTGGAGCACCGCGCGCAGGTCGTATGTATGCCCGTCGAGGCCGATGATGTTGGCGAGGGCCACGACGCTCTCTTCACAGCACGGATCGGTCGGAATCCCGAACGCCTGGCACAGCGCCGGCAGCCGCGCTACCCGCACCTCGTCCAGCTTCTGATACGCGATGAGGTCGGCGATGCGCCGCATCTCGCCGCCCAGATCCTGCCCTGCCTCCAGCTTCTCGATCGCGCTCATCAGCGCGTCCTCGACGGCCGCGACGCGCTTGAGGCGCTGCTCGATTTGCTTCATCTCCTCCGGCGGCGTGGGCCGCGAGGGGTTGATCTCGAACACATCGACCGCATCTTGCAGGCGCTTGCGCTCCCGCTCCACCCCGTGGAGGCGCTCGCGCATCACCGCGCGCAGCTCGCGGCTCTGGTTCTCATCGAGCTTGCGGGTTTCGAGCAGCTTGTCGTGCAGCAGCATCAGGCGCGCGAAGAGCTGCAGGCTCTCGGCGCTCAACCGCCCGCCGAGGTGTTCGGACACTTCAATCGATCGTGTGCCGACCAACACCGGCTGCTTGCGGCTGTGCAGGCGCAGAATCTCACCAGTGATGCCGCGGAACTTGCCCTCCTCGGTCTTATACACCAGGTCGGGGTTATCCGCGCGGATCATGGGCTTGTTGGTCGGGATTACCACCACCGGCAGCCCGTAGATCTTTGTGAACTCCGGCTCCTCGGTCTTGGCAGTGCCGGTCATGCCCGCCAGCTTCTCGTACATGCGGAAGTAGTTCTGAATGCTGACAGTGGCCAGGGTCTGGCTCTCCCGCTCGATCTTGACGCCTTCCTTGGCCTCGATGGCCTGGTGCAGCCCCTCGGAATAGCGCCGGCCGAACATGAGGCGGCCGGTGAACTCGTCCACGAGGATGACCTGCCCGTCGCGCACCACGTAGTCCACATCGCGCTTGTAGCACGCGTGCGCGCGCAGCGCCGCGTTGACGTGTGAGAACGCCTGAAGGTTCTCGGTGTCGGATAGGTTCTGGATGTTGAGCAGGCCCTCGACCTTGCGCACTCCCTGGTCCGTCAGGGTCGCGGTCTTCGCCTTCTCATCCACCATGTAGTCCGTCTCGCGCGTGAGACGGTGCAACACGGCGTCGACACGCTTGTACATTGCGGTGGGCTTCTGCCCCGGACCGGAGATGATCAGCGGGGTGCGGGCCTCATCAATCAGCAGACTGTCAACCTCGTCCACGATGGCGTAGTTGAGGCCGCGCTGTACCACCAGGTCGAGCGTCGTGCGCATGTTGTCGCGCAGGTAGTCGAACCCGAACTCGGTGTTGGTGCCGTAGGTGATATCCGAGAGGTAGGCGACGACGCGGTCGGCCTCATCCATATCGTGCTGGATGAGCCCGACGGTCAGGCCGAGAAACTCGTAGATCGGCCCCATCCATTCGCGGTCGCGCTTGGCCAGGTAATCGTTGTGGGTGGCGAGGTGGACGCCCTTGCCGGTCAGCGCGTTGAGGTAGATCGGTAGCGTGGCGACGAGGGTCTTGCCCTCACCGGTCTTCATTTCGGCGATCTTGCCTTCGTGCAGGACCATGCCGCCGATAAGCTGGACGTCGAAATGACGCATGGCGACGGTGCGCACCGAGGCCTCGCGTACGACCGCGAAAGCCTCGACGAGCAGGTCGTCGAGCGACTCCCCGTTCGCCAATCGCTGCTTGAACTCGTCGGTCTTGGCACGGAGCTGGGCGTCGCTCAGCCTCTGAATCTCCGGCTCAAGGGCTGTGATTCGCCGTGCTATTGGCCACATGCGCCGCATGTCGCGGCGGGTTATGTCGAAGATGGTCGCGAAGACTGACATTTCAGATGCCTATCGACAGACAAAGACGGCGGCCTCCGGGAGATCCGCCGCCTTCGTTAGAAGGGCTAATTTCCACCCATATTATATCACAATCACTGTGCCTTGTCCGACGCCGGACCTCATCGAACGTGCAAGCCGATGGTGTCAGCGTAGCCCGGACTATTCATGATCGTCTCAGATCATGTGCAGGATGCGCAATGACTCCTTGGTGCGGCTTCGTCGCATCGCACGTCGGGGCGCGCGCTCCGGAATCCCGATACATCGGGATCACGGGTCGTCAGTGCAGCGGCCCTGCTGACGACGCGCTGGGGAGTATGAATAGTCCAGGTGAGAGAGCTTGCGTGCTGTGCTTCACCCAGGACGTCGCGCCGCGGCGAGCCCAGGCTGAACAAGCGCACGTGCGCGAGCACCGCGGGATTTTCGATATCACCCGTGGGTCAAGCCGCGAACGATCCGCCTTTCGCTTTTCACGCGGCGCGGGTATAATTGAGTTCGCCGCGACCACGTGCCGGGATCGGCCTCGTTGGCTGAGTTCGCGCACGATCAAGGCGCCGACCATGCCCCACTCCGACCGTGAACCGATAGCGATGCGCCCTGTGCGCAAAGTCACCCCGGCGGGCGTCGAGGACGTCGAGGACGCGCTGGCAGTCGAGCACTGGCTGCGCATCACGCTCAACGGGCGCGAGGTGGCCGCGTTGATGTGCTCGCCCGGCCACGAAGAGGAGCTTGGCGCCGGGTTCGCGCTGACGCAGGGGCTGATCCGCAGTCGCGTGGATCTCCTGTCGTCCGCGTTGCGAACGGATCCGGAGCTGGGAGACACGGTGAGAATCGTGATCCCGGTCGAGCTGTCGCTGTCCATGGCGGAGCGCGTGACTGCGCGCGGCGTATGCGGCGGTGACGTGCGGTTGGACGCCGATCTGCCCGTGCTTGACCGCGACGAGCCGGTGGTTCGAGCCGACGTTCTCGAACGAATGGCGCGCGGCATGACCGCAGGGCAGAAGGTGTACAAACGCAGCGGCGGCACTCACGCTGCGGGGGTCTTCACGGTCGACGGTGAGCTGGTGGTGGTTCGCGAGGACGTCGGGCGCCATAATGCGCTGGACAAGGCGGTCGGCCACTGCTTGCTGTCGAGTTGCGGGCTTGGCGACAAAGTCATTGTGATTACCGGCCGGGCAAGCCGCGAGATCGTGACCAAGGCGGCGTGGGCCGGAGTGCCTGTGCTCGCATCGGTCTCCGCCGCGACGGCCGCCGGCGCTGAGGCAGCGGACCGCGCGCGGCTGACGCTCGTGAGCTTCCTGCGGGGGCGGCGCATGAACATCTGCTCACACCCGCAGCGAATTGACGTAGGCGGATTGTCATAGCCCGGATTATTCATGCCGACTTCGGATTGCGCGCAAGTTGCCGCAACCACCGGCATGAGTAATCCGCGCGCGGGCACACGTGGCTCGTGCGGCAGCCATCCCGACGACGCGCTGCGAAGTATGGGTAATCCAGGATAGGTCTCTACAGGAGGTGCACTATGCCCCAAGGATCGGGAGAGCCGGACCCAAGCATAGCCGTGCCCGACGCGGTGACAGCCGCGGTGAAGGAACACGGCGAGACCATAACCTGCGCCCAGTGCTTCGCCATCGCCGATCGCGCCGGCGTCACGCGCCGCGTCGTCGGCGAGGCCGCCAACCGCGCCCAGGTTCGCATCGTGCAGTGCCAGTTGGGGTGCTTCGACTGAAGACAGCACCCACAGATCGCAAGCCGATCGTCGATGCCTTCGGCCGCGCGTTCCGTTACCTGCGGGTCTCGGTAACGGACCGATGCAATCTGCGGTGCGCCTACTGCATGCCGGCTGACGGCGTGCCCTTGCTGCGGCACCAAGATATCCTCAGCTACGAGGAGATCGCCGCCATCGCGCGGGCAGCAGTCGGGCTTGGCGTCACCAGCGTGCGCATCACCGGCGGGGAGCCGCTGGTCCGCCGCAACCTCGTCCGCCTCATCGAGCTGCTGCGCGAGATCGCCGGGCTCGACGACATCAGCATGACGACGAATGCCGCCCTGCTGTCAGCGCCGGCCGCGTCGCTGGCTCGCGCCGGGCTCAAGCGCGTCAACGTCAGCATTGATAGCCTCGATCCGCAGGAGTACGCGGCCATCACGCGCGGCGGCGACTTGGGCGCCGCTCTGGCAGGGCTCGAGGCTGCACTAGGGGCGGGGTTGAGCCCAGTGAAGGTGAACGCCGTGATGGCCCTGTGTCGTGAGGATGCTGAGCTTCGACGGTGGGTGCGTTCATTCGTGGATCTCGCGCACAAGCTGCCGGTGCATGTGCGGTTCATCGAATTGATGCCAAGGGACGACCTAGGCGCCGCCCTGCATACCAACGCCGGACTGCCGGAGATTATCCGCGGATTGGGCGCCACGCCTGCGCGCGACATGGTCCCGGGCGCAGGGCCGGCACGCTACTGGCGGCTCGACGGCGCGCTCGGTCTGCTCGGCCTCATCGCGCCCATGAATGAGCCGTTCTGTGACCGTTGCAACCGCCTGCGCCTGACGGCGCGCGGGCAGCTCCGCTCATGTTTATTCTCCGCCCCCGATATCGACCTCATGCCCTTGCTGCGTCCAGAGGTGGATACCGCCGCGATATCTGAGGCCCTATTGCACACCTGGCGCGGCAAGGCGCGCGCTCGCGGGTCATCCGTGCTCGGCGCCGGAAACCGCGCCAGCATGTGCCAGATCGGCGGCTAGAAGTCATGGCAGGCACGCCCGGCCCGCATCACCTCGTCCCCGAAACGCCCGAGACCACGGGCTCTGCGACTGAATATCCCCATACGCGGTGGAACTTCGCGGTCATCGTCGCCGACGCGAGCTCGTTCATAACCGGCCTCGCCTTCGCCAGTCCGATGGTGGTCTTGCCCCTCTTCGTCGAGCGCCTGACCGGCTCCACCGTGCTCGTCGGCGTCATCACGGCGCTGCAGATGGCGGGCTGGTTCCTGCCCCAACTCGCTACCGCCAGCTATGTTGAAAACCAGCCGCGCAAGAAGCCATTCATGCTCAAGGCGTGCATCCTCGGGCGCGTGCCCGTGGTGCTCATCCCCATCAGCCTCATCGCGCTGGCGGGCCGTCCGCATCTCGTCCTCGCCATCTTCCTCGCGGTCTATTTCTTCTTCTACCTCAGTGACGGCATGACCGGCGTGCCCTGGACCGACATCGGCGCGAAGACCATCCCGCCGCGGCTGCGAGGGCGCTTCTTCGGCGCCATGCAGTTCGTCGGCGGCGCGCTGTCGGTGCTGGCCGGCTTCGCGGTGCGCAAGATTCTGGGGAACCCGCGGCTACCGTATCCGCGCGATTACGCGACGCTTTTCGGGATGCAGTGGGTCTTGCTCATGGTCTCGCTCGCATTCCTCGCGCTGATCCGTGAGCCAATGCGCCCGGTGCGGGAGGATCGGCGCGGTTTCGTGGCGTTGCTGCGCGCTGCCCCCGGCCTGCTGCGCGGGAACGCCCAGTTCGTGCGCATGCTGGTGGTGGCGGCACTCGCGTGGGGCGGCACGGTAGCGGTTCCCTTTTATGTTGTGTACGCGCACCACGAGCTCGGCCTGCCGGATGCGATGGCGGGGGTGTTCGTATCCGCGCAGATGGCGGGCGGCATCGTGTCGAGCCTGATCTGGGCCTACATGTCAGACCGCGTCGGCAGCAAGCGCGTGATCCAGGGCACCGCGCTGTGCGGACTGGCGGTGCCGTTGCTCGGGCTGCTCGCGCCGTTTCCGCTCAGCCATCACGGGCCGCAGGTTCTGGGATACGGCTACGCTTTCACGTTCTTCCTGCTGGGGGCGATGGCGAACGGCAGTTGGATCGGCTACACCAACTTCACGCTCGAGATCGTCGAGGAGAAAGACCGGCCGTCCTACATCGGCCTCATGTACAGCGTGAGCGCGCCGGCGGTGCTGGTGCCGGTGGTGGGGGGATGGCTCGTGCGCGCGACATCGTACGAGGCGACATTCGCGCTGGCGGCATTGTTTGGCGCGCTCTCGATCATCGCCACACTGTGGCTGCGCGAACCGCGGGATGCGACAATAGCCGCAGGCGAACGAGCGTGACCTGGCACGCGCGCTATCTGTGAGCCGCCTCGATCCGCAGCACCGTCGTGGTGGCATCGGTCACTTTGAAGGCATCATCAATGCGGTAACCGACAATCCACGCGATTCGTCCGCCGGCAGTAAGCAAAGGAATCTTCTCTCGTTCGCGCCGCGGCACTCTCTCGTTGACGAAGAAGTCGTGCAGCTTCATCGAACCGCTCATGCCCAGAGGAACGAAACGATCGCCGCGCCGCCAGGTTCGTACCACCAGCGGCTGGGGCGTGGTGGCGTAATCGAGTTGCGCCACATTCGGCGGCTCCTCCGTCGGGCTCGGCGCCTGCCGCCGCAACAACAGCTCCGCCCGAATGCTGATACCCAGAGGGGGGACCTCGGTCCCGCCCGGCACCTCGAGCACGAACTCGCCTACCGCCTCGGCTGCCCCCGATTCTCCTATCCGCAGCACCAGCGTTCCATATCCGCGCTCAACGATCAGCCCGTGCGGCAGATGCACACATGCCCCGCTCCGACCTTCGGCGAGTAGTCGCATCACGGCATCAACATGCGTCTGCTCGACATCCGTCATCCGCCCCAGAATGAGCCGCATCGCCTCGCGCACTACTCGCCGCCGCATCGCGGGAACCGTGACCCGTGACAGCGCCGCCAGCCGTAATGTCACTCGCTCCGGCGTCTGCTCCACCAGCGCCTTCTGAACCAGATACATTGACGCTTCGATGAACATCCAGGCGCTGTCCCGCTCCGCCAGCTCCGACAGCCTCAGCACCGCGGCCTTGAATCCCGGCTGCACATCCGCCAGCAGCGGCACCACTTCCCGCCGCATGCGGTTGCGCAGAAACGCGGGATCGCGGTTGGACGGATCCTCGCG
>Ga0315291_10009739_pt1 | contig 11778 bp, 8 predicted proteins | sample YL17G12_20_MG_FD_203070 | JGI IMG/M metagenome (GOLD analysis project Ga0315291, IMG submission 203070) | Sediment microbial communities from Yellowstone Lake, YNP, Wyoming, USA - YL17G12_20 | ecosystem: Environmental > Aquatic > Freshwater > Lake > Sediment | place: USA: Wyoming | collected...
GCACGCTCTCCTTTGCGGGCAAGGCTTCACCGGCCGGCATTTTCAGCGCCGCGCAGGGGAACCAGGCCCTGGTGTTCGACGCGCCGGGCGAGTATCACGGCCACGTCCTGGCGCAATACACGGATCGCGACAAGCACCTGTGGGTCTGCAGCATGAGGCACTCCGGCGTGGTCTACACCGACGACAGCCCCATTGTGGCCCGCGGCAAGAAGCTCACCATCAACGGCAAATATCTGGACCGTGGCGAAACCCATTTCGAAGGATGGGTGGATACCGCCACCGGCACCCAATACCTCGCCCATATCACCTTCCCGTACAACCCCGGCGATGTACTGCTGATTGCCAGCGAACAACAGGGAGCGAACAAGATCGAGCCCACGCTGATCTGGGAGGATGCCAGGAACCCAGCGCCGTACCAAGCCGGCTGGCAAGGCATTGGATTGTCGAACATCCAGTTGAAGACTTCCAACGGCTACTCGCCGCACCTCTATCCGGAATACATCACCGACTGGGCGTATTATTACGCGGGCGCGCCGCGGCCGGGGTTCATGTCGCGCTTCCTGGTGGGCGAGGACGGCCTGCGGGCGCCGTATTGGCCGACCAGCCCCAACAGTTTCGGCGGGCAGATCAATGCCTCGGCCAACGGCGATCTGCCGGGCGACCTCTACCGCCTGCTGGGCGGCGTGGTATTGCGGCGCAAAGACCAGCCGCCGGCCTACGCCGGTTACATGGCCAGCGCCTTCCTGCTGCCGAAGAAATCAGACAACAACCGGGTCATTGTGCCCGGTTCGGAGGACCTGAACGGCCCGGCGGGCGAGAAGGCGCGGTTCTTCCTGGTCGGCACCCGCCCCGGAATGACCTACGAGGTGGGCACGGCGTTTGCTCCGGCAGTGCAGATCGATCCGATGGTGCCCGCCAACATCACGTTTGTCCTGCAGTACCCCGACGGCAGGACCAAGGTGGCGCAGGGCAGGGGTGACAAGTTCGGAAGCTTCGTTGGCACGGAGCGCTGGACCCTGGATGTGCCCGGCGTCTACCGCTACACGCTGCAGGGCGAGTGGAACGGCTACCGGGGCGGCATGCCCGGCCTGCCGGACGACGGCGGCCACCTCTACGTCATCGAGAAGACGCGGCCGGCCGACGGCCTCGGCCTCCGCCTGACCCTGCCCGACAATTCGCTATTCCCGCCCGATGCCGGCATTCTCATCGGCGGTTTCACCACCGCCGAGGAAGTGTATTACGCCGCCGTCATGCCCGGCGCGGTTATCGATCAGGGAACCCTGCCGGTGCACGAGGGCCAGTTCTACTACGCCCTGAATCCCACCTCCTTCTACCGAAAAACGCCTACCTACGACATCTACAACCTGCTGACCGGCAGGACCGAGATCAAGGACGTGATCCACCTGACGTTCTTCAGCCGCGAGTACACGCCCTTCCGCATCCCCTACCATTCCTTCTGCCGCCTGATCATTCGCGGCAACCGGCTGATTTACGCGCGTTGAGGGAGTATGATCTCAGACGTGGCAACCGAGCCGCGACCGTGAGGGAGCGTCCCCCACTCTATAGACTGCGCGGTCGGACTCGGTGTTGGGGACGCTCCCTCGCGGTCGCGGCTCGGTGCGTTTGTTAATTAAGGAGGGGGAGATGAACGAATCCAAGCGGCGAGATTTTCTGAAAACCTCGGTTGTGGCAGGGCTGTCCCTCGCCGCAGCTCCGGCCATCGGCGGCAGCGTGCTGGGCGCCAACGACCGCATCCGCGTGGCGGTGATCGGGCTGCGCGGCCGCGGACGCGAGCTGATTAACTCCTTCCACCAGCTTGCCGGCGAGAACGTGGAAATCGTCGCGCTTTGCGACGTCGATCAAGCGGTGCTGGAGGAGCGCACGGCCGCCTACGAAAAGCTTTCCGGCAAGAAGGTTCAGACCCTCGGCGATATGCGAAAAGTGCTCGACGACAAGTCGATCGACGCGGTCGGCTTCGCCACGCCCAACCACTGGCACGCCTTGGGAACCGTGTGGGCGTGCCAGGCGGGCAAGGACGTGTATGTCGAGAAGCCCGGCTCGCACAGCATTTTCGAGGGGCGGAAAGTAGTGGAGGCGGCGGCCAAGTACAAGCGCATCGTCCAACACGGCACGCAGAACCGCAGCAGCCCCAACATCGTCGAAGGCATTCAGAAACTCAAGGAGGGCGTGATCGGCCGCGTCTACCTGGCGCGCGGCATCGCCTTCAAGGGGCCGCGGGCCGCGCTGGGCAGGATCGACGCCGATCCGGCGCCGCCCGGGCTGGATTGGGACCGCTGGCTGGGGCCCGCCCCCAGCACGCCATACTCGAAAGTGCGCCATCGCTCCTGGCACCAGATCTGGGAGTACGGCAACGGCGATATCGGCAACCAGGGCGTTCATGAATTGGACATCATGCGCTGGGCGCTCGATCTGGATACTCATCCCACCAAGGTCGTCTCCTTGGGCGGCAAGTATGTCGCCAAGGACGACACCGACGCGCCCCAGGTTCACGCCACCATGTTCGAGTATGCCGGACGCGACCTGATGGTCCAGTTCGAGACACGCAGCGGCCTGACCAACACCGAAGCCGGGATGGGCGCCGAGTATCCATTCCTCGACAAGCGCAACGTCGTCGGCGTGATTTTCATCGGGACCGAGGGATTCATGATCCTGCCCGACTACTCCAGCTACCACACCTTCCTCGGCCCCAAGCGCACGCCGGGACCGAAGGCGGTGGGCGCGGGCGACATCTCGAACCTGCCGCACTTCGCCAATTTCATCAAGGCGATGCGCAGCCGCAAGCCGGAAGACGCCACCGCCGGGCCCAAGGAACTGCACTACTCGGCCGCTCTGCCGCACCTGGCCAACATCGCCTGCCGGACCGGCCGCATGCTGCAGTTTGACCCCAAGACCGAGCGCTTCACCGGCGACGAGGAGGCCAATAAACTGCTCCGGCGGCAGTACCGGGCGCCGTACGTCGTCCCGGACAAGGTGTGAAACAAGGGAATCTGCGGGAATCGGCGAAATTCGCGGAGTGGCATCGCGGAGGACCCCAGCGGATGCGAAACAGGCATTTTGCGCTTTGTTGCTGGGTGGTTGCGGTGGCCGTCGCGCATTCCGCTTGCGGGCGCACGGGGAGCGTCGAGCCGAACAAGCTGCGCATCTTCGGCGCGCTGCCCGCGGCCATCGAGCAGCGGTCGCCGACGCCGATCGCGCCGGAGCGAATCGCGCTGGGCCGCATGCTCTTTTACGAGCGCCGGCTTTCGAAGAGCGGGGTGATCTCCTGCAATTCCTGCCACGCGCTGGACAACTACGGCGTCGATAACGAGCCGACCTCGGATGGCCACCAGGGCACCCGCGGCGAGCGCAACTCCCCCTCCGTCTACAACGCCGCCGGGCACTTCGCGCAGTTCTGGGACGGCCGTGCTCCCGATGTCGAAGAGCAAGCCAAGGGGCCGGTGCTCAATCCAGTGGAAATGGCCATGCTCTCCGAGCAGGCGGTGGTGGCGGTGCTCAAATCCATCCCGGAATACGTCGAGGCCTTCAAGAGAGCCTTCCCGGACGACAAGGACCCCGTGACCTTCGACCACGCGGCGCTGGCCATCGGCGCCTTCGAGCGCGGCTTGGTGACGCCTTCGCGCTGGGACCGCTTCCTGCGCGGCGACCACGCGGCCCTGACGCCCGCGGAGATCGCCGGCTTCAACACCTTCCTGCAGACCGGCTGCGCCTCCTGCCATGCCGGCACGTACGTGGGCGGGAAGATGTTCCAGCGCATCGGCCTGCTGCGCGACTGGCCCGACCAGTCCGATCCCGGCCGCTACAAGCTCACCCGCAGCGAAGCCGACCGCATGGTGTTCAAGGTGCCATCGCTGCGCAACGTCGCCAAGACCGCCCCCTATTTCCACAACGGCAAGGTGAAGACCCTGGAAGAAGCTGTTTCCTATATGGCCGAGTACCAGCTCGGAAAGAAACTGACGGAAGGCGAAGTCAGGGCGATCGTGGCCTGGCTGCAGGCCTTGACCGGCGAAATCCCGGCCAGCTATATCAAAAGGTCACAGGTGGCAGGTGACAGGTGAGCTACCTGCAAAACTCGGCGAAACGAACCCGGTAACAGAGCCGCGAGCGTAAGCGAGCGGGTGCTGGCGCAGCGCCACCGCACTATTTCAAGGGTCCGTACCGCTGCGCAGGTACCCGCTCGCTTACGCTCGCGGCTCTGTTGGCCGCTGGTTCGAATTTTGCAGGCACTCTCCCGCCACCTGCCACCTTCCCGCCGATGCTAAAATTCCCTACAGGAGACAATGATGAAACTGACGCCCGGGAAATTGCAGGGCATGGAAGCGCTTGCCGATAAGCGCGGGGTGATCGCCGCGGCGGCCATGGACCAGCGCGGATCACTCAAAAAGCCGCTCGAAGCCGCCGGCGCGAACCCCACGCCGGAGATGATGGCCGAATTCAAGACGGCCGTCACACGGATTCTGACCCCGCACGCCAGCGCCATTCTGCTGGATCCGGAGTATGGCCTGGAGGCCGCCAGGCAGCGGGCCAAGAACGCGGGCCTGCTACTGGCCTACGAGAAGAGCGGTTACGATAACACGCGGCCCGGCCGCCTGCCCGACTTTCTGGAACACTGGTCGGCGCTGCGGTTGAAGGAAGCCGGAGCCGACGCGGTCAAGGTCCTCATCCATTACACTCCGCACGAGGACCAGAAGGTCAACGACGAAAAGCACGCCTGGATCGAGCGCATCGGCGCCGAGTGCGTGGCCCACGACATTCCCTTCTTTCTGGAGTTCGTGGGCTACGACCCGCGGGGCGGAAGTGAAAAGGCGCCGGAATTCGCGAAGATCAAGCCGGAAATCGTGGCCCGCAGCATGGAGGAGTTTTCCAAGGACCGCTACCACGTCGATGTGCTGAAAGTCGAAATCCCGGTGAACCTGCAATACGTGGAAGGCACGCGCTCGTTCAAAGGTCCTGCGGTCTCCGGCCGCCGGCAGGCGCTGGAACATTACCGCGCCGCCGCCGCGGAGGCCCGCCGGCCGTTCATCTACCTGAGCGCCGGCGTCAGCAACGCCCAGTTCATCGAGAGCCTGGAGATGGCGGCCGAGGCGGGCGTGAAGTTCAACGGCGTCCTGTGCGGGCGGGCCACCTGGGCCGGCGGCATCCCGGAGTACGCCCGGGGCGGATTGAAGGCGCTGGAAGCCTGGCTTTCCGACCAGGGCGTGAAGAACATCAACGCGGTCAATGCCGCGCTCGCCAACGCCAGCCCCTGGTCCGCAGCCTCGTAAATGGGACACAGATGAACACTGATAAACACAGATCAGTGTTCATCTGCGTTTATCTGTGTCCTGTCTTCCGGCGAGCCAGCTTGCGATCTCGGCTTCGCTGGCTACCGCCTCCTTCACCGCCAGGGCCGCTTCCCTGCCCGCGGCGCGATAGGCGTCGCGCGCCCAGTCCGCCCTGAAGGTCGTGCCCGTATTGTGGATCAACAGCGGCGCGGGTGCGATCAGGGCGGTCGCGGTACGAAAGTCGCCGGCGCGGCGAATCAGCGGAATGAAAAGTTTCTCCAGGTAGGCGGCGTCGTTCTCAGTTTCGAATTGCCAGGCATCGGCGGCGGTGCGTGCCGCGAAATCCTGGGGCGCCAGCGCGCGCGCCAGCAGCACCCACAGCCCGGCGCGATCCATCCCCACCAGGCTCACTTCGCCAAGCTCGACTGCCCCGGACGGCTTGGCCCTGGCGTCCTGCTGCAGTTGCTTGCGCCCGTTCAAGTAGGTGAGGGCGGTCAGAATATCCTGCACGCGCTCGGCATCATCGGTGCGGTTATAGGTGGTGAACATGCGGTCGGACATGTCGCGCGTGCCGAGGTGCTCGCCGGTCTGGAAGGCGTCGATGCTGAAGACGGCGCTGCCCCGGCGAAGCAGCTCCGCGGCCAGCGGGGAAGCGCCGGCGGAGTTCTTCCCCTCCGGGTGCATGACGAAGACCACCGGTATGGGAAGCGGCTTGCCGGCACGGGGCTTGGGCGGGAGCCAGAGGGCGGCCGGGATGCGGTCACCGCGCCCGCCGCGGCCCAGCAGGATCCTGGCCGGGAGCGCGGACGTCTGGTCCGCAGTCGCCTTCCGGCCGGTCGTGTCGCGCCCGGGACGCCCGCGCTCCCAGGCCGACGGGTCGCCTTCCGCGGCAATCACGGCCTCCGCCGCCGACGGTACTCGAGCGGCCAGCGACTGCCGTAGCGCCACGCCCATCACCTCGCGGAAGCGCGCCAGACCGACGGCGTCGGCGGGCTTCAGCGCCGCCAGTTGCCGCTCTGCGACGGCGATGCGCTGCTCGACCAGCGTCTGCTCATTCACGCCCGGCGGGCGCTCACGTCCGTAAAAGACCAGCATGTCGCTGGGGAACTCGACCCGGACGTTGCGCTCCTTGAAATGCGCGGCGTCCTTGTCGGCCAGCACCCACTGGCCGAAAAAGGCATACATGACCTCGCGGCTGTCGCGGTTGTAGTTGTGCGGCGCGTTGAACTGCCGCATCTGCACCTTGTCCTCCGCGCCCAGCAACCGGTAAATGCTCTGGACGGCGGGGAACTCTTCCTTGGGGGTGTTCTTGGTCCAGTCGCCGGTGGCGGCCACCATCAGCAGCGGCCGCGGCGCGGCCAGCGCCCCGACCTCGACGTTAAACGTATCCAGGCGGAGGTTGGCGGCGTTTTCGCAATTCGAGCCTCCCTGCATGGACGCCGAGATCATGTTGACGGGGACGGCGGCCGCGATGCGGTCATCGACGGCGGTCAGCAGGAACGTCTGCGTCCCGCCCCCCGACGCGCCGGTGGCCACCAGGCGCTTGCCGTCCACATCGGGAAGCGACTGCAGAAAATCCAGACCCCGGATGCTGTTCCACAACTGCAGGCCGAGCACGTTGACGCCCCACAACTGTTCGCGCTTGCCCCCGAACTGGTGGGAGATCTGCTGGCTGTCGTTGTAGCCGACCATGTCCGGCGTGAACACCACGTAGCCCTGGCGGGCCAGGTTGATGGCGCGCGCCGGGATCGAGCCGACTTCGTCGTGGTGCAACCGGCCGTAGGCCCAGTGCCCGTGCGGGCTCCAAACGCTCGGAAACGGCCCCGGGCGCTTCTCGGTGGGGATCGGCCGGTACAGGTTGCCGGTGCAGTAGAAACCCGGATAGCTCTCGAAGTAGGCCTTCTCGATGGTGTAGCCGTCGCGCGCCAGTTTGCCGAACACCTGCGCCTTCAGCGGCGTGCGTTCCGGCATCGGCCACAGCCCCGCGGACATCAGCACCTGGCGGCGCAAATCCAGCGCCCGCGCTTCCCAGGTCTCGCGGCTGGGGTAGGACTTGAAATCGACGTGCGTGTTGGTGTTGCGCACCTGGAACCGCGCGTCCACATCCGGTATTTGCTGCGCGCAAGCGAACCCAGCGAGCCACAATGTCAGAGCGATGACAGCTTTCATAGCGGTGAATTTCACCACAAAGCCACGAAGAACACAAAGGGCACAAAGTGACCTGCTTGGTGCTACTTTGTATTTGTGGTGGCTTTGTGGTGAAAGCACTTGTTACCGGAGCGACGGGCTTTATCGGGCGGCGGCTGCTTCCCTGGCTGAAATGGCCGGTGGTGCTCACGCGCGACCCGGAGCGCGCCAGAACCGCCCTGACGAATGTCGAGGTACACCGCTGGGAACCTGAGGCCGCTCCCCCGCCCGCTGAGGCCTTCCGTGGGGTCGATACCGTTTTTCACCTGGCGGGCGAATCGGTGGCGGCGGGCCGCTGGTCGGCTGCCAGAAAGCAGCGGATTCGTGACAGCCGCGTGCTGGGCACGCGCCACCTGCTGGCCGCGTTGGCTTCCCTGAAGGAGCGCCCCGCCCTGCTGGTCTGCGCTTCGGCCATTGGCTACTACGGCGACCGCGGCGATGAGACACTCGACGAGGACGCTCTGCCCGGCAACGACTTCCTCGCCGGCGTCTGCAAGGAATGGGAGGCGGAAGCGAACCGGGCGGCCGAGTTGGGCATCCGGGTGGTGACGCCGCGCCTCGGACTGGTGCTGGGAAAAGCCGGCGGCGCACTCGAAAGAATGCTGACGCCGTTCAGGCTCGGCCTGGGCGGCCGCCTGGGCTCAGGCCGCCAGTGGATGTCCTGGATTCACATTGATGACCTGATCGGGCTGCTTCTCTATGCCGGCCCGAGGCATATCAGCGGGCCGATGAACGCCGTGGCGCCGAACCCGGTCACCAACCGCGAATTCACCAGAGAGCTGGCGCGGGCATTGCGCCGACCGGCGATCTTTCCCGTCCCGGAATTCGCGCTGAAACTGGCCTTCGGTGAGATGGCGGGGGTTCTGCTGGCTTCGCAGCGCGTCGTCCCTGCTGTCGCCCAGCGCACCGGCTATCGCTTCCAGTATCCCGAGCTCGCAGATGCGTTGCGGGAAATCGTAGGCTGAAGGCAGAAAGCGGAAGGCAGAAGGCAGCTTTCTGCCTTCCGCTTTCCGCCTTCCGTTACTTTCCGGCGCGGCCCACCTCGGAAAGTGCTTCCACGCCCGGCAGCTTCTGTCCGGACAGAAACTCCAGCGAAGCGCCGCCGCCGGTGGAAACGTGAGTGATCTTGGAGGTGAGTCCGGCCTTGGCCAGCGCGGCCACCGAATCGCCGCCGCCCACGATGCTCAATGCGCCGGACTGGGCCACGGCCTTGGCGATTTCCATGGTGCCCTGGGCGAAGTCATCGATCTCGAACACGCCCATGGGGCCATTCCATACGATGGTCTTGGCCTTGGCGATTTCGGCCGCATAGGCGCGGACCGTGGCCGGGCCGATGTCCAGTCCCATCCAGCCGTCGGCGATGGGCTCGGGGGCGGCCACCACGCGCTTCTCCGCCCCGGCTTCCATCTTCTGCGCAGTCACATGATCGGTGGGCAACAGCAGCTTGAAGTTGCGCTGCTTCACCTCGCTGAGCACGCGCCGCGCCAGGTCCAGTTTGTCGGCCTCGACCTTCGAGCCGCCCACGCCGCGCCCCTGGGCCTGCATGAAGGTGTAGGCCATGGCGCCGCCGATCAGCAGCGAGTCGCAGATTTTCAGCAGGTTGTCGATCACTTCAATCTTGTCGGAGACCTTGGCCCCGCCGAGGATGGCGACATAGGGGTGATCGGGGTTGGAGATGGCCCGGGTCAGGTAGTTCAGCTCTTTCTCCATCAGCAGGCCGGCCGCGGCCTGCGAAACGAAATGCGCGATGCCTTCGGTGGAAGCGTGGGCGCGGTGGGCGCTGCCGAAAGCATCATTGACATAGACATCGCACAGCGCCGCCAACTGCCTGGAGAAGCCCGGATCGTTGGCCTCCTCCTCGGGGTGAAACCGGAGATTCTCGAGCAGGAGCACGTCCCCGTCCTTGAGCCCCTTCGCCAGGGCCTCGGCTTCCGGACCAACGCAGTCCGGGGCGAAGCCGACGGGCTTGCCGAGCAATTCGCTCAGCCGGTCGGCGACCGGCTTCAGGCTGTACTTGGGGTTCACTTTGCCTTTGGGGCGGCCCAGGTGGGAGGCCAGCACCAGCCGCGCGCCCTTTTCCACAGCCAGGCGCAGCGTGGGCAGCGTCTCCCGGATACGGGTGTCGTCGGTCACCCGCTCGCCGTCGAGCGGCACGTTGAAATCGACGCGCACGAACACACGCTTCCCTTTCAAATCCAGATCGCGAATCGAGAGTTTTGCCATGATTTCCTCTCCCCCCGGCGCAAGAGTGCGGAATGCGGAGTACTCCGCACTCGCCATTCCACACTCCGCATTTGCTTACAGGCCCTTGGCCACCATGAAGCTGATCAGATCAACCATGCGGCACGAGTAGCCCCACTCGTTGTCGTACCAGGAGACGACCTTCACGCAATTGCCGCCAATGACGCGGGTCAGCGGGGCATCAAGGATCGAGGAGCGCGAGTCGGCGCGAAAGTCGATGGAAACCACCGGGTCCTCGGTGACGCCCAGGATGCCCTTCATCGGGCCGGCGGCGGCCGCCTTCATGGCCGCGTTCACTTCCTCGGGCGTGGTCTTCTTCTCGACCCACACGGTCAGGTCCACCACCGAGACGTTGGGGGTCGGGACGCGCATGGCGAAGCCGTCCAGTTTGCCCTTCAGCTCAGGGATGACCAGGTGCACGGCCTTGGCCGCGCCGGTCGAGGTGGGGATCATCGAGAGGGCCGCCGCGCGCGCCCGCCGCAGGTCCTTGTGCGGCAGGTCCAGCAGCTTCTGGTCGTTGGTGTAGGAGTGGATGGTGGTCATGAAGCCGTTGACGATGCCGTAGCTGTCCTGCAGCACCTTGGCCACCGGCGCCAGGCAGTTGGTGGTGCAGGAGGCGTTGGAAATGATGTGGTGCTTGGCCGGATCGTACTTATCCTGGTTCACGCCCAGCACGATGGTCAGGTCCTCGTTGCTGGCCGGAGCCGAGATAATAACCTTCTTCACCGGACCGCGCAGGTGCTGGCGGGCGGCGTCGGCCTTGGTGAACAGGCCGGTGGATTCGACCACGATCTGCGCGCCCACCGACTCCCAGTCGATCTTGGCGGGATCGCGCTCGGCGTACACGCGAATGCTCTTCGCATCTACCTGGATGCAGTCGCCCGCGGCCTTGACCTCGTGGGTCAGGTTGCCGAGCACCGAGTCGTACTTGAACAGGTGCGCCAGCGTCTTGGTATCGGTAATATCGTTGACTGCCACATACTCGATGTCCTGGTTCCCCAACGAGGCCCGGACGATGTTGCGGCCGATGCGGCCAAAGCCATTAATCCCTACCTTGACTGCCATACGTCTCCTCCACAAGTGAATGAAAACTCTTCATGGTAACAGGCAAAGCGCCGGCCTGAAAACAGAAAAGAAGCGGACTCCAGCCCGGCTTCTTCCGGGGTATGCTAGCTGGGCGGCTGCTGTGCGAAGCAGGTCGCGGGATTCGACGCAAATGCGGGCCCTCAGTTTCTGGAAGACGGTTACCGTGGACGAAGCGAGCCTCCTCGAGTCGCTGATTTCGCTGCTGGAACAACAGGGAATCCGCTATTGCGTGGTGGGCGGGCAGGCGGTCAATGCTTACGCTGAGCCTGTGGTCAGCCTGGATCTGGATCTGGCGGTGGCGACCGAGCAGATCGAGACCGTCGAGTCGTTGCTCCGCGAACGCTTCCGCGTGGAGCGCTTCCCTCATCGCATCAATATCTCGCAGCCCGGCTCGGACCTGCGGGCGCAAATCCAGACCGACCCCCGCTATGCTCACTTTCCTGAAAGCGCCACTCGGAGGAACGTTCTGGGGCTGGCGCTGCTCGTGGCACGCCTGGAGGATGTGCTTCAGGGGAAAGTATGGGCGGCGCTGGACGCGGAACGCCGCCCCAGCAAGCGTCAGAAAGACCTGGCCGACATCGCGCGCTTGATCGAAGCCTACCCGGAATTGAGGCCGCGTGTCCCGGCGGAAATCCTCGCCCGCCTGTTCTGAAGTGCGGAGTGCGGAGTGGGGAGTGCGGAGTGAGTTGCTTCCTGCCTACTGCTTCCTGCTTGCTGCCTACTGTGGCTTTGTCGGGGGCTCGGGCGGCAGCGGCTGGGCGCGCCCGACCTCGGTTTCGGCCACGCCCGGCTGATACTCGCCCACCTTGATGACTTTGTCGCCCTGAAAGGTGATGATGGTGATCCTGGCCGGGACCGTGCCATAAATCCAGTCCTCTGTCTCGACACGCCCCTTGCGCTGCCGCTCCTTGCGGTCCGGGCGGCCCTTGGCGGCCAGCACCATGTCCCGGTCCATGCCCACCGTCACCTGGTGGTTCTTGAT
>Ga0315291_10009740_pt1 | contig 11777 bp, 12 predicted proteins | sample YL17G12_20_MG_FD_203070 | JGI IMG/M metagenome (GOLD analysis project Ga0315291, IMG submission 203070) | Sediment microbial communities from Yellowstone Lake, YNP, Wyoming, USA - YL17G12_20 | ecosystem: Environmental > Aquatic > Freshwater > Lake > Sediment | place: USA: Wyoming | collected...
GGTGTGTCGAGACTTCAATATCCCCCGAGCAATCGTCTAATAAGGACGATGTGTAGCGGAAGGGTCAACGAGGATTTCGTCCTCTACGCATTCCGAAAGGGTGCTCCAATAGTGCTCGTCTCCGGATGTCACTTCGCTGATTGCCACTACATCAACGCGAACAGGCAAACAGTGTTGAGAGTCGAGAGACTCTGGGATCAGCTTGAGAAGAAAGGCATCAGACCTGAGAGACTACAGCTTGAATGGATAAGCGCCGCCGAAGGCCAGAAATTCGCGTTGGTCATGCGAGAAGTGGAGGAGATGAGGAAAAAGGTCTCGGCGGAGGAAATCGAATTCACAAAACAAGCGCTAGCGCCTAAGAAGAAAGAAGAAGCGAAGGAAAAGAAGGAAGAGGCCAAGGTGAGCTGAACGCGCGCAAGCTGAGAGCCTGCGTGTCAGGGACCAACTTTTGAGGAGATTCTGAATGGGCCAGGAAGCTGATTTCAAGTGCTTGAGATGCGGCACCATCACGAAGTTACCCTACTCTCCGGACGCCGAACTGCAAGAGCGAGCTTGCCCCAAGTGCAAGAGCAACAGCATGCGGCGAATCAAGGAGCAGAAGGAGGCAAAGGCGCCGAAGTGAGGAACGCCACGGAACCTCACCTGTTCCCGCCACGGTGCCGCCGAGGTTTCCGGGCGTCTTGACTCTGGTTCTAACCCGAGCACACGCCCTGTATGAGAAGAGAGGGCAACTTCGTCTGAAGCTGCCCTCTCGTTCTGGACCGCTACTTTTCTCCTGCCGAACTGGACTGCTTCAAGTTCGGAATCTACCCCTTCCTACGGACATCTCGAGCAATTGTGCTGCCAGTGGGCCCCGGACATTTTCACTTGCTGCAAACAGCTCAGAATTTGTGACTGACGCATTGTGGGAGACAAACGTACGCGTTAACGCCCTGCATCGAGAGTAACTGCAGAAGCGACAGGAACCAGGTTTGCACCTCAGATTCGCAGCTTTACCGGCGACCGGCTCTCCGTTCATTGACAATGCGTTAGCTCGGTGTTAGCATCTGGTCGGAGTCATAGAGGGTCCCGAGTGTAGCTCCGACAAATACCGAGCGGCTCGAGCCGCGGGCGAGAGGACAAAATCCTCGGGCAGCGGATCCGAATGGCCTTTGCCCGGAATTCGTAAGGGAAGAGGATGGAGTACCTCAGGTCCCTAGGTCCTGCTAGTGTGGACAGGCGGCGAGATAAGGAAATGAGATTCCCGAGAATTACAATCCTCCAAAAGTATGTCCTGAAGGAGCATCTTTTCCCCTTCTTGATGGGGTTTAGCGTGGTCACGTTCATTCTTACCATGGACCTGCTTTTCGATTATCTCGACCTTTTGATTGGCAAGGGAATCCCCGCGTTCATTGTGCTTCAGCTTTTTGTCTACGGCCTGGGGTGGATGATCGCGCTCTCGATCCCCTGCGCGGTTCTTGTTGCCTCTCTCATGACATTTGGCCGCCTCTCCCAGGACAACGAGATAACTGCCATGAGGTCAAGCGGCATGAACGCAGTTTCGATGATGGTACCTCCCCTTGTTACAGCAGGCATTATCAGTGTCCTACTCAGCGTTTTCATGAATTCTGTCCTGCCCGATACGAATCACGCATTTGCGAATCTTCTACTGGACATCAGCAGGAAACGACCGACTGCTCAGATAAAGGAGGGAGTCTTCATCGACGATTTCGAAGGCTATAGCATGCTCATAAACAAGCTCGATGACAGAACCGGAAAGATGTCTAGCGTAACAATATATGATTTCCATACCGGAGGCCTGCCCACCACCATATTTGCCAAGAAGGGAAGACTCGCATTCTCCGAAGACAAGAACACTTTGACTCTTTACCTTCAGGATGGCGAGATCCATGAGATCCCCGACGTCACGGAGCCAAGAAAATATCGCAGGCTCGTATTCAAGACTCACGTAATTAACATCACAAATGCATATTCTCAACTCGAGCGCTCCGACCGTCAGGTAAGAGGTGAGAGGGAGATGAGCACCTCCGCGTTGCGAGAGAGAATACGTCAGCTGTCGGTGCAAGAGACAGCAGTGATGAGAAGTCTTACTCCGCAGCTCAAGATGGAGGGTTATGCCTCGTACCAGGACTTCTTGAAGAAGACAGGGGGCACGTTTACTCTCAAAGGTTTTGTGAAGAGGCTAGCCGGGTTTCTTCTTTTCTGGAAGCCTTCAGGCGACACCGCCGCGCTAGCGGCCAGAGAGGCTCGGCTCGGCACACCAAGGTCGATCCAGTACACCCTACTCGAGCTGGACGCAATAGAGAAACAGATCAACTCATTCAGGGTCGAGATTCATAAGAAGTTTTCTATTCCGTTTGCTTGCGTGATATTTGTTCTTGTTGGTGGTCCATTGGGTATGAAGGCGCGAAAGAGTGGTCTCGCAATAGGATTTGCCAGCCTGGGATTCTTCGTGTTCTATTACGTTTTCCTCCTCGGAGGAGAACAGCTTGCCGATAGAAGACTTCTCCCACCAGGCATTGCGGTGTGGATGCCGAATATTGTCCTGGGGATCGTGGGGCTGGTCTTGACGTTGGATGCATGCGAGATCGTGAATCTGTCGTTGTTGAGAAGACCGAGAAAGCGCCAACAAGAGGCCGTGAAACCCGTGTGAGGAGTGATTGACCGTGCGCATCCTGGACAAATATCTCCTCAGAGAACTCATCGTTTCCTTTTCTCTTGCACTTGTCTTTTTTCTTGCGATCTTCATCATAGTCGACGTGTTCGAGAAGGTTGACACCTTCATCGATCACCATGCCTCTGTTGCCTCCATTGTCAAGTTCTACCTATTCGGCATTCCTTACATAGTCGTGCTGATCCTGCCTGTTGCCCTGCTTCTGGGGTGCTTGTTAGCCTTCGGGCAAATGGCGAGGCGAAACGAACTCGTGGCGATGGGGGTCTCGGGAATAGATTTCGTCAGGATCGTCGCTCCAGCGATTGTGCTTTCCTTTGTCCTTAGTGGGATCTCGCTTACGATGGGCGAGTTTGCTATACCCGATGCAAATAGAGCGCAAGAAAACGTGATGAGGGTTGAGATCAAGAAGCAGCCTAGCACTGCGGTGACGAGGAAAGCCAACGTGAACTACCTCGGCAGCCAAGGCCGCATATTCTTGATCAAGCTTTACGACACCGTCACAAAATCAATGACCGAGGTGGTGATCCAGGAGTTTGGCAACAACACGCTGCTCCGTCGCATAGATGCTGCGAAAGCAGTCTGGGATGGCAAGCGATGGGTCTTCTATGACGGGTTCATAAGAACGTTTGACCTGGGCGTGGAGCATGCGTCACACTTCAGCACGCTCACGTTTCCATATCTCAACGAAAAACCGGAGGATTTCGCCAAGGGAGAAGTAGAGCCGGACCAGATGAATTTCTTTCAGCTCCTTAACTACGTGAAGAAGGTTAGGGAGAGCGGCGGAAGAGTACAGAAGTATCTTGTGGAGCTTCACATGAAGCTTGCGTTCCCTCTAACCAATGTCATAGTTACACTCATAGGGGTCGCGCTGTCCACGAGGGTGAGACGAGGAACCCTGGCTATGGGGGTCGGACTGAGCCTGCTGATCAGCTTTGTCTATTACGGCTTCCTTAAAACCGGGCAGGCTCTCGGTCACAGCGGGACACTTCCTCCAGTGCTTGCGGCCTGGATGGGAAACATATTCTTCGGAGGCCTCGGTGTTTACCTTCTTTATCGGGCGAGAAGACAGGAGTGACTAACCTCTTCTCGCAGAATCTATCGCAGCGCGCAGTTCTCTTGTCCGTTTCCCAATTTCCCCACCTTTCCAGAGCTCGGAGATAAATGCAAGGCCATCGGCGCCTGCTTCGATAACCTGGGCCACTTTCCCCAATGTCAGCCCCCCTATTGCAACCACCGGAATCTTCACGCTTGATTTGATCTCCCTTAACCCAGCCAATCCAATCACCAGAGCTTTATCTTTTGTCGGAGAAGGAAAGATGGAGCCAGCGCCGACATAATCGGCTCCCTCACGCTGGGCACGAATGGCATCCTGGGCGCTACGCACCGTGGCCCCGATTATCCTGTGGGGACCGAGAATCTCTCTGGCCCTCTCAACGGGGATGTCTTCGCTTCCAAGATGGACGCCGCTTGCACCGCTCAGCAACGCAATGTCCGCCCTATCGTTTATTAAGAGCGGGACCGCACTGCCTCTGATTGTGTTCTCAAGGCAAAGGGCTCTCAAGAGAAACTCTTTCGAAGGGAGATTCTTTGCGCGATACTGAATCGTGCTGACCCCGGCCCTTATGAGCTCGGTTGCACAAGCGCTCAAGTCGTGTTTGCCGACATGGTCCTCGTCTATGATCGCGTAGAGACTAAGATCGATTCGGACAGCCACTATTCAAGACCTCGGCCAAATACAGTCGCAACTCTGCATCCCATCAGCGTCCGGCCAGAAGGGGCCGCCGCTCGAGCCCCTATTCTCGCAGCCTCCCAATAATCTCTTTTTCCAACGAATACAGCTCGAATCTCAGCTCCTTAAACCTGTTAGAACTGTCGGCGTCAAACGAAGCAGAGAGCTCCTCAAGAACCCTGATACCTTCTTGTGCTCTCTTTATGTTTGCAGCAACTATGCCTGCCGCATCTTTTCTCCGAGAAGAGTCGGAAGTGCTGAGTCGTCTCCCGGCGTCGGCTTCACTTTCCCTTGCCGCGACGAGTTTCGACAGCGAACCACCCAACTCCAATGCTCTTTCTCTAACGAAGTGCCGCATTCCTTTGAGCTTCTGGGTGAGGTCGGTGTCATCCAGTATGAATCGGACAACTTCTTCGACGACTCGCAGACCCTCCGATACCCTGTTGACATTGGCATCAATCACTCTCAGGAGTTTCGACCTCTCTCCGTTAGGTTTGTCCACTCGGGAAACCTCCCATTTAGGTGCGTACAGGCTTGAGCCATAGAACACTGAGCTGAGTACTACAAACTGCAGACTGGAGACTAGAAGCTAATGGGGCAGCGCCTAGGAACCGCCTGAGAGCGTAATTCTGCCCTCCCTGAGAACTGGAAGGACTGGCACCGAATCTGTGCGCGCGCAAACTTCGATGTCTAAACCAAAACCCAAGGAGAGAAGGTAGCGTCCGTGCGAAGAGTCATGGAGCATCCCGTATATGTCGCCCCCGAACTTCTCGAAAAGCGTAATCGCAGCTCTGGCGCCATCGTTGAGTTCCCACGCTCCTGGAAAAATCTCCCCAAGTTTCGACGCAACCATTCCTGAACAGACTGCATCTTCAAGAGAGAACTGGCCGTTCGTGCCTGAGCAGACCACGACAGGTTCCGGACCTTCTGGCCTCAGTGTTCCCACGACTTTGCCAATGTTTACAAAGGAACAGAGAAGTTGCTCCTGGGCCTTTTGTCCCTTTGCCATCAGCTTTGTTCCGTTCGTACTGGCAAAGACCAGCGTCTTGCCTTCAACGATTGCGCGCGTGTACTCGAGCGGAGAATTGCCGAGATCAAATCCATTGATTTTCTTGCCCTCTCTCTCGCCGCAAAGCAGGGTGCTCCCTCTGTCCAAGGATGACATCAGCTTGGTGGCAGCTTCCACCGTAGTCGCGGGGATGATCTTCTCTGCGCCGTTCACGAGTGCGTAGGCAACGGTAGTACACGACCGGAGCACGTCAACTATTACAACGATCTTTCCCCTCAATGCCGCTTCGGTAATCTCAGAGGGAACTATGTAGCAATCCAGTTTCATCGTAACGCGCAGGAGTCTACTTTGACAAACCCTACGCCGTCTTCACCCCCTCCTTTGCAGTGATATTCTCAATCAGGGTCGTATCCGCTTTCCCGCTGACAAACATCTCATCGGAAAGCACTTTCTGATACAACGGAATCGTCGTTTTCACGCCTTCGATGAGACATTCCCTGAGTGCCCTCTTCATCCTCTCGGTAGCCTCAACTCTGTCCCTCCCGTGAGCGATTATCTTGGCTATGAGGGAATCATACTGGGACGGAATTGTGTAGCCAGCATAGACGTGCGTGTCGACTCTTATGCCGTGCCCCCCCGGTAAATGAACGTAGGTGATCTTGCCAGGACAGGGCCTGAAGTTGGCCTCAGGATCCTCGGCATTTATGCGGCATTCAATAGCATGTCCGTTGATTGAGACTTGGTCCTGGGCAAAGGTCAGATTCCCGGTAGAAGCTATGATGATTTGCTCTTTGACTAGGTCAAAACCCGTGATTTCCTCCGTTACGGTGTGTTCGACCTGGACACGGGTGTTCATCTCAATGAAATAGAAATTCGCGTTCTCGTCGAGCAGAAACTCGATTGTACCCGCATTCTCGTAACCGATCTCTCTCGCGCCTCTCACCGCCACCCCGCCAATCTTCCCGCGCAGTTCGGGAGTAATGGCTGGTGAAGGAGATTCCTCTATGAGTTTCTGATGCCTTCTCTGGATTGAGCAGTCTCTTTCAAAGAGGTGCACCACGTTGCCTTTTGAATCACCAATAATCTGAATTTCAACGTGCCGAGGCCTCTCTATGTATTTTTCAATATAGACCTCGGAGCTGCCGAAAGCGGCTTCGGCTTCTGCCCTGCACATGAGAAAGCTATTGGGAAGATTCTCTTTTGATCTGACAATCCTCATTCCCCTTCCGCCGCCACCGCCTACGGCCTTTATCATTACCGGATAACCCACGTTTTCCGCAACTTTCTCGGCATCTCGAACATTCTCGACGACACCTTCGCTGCCAGGCAAGATGGGAACTCCCGCTTCCATCATGCTTGAGCGAGCCAGGGCCTTGTCCCCCATTTTTCTAATGTGCGCAGATGTCGGGCCTATAAACTTGATGTTGCTCGCCTCGCATATCTCGGCAAACTCGGGGTTTTCAGCAAGGAACCCGTACCCTGGGTGTATTGCCTCTGCGTCTGTAATCTCGGCAGCGCTGATTATGCGAGGTATATTGAGGTAGCTTTCGGAACTTGGCGGTGGGCCTATGCAGACCGCTTCGTCAGCTAGCCGCACGTGAAGAGAGTCGGTATCAGCCTCTGAATAAACGGCCACGGTCTCGATTCCAAGCTCCTGGCAGGCACGGATTACGCGAATAGCAATCTCGCCGCGGTTTGCAATCAGTATCCGCTTAAACATAACGCCGCACTAGAACTTTGCGCCTCCGCTTTCGAAAATCTCCCAGGTCTTGTCTGAAGTAGCCTCTATTCCCTTGACTCTAAGGTTGAACTCCGAAGGATTCGAGCAGAACTTGAGTGCGTCATCGAGTGATATGATCTCTTGCCTATAAAGGCGCATGATAGCCTGGTCAAAAGTTTGCATTCCGTACTGACTGACCCCTTCCTGGATCGCAGCCCTTATCGAAGGTGTCTTCCTGGCGTCCACAATGTAATCCCTTATTGCAGCGGTACAGACCAAGACTTCCACAGCGGGGACGCGGCCCTTTCCGGCTGCCTTCGGGATGAGTCTCAGCGAGACGACCGCCCTCAAAGTAGAAGCAAGCATAAATCGCACTTCTTCGTGCTGATGCGGCTGGAAGAAGGAGATCACACGGTTCACAGTTTGAGCAGAGTCGGTAGTATGAAGAGTACTGAGAACAAGGTGCCCTGTGTCAGCAGCCATCAGAGCAATAGACATGGTCTCTACGTCTCTTATTTCCCCGATCAGAATCACGTCAGGGTCTTGCCTCAAGATGTGCCTGAGCCCCTCGTGGAAACTCAGAGTGTCCATGCCCACCTCTCTCTGGCTTATTATGCTCTTCTCGTCCTTTATGAGAAACTCTACCGGGTCCTCGATTGTAATTATGCTTTTCCGAATCGTGGTGTTTATGGTCTGTATCATGGCAGCGAGCGTGGTGGATTTCCCACTGCCGACAGTCCCGGTTACAAGGATGAGGCCCCTCGGACTCATTGAGAGGTCCCTCACGGTAGCCGGGAGATTGAGCTCATCGAAAGTGGGCACGTTAAAGGGAACTCTCCTGAAGACCATGCAGATCGTACCCCTCTGAACATAGAAGTTGCACCTAAACCTGCTGAGGCCGGGGACGCCAAAGCCAAAATCTACTTCCTTGCTGTCATCGAAGGCCTTCTTCTGACGAGGCGTAAGGATTTGATCTGCAACCTTTATGAGCTCTTCCTGGGTGGGAGCAGGTATGTCCAGAGGTTGAAGCCCGCCGTCGACCCTTACTGCGGGGGGGACCCCGACCTTGAGATGTAGGTCGGAAGCGCTCAGACGGACCATTCCTTCAAGCACGCTGATGATGTTCATTGATTGTCCTCTTGGGAACCAGACCGGGCGCGAGGGGCACAAGACGGCTCGACAGAATCCCGCGCTACTCTGCTCAGTCTACCTAGGTCTCTTTCAATCGGGTGCCACAAGAAAAAGAGTTTGACCGTACTCCACGGGTTGGGCATTTTCCACAAGGACTCTGGCTATTCTTCCTGATACCTCTGACTGAATCTCGTTCATGAGCTTCATAGCTTCAATAATGCAGACCGTTTGTCCAACCTCAACCATCGAGTTGGCCTCAACAAAAGGATCCGCGCCTGGCGCAGGAGCCCTGTAGAACGTGCCCACCATGGGAGATTTGATTTCCTTCAAATCCCCCTGCACCTTCTCGCGGGAATCGGCCTGGGTATCTCTGGGATCGATCTCGCCCACGCTGGACTTCCCCTCCCCCATGGTCGCCACGAAGGCAGGGGCGTGAGAGTAATAGGAATTGCCGGACTTAGATACTCTTATCCTTTGCCCCCAGCTGGATACTTCTATTTCCTCTACCCCACTCTCCTCCAGAAGCCGGACTAGCTCTCTTATCTTGACGAGCTTCATAGACTCTCCCTTCTGGACAGCTCGGTCAGGCTACCCTCTCCACGTACTCCCCAGATCTTGTATCTATCTTCAACACGTCGCCAACCTGTATGAAAAGCGGTACCTGCACCACAAGCCCCGTCTCCAGGGTGGCGGGTTTTGAGCCGCCCGAAGCCGTGTCTCCGCGTACGCCGGGGTCAGTGGAACGAACAGAAATCTCAACAAACGTCGGAACTTCCAGAGCGATTGGTTGCTCTCCCTGCATCAGGATAGTCACCTTGAGGTTCTCTCTCAGGTAGCCTTTCTGAGATTCCACCTGCCCAATTGGAAGCCCCATCTGATCGAATGTTTCGGTATTCATAAAGTAGTAAGTACTGCCATCGTTATAAAGATACTGAAACTCTGTCCTTTCTAGCCTGGCTTCAGTGACTCTCTCGCCGGCCCTGAGTGTCCGATCTATGACGCTGCCAGTCACCACATTCTTGAGTTTAGTGCGCACAAAGGCTCCTCCCTTGCCAGGTTTCACGTGGAGGAACTCTATGATTTCATAAAGCGCTCCTTCGAGGTCCAGAATCATCCCATTCCTAAAATCGCTGGTGCTTGCCATCCCAAATTACCTTGTTCGCTGTGGTCGACTAGGGCGCTAGGGGGCACAGCAGTCCGCTACAGGCGATTCGCTAATCCTTCCCGTCAGGATGCGCCTTACCCTGCTTCCATCCGCCGTCTTGCCAGCTGCTGCTCACCCATTCTGCAAATCTCGAGAAGTCAGAATGTCTGATCTCTCTCTTTGAGAGCGCACGCGAGCCCCCGGACGAACCCTCGGTCATCCCGGTCGCAGCGGACAATGAGACCGAAGAATTATTTCCGGCAGGCGCTTTCTGCTCAGGCAGGCCGAACGCAGACTCTTCTACAAAATGAAGAGGACTCGACAAGAAAGGTTCTTGTTCGCTATCCTTAGATCCTTCAAGAAGTTGTGCAATCTCGGTGAGTCTCTGCTGTGCGTCCATGTCACTAGGGCTGATCCGCAAAAGGGCTCTGTAGTAATCTACCGCTTCTCTCAAGTTCCCCTGGGCTCTGAGTATCTCAGCCATCACGCGCAGCGAGAAGACGTTCTCCCTGTCCAGCTGCAAAACCTCTTCAAGTTCTCTCCTTGCTTCCTCTTTCATACCAAGTTCAATGAGACACCTTCCCAGAAGAACGCGGCAGCTGACGTAGCGTGGATGGGTAACCTTGGCGCGGATACAAATGTCAATTGCCTCGCCGTAGCACCCTCTCCTCCTTAGCTGTTCTGCAAGCGGCATGAATAGCTTGGAGTTAGGGTCTTTTTCATAACCCTCTCTGAGGGCATCAATAGGGGCTTTGTCGTGAGAAGTCTCCAGAATAAGCGTCATATCGAACCCTTTCTCACATGGGGCGGACAGGGCGTGGCTCCTGGGGAGTTCCCAGGGAAGTCCAAACTAGCAGACCCCTGACAGCGTGTCAATACAAAAGGCCCTGGCGCACGGGTGGGCATGGGGGATCGGAGAGAAGAGACGAGACGTCCTGTTCGGGAAGACTGCATGCGCGGCCAACCTTTCGGATGGCGGTTCGCTCGGTCCGCGCCTCTGGGGGCCTGGGCAAGCGGCGTCAGTAACCCCTTGCAATTAGTTGAACTACCCCTTAAACGTCATCATCATCGCTTCGAGCTGTTTGAAAAGTGCTCCTTTGCGAGTACCGGGGCCACAAATAACCGCATCTATCATGTAGAATCTGTTCCCACTGAGGAAACAGTATGTGAAGAAAGGACCGGCTATGACGTACTTCTTGTTTTGCCAAACTCCTTCGATCTTGACGGCCTTGCGACCCTCAAAAACCGCGTCCCTTGTAACGGTCCTTGTGAAGTCCACTACGTCTTGATTGTAAACGACCCAAACCAGTTTGGCGCGGAGTTCCAGACAGTCCTTCGGATCAAGGAGCTCACCGCCTTGATAAGGCATCCAATACACGAACACGAGACGCGTGGGTTCATCTATCCTCAGCCTGAGCAGCATGCCCGTTTCGACCGTGTCCAGCTCAATGGATTTGAAACCGGCGGGTATTCTCAGACTCCAACCATACTTCGAGTCAAGTCCGGTGCCAGCAGAGGCCTGCTCGCCTCCCCCATGGACGCTCTCGCCGGCATAAAGGGCGTCCTTTGTCCGTTCAGTTATAACGCTGTCCATCTCTGCGTAGAGCCTGTTCCCCTTGGTCTTGATGGCCTCAGCCAGAACCCCTTTGCCAGCTCCAGCGATTATGACCAGTGTCTGAGCAAGCGCCCAAACATTCGAATGCACAAAATACTCTGCGGGGCCCTCCTCAATCTGCTTCAAGACTTTGGTGCCAAGTAGACCCTGAACCTTCTTTGTCAGGCCGTCATGCTTGGTAATATCTACAAGCATGACAAGATTTCTGGAGGCGTCGTATCTTCCGCTGTGTCTGGCGAACTCGCTAGCAGAAAGGACTTCCGTGATGTACAACGTATCCTCGTCCACTGATATTAGAGGTCTTGCGAAGGCGGCCTTGAGGAGCTGGACGGTCTCATCCTGAGTGCTCAGGTTTGTCACGATCGTTAGCTCGTTGGCCGCACCATAGGCGGGCAGCTTCTTTGGTGCGCAGCCCGTCAAAAACACCGCGGCCAACAAAACAGACAGACCGACGTACGTGTGCGGCGTGTACCTGCTCGTGATTGTCGTGCGCATCCAAGTGAAACCCTACAAAAGAAGTGAACAAAACTGTGTTGTTTCTCAGACCCGCTTCTACTCAGAGAAATCCGCCGGATACGGCTGCGCGAAGCTAGCACAGGGTCCGTTGGCTGTCAAGCGGGGCACTGCCCCGGAATCCTGCAGTAAGAGCAAAGAAAAACCTCGCGGGTGTCGTTACCGCGTGCTAGGATGCTCAAAACTTCTGTGATACGGACAACCCAGCACTTTTCACCCACGAGGTGATGACATGCTAACGC
>Ga0315291_10009741_pt1 | contig 11776 bp, 12 predicted proteins | sample YL17G12_20_MG_FD_203070 | JGI IMG/M metagenome (GOLD analysis project Ga0315291, IMG submission 203070) | Sediment microbial communities from Yellowstone Lake, YNP, Wyoming, USA - YL17G12_20 | ecosystem: Environmental > Aquatic > Freshwater > Lake > Sediment | place: USA: Wyoming | collected...
AACCTGAGCCCATGCTCTGGAATCCGGACATCTACTATGTCTCTTATTCCCATCCCGCCTCTTGGCTTGGACCGGAAGAAGAGGACCGGAAAGTTAGTTTTACTTCCAACACGTTGGTGGTAGCCGTAGTCGCCCAAAAACGGCTTGAGGAGCTCCGCCAAATGCGAGAACGTGACCCTGCCGTAGCTGCTGCGAGTTATGAGTTCAGGCATTTGCCCAGAGCTGACCCTTTTCCAAAAAACGCACGATTCTATCCATGTATGAGGCTCGATGCGCTGAATGCTATCAAGGTCGGCGCGCAGCGAGATGAAATCCTGTTTCTGTTGGGCTCGCCCGATGCCTGCTACAGGTACCGGAAACCGTCTGACAGACCTTATGATGAGTCATGGTTCTACCCATTGACCGGCGTCGAGTATGGTGTCGGTGGTCTGTATGTAGATTTTGTGGGCGGAAAGGTTGTCCGGGCAAGTCCGGGTTTCGACAATCAGCACCTGCTGCTTCGCCTCGGAGAAAGCTACGACTACATCCGCTTTCTCTTTGGCGTTCCTGACGAGATTCACCGCTGGAAGAAACCGCAAGCTGGCGGGTACGATGAGGTTTGGTCTTACGCGTCGCGCATCCGAGTCTGGTTTCTAAATGGGAGGGTCGTGGAGACCAAGAACTGGATTGAACACCCCGAATTCTTCAAGAAAGAAGAAGCACAACAGAAAGGGGCTACTGAATCACAGGACACAACGAAAGACCGCTGACGCCCGCCCATTGGCGCTCAACACCTTCGCCGGCACGCTTCATGTCTGCTTTTTGTGGTGTGGTAGAGACCTCCCGGCGCGACATCTTGACAGAGAAAGGGCGTCTAACACGCGAACTTTCTGCCTTCGTCAAGCATGGCGAGGTAGTTATCCACAGGTATGTAGTTAGCGACGCTGTTGCCCGTACCCAAACAGTACCCGCCGCCGGGCATACAGACATCGAGCGTATCGCGGACACGTTTCCGAACCTGAGCTTCAGTCGCCCGACACATAAAATCCACGTCTATGCCGCCGAGCAACGCTAGCCGGTCGCCATACTTCTTTTTGGCGACCGTAACCGGCTCGATGGCGTCCTCGAACGAATGTTTTGCATCAATCTTCACGTCATTGACGAGGTCGTCCATGATCTGGTTCAGGTTGCCGCATGAATGGAGCATGTACGGGCGACCGGCAGCGTGCGCCATCTCGACGAGCGTCTTGTGTTTCGGCAGGACGAACTCGCGCAAGTCCGCTGGGCTTATCAGCGTTGCGGAACGAAACCCCATGTCGTCAGCGCCCCAGAAGAGTTTCACTCTATCGAACTGGAGCAGCCGTTTGAGCGTAGCACTGAATATCTCTAGCGTCCGGTCGCTGATCGCTTTGACGAGGTCGCGCTGATCGTACAGAGATAAGCACAACGTCTCGTACCCCATGAGCCAGGTCAACCATTCGGCAAAGTTGCCGAGACCTGCAACAAGGCACATATTGTCCGGCAGGTTCTCTGAGCACCATTCGAGCGACCGCGTTGGTGCCGATTCGGGGTCCGGCCAGGGAAACTTCTCGAACTCTTCCCAGTTCGTGATCGGTCCTTTATGCTCCTCCATGTAGTTTCGTCCGCCTGCACGTTGAAGCTGGGCTGAATCCGTCGTCGAGGAGAACTTGAACAGCGCCACAGGTCTCGCATCCAGCCCGCAGCCTACGTAATCGTATCCGAGGAACGATTGGACGGCAATCTGGCGCCTGTGCGGGAAGAATGGGTCGGCCGAGTCTAACCCGTCGGCAATTCCATACCGCTCGGATATGGCGTTCTGGACTTCACCATCGAGAAACAGTTCGATGTGATGCACCCGGGAAGGGGTCCCCTCTCGCCGGACACACTTGACCAACCCTTCCCAGTCAGGCGTTACGTTCACGGAAAACGGACTTTTCACTCGTTCCTCCTCCTTCCAGAACATAAAGACGTCCCGCCGGGACGTATCCGCCACGTCATGTGCTTTGTGCTGCTTGCATGAGACGCCCCATCGGGGCGTCTCTATGAAAGCAGTAGAAGGCTGTTAGCACGCCCACTTTCTGCCTTCGTCGAGCATGGCGAGGTAGTTATCCACCGGGATGTAGTTAGCAACGCTATTGCCGGTGCCCAAACAGTATCCACCACCGGGCATACACACAGAGAGCGTATCGCGCACGCGCTTGCGGATCTGCGTTTTCTTTGCGCGACACATGAAATCCACGTCTATACCGCCGAGTAGAGCAATCCGGTCGCCATACTTCTTCTTCGCGTCGGTCACAGTCTCTATCGTGTCTTCGAAGGAATGTTTCGCATCAATCTTAACGTCGTCAATAAGGTCGCCCATGATGAGGTCCAAGTTGCCGCACGCGTGGAGCAAATAAGGACGACCCGCCGCGTGGGACATTTCCGCCATGAGCTTATGTCCCGGCAGCACGAACTCGCGCAAGTCTGCCGGGCTAATCAGCGTTCCGGAACGGAACCCCAGATCGTCGCTTCCCCAAATGATCTTCACGCAATCGAACTCGAGCATGCGCTCGATAGAGACCTGGAACAGCTCTATGAGCTTGTCGCTGATCGCCTTGACGATGTCGCGCTGGTCGTACAACGATATGCACAACGTCTCGTACCCCATGAGCCAGGTCAGGAACTCAGCAAAATGGGCGAACCCGCCGCTCCCTATGATACACATATTGTCGGGCAGGTTCTTCTCGTACCATTCCAACGAGCGGGTCGAAGCTTTTGCTGGATCGGGCCACGGGAACTTCTCGAATTCCTCCCAGTTCGTGAGCGGACCTCGATGTTCGTTCATGTAGTGGCGGCCGCCTTCGCGCTGAAGCGCCGCTGAGTCTGTCGTAGTTCCGAAGTTGAACGCCACGTCCATGCCTTCGAGGCCGATTCGTACGAAGTCGTACCCGAGGAAGGATTGAAGAGCGACCTGCTTGCGTTGTTCGAAGTAGGGGTCGTTCCTGTCCAGCTCGTCCAACACACCGTATCTGCGACAGATCTCATTTTGAACTTCAGGATCGAGAAACAGTTCTATGAAATGGACGCGGGATGGCGTCCCCTCGCGTCGAACGCACCGAACCAGACCTTCCCAATCGGGAGTAACTTGAACAGAAAAAGGACTTTTCACAAACGTACCCTCCTCTCTAAACCCGTGACGTTTCGCGGTAACGCGCCTGAATCTATCAGAGGGTATGCTGGTTGTCAAGGAACGCAGATGTCTTGTCGGGGCAGCACGTGAGCAATCTGGGAGAAGGGGATCTGAACCTATCCCGGAGGTGACACAGTCCGGTCAGCGCTCAGCCCGTCGACAGGAAGGGGGCGCTCGTCCATTCACGTGCATGCTCAAGGTTTTGAAGCAAGATGGATCGCGCATTCGACCAGTTTCAAAACCTCCTGTACAGCCAAATTGGGATTGCTTCGTCGCCGCGCTTCTCGCAATGACGACGTTAAGAGATTCTGCGCGCCAGGCTCGTCATGGCAGCACCGTAGCGTACTGCGTCATTGCGAGCGACCGAAGGGAGCGCGGCAATCTCGGTGTCTGCCCAGGGATGCCGGAACCAGGTTTTGAGGTGCGTTCTAGTAATGCGCGTAACAGGGAAGGAGGTTCGCCTGTCTCTGGTTTGTTAAGACGTCCCGTCTCTTATCTGTTCGAGGATTGAGATGACCTCATCGGGGGAGGACGCGTATCGGAGCTTCGATACCCTACCCTCGTCCGAACCGATGAAGGTGACATCCGCGAGTGCCTTGAGGTATGTCGTTGACTCCTGAGGAGGAGCAACGATAAGGAAAATCAAATAGCACGGTTTCCCATCAGCCGACTCAAAATCAATACCATCTTTCGAGATGCCGAGAACGCCGACTAGCTCGCCCACACCATTTGATCGCGCATGCGGTACAGCGATCCCGTTCTCAAGCCCGGTGCTGCCCCGTTTCTCTCTGTCAACGATAGCAGAAAGAACCGCGTTTCTGTCATCAAGCAGCCCACGTTCAACCATGAGATCAACCAACTCTTCAATAGCTGTCCATTTATCAACGTTCGAGATACCGAGTTTGACGGTCTCTCGCGATAGTATCCGCGCTAAAACCATCAGCACCTACCTCCCCGAGTTCTCGGATGGTCATACTGAATCGTAAAGGGTATCAATGAGCGTCTCCCCTTTGACAATGAGAACAGGGCATCTGGCTCTTCTCAGTATCATCTCAGCTTCATTATAGAAAAAGTCTCTCCTGCTCAACGGCTCCTCAATCTCGCCTATGATAATCAGACCTGCACCCACCTGTGCGGCTTTCTCCACGACCTCTCTGTGCACAACGCCCTTCAGCAATTCGGCGGTGATCCGTACACCCTTCGCGCTCGCCAGTTTCTCGACAAACGAGAGGTACCTTGTGCCGTTTTCCTCAAGATCGCGCCTGATATCAAACTCCTCCTCCTCAACAAAAACCTTTGCCCGAAGCAGTTGCTCGAGTAGTTTCTCGTTGGCGACATAGACTGCGTGCAGCTCAGACCCGTATGTCTTGGCAAGCGCAATAGCGTACCGGGCTGCGACAAGCGCTGCTACTGTTGCATCCACGTACAAGAGGATCTTCCCCAAGGGCGCTACAGCCATTGCCTTACTCACTCCTTACGAGCTTCGAGCCTATCCTTTATGAGTTTGAGAATGAAAAAAGCCTCCCTGTCCGACGCCTCTAACGAGTCTGCAACGTACGCTATTGTCTCCTTATAGTCAGGGATGAATATCTTCTCAAGCGCGTTCACTCGCCGCATCGTTTTCTGAATTTCCCGAGCTAATCGTACAACAGAGATTCGCGATTCCGCAAGAGCCGCTATCACGGTGAGCGCATTTTTGAACCTCAACACCCCCTCATCAGTCCAGACGGAGCTTGCCTGTGGTCCATAGTATGGCGCATTCTGTTTGAGGCTGAACTCTACGGCAGGAATTGCCACTCCCATGATCCTCCGTTCTTTCAAGCTGACGTCTGCCTCGATATTGACCGCTCGCGCAGCGGAACTGAGAGCGGAAATCCCTCGTGCGAGCTCCGCCTCCTTGAGCGCGCTAAAAGCCTTCGCCAACTCCTCGTCAACCTTCCGCTGTGCCTCGATCGCGCGCGCCATGAACCGCTTCAGTTCGGTGACGAGAATCTCCCGTTTCTGCTCGAGCATCTCGTATCCCTCATTTGCAAACGAGAGATCGCTCTTGAGCCGTAACAGGTTTGTTCTCGTCGGAGCAACTTCGTATCGTGGCATCTCACGTACCGTAATATTTCCTGACCTCTTCCTCGGTTATCCTGTGAAGCTCGTCCCTCGGAAGCATGGAGAGGACCTTCCATCCGAGATCTAACGTCTGTTCTATCGATCGTTCCTCATCGAGCCCCTGACTCAGGAATTTCCGCTCGAAGGCATTCCCGACCTCAAGATAAGTCCGGTCAAGAGGCGTAAGTTCTTCCTCGCCGATCACGGAAGCAAGCGCCCGTAAATCTTTGACGTGGGCATACGATGCGAAGAGCTGGCTTGCGAGGTGGGCATGATCCGCTCTCGTCATCCCTTCACCTATGCCATCCTTCATAAGCCGCGACAGCGACGGCAGCCCCGCTATCGGCGGATAGATACCTCGCTGGTCCAGATCCCGTTCGAGCACAATCTGCCCTTCAGTTATGAAACCTGAAAGGTCAGGTACCGGATGCGATATATCATCGTTGATCATCGTAACGACCGCCATCTGGGTAATTGAACCAGGTCGTTCCTTTATCATGCCAGCTCGTTCGTAGAGGCTTGCCAGGTCGCTGTAAAGGTACCCGGGATACCCTTTTCTGCTCGGTATCTCCTCTCTCTGGGTCGAGATCTCTCTCAGCGCCTCGCAGTAGTTCGTCATGTCTGTCAGGATTACGAGCACGTGCATGCCGAGGTCAAACGCAAGATACTCAGCAACCGTCAGAGCTACCTTCGGCGTTGCAAGCCGTTCGACAGAGGGCGCATCTGCTAGGCTCAAGAACACAACAGTCCTTCCCATGGCCCCCGATGTTTCAAAGTTTTTAATATAGAATGCCGACTCATCGTGTTTGATGCCCATGCCCGCGAATACAACGGCGAACTCAGCCTCTTCACCCCGTATCTTTGCCTGTCGTGTTATCTGGGCGAGAATCAGCCTATGGGGAAGACCGCTACCTGAGAAAATCGGAAGTTTCTGACCTCTCACGAGTGTGTTCATCCCGTCTATTGCGGATATACCGGTCTGAATGAACTTTCGCGGATAGCTCCGTGCGGTGGGATTTACGGGAAGACCGTTCACATCCCTCTCATCCCCAACGGGCTCCGGACCTCCGTCAAGAGGTCTCCCCAAACCGTCAAACACTCTCCCGAGAACTTCTTCCGACACGGGCATTGTCAGCGGTTCGCCCTTGAATTGAACCCTGGTGGTGTCGAGCTTCAGACCGGCGGTCCCTTCAAAAACCTGGACGATCGCGGCGCCCTCTGACACCTCGAGTGTCATTCCGAGCCGCACCTTACCCCGCTCATCCACGACTTCGACCAGCTCGTTATACCCGACGTTGTGAATGCCCTTGATCGCCACTATCGGACCGGATATCTCATCCACGCCGACATATTCGCGCCGGTCGAGCAGTTTGTCTGCGTGCATGTCAGGCATAGATCTGTGCAAGTTCATGTACCGACCTCTCGAGTTTCTTCAGGAGATCATCCAGTCTACTCGCATCCTCGTTCCTGTACTCGTACTTCATCTGCATTACGTCCCGTAACGCTTTGATGCTCTTGATGCTCACCAGCGTTGCGCCCTTCTTAATAGCCTCAGATGCGAGATTATAAAACGTCACTATGATCTTGAGCATCTTATACTGCTTCTCAGGGACGCAGAAGGCGTCTATTTCGTCATATGCATTCTGCTGCAAGAACGCGTTCTTGAACATAGTTGCCACTTCCAGAATGAGCCGCTGACTGTCGGGAAGAACATCAGCGCCCACAAGCTTGACAACCTTTTCCAGCCTTGCATCCCGTTGCATGACCGAGATTATCGCAGACCTCAAATTCTGCCATTCCCCGTTCGTCTTCTCATCCCACCAGCTCGAGACATCCTCAACGTACTCGCTGTAACTGTCAAGCCAACTGATTGCCGGGTAATGCCTCGCGTTTGCCAGTTGCTTGTCGAGCGCCCAAAAGGCTCGTATGAAGCGTTTCGTGTGTTGGGTGACCGGCTCCGAGAAGTCGCCTCCGGGAGGCGAAACAGCGCCTATTGTCGTGATTGAGCCCTGCGCGCCTCCGAGCGTTTCAAACATGCCCGCTCGCTCGTAGAACTCTGCAAGCTTTGTCGGCAGATAGGCGGGAAATCCCTCATCTGCGGGCAACTCTTCCATCCTTCCCGAAAGCTCTCTCAGCGCTTCCGCCCATCTGGATGTTGAGTCTGCCATGACTGCCACGCCGTATCCCATGTCCCTGTAGTACTCAGCTATGGTTATGCCGGTGTAAATGCTCGCTTCCCTCGCCGCCACAGGCATGTTCGAGGTATTGGCAATGAGTATGGTTCTCTCCATCAAAGATTTGCCTGTGTGCGGATCGATGAGCTTGGGAAAGTTTATGAGAACGTCTGTCATCTCATTTCCGCGTTCACCGCACCCTATGTAAACGACCAGATCAGCGTCGCACCATTTGGCAAGCGCGTGTTGTATCATGGTCTTGCCGGTGCCAAAACCGCCGGGCACGACAACAACGCCTCCCCTCGCTACCGGAAACAGGGTATCGAGCACTCTCTGACCTGTGATGAGGGGTATTGAGTGCGGCAACCTCTTGGCGTAGGGTCTCCCAACCCTCACCGGCCACTTCTGGTACAGTGTGACCTCGAATTCACCTCCCGTTGTCTTGAGCCGTGCCACCGTGTCCTGGACACGGTACTCGCCTTCCTGTGCGATCTCGATAAGCTCGCCTTCGATAGATGGCGGAACCATTATCTTGTGCGTGACGAGATCAGTCTCTTGCACCGTCCCGATCGCCATTCCGCCCGCCGCATGTTGCTGCAGCTTCGCAACGGGGGTAAACGCCCACTTCTTAGTCCTATCGAGCGCCTGCACGTGTACCCCTTTAGAGACAAAGTCGCCTGTCTGAGCTCTGAGGACATCAAGCGGTCTTTGAACTCCGTCAAAAATGCTCCCTATAAGCCCCGGACCGAGCTCTACCGAAAGCGGTTCCCCTTGACCGTAAATGGGCGCCCCAGGACGCAGCCCGGTCGTGTCTTCGTACACCTGTATCCAGGCAGAGTCTTCCCGTATCCGTACCGCTTCACCAACGAGCCTCTCTTCGCCAACAAACACGAGTTCGAGCATCTGAACGTCGGTGACATTGCCTGCCTCGACTACGGGTCCAACGACTCGTGCGACTTTCCCGATTACGCGTTCACTCATTACCTTTCCTCAACTCCTTGGCGATCAGCGATCTCAACTGGGGTTTCATCCTCTCCAGCCTTCTTCTGAACGTATTGTCAAGGACAATGCGACCTTCCGCGGATGTTGCTATACATCCTCCGCCCATGTCTGCGTCGTCAAGCTCGAGGTCGATCCGTACCTCACTGCCTGAACTCACGCTCACCCTGGTTCTGACACCGTCAAGAAACCGCTCGTCCGCGATACTGCCGTCAATCCTGCTCACCTTCAGCACAGCCGCCGGCTGGCGGACAGCTAGAATAGCCTCTGCGGCAAGGTTCCTGAGCGATTGCCTGTACAGATTGGGATCCTCTCGAATCCTTCTCAATCGTTCCTCAATCTGTGTCACGATCTTCGAGACAGCCTCTTCACGCGCCGTCAGGAGCAGCCTCTTAGCCTCTATCTGCGCAGTCGAAGCCTCTCTCGACCTGAGCTTTCGTGCGCTCTCCTCCGCCTGATCAAGGATCTGCGCTTGAATCTCCTGGGCCTCTTTCCGCGCTTTCTCCCGTTCTGCTTCCGCCACGTTGTGGGCGTTCTGAACAATGCGTTGCACTTCAGCGTCAGCGTCAGCCAGGATCTTCTCAACGATTTCGAGTTCCGGTCGGGAGCGAGCTTCCTCGTTCATATGGTTATCCCTATAGCTCTGCGGACAACGTCCTCGATCTTGAGCCTATCGGCGGCTGCTCCCGATGAGTCAGGGATCTCGAGCACAAGCGGAAAGCCGAATCCGTATAATCGCGTTTCCACCTCGTCCCTGATCCGGGCTGCAACCTTCTCGGTCACAAGGACCACGCCGACATCTTTTCTCTCAACGGCCTGTTTCAGTGCAGCCAGGGCATCTTCCCTTCCTCCTGCAATATTCCCTTCGACACCGACAAGCCGAAATCCGAGAACCGTTTCCCGGTCGCCAATAACGAAGAACTTCACTTCCTACACCTTCCCGAGTATCATTATGGCGATGATCAGCCCGTAAATGGCGATTCCTTCAGCAAGACCAACAAAGATAAGGGTTCTGCCGGCGACTTCAGGCTTTTCGCCCACTGCACCTACGGCAGCCGCGCCGACGTACGCGACCGCAATACCCGCTCCAAGGCATCCAAAAGCTGTGCTTATGGCGGCAGCGATAAAAGCCCACCTCAGATTCCCGGACGTGTCGCCCTTCGCCCCTTGTGATCCCTCGACCTGTGCTCTCGCGGCGGAGGTGAGCATGACCGAAAGGACGGTCAGCACCACAAGCACAAACGAAATCGTCACAAACCGTCTCATACCTGATTGCCGTTTCAATGTATCCACCACCTTTCAGTTGTTCGATCCAGCAAAGCTCGCAACAACGCCAACAGGTTCGTACTTCGATCCTGTACTCCGGAAGAACTTGCCGAAAAACTCATAGTACTCGAGCCTGAGCGCCTGGATGGTCACCACCAATCCTTCAAGCAGGATGATCCCGATATTGCCAAGAACGAGCACGAGCCACGACAGAACCATCCCACCCGGTTTGCTCGCGACCACTTCAGCCAGGCTGAATACGGCAACAAACAGACCCGCATGTGCAAGCCCGAACGCAGCCACACGGATGAAGGAGACCGTGTTGGCAAGATAGCCCATCAGAATCTCCATGATTTCGACAACCTCTTCCATTGCATACGTGCCAACCCCTTCAGGAAACATCCGGTGCTGCCTGCCCATGAATTTCAGAATGGGTCCTTTCATGAAGAGCAGCGTCAATGGCACGACTATCATGGCGACAAACAGCACCGGGTGTAACAGCCGCGGTGATGACATCATGAACTTAACCGCTGCGCCGACACCCGCCCAGTACATCAGTCCGACAAGCGGTCCCGCCGTGTCAAACAGGTTGTCAAGAAACGAGTGTGTCCTGATCGAGTTCACCACATTAAGAATTATCCCAAGGCTCACCACGGCGACGCCGAAGCCTATGGCCACCCTGAACAGGTCCATTATGCCTTCGAGCGGTTTAACCCAAACGGTGGGCAGGACTGTCGCAAGACCGAAGAAACTGCCATAGAGTATCCCGAAGAATACAGATGAAATGCCGCAGTATGCGATGAGCTTCCCTGCGTCTCTAAGTCGCTCGTACCTTGCACCCAGAATGAGCCCGGCAGCAAGGAGGATAAGCCCATGACCAGCATCACCAAACATCATCCCGAACATTGCGAGAAACGTGATCGCAACAAATACCGTAGGATCAACCATCCTGTAAGCCGGAATTCCATAGCCTGCGACTAGGATCTCGAAGGGCTTCAGAAAAGGGGTGTGTTTGAAAAGCACCGGAACCTCGATCTTCCCCCGTGTAACTTCCGCAATCTGCTCGGCCTGGACGACACTCACGATCGCCCTTCCTTCCGTTTTCTCCTTTATGCTGACGACGAGTTCATCGGTTTTATCTCTGGGCACCCAGCCGGAGAAGACGCAGGTCTTGTCCGTAAGCCTGCAGTAATCCTTGATGCGCAGCAGGAGCGTCGTCGCCTCAACCTGTTCCAGGATCTTGATCAACTGTGGACTGACAGTCCTCCGTGCGCTGTCTGTATCCCGTGCGACTCGTGCGAGCTCATGTTCGAGCTTCGCAATCTCGTTTGCGACTCCCGACTCAGCTTCGGCTGAGACCTTGCTCAGATCTGCGGGCACCTCCGTTTTCTTGAATGACACCTCTTTTAAGGAGCGCTCAAGGCCCGCTCCATCCTTCTTGAGCACCACGCATACAAGGTGGAGACGCCCGCTTTCCCTCCTGTATGGCAGAACCACGGATGGCACAGATTCAAGCAACCTCCTCAGCTTTGTCAACTGCGCCTCCTCGATAGTTCCGATTGCGCTGGACAGGAACGTCGAACGCGTGAGAGCCCTGACAGGCACACCTGACGGCATGAGCGTTCCTATACCTGTCAGCAGACCTTTGAGTTCATTCAATTGTTCGGTAAGGCTCTTTCGAGCGGAGAGAAGCGGCTCAAGCGCTGCCTCTATCGTTGCGATCTGCTTGTCAGCTTCGCCGAGATCGACAGGTCTGATCTCTTCACTGCGGGTCCGATCCTTCAGATCCCCCGGCGCGACCTCCTCGACGAGGCGCTCGATCCGCCGCTGCCTCTTGAGATACTCGTCCGAAAGCTGTCCTGCACCGGCACACTCTAGCTCTCGCGCCCACTCGTCAATCTCTTCAATCCTGGTTAGGTGCAATACGCCCACCTTTGCGATCTCTTCAAAAACCGGTTCCATGTCATCCTTCATGACGACAACGGTCAACCTGTTCATCTTCTCAGCGACCAGCATCAGTCGTCACCTCAGACCGTAGAGCCTTTGCGCGATCTCACCTTCC
>Ga0315291_10009742_pt1 | contig 11776 bp, 9 predicted proteins | sample YL17G12_20_MG_FD_203070 | JGI IMG/M metagenome (GOLD analysis project Ga0315291, IMG submission 203070) | Sediment microbial communities from Yellowstone Lake, YNP, Wyoming, USA - YL17G12_20 | ecosystem: Environmental > Aquatic > Freshwater > Lake > Sediment | place: USA: Wyoming | collected...
GAGGGTAGGTCTCCACACAGGGGGGTGTAAAACCTATTTCGCCAACATCACGCAATATAATCGGTCCCCACGCCGCAGAAAAATACAAAAAACCTCAAATATCGAAAATCTGCGAAAGTTGGGCTAGCGCCCTTCAAAACTTTCCAGTTTCCGTCTCATTATGTGACAAAATAATCCATCTCATTCAGCAACCAAGTCTCTCATCAAATATAATAATTATGGATAAGCATTATGACATTTTCATCTGCCATGCATCTGAAGATAAGAACTCCATTGCACGTCCTTTAGCAGAAGCGCTTCAAAGAAAAGGTCTTTCAGTTTGGTATGATGAAACGGCAATTTCTATCGGGGACAGCATCCGCGCAAAAATTGATGAAGGACTTTCACATTCTCACGCGGGAGTTATTATTTTAAGCCCCGATTTCTTTTCCAAAAGAAAGAAATGGACAAAGCGTGAATTGGGCGCATTTTTTGCTCAAGGAATGCTTATCATTCCTGTCTTACATATGACATAACGCCGTATTTGGATTAGTATTAATTGGTTTAAAATCTGTTGGGTTAGAATCATGAGGAAAGAACGCACAAATACAATCACTGTTGCAGATAAGCTCGCGACCATCGTGGCGTCGAGGGACATAACCCATACTTTAAAGAAATTGATCCTCGCTGCCCGGGCACCCAAGGTGTCTCTTGATCTTAAAAATGTTGAATTTATATCTCGTTCTGCGGCGCACGAATTGTTACTGCTACAAGATGAACTATCCAGGCGGGTTTCTCAAGCTATAGTGCTCTCATTTATAAACACAAATGAACATGTAGCAGCTATGTTGAAGATCGTCGCATCAAGCCGCATATCACCAAAGAAGCGCCCCTCAGACCTGCATATCAAAACAATTAGTTTTGATTCTCTTCGCTCTCTCGCCTCTATATAGTAAGAATATCTTTTATCTGGGGATGATTCAGCTTGGCACCCCGCCTTTGTGAAAACTTGCAGCACACGGGATCTAGGCGCACGGCTCCTGTGTGAGCACGGCGATGAACGCGTCCACCACCCGTGGATTGAACTGGGTTCCGGAATACTTCTTCAGCTCTTCGATCGCGTCCTCCCTGCTCAGGGCGGGACGGTACGCCCTCGCGCTCGTCATCGCATCGTAGCTGTCGGCGACCGCGATAACCTGCGCGAAGATGTTGATGCTCTTTCCGTCCATCTTGTCCGGATAGCCGATGCCGTCATACCGCTCGTGGTGAGATCGCACGATGTCCAGCATCTCTTTGTCGAATACCACCGGTTTCAGTATATCCTCGCTGACCATGGGGTGGTCATGGATTATCTTCCACTCCTCATCGGTGAGCCGGCCTTCTTTATTGAGTATCTCCTTCTGGACAACGAGCTTCCCGATGTCGTGGAGCTGGGCGGACCGTTCGATGAGCTCTGCCCGCTCTTCAGAAAATCCCATCGCAAGGGCGATTTTCTTTGAATGCTCGGCGACGCGCTCGGAGTGCCCCCGCGTGTACCCATCCCTCGCTTCGAGGATCCGGATCAGGGATTGCATCACGCGGTAGAAATAATCGTGGAGCTCCTTCCGGGATTCCAGAAGCCGAGCCGCCATCTCATTGAATGAATGAGCCAGTTCACTTATCTCGTCAGCACCCTTCACTTCCACCTGATGGTGCAGGTCGCCGTCGGCGACGCGCCGCGTTCCCTCCACCAGCTGCCGTACGGGTTTGGTAATCCTATTCGAGGCAACAATCCCTAACGCTATGGAAAAAATGACGCCGAGGAGAAACACCAGCATCCCCCTGCGATGGACATCCCTCTGAATCTTATACACGTCCTCCGCCATCATATCCACCGCGAGTATCGCCACCGCCGTGCCGTTCCTGTCGCGAATGGGAGCGTACCCTGAGAGCGTAATCCCCCACTCATCGATCGAGAGCTCCCTGTCTGAGGACGGTCCATCGAATGCCTTGAGCATCTCGGGGAAACGCGAGGCATCATAGCTATCTCCAGGGTAGGCGGTGACTCCTTTGACTCTCGACTCCTTGCTCACCGGCTCAGGGTCGACGACGAACTGCCAGGTGCCCTCGCGGCGCGTCTTGGCCATCGTGTAAATCCACCGTATGGGCTTATTTGCCTCCTTGATCTTCACCAGCTTTTCAGCGATGGCCTTGTACTGAGGACTCTGCACCCCTTCTCTGTTCAAGGGCACTTTCTGGATCAGATCGGCGTCAATCGAAAAGGCTGCGGTCTGGGCGATAACCTTGAGTATCTCTCGGAGCTCGTTAAATTGGGAATCGAGGGCGAATTTATACACGAGGTAATTGCTGAGGGCGGTGACAAAGAGCAGTGTCAAAATAAGAATGGACGTTACTTTTGCTCGAAAACCGCTCAGCAGATGTCGCGTTTTTTTCATGGATGGCATCATACTAAATCCTCCCGCTGCCTCAATAATCACTCAACGCTCACAGGGGACCGAAGGCGCCCAGGATCGCAGGAACCTGGGCTGATGTGATCACCTTCTTAGAGATAAGTGATTTGATAGTGTCCCTGGGGAGCACCACGCGGATCCCGCAGTCGCGCAGCTTCACCTCTGCAGGCGCGCTGTCGCCGATGATGATCATATCCGCCTCCTTGACCTTCAGATCCTGAGCCACTTCAGAAGCGAGTGCTGTCCTCCTGATTTCATCGCCGGGGATGCGCTCCAGCTCCCCCGTGAGCCTGGCCTTCTCCGTGAGGAGCCGGTGGCCATAGATGCGGTCCACGTATGGATACTCCAGGAGCGGATTGAGAAAAAGATCGAATCCGTCCGTAATGAGCACGACCACAAAGCCCATCTGTTTGAGCATGTGGAGGAGGTCCTCGCCATCTGAATTCAGCCGCAGGCCTGAGGTGATTCTCCCGACCGTTTCCAGCTTGAGGCCCCCGAGCGCGGCGGCTGCCCTCCCTTGGTCAGGGCAGGGCTTCTCCGCGGCGGCGAGGAGTTCCTCACGGAGCCCTTCCTCAACCAGGTTCCGGCTCACCGTGAAGACGATCAGGCGCGGGCGTTTGCGATAGATATCCTCTGTCTGGAAGAAGCAGCGCATCCCGATCTTCCTCATCTCTACGGCAACACTCCTCTCTATGGACGCCCTGGATCCCGCAGAGGCGCTCCAGTCGAGATCCATCTCCATGGCGAAGAGCGCGCCGCGCGATATCATGCGCGCACCCTCAACGTTGACACCGTTGTTGGCGAGGACGAAGGTGGCTGCCGAAACAATACCCGGGTGGTCCGCTCCGATGAGGAGCAGGCGCATCATCCGCTTCGTCCTGACGCGGGGCATGAACTTCTGTTTCTCGGCGATGATCTGGAGGCCGGATTGATGGGCCACCGCCTGCATCTTGGCGACGAACTGCGCCCCGCCTATCTTTGCATGGGTGAGGTCCACCGTGAGAAAGATCGAGAAGAGTCCGTGGAACACGTCCTCTTCCATGTCAATGATATTCCCGTTGGTGTCGGAGATAATCGAGGTGACCAGTGAGACGAGGCCGGTGACGTCACGCCCCATCCCGCACACCACGTATGTTTCCTTTGGTTCCGCCATGCCATTCACCTTTATGATAGCGCAATTCTAGCAGCAGGCCGCCCGCGCGTCAAATGTTTAGCCAGGCGCACTCTTCTATCTGACAACAACCTTTTTCAGAGAATAGCAAAGGGCGGCATCCATACGGGGGGGCGCATGTGCGGGCACCACGCCGGCAATCAGCGTATACTCGCCGGGGGCGATGCCCGTGAGGGTCAGATTGGCGAGCCTTGCGGTATAGCCGGCGTGAAGCGCGGGGATGGAACTGAGTGCCGGCGTCAATCCCTTGACCACCTTATTAAATCCTGTAAGCGAGAAGAGGGAGCCGTCGGGGAAGATGACGACGCAGTAGGCGTCGAACATTTGATCAATCCCACTGTTGCACACCACATCCACAATAAACCGATCCCCGTTGCTCACCGCCGGCGCACTCACCCGTAAATCAATACAGGGCTCCGGAGTCTCGGTTGGCGTGACGGGAGGAGTTGCAGTCCCTGTGGCTATAGGTGTGCCGGTAGGCGAAGGTGTAACCGTGATGGGAGGAGCTGCAGTCCCTGTGGATGTAGGTGTGGTGGTAGGCGAAGGTGTAATCGTGATGGTAGGAGTTGCAGTCTCTGTGGATGTAGGCGTAGGTGTAACTGGGCTGGGATAGCTATTGGGATCCAGCGGATCGGTGCCGGCGCCCACCTCGTCTCCGTCACTGAATCCGTCTCCGTCGGTATCATAATAATTGGGGTCTGTCCCTAATATATTGATCTCTTCCTCGTCCGTGAGGCCATCCAAGTCCGTATCGCCATTCCTGATAAAAAGAGGGCTTGTCAGGGCGACCTCATCATCCTCCTCGATGATAAAAGCGAAATAGAAGTCGCCAGGAGCAGGGCTTGTGTCCGTATATGTCATGGTATGGTTGAGTCTGTGGATATCTGTATCCGTCGCCACCGCACTGCCATTTTTGTATATCCGAAGCTCTTTTATATAATCCGTTCCACTTTCCCCCGCAGTCAGTCGCAGATCAATCTGAGGGGCCCCTGCCGCATCGAGCGCCTCTCCCATGATATAGGGATAGGTTGCTCCACTGTCCCTCGAAGCACGGAATTCCACCTCGAGGGGATTGGTCTGGAAATCGGTATCCTGGGAGACGTACGTTCTGCGCATCTGGAGGGCCTCAATGATGCTGTCGCGCGTCAGGCTTGTCGCGAGCGCGACGGTATTAAACTTCTGCCAGGAATCCGCCCCGAACTCGCCCCAGGTGGCATCATGCGTGTCCTTCGATCCGTCCACGCCGACGAGCCAACCCTTCTCAATAGCCTCCGCATATTTGGCGATCTCGCCCGTGAGATCGGCCCTGTTCAGCGCAGGAGGAAAAACGCTCCTCACCTCGACAAGCCTCATGCACCACGCCCCCTGGGAAGAAAATACCCAATCATCCCAGTCAGAATCATCCTCTATGGCAGGATGATTGAAATGTCCAAAGACGCGCAGGTCGGCGAGCCTCTGGACAAACAGCTCGGGATAGAAGGTTCCCGGAGTCGTCGCCGAGATAAAATCAGGCGCCATATACACATTCCCATGTGTGTTATCTTTGGTCCATTCGTAACCGTAGAGTGTTACAAAAGAGTCATTCTGGTTGGCGGCGTCCGCCATCTCCTTCAGCTGCGTATACTCTTCAGGAGTCAGAGATGCCGGATCGTATGGCGCCGTGGGGAAGAAGTGGTCAGTCACGCAATAGAAATCAAGGCCCGCCACATCCCGCGCGTGGGCATAGGCGCCGGCAGGCGTGGAACCCTCAACCCCGTCTGAGAACCCGGTGTGGCTGTGGATATCGCCATGAAAATAAAAATACTCCCCATCCGCCGCAAAGGCCGCGGAAGAAAGAAGGCAGGCATAGTACACTAGTGTCCCCATTCGCTTCATAGCGTATCCTCTGTTCGCGCTTCCAGTATTAATATACACGATAACCATGGCTTATGTAAGAACAACCCAGCTCCCCCCTCCGCACCACAGGAAAATGCAAGACATGCCCTGGCAGGCGTGTTATCATACCGATTCGATAGTTTATCCCGCAACTGCTGAAAAGAAGCCGCGCGGCGTATCATGTTTGGAACCATATGGATATGACAATCGGCATTGAAATCCAGACTCTGATCGGCAAACCGACGGGGGTGGGCCTTTATACGTACCACCTTGTGCGCGAACTGGCCGAACTGGGCGGGGGCGAGAGGTATCGCCTCTTTTATTTTGATTTCAGGAGGCGCGGCTGCGGACGCGCGATTAAGAACCCGAGGTTCGAACTCAGGCCGATCCGATTCATGCCCGGACGGGTCTATGAGAGCCTTTCAGAGAATGTCGGCTGGCCCGACATTTCGTGGTGTGCAGGGCACTGCGACCTGTACCATTTCCCGAATTTCGTCATCCCCCCGCTGAAGAAGGGAAAGGCGGTGGTGGCGGTTCACGACCTCTCCTTCTCCCGATTCCCGGAGTACACAGAGGCACGCAATCTCAGGCGACTCCAGAAACGCTTCCTCCACACACTGGAAAGGGCGGATGCGGTGATTGCCATCTCCGAGTTCACAAAGCGCGAGCTCATTGAGCTCTACGGCGTAGCCCCCGGCCGCGTCACCGTGATCCGCCTCGGCGTGAGCTCACCAGGGCGTGCGGTCTTCACAAAGCCGATCCCTCCCCGCTACTTTCTCTTTGTGGGAACAGTTGAACCGCGCAAGAATCTAGGCACGCTGCTCGACGCATGGCGGATCGTGAAGAGCCGCAGGCCCGACTGGCCGTTCAAACTCCTGATCGCCGGCGGCCATGGCTGGAACTGCGAACCCGCCGACGTGCAGGCGAGAAGGAGGGGAGTCGCGGCCGACGTGATCGCCCTTGATTACGTCACGCACGAGGATCTGCCCGCGCTCTACCGCACGGCTGAGGCCCTCGTGTTCCCATCGTTATACGAGGGGTTCGGCCTGCCGCTGCTTGAGGCGATGGCCTGCGGCACACCGGTGGTCGCCTCGACGGCGCCCGCACTGCCCGAGGTCGTCGGCGACGCTGGCCTCATGTGTGATCCCCATGATGCCGAGGACATTGCGCGCGCGATGATGCGGATTAATGATGACCGACAGCTCAGGGATTCGCTGGTGGCTCGCGGTTTCGAACGCATCAAGCTGTTTAGCTGGCGGAAAACGGCGGAGGAGACGCTCGCGCTGTATAGAAAATTGCTGCAAGGAGAAATCCCAAATCCCAAATCCCAAATCCCAAAATAGGGTTATCATTGAGATTTGTTCGGTACAGGTGTGGATGATGAACATCTGCATTGACGCGCGCTGGATCGGAGAGAAGATCGCGGGGATCGGCCGCTATGCGGTCTATCTTTTAAAGCATCTCTCCGAAATGGATCGAGAGAACAGCTACCTCGTGCTCTTCCAGGACAAGGCCGTCCGCGACAGGGTGTGCGGAGAGCTCAACCTGGGAGTGCGACGCAATTGGCGAATTATCACGCTGCCGTACGGTGTCTTTTCCGTCCGCGGCCAGCTCTCGCTGCCCCGCCTCCTCAGGAGGGAGCGGGTTGACCTGTTTCACTCCACCAACTTCATGGCACCCCTGATGCGCGGGAGATGCAAGCTCGTGATCACCATCCACGACATCATCCCGCTCAAGTTTCCCCAGTATGCGCCCCGCTCCAAAAAGACGCGGCTCTTCCCGATCTACAGGGCATTGATGAAACGCCTTGTCGGGGTTTCCGATCTCATCATCGCTGACTCGGAACACTCACGGCGCGATATCATCGAGTTCCTCGGCGCACCGGCGGACAAGGTGCGCCGGGTATATCTCGGCGTGGATCCGAAGTACCGGCCTCTCCCCTCCACCATCAAAGCGGAAGTGAAGCAGCGGCTCGGGGTCAGGGACAGACTCGCGCTCTTTGCGGGGAGGGCGGACCCGTACAAGAATCTCATCAGCCTCGTCAGGGCGGCAGAGGTGCTCAATGCGAAAGGGAAGATCCATTGCACCGTCGTTGTCGCGGGAGAGAAAGACAGGCGCTACCCTGAAGTTGAACAGTATGTCGAGCGCGCGGGCATTCACGGCATGATATGCTTCGCCGGAAGCCTCGATGAGGACGAGCTCATCCCTCTCTACAACGCCGCTGACGTGCTCGTCCTCCCCTCTCTCTACGAGGGGTTCGGTCTCCCTCCCCTCGAGGCGATGGCCTGCGGCACACCGGTCATCTGCTCAAACTGCGCGTCGCTCCCCGAGGTGGTCGGCGATGCGGGAATACTCGTGGAGCCCACCGATGTCCGGGCGATCGCCGGCGCCATGGAACGCGTCTTCGCGGACGGGGCGCTCCGCGCCAGGATGTCCGCCGCGGGGATTGCGCGGGCAACGCTGTTCCCGTGGAAGAAAACGGCGGAGGAAACGCTCGCCCTGTACAACAATCTCACGGGGCAATTGTAAATTGGAAATTGCAAAACGCAAATTTGAAATTTACAATTTAATATTTACAATTTTCAATGGAGCCTTGCGACATGAGGATGGCATTGATTCACGACTGGCTGAACGGCATGCGCGGGGGGGAGAAGATCCTCGAGGTGCTCTGCGAGCTCTTTCCGGACGCCGTCGTGCACACGCTGCTGTGCGATCGCTCCAGGATCTCGCCGACGCTCTCGCGGATGGAAATACGAACCTCCCTTCTCCAGCATTTCCCTTTCCGGCGAACGGGGTACCGGTATTACCTCCCCCTCTTCCCCCGGCTGATAGAGCGGTTCGATCTCAGCGAGTTTGATCTCGTCGTATCGACAAGCCACTGCGTCGCCAAAGGCGCGCGCCCGCCGAGAAACGGCCTCAACATATGCTATTGCCTGACCCCGATGCGCTACGTCTGGTACTTCGGAGAGGAGTACTTCGGGCACTGGGGATGGCGGCGTCTGCTGCTCGCGCCGGCATTCGCCTACCTCCGGCGATGGGATGTTGCCTCGGCTGACAGGGTGGAGCGGTGGCTGGCGATATCCCATCATGTTGCCGGCCGCATCAAAAAGATTTATAATACGGACGCGGATGTCATGTATCCTCCCGTTGACACGGATTTTTTCACTCCGGGAGGGAAAACGGGGACGCGTTACCTCATCGTCTCGGCGCTCGTGCCCTACAAGAGGCTCGACATCGCCATCCGGGCGTTCAATCAGCTCCGGCTCCCCCTCACGATCATCGGTGAAGGCCCGCAGCGGAAGAGGCTGGAAGCGATGGCGGGGCCGCAGGTTGAGTTCCTTGGCTGGCGCACGGACAAAGAGGTGAGGGATCACTACCGGAGCTGCCGGGCGCTCATTTTCCCCGGCGAGGAGGATTTCGGCATCACGCCGCTCGAGGCGCAGGCCTGCGGGAAACCGGTCATTGCCTACGGGAAGGGCGGCGCGCGGGAGACGGTGAAGGACGGTGAGACCGGCCTCTTCTTCACCGAACAGGATCCGGGCGCCCTCGCCGATGCGGTGCGGCGATCGGCCGGCACGGCCTTTGATCCTGCCGCCGCACGGGCCAACGCCCTGCGGTTCGACCGGGCGAAGTTCAAAGAGAAGTTGAAAGATTATATCGAGAAGGCAGTGATGGAATTTAAAGGTGAGCTGTAAAACGGAAGATGTGAAACAGAGCTAGGCATTATGCAAAAGAGAAGCCATACTGCGGAAGTCGCCGCCACCATCAGGGTGACACTGGACACCGTGCTGCTCAACGCGGCATTCTGCAGCGCCTACTGGGTGCGCTTCCATTCTCCGCTCACCAGGCTCGTCCCCGTCTCCAAGGGAATCCCTCCCTTCGGCTTCTACCTCACGGCATTCCCCATTGCCACCGTCGCTTTTCTGTACATGTTCAAGTTGTTCGGCTCATACGCGAAGCGCTGGCGCTACGACGCCATGAACGAGTTTTTCCTCGTGAGCAAGGGGATGGTGGCGGGGATGATCGCGCTCATGGCGATCACCTTTCTGCTGCCGTCAACCCACAGCGAAGCAGGGCTCAAATACTCTCGCATCAGCTTCGCACTGCTCGTTCCCCTCGTGGAGTGTTACCTCCTGATGGGAAGGCTCGTCGCGAATACCGTAGAGAAACGCCTCTACCGGAAATCGGCGGGAAAGAGGAAAATTCTTATGATCGGCACGAGGGAGACCGCGGCGAGGATTGCCCGCCACGTCCGGCGGAATCCACACCTGGAGTGTGAGATCGTGGGCTATCTGCAATGCCCCGGAGAAAAAAGCTCCTCGTCCAGAATCATCCAGCCGGTCCTCGGCAGCGTGCTGGACTTTGAGACCGTGCTCAGCCGCTCCAGCATCGACGAAGTCATTCTCACCAACCCGAGCCTCGACCACGAAAAAGTTCTGGAAATCGTCATGGCCTGCGAGAAGAACCTCGTGGGCTTCAGGCACGTGCCCGATATGTTCGAGATCCTCACGAAACAGGTTGACGTGGTCAGCTTTGACGGCGTCCCCCTCTTCGGGATCCACCGCATTCCGCTCCACTACCCGTGGAACCGCTTCCTCAAGCGCGTGTTCGACGTGGCCGGATCGGCCATCGGCCTCATCATCTCCTCTCCCGCCATAGCGCTCTCGGCCATCGTGATAAAGCTCGACTCAAAGGGACCGGTTTTTTACCGGCAGGAGCGATTGGGGGAGGACGGCAGGCGATTCCACATCTACAAGCTCCGCACCATGGTCGAGGACGCGGAGGGCGGCACGGGACCGGTCTGGGCGCGGGCGGACGACCCGAGGTGCACGCGCGTCGGGGCATTCCTGAGGAGGCACAACATCGATGAGCTGCCGCAGCTCTACAACGTGCTGCGAGGCGACATGAGCCTCATCGGCCCGCGGCCCGAGCGCCCGCACTTCGTGCATCGCTTCACGGAAGACATACCTCGCTACATGACGCGCCACTTCGTGAAATCGGGGCTCACGGGATGGGCGCAGGTGAACGGTCTCCGCGGGGACACCTCCATACGGGCGCGCCTCCGCTACGACATGTACTACCTTGAGAACTGGTCAATCCTCTTCGACCTCAAGATTATCCTGATGACGCTCTTCGCCCGACGGAATGCGTATTGAGGCGCTCCCCTCACACCATGGGGAACTCCATGCTGCAGAGGCGGGAGAGCTCAGGCACCATCTCCACCTGGAATGCCCTGTACTTGAGCTCGCTGAAGAGGCGGTGGGCAAAGGTGGTTTTGCCAACGCCGAACGTCCCGATGATGCCGATCTTGTACACCGCAAAGCTCCTTTGTATTCCCGCCATTACCACGCCCGGCACCGGGGATACAGCGCGAGGTTCTGCCGAGCCTCCCGCGGCTGGCTCCCGGTATGTACAAGAAGCTTATTATTAGAATATTTAATTATTTGACATGTTATTCAAATACGTGTATACTGCTTTTTGACATACTGGAGGATTTCCATGGCACATCGCGCCGAAATACTCACGCTCATACGACAGGTCCACCTCAGGTTCGTGAAATACTTCTCCCGCAAGTTCTCGACGAGGAGGCTCACGCACCCCCAGTACATGCTGCTCATGAGTCTGTTGGAGGAGGGGGCGCAGAAGATGAACTCCCTCGCGGAGTTCCTGCACATCTCCACCCCCGCGGTGACAAACCTCGTGGACAAGCTGGAGAGGAGCGGCTACGCGAAGCGCGTCCCTCACCCCACCGACCGCAGGGCGCACGTCATAGAGCTTACGTCATTCGGAAGGAAATTCATTAACGGTCTCCGCACGGAGAGCCTCCAGCTTATGGCGGATACGATCGGCACGCTGCCAGTCTCCGACCAGAAGGTCATCGAGAAATTTTACGGGAGTCTGCTCGCCCGCCTGGACGACGCCCTGAGGGAGAACGGGATAAGAAATTCTAAATCCCTGCCCGTCCGGCAGGCGGGCAAAATCCCGAATCCCAGATAGAAATCACACGGCAGAGGATTATTCATATGAGCGTGGTGGCGATTATTCCGATACTGATGGTGATGCTCGTTTACCCGTGCATCGCGGCGGAGCAAAAGGCGCCGGAAGAAGAGCGCTCCTTCAAGAAAGAGGCGTATCTCAAATCCGCCCGGGAGAGGAAGGTCCTGAGAATTGGCCTTGTGGATTGCATCGCGTACGCGTTGAAGCGGAACTCGGACATCAAGATAAAGCGTGTAGAACCGAAGCTCGCTGCTGATGAGGTGCGCATTGCGAGATCGGATTTTGAGCCGAAACTGGACGCAGA
>Ga0315291_10009743_pt1 | contig 11775 bp, 3 predicted proteins | sample YL17G12_20_MG_FD_203070 | JGI IMG/M metagenome (GOLD analysis project Ga0315291, IMG submission 203070) | Sediment microbial communities from Yellowstone Lake, YNP, Wyoming, USA - YL17G12_20 | ecosystem: Environmental > Aquatic > Freshwater > Lake > Sediment | place: USA: Wyoming | collected...
GGACAACCAGTCAGGCATCGATAGCATCGGATACAGTGATCTCCCAATACCGGATGACTCTGCAACACGATATTGTCCATTGGGCATGTGTCGACACACCATTGACACTTGTCACATAGGATGGGATTTAGTTTAGGCTCTGGCAATAAGAGACGAAGTAGTGAATCGACGCTTACTAAACCCACGAATTCATAGAAACCCCTTCTTGGTTTGAGTGCGTCGCGACGATTCTCAACAAGGGGGCCTGACCGGCCAGCTGATATATGGTCTACTACTGACTTGGCAAAATGCTGAGCACGAGCCAGGTCCTCTTGATTGGGACGACCTCGCATCCGTCCAATCAAGCACGGGGCAGGATGGTGTAGTTCGCCACGGGTCAAGAAACCACCTATTACATCTGCCTCTTTCTTTCGTAATAGGCTAGTAAGATCATACAACACTCTCCCTGGCGCTCCACCTGAGGTAGCGAAGACAAAAGCCGGCTTGCCATTCAATCTTGGCAAAGTACGAAGGAACTGCTTGATTGGTGTCGGCGCTTGACTGGCGAAACAGGGGGTTCCTATACCAAGTAGATCGCTCTTGGTTGCGTCCTCGGCTGTTGCTTCCTTCAGAGAAACGATTCTTACTATGTTTCCTGTCTCACTGAATACCTTGGACATAACCTGAGCAACCTTCTGCGTATTACCGGTCTGTGAAAGGTAGATAATCATCACGTCCATGTGGAACCTGTAATAGCTTGATTGTCATACAAAGCTTACGCACCTGTTACGGGGTGGTGGGTTGCGCTACGCTCCACCCACCCTACGTACCACTCTGGAGCACAGAAGGCAGGCCTTTATCCCCCTTGCACGGCTTCCAGGGCAGCCCGTGCCATTGAAGCGTAGTACTCCATTCCCATCTCTTCGCACATTCCCAGCGCCTTTTTCAGGTATTGCAGGCCCTCTTCTCTGCGACCTGTACCGGCGTAGTGTTGCCCGAGCAAGAGATAGCCTATAGAGCACCACGGTCTAAAGCCAATGCCTTCCAGAATGCTGATCCCCTGTAGAATGTATTCCTCTGCTTTGGCGCTCTGCGAGGCATCTGCGGTGCCCAGTATCGCTCCCAGGAAAATCCGAGATAAACCTTCAATCCATTTCTCTTTGTTATCTTGAGCTATCTTCAGGGCCTTCTCTAAGCAGCTTTGAGCGCCTGTCAGGTCACCTGAAAAGAACTGAACCATACCCAGCGTCGCATGCGTTAAGCCAAAGAAAGAGAGCACTCCTGCGTCGCGTTGGAACTCAATTGCCCGCTCTGATTGGCTTCGAGCTGCTTCCAAATCACCCACCAAGAAGTACACAAGTCCAAATCCGCTCCGAAGTAGAGCCTGCACCAAGATGGCTTGCGTTGCCTCTGCATATTTCATTCCCTCCTGGAAATGCTCCAGAGCCTGTTGCCCCTCGCCTTTTAAGGCGAACACCATGCCGTATAGTCCGGTCACCAAGCCCAAGCTATACTTATTATCGATCTCGCGCGCAAAGTCAATGGCTTTCTGGCAAAGAGCTCCTCCCTCCTTGAAATCACCCAGCATTCCTTTGGCGCATCCACAGACTCCCAAGGTTAGGGAATATGTGTTGAATGGTCTGCCAAAGTAATCCGATTCTCTCCCCGTTTTCTCGAGTAAGGCAATTACCTCGGAAGCCACTTCAACTACTCTCGATGCTTCTCCTAAATACAGGTTGTTTATGTTTAGCTCACATCCACTCGCGACCGTCTGGTCAATGTCCCCTGCCTCTTTCGCCTGCTTGAAGGCACTCTCGGCATACCTGATCCCCGCCAGGGCCCCTCCTTTGATCCCGTAGCAGCAGCTCATTATCCAGCGAAAGTTGGTCAGGCTCTTCTCATCACCCAGCTCTTTTGACAGCCTCTCCCCTTCCTGCAGGATCTCGAGTGAATCTTCAGGGAAACCGAGACCGAACATAGGGAAATCCATAAGAAGGCGAACCTCAACCCCTGCCTTTCTGTTTTCCTCAGTTGCGGGCAGCTTGTTGAGGACATTAAGCGCCTCTTTGTAGTAACGCAAGGCCTCCCAGAGAGAGTAATTACGGGATGCTTTGCCGCCGGACAGCTTCAAGTACTGGTACGCCTTAATCAGGTTGTCGCTTCTCGAGTAGTGATGGGCCAGTAACTCGTAGAACTCCCCCAGCCTTTCGGGGTAGAGCTCTTCAATAGCCTCTGCTATCCTCTGATGAAGCTGTCTTCTCTTCTTGAGAAGCAGGCTCATATAGGCCACTTCCTGGGTTAAAGCGTGTTTGAAGATATATTCAAGCTCCGGGAACGCTATCTTCTCATGGATGAACTCGAGCGCCTGTAGTTCACTGAGACAGGTCTCGAGCTTCTCGCTCATGCCGGTAACAGTCTGAAGGATAGGGAGGGGGAACACCCTCCCTATGACCGAGGCCACTTGCATGGTCTCTTTGAGGTCTTTCTCCAAACGGTCCATACGGGCAGCAATGATCCCCTGTACAGTCTCAGGCACCTGGATATCCGAAGGCTTCACGGTGAGCACATAGTGGCCGTTCTTCCTCTCGATATAGCCCATTTCCAGGAGAGTGTGGGTGAATTCCTCCATGAACAGCGGATTCCCTACAGCCTTGTCCAGGATGAGCTGGGTCAAATCCTGCGCGGCCTTTCCTCCCTTGAGAATAGCATCCACCATCTCGGCGCTGGTCTCTACTGAGAGCTCATCCACCCGGATCTGGCTGTAGTATGTTTTACTGGTCCAGGGGTTAGTGTACTCAGGCCTGTAGAGCAGAAGCAGCAGAATATGGGCGCCGGGGAGCCGAGCGATGAGATGATCCAGGAACTCCTCAGAGGTCTTGTCGACCCATTGTAGGTCTTCCACAGCCAGAACCAGAGGGCGATTCTGGCTCTCACGGGTAAGCAGTGACCAGATGGCCTCGAATATCCTCACCCGTTTCAGTTGCGGCTCAAGCCTTACATATTGTTCATCCTCCACCTTGAGGGACAGCAGTTCCTGCAGCGGAGGCAGCAGGGCCATAAGCCGCTTGTCCAGTTGGCTTATTTTCCGCTTCAATTTCTTCCGGTTGAGCACCTCAGCTTTCCCCTCTTCGATGCCGAAGTAAGCCCTCAGAATATCGAGCATGGGCAGGTAGGCTACGGTATCGCCGTAATGGTGACAGTCGCCCTCAAGGTATGTGTACTCACCCTGAGGAAGCACGGCTCTCAACTGCAGAAGCACCCTTGATTTGCCTACACCGGGCTCGCCCACTATGCCCACCACCTGGCCCTGCCCCACCTTAGCCCTCCCATAACAATCCATCAGTTGGTCAAGCTCTTTCCTTCGCCCCACGAAACGCGTGAGGCCGCGCATCTCCGCTACTCCCAGCCTGGTCCTGGCCTGTCCAGCACCCAGCAACTGGTAGGCTTTCACGGGCTCCTTCTTTCCCTTCACCTCGATCTCTCCCAGAGGCTTGAAATCAAAATATCCTTCTGTCAGGCGGTAAGTGTTGTCGGATACTTTAATCATCCCCGGCTGCGCCGTGCTTTCCATCCTAGAGGCGAGATTAACCGTATCCCCCATGGCAGTGTACTCCATGGTCAGGTCATCTCCGATACGGCCCACCACCACCAGGCCGGTGTTCAGCCCTATCCTCATGTTGAAATCAATGCCCTGTTTCTTCAGTTTCTCTGAATATTCCCTGAGGCGTTCCCGAATAGCCAGGGCAGCATACAGGGCCCGCTGAGGTGCATCCTCGTGGGCTATAGGTGCTCCGAAGAGGGCCATCACCCCGTCGCCCAGGAACTGAGCTATGGCGCCCTCATAGCGGTGTGTCTCCTCGGTGAAGAAAACCAGGCACTCGCTGATCAGGGTCTGCACATCCTCGGGGTCCAGCTTCTCCGATATAGAGGTGAAGTCTTTTGCATCGGCGAAGAGGACGGTAACCTGCTTGCGCTCTCCCTCTATGGTAGTTCGGGCAGCCAGGATCTTCTCTGCCAGGTGCTTCGGAGTGTAGGATCGAGGCTGAGAATAGTCAACGTGATGTGGTGCTTTGGGCTCTACTACAATCTTGCCACATTCGCCACAAAACCTCTTCCCTAAGGGTATTGCTGCTCCGCAACCGGGACAAGTCAATTCTAGCCTAGCTCCACATTCCTCGCAGAATTTGACCCCTTCACGATTGGCAGCCTGGCATTTTGGACATTTCATGATTTGCTTTCCTCTGTAGGAGTATTTGTCAATCAGCACAGATCGTGCTCAAGAACCACTTCGTTTTGGTACAAAGTCTAGTTACATCGCCTCTGCATTGTAGGCGATCCTGATGGTGGCCCGGGCATACAATACTAACGCTACCTGTAGGACTAGGTATAGCTTCTGTCCTACTCGTGGATTGCTGCCAAGGCTTCCTGTGTCTTTGTCACCCAGCCATCGGCTCCGCATTCTTTGAAGATGTCTATTGCTTTGTTGAGATTTTCTTTTGCTTCCGACCGGTTGCCTTCTCGTTTCAGTAGTTCCGCGTAGACAGCGTGGTCATTTGCCAGGGAAAATATCATCCCATTCCTTTTATCCGATGCAATGGCTTTCTTAATCCAAACTTCCGCCTCAGGTAGATGCTTCTCATCGACGTTCAACAGAATTTCCACTACACATCTTGACATCCAACCTTCATGTGCTCTCACTTTGTTTGACGTCGCATAGCGATATAACGTCGGTAAGTCAATGTCCATCTCATTGTTCATCACCTTTGCCCGTGCAAGGCCCATTCTACCTAAATTCTGCAAGGATGGTGAAACTCTCTCTTGTTCCAACAAATCAAGTAATTTCCTAAGGCAATCTTCAGATTTTCTGTATTCACCCATGTAATAATAGGTATCGCTTCCCCAATGGTACGCTAGCATAGATATTAATACCAAATTTATACTAGAGCTTAGATCTATGGCATTCCGTAGAAACCTTTCTGCTTCTAGGAATTGCCCTTTGCAGAAGCATGAGAATCCATGGTAAGTATATGCATGCGCTTGTGAGTATATATCTCCACTACTTTCAGCAATCTGCATCGCTTCTTCACTTGATTCGTAGCCGAGATGAATTTTTCCTTGATAATTATAACACCAAGCACTCATAATGCTTTTTACTGTCGATATACCCCAAAGGACGTTCGCTGCTACATTGATTTCTAATGATTTCCGCAAAGAATGAATCGCCCGATCGTACTGGCAATTAAAACCCATTATGATTCCTAGCCACACATTGGAGGTTACGGTAGAGAGAGAATCATTCTGCTCCTCAGCAATCTTCGAAGCTTCTTCGAGATATTTAGAAGCCGTAGGGAAATCATCCTCAACTAAAGCACTGTAATTCCCTATTATTGTATATATTTGAGATAGCCTTCTTTTATTGCCAAGCTTCAGAGCAAGATCAACTATTGGCTCAACAGCTTCCTTTGCTTTAGTATAGTGATTAAGTTGAAGGTGAAATAGGCCAAGAGCAGTCTTAGTGTCCACTATTTTCCCCAGTATATCTTCTGTCTGGGGCAGTCTTTCGAGACAACATATCATTTTCTCTCCATATATAATAGCGTCATGAAAAGATGCTGCTTTCTGAACTTTCCTGACAATATGTCTACAATACTCAGTACCTTTCTCGTAATTACCACCTGCCATATAATGCTCAGCCAACACCGCATAATGTTCGTCTAGGTTGTCCTTGCAGATCTCCTCAATGGCACCACCTGTCTCCACATGCAGTTTCTTCTTTTTTGCAGTCAATATCGAATCGTATACAACCTCACGGGTAAGGGCATGCTTGAAGATGTAGGTCGATTTGGGATATATCCCTCTCTCATAGAGGAGCTCTGAGTCCCTCAGCGCTGATAGGTGGGACAGCAATTCCTGCTCCGACATGCGCATCAACCGCTTTATCAACTCATAGCTGAACTCCCTCTCGATCACAGACCCTGTCTGAAGCACCGCCTTGGCCACATCGGGCAGCGAGTCAACCCTGGCCATGATCACGTCCTGGATCGTACTCGGTATGGTTACATCCGCCATATCTTTAGCCAAGCAGAAAACGCTATCCTTTATCTCTATTATCCCCAGGTCTTTGAGTGATTTTATGAACTCCTCGATGAAGAAGGGGATGCCCTCCGTCTTCTCCAGGATAAGCTCCTCAAGCTTCCTGTCTATGTTTTCGGTCCCCAGGATGTTGGTCACCATGGCCAGGCTCTCCCGGTTGGAAAGCCGGTTCAAGGTTACCTGGCTGTGATACGACCTGCCGCCCCAGGTGTGAACGTAGTCGGGACGGTAGGTGAATATCAGGAGCACTTGTGCAGCCGGTATGCTATCCAGCATGTACTTCGCCATTTCCTCTGTGCTTTTATCTATCCACTGCAAATCCTCGACAGCCATGACCAAAGGGCGCATCTCTGAGCCTTTCAACACGATGCGTTTCACTGTCTCCTTTATCCGGTCTCTTCTGGCTTCCGGGCTCATCTGTATGTTATCTATTCCGCTGTCCCTGACCGAAAGCAGCTCCAGCAGATAGGGAAGGGTATAGGTCTCGTCTACTCCTAATGCTTTCAGACCTTTCTTGACCTTATCCCTGATCTTGTGGTCCCTGTCGCCTTCCATTAGGTTGAAATTCGCCTTCAGCATATCTATCACCGGATGATAGGCCTCGCCTCTACTGTATGACAGGCACCTGCCCTCCAGGAAAGTGATATCCTCCTGGGCTATCGCTTTCTTAAACTCATACAACAATCTGGACTTGCCTACTCCAGCCTCACCCACTATGGAAAACGCCTGACCCCTGCCGCTCTTGGCTCTATTAAAGCCATCCAGCAATAACTCAAGCTCCCTTTCACGGCCTACAAAAGGCGTCAATCCATGTACCATTGATGCCCCTAGCTTAGTCCTAACAGGCCCTACTTTTATTAGCTGGTATGCCTTCACCGGCTCCTTCTTGCCTTTCACCTGGATCTCGCCTAAGGGCTTGAACTCAAAATAGCCCTCGGTCAAGCGATAGGTATTCTCCGCAACCTGTATGGTGCCCGGCTCTGCTGTGCTCTCCATCCTGGAGGCCAGGTTCACCGTATCCCCCATGGCGGTGTATTCCATGGTCAGGTCGTCCCCAATACGGCCCACCACCACCAGGCCGGTGTTGAGCCCGATGCGCATGTTGAAATCGATGCCCTGTTTCTTCAGCTTATCTGAATATTCCGTGAGGCGCTCTCGAATGGACAATGCGGCATAGAGGGCCCGCTGGGGGGCGTCCTCATGTGCTATGGGGGCACCAAAGAGAGCCATCACCCCATCTCCCAGGAACTGCGCTATAGTGCCCTCGTAGCGATGTATCTCCTCGGTGAAGAAAGCAAGGCACTCACGTATTAGTGTTTGAACCTCTTCAGGATCGAGCTTCTCCGATATAGAGGTGAAGTCTTTCACATCAGCGAAGAGCACTGTAACTTGCTTGCGCTCCCCCTCTACGGAGGGTCGCACAGCGAGGATTTTATCTGCAAGGTGTTTGGGGGTGTAGGATATGGGCTGAGAGTAGTCTATGGCAGGAGGTGGTTTAGATTCTCTCAGGTCAGTGCCACATTTCTTACAGAACTTTCCCGCAGCGGGAGTTATGGCCCCACATTTCGGGCAACAAGACTCCAGCGGAGCGCCGCATTCTATGCAGAAGTTGGCTTCTACCGGATTATCGGACTGGCATTTTGGGCATTTCATGGTTTGCCGTCCTCTGTAGGAGTATTTGTCAATCAGGACAGATCGTGCTCCAAAACCACTCCCTTTTGTCAATTAGTTTTCGTAGTAGATGCTTTAACCTGATTTGTACCTGAACTGCTAGCATTACAATTCCGCCATAATTTCCCGCGTCCGGCGCAGCCAGTAGTCCATGCCCATCTTGTGGAACTCGCCCTCGGCCTTCTTGAGGGTTTCTAATGCTTTTTCTTTCTGCCCCATATCTGCGTAGAGCTCCCCCAGGTAGAGATATCCCACAGCTGATCGAGCAACGATTTCCCGTTCTTCCAGAATCTTGATACCTTCTAGAATATATTCCTTCGCCCTAGCGCTCTGCGATATATGTTCCTTTCCCAGGACCCTTCCCAGCAATATCCTGGAAGTTCCTTCATTAATCTTTTCACCGTTCTTCTGCGCCAGGTTCAATGCCTGCTCCGTACAACTTCGAGCGTTTTTCAGGTCGCTTGAATCAAGGTAAATTTGCCCAAGTGCAATATATGCATTACTCAACCATATATTTATTCCTGCTTCTGTGTCAATCTCTATGGCGTGCTCTGCCTGTTTTCGAGCATTCTCCAAGTCCCCAAGCAGATAATATTCCAACGCTAGTTGGCCATAAACAACACCTAATAAATAAGTCGCTTGCGTTTGTTCAGAAACCCTGAGCATCTCTTTATGATGCTTGACGGCGTTTTCCCCATCACCCTTATTTACGAAAAGGGAACCGAAGAAATTTTCGCTCCAGGCTAAATCAAATTGGCCGCTCTCGGTCGCAAGGCGGAGACCTTTCTCGCACATATCTTGCCCAGTCTCAAAATCCCCCAGGTATCCCCTGCAGTCCCCATTCATTGAGAGAAGCGCAGCGTAGATATTAAGTGGTCCGCCAAAAGACTCAGCTTGAGTGCCGGTTCTTTCTATTAAAGCGATGGTCCTTTGGCTCAGTTCAACTATTTTCAGGTGATCTCCAGATATACAGTAAACGGCGCAGAGATTATACGCAATCGGAGCTACCAGTGCGACATCCCCTATCTTATCTGCCTGCCCCAGAGCCCTCTCGCCATACCCGATCGCCTTGGTCTGATCCCCTCGTTGCGCATAGCCCAAGCCTATGTAGCTGAAGAACCTGGCCACGCTGCCTTCATCACCCAGTTCTCTGGCCAGTTTGACCCCCTCATCAAGCACCTGGAGCCAATCTCCAGGGTAGCCCAGTGCTCCCATCGCTTGGGCCATTAGAAGACGGATTTCGATCCCCTTTCTTTTGTTCTCCTCGGTCTGAGGTCCTCTGTTGAGTACCTGAATCGCTTCTTTGCAGAAGCGGTAGGCTTCCCAGATCGAATAGCCATAGGCCGCCTTTATCCCCGCCAACACCAGGTATTCATACGCCTTCTCCAGGTTGTCGCTCCTGGAGTAATGATGCGCCAGCACCTCGTAGAACTCCTCCAGCCTGTCACTGTACAGCTCCTCTATCGCTTTCCCCGTCCTCTCATGAATCTCCCTCCTCCTCTTGAGCAGCAGGCTGTTGTAGGCTACCTCCTGGGTCAGATCGTGTTTGAAGATATATTCCAACTCCGGGAACAGGCTCTTCTCGTAGATAAACTCCAACTCCTGGAGGTTGAAGACGTAGGCTCTAAGTTCGTCCTGCATCCCTGTGAGCATCTGCAGTATGCGGTAGGCAAACTCTCTCCCGATGACTGAGGCCACCTGCATGGTCTCCTTGAGGACTTTCTCCAGGCGGTCCATGCGGGCTGCGATGATGCCCTGGACGGTCTCGGGCACCTGAATGTCCGAAGGCTTCACGGTGAGCACATAGTGGCCGTCCTTCCTCGCAATATAGCCTCTCTCCAACAGGCTGCGGGTGAACTCTTCCATGAACAGAGGATTACCTGCTGCCTTATACAGGATGAGCTGCGTCAAGTCCTGCGCGGCCTTCCCTTCCTTGAGGATGGCCTGCACCATCTCGGCGCTGGCATCCAAGGGAAGCTCATCCACTCTGATCTGGCTATAGTAGGTCTTGCTGGTCCAGGGATTGTTGTACTCAGGCCGGTACAGAATAATCAGCATAATGCGAGCCCCGCCCAGGCGCGCGATGATGTAGCCCAGGAACTCCTCTGAGGTCTTGTCAATCCACTGGAGGTCTTCCACAGCCAGCACCAGAGGGCGGTTCTGGCTCTCGCGGATGAGCAGGGACCAGATGGCCTCAAACACCTTCGCCCTCTTCTGCTGCGGCTCAAGCATGAGATATTGTTCATCTTCAACTTTGAGGGACAGCAGTTCCTCAAGCGGCGGCAGCATGCCCGTGAGCCGCTTGTCCAGTTGGCTTATCCTTTGCTTCAATTTCTTCCGGCTTAGCGCCTCCTGCTCACCCTCTTCGATGCCGAAGTAAGACCTGAGGATATCGAGTATGGGCAGGTAGGCTATGGTCTCCCCGTAATGGTGACATTCGCCCTCAAGGTAGCTGTACTCTCCCCGGGGAAGCACAGACCTCAGTTGCAAGAGCAGCCTGGACTTGCCCACCCCGGGTTCGCCCACTATGCCCACCACCTGCCCTTGTCCCTCCTTGACTCGGGCGTAGCAGTCCTTGAGGTGCTCCAGCTCCTTCTGGCGTCCTACAAAAGGTGTCAGGCCGCGCGCCACCGAGACCCCCAGCCTGGTCTTGGCCTGTCCAACAGCCAGCAACTGGTAGGCTTTCACCGGCTCCTTCTTCCCCTTCACCTCGATCTCGCCTAGAGGCTTGAACTCGAAATATCCTTCAGTCAGGCGGTAGGTGTTCTCCGAGACCTGGATGGTGCCCGGCTGCGCCGTGCTCTCCATCCTGGAGGCCAGGTTCACCGTATCACCCATGGCGGTGTACTCCATGGTCAGGTCATCTCCGATACGGCCCACCACTACCAGGCCTGTGTTGAGCCCTATGCGCATGTTGAAATCGATGCCCTGTTTCTTCAGCTTCTCTGAATATTCCCTGAGGCGTTCCCGAATAGCCAGGGCAGAATAGAGAGCCCGCTGCGGTGCATCCTCGTGGGCTATAGGGGCTCCAAACAGCGCCATCACACCGTCGCCCAGGAACTGAGCTATGGCGCCCTCATAGCGGTGTATCTCCTCGGTGAAGAAGACGAGGCAGTCGCTGATCAGGGTCTGCACGTCCTCGGGGTCTAGCTTCTCCGAAATGGAGGTGAAGCCCTTCACGTCGGCGAAAAGGATTGTTACCTGCTTGCGCTCTCCCTCTATGGTAGTACGGGCAGCCAGGATCTTATCTGCGAGGTGCTTTGGGGTATAGGATAGGGGCTGAGAGTAATCCACAGCCAGGGGTGGTTTAGAATCTCTCAGGTCATAGCCACATTCTTTGCAGAACTTTGCTGTAGCGGGAGTTATTGCCCCACATTTTGGGCAATAAAATTCCATCGGAGCACCGCATTCTGTGCAGAACTTGGCCTCATGTGGATTATCGGATTGGCATCTTGAGCATTTCATAACGGCAGCAGAGTAAAAGTTAAACGTAAGAGTAAATCGCGCCAGAGCTTGGCAGTAGTTTTATACCACTGGCAGGCACGCTTGTCAACAGGGTATTGAGGATAGGCTCAGAGGTGCTTCTAGCCTTCGAATTTCTTGAAGACCAGGCAGGCGTTTTGGCCCCCAAAGCCGAAGCTGTTGGAAAGGGCGACTCTGACATCCTTTACCCTGGCTACATTGGGCACATAGTCCAGGTCACAATCGGGGTCGGGGTATTCGTAGTTTATGGTGGGATGAATTACACCTGTGGTGATTGTTTTAATACAGGCCACCGCTTCTACAGCCCCAGACCCGCCCAGAAGATGCCCGATCATGGACTTAGTGGAGCTTATGGGCAGGCGATAGGCATAATCTCCGAAGAGCGATTTAATCGCCAGGGTCTCTACTGCGTCGTTCAGTTGAGTCGAGGTGCCGTGGGCGTTTATGTATTCGACCTCATCGGGAGTCAAGTTGGCGTCCTCAAGCGCCCAGCGCATGGCACGGACAGCGCCGGCGCCGTTGTTAGGGGGAGCCACTATATGGTAGGCG
>Ga0315291_10009744_pt1 | contig 11774 bp, 7 predicted proteins | sample YL17G12_20_MG_FD_203070 | JGI IMG/M metagenome (GOLD analysis project Ga0315291, IMG submission 203070) | Sediment microbial communities from Yellowstone Lake, YNP, Wyoming, USA - YL17G12_20 | ecosystem: Environmental > Aquatic > Freshwater > Lake > Sediment | place: USA: Wyoming | collected...
GGAGGTATCCAGGAATAATGTGTAGTGGGTCTCAACCGGCTCCACTACCGAAAAGGCTTATTTTGGCGGAAGTTTCATGTTTTGGATATGGGTTACTTCACATTACGCAACGCTTAACATGACACCCCTTATGTTGAGCTCAACATAACGGGTGAAAATTGATGCAGTCTCCTTGAGTCTGGATGATGGCGATAACGCAGACTTAAAAGTCATTTTGCCAATCGCACGAGTAGCTCGCCGTATTGATAAGTTTTTTTCAACAGCTAGAGGTGAAACCGGAACTCCCGGAATTTCATCCCCAAAAAGTCAAATTTCTTAGTAAAAAGGTCTGCGATTCGGGTGTTGGCAGTAGCAAAGAACACCTGCCGGTCATTGAGAAGGACCAAATCACGGAGCATGTCCAGAAAAGAAAGGATGTTGAGGTCGTCTACGTGCACAACGGGTTCATCGAACAAGAGCCACGGCGCACGTGTGCTGACACTGCTGTTCAAGCTGAGGAAGATGGACAGCGCTAGAGCGGCTCGTTGTCCGCCGCTGATTTCGGAAACGGGCGATTTTGCTCCCGTGTAGCGTTCCAGCAGCACGTCGGTGTCGATGTTCACGTCCTTGAATTCATGCGGCGCATGAATTCGGGAAAAGATGGTCGAGAGCTTCTCTTTGTGCTCGGCGACGACCTGCTGGCGGTAGGCCGCCCTGTAATCACTGCCGAGGAGTTTTGCCAACACGGTCAGAGCCGCCTTTGCACGCGCGTGTCTCGGCTCCAATTTGGCAAGCTCCCGCTGAGCCTCGGCGAGACTGGCTGCGAAACGCTGCTCCAGTGCGTCCTTTTCCTCGATGCGCTTGAGCGCCTCTTGGATTCTGGCAACCGCTTTCGTAAAGGTGTCCAATCGGTTCGCGACGGTTGAGAATTCCTCTGAATCGGAAATCTCGACCTCTTTTTGCGTGCTGCGCACTTCGGCAAGCACTTCTTCCACGAGCATTTCCCGCCGTTCCAACTCCACGCCGGCGTCCTTGACCGCTGCGTCCACAAGCAGCCGTCTGACGATACGGCGCAGTTCCGCATCGATCTCCTTCTGCGCCTTCTCCTTTTCGCGCTCGTCAGTTCGTAGCGCGGCGAGCGCCTCGGCTTTTTCGGTAACTAACGCCTGCACCGCCTCTTTTTTCGCAAGTTTGGAACGGGGGTGCGAATGGGCTTCCTGCGCCACATCGAAAAGATCCTTCAACTCCCCCTCCTCGAATCCCGCAAGTTTCAACCGTTTTTCCTTGGCGATCAGTTCGTCAAGTTTGGTCTTCTCTCTCGTCAGTTTTTCGCCCAGTGATGCGAGGCTAACGACGACTGACTTGGTCGAGCGCGAGGCCAGTTGGTCGGAAGAAAAGACGACCTGAGCCGCGCGCCGAAGCTGGGTTATAGAATCCGCAGTCCTTTGCAGCTCAGCAAGAGTCGCCTGCTCGCGAGCAGTTTCAGACGTGAATTCGCGAAGCGACGACTCCATCGGCGCACCAAATTCGAGCGACGCAATCCGGGCGGACAGTTGATCATAATGCGCGCCACACAGGGGGCAATCTGTGCTGTGAGGACTGAGCTCGCAAAACCGGCGTCCCAGCCCCTTGATTTGCTCCACCATGGTCTTGATCAAGCCGAGCTTGGTTTGCAGCTCTGCGGCCCGTGCCTTCAGTTTGGCCAATTTTCGACGCCGTTTAGCAATGTCGGTCTCTTGCTGGGCAGCCATTTCGTCGAGCGTGGCGCCACATTCCTCAAATTTCTTGAGGTCCACAGCACGCAGCAGGGCTACCGCTTCCTTCAATTGAGCCGCCTTCGTTCTCGTTTCTTTGACGACCGCGCTGTTTCCGAGAAGCGACAACGCTTCGGGCTCGACATGGTATTCCCGCAATCGCCGCAGAATCTTCAGTTCGGCTTCGACCTCAACCACGCGGGTCTTGGTCCGTTCCCACGCCTCGGAATTCCTCTTGGCTCGGTCCTTCTGTTGGGCCATTTCCTTGAGTGCCTCACCGAGTTGTTTCGCTTCGCGGCTGAGTGACGCAATTGAGATGCGGGCGAGCCAGGGCAACCGTCCCGAGTGTTGGGCCATCCGGGTCGCGCTATCCTTCACCGCTTCCTGCAAGACCGCCAAGTCGTCGAGCTTAAATCGCGCCGGCAATTTCTGCCAGCGGCAGCCTTCCGCCTTGGCCTGCAACTCCCGCAACAAGGCGTCCCGGGTGTCCTTGATGGCCTTGAACTGTTCGATTTGCTGTGAAGCTTTGTCGGCTTCCTGCCGGCGAATCTGCACGCGCCGTTGGAGATCTCGTTCCTCCCGAGCGAAGCGTTCTCGGCACTGGACCATTCGTTCTTCAATAGTCGTTGCGAACTCGCCGAGAAGCAGCGCATTGATCGCCCTCATAATTTCCACACCGTTGGTCGCCGATGAAAGCTGAAAGGCAGCGTCTGAATCGAAGAAATTGAAGCGGCCAAAGTTGTGGCAGAGCTGGTTTCCCTGCCGATAATACCCACCATACCAAGCGAGGTCGCGCGCCCGGTAGCCCGCGGCGCTGGCCTCGGGGCAGCGTTCAAGTTGGTTCTGGCCAACAAATTGAATGCGCAGCTTTGCCCCGGCGGGCCGTGTACCCGCTTGGCGACGATTGCCGCCACAGATACACAGCTCTATAGCCTCAAGAAGTGACGTCTTACCCGTGCCGTTGACCCCACGAAACAGATTTACAGTGCCAAATTCAAAGTTCTTCTGCTTTGGCTGCGTTCGGAAGTGGTCACGGTGTAGCCAATGGATGAAGCGGCCATTCGGGACGGCAGCGGCCGGCTTGTTCGAAGGGCTCTTGGGAACCTTCGACTCACCGGCCAAATAGTCCCTCACCACCTTGGCATATTCTGCCTTGGGGTTTGCAATTTGCTCTAACCCCGCCTCCTTCAATGCTTCGACCCAGCGCGAAGCGATGTCTTGGGATAGTGTAGCGCTGTGAAGTGTCGCGGAGAGTGGCTGAGCTAGTTCCGCATTCAAGGTTTCCTGCTCCCGAATGAACTTGCGGGCAAAGGTCCGGTCGGCCTCGATCTCCACCGCTTTGGGTGTGCCGCGAATCCTTTGAAACGTAGCATTCTCTAAAACGAAATAGAGGTAGTAGTTCCATTGGAGCGAGCCCTCGTGCTTGTAGAAATCGGACGCGATTCGCTCCAGTGAATAAGTCCGCAAATCGAAGTCCGGTAGAACGATCTTTTCACTGAAATCGAAATAGAACACGCCGAGTGGGGCGCCGCTATACTGGCGCTCGGCGCGAATCACGTCCGAGCCAGCCTCGGTCAAGTTGACGAAGCGATCTCGCAATAGTTGAAGAGTGCTGTCCTTATTCATGCGGTTACCGCACGGGCAATAGATGCGGGTAGCTCCAAGTCGTCTGTAATGGATGGCAACGGCGGATGCGCGAATCGAATGGTGTTCTGGAATTCATACCAGATCACCAGCCGTCGAGACTCAAGCTTGCCCCATGCGCGAATGAGATCGTCCATTAGTTTCTGGACAAATTCAGGCGGCTCCAAGCCAACGAAGATCGCTGTTGCTCCGCATGCCCGGCCGGTCAGGCTCACGAGATTGAATCGGAATCCATCTGCAGCGCTTGGGGGCTGAAGTCGCCAGTCGCCGCGCAAGTCCTGAATCGTGGGCGGAAAATTCGCCGGGTCTGGAAGGACGGTCATCTGCAGTTTAATGTATCGCCCGAGATGATCGCGGCGAAAGCCGTTCGAGGCCGCCGTCTGTTCGTGCGTGAAGGTCAGGCGCTTTGAGCGCTCATCTACTTCAGCAGTGAAGGAGTCCATTTTGCGCACGTTATACCAATCCCTCTCCGTTCGCAATTTGCCCGCTGAGAGGGTTAACAAACGCTCTCGGTCAACAGTTGTGTTAGGGGCATTCAAGCAGTAATCGCAGGCTTGCTCTTGAAACGTTTCGCAAAGTTGGGCAAAACCATCATCCGCCCTAACGGTTTCATGCCATGCTCCCACCGCCTCATCCCAATGTCGCAGCGAGAGCATTTCCGGGCCAGTTCGCTGAGCTAATACTGCCTGCACATTTTGCCACGTTTTTGGTATTCGATAATGGAAGACGTGCTGGTCAAAACTCAAAAAGCACAGGTCTGAGCGGTTCGCGTACCAGAAAGAATAGAAGAGTCCTTTTTGATGATTCGCTTCGAGGCGCGAGTCGGACAAATCGAAGGCCTGAGATCTCGTGTAGATGGTGGAACCCCCATATTGGCTCAAAGGCTTATCTGGGAGCGTGAAACCTCGCGCCCAATTAAGTGCTAAAACCTCGACCCGCTCACCCACTGCATGCCCAAACAACCGATTGCGATATGCCCTGATGCTATTGTGATGAGGATCTGTGATGAGTTGTGGATGGAAAATTAAATAGGGATGAAGGTCAAAAAGGCTTTGGTCAGTCGCGGCTTCATCGAATGCAAGCGCATCCGAACAGATAAGTGAAATAAGCCGGATGTTATCTCGCGGATTGTGCCAAATGTAGATTCGTCTCCCACAAATCAAGTGATCGCGTTCAAAGGTGGTTCCACCCATTGCCTGCGTCTTGAATTGCAGTACAATTACATTCTTCATGCAATCCGTGATCCCTTCTGCCTTCGTCACATAGGCTAGCACGTCTAAGAATCCGCTGGTGTCGTTAGGGATAGGTTCATGAATCCACACAACGTCGAGATGCGCTGAAATCACTTCTTGGAGGTTGTTCGGCGTGATAGCTTCGCAGCCGAGCATCCACATCTTGCCTGCTCGGGGCAGCGATTGATGCGCGAGTGCGTTTGTGAGCACCTCCCACGGGCAGGAGTATTCTGGTGATAGCACAAGGTCACTGTCCTTTTCGAGGGCTAGCCTCAAAAAGTCTGAAAACTGGCTCATCGCTACGAGGTGATTTGTATGACCAATGAAATCAGGACGAGCTGCTATCTCTCCACCGGGCTGAATAGCAAGCGTCTCATAGAAATGGGCATCGGGATCCAAAAAATTCAAAGTGGGCAGCCTAAGATCTTTTTCCTCGAACTCATCCTTAATGTCTTTAAATTCTAAAGGCATATGGAAAGTCTCTAATCCCAATTAGGCTCTAAGAATTTACTTTTTCGCTCTGCACGACAAACGTTCCCATTAAGCTCGGAATCGAGACTGCATTTAATATAACAAAGATAATCTCGGCCGTCAATCGATGTCAACAGTAAGAAGTTGACAACGAAAGAGGCCGTCCGACCGTATCATCGGCGACATAATCGATGATGAAGGCCACGACCTTCATCGTCCCGCCGTTTTTCGGACAGACCATCGGATCGACGTCGCAGATTCCCAAACATCCTCGTCAAGCCCTTGGACAGAATGCAACGGAGCGAGTACTTAGCCGTCCGGTATGAATAATTTGTGAATATTCATGGAGAACTTAGAGGAACTTCACGGAACTCAGCGGAACCAAAAAGAATCTATAAATTTATGATAAATAAGGGAATTTACTGATTATAAAGGAAATGGCCTAAACCTCGTATTCGGATTTGAAGTCCAGTACAACGAAAAGAATTCCGTGTACGAGCGCAGCTATTCCTCTATCTTACTTTCCTCTTCCTCCCGCCAATGCTCTTCTCTTTCCTTTGCATCCTGCTGTTCTTTTGCCTCATAGCAGTCTTTACAGACAATATCGTATTCATAAAAAGGATCGTAAACCGCTACAAGACATTGGTCGCAAACAAGCCTTCCGCATCTTTCGCAGTTCGAGAAATGAGGTGGGCTATATCCGAATATTTTCATATCCGGAGGTTCGTCATTAGCTCCGCATCTCTGGCAGGTAGTGATGGTCCCTAGAGGTTTTTGCTCTTTTTCAGCCTGGACTTCAATTTCTCTATTTTCCAGATCTTCTTTACAATATTGGGCAATAGCGGCCATTTTGTCTATCTGACATTAATGGCCAGTCCAAAATACCTTTCAATCATGAATAGTGGTATTATTCCTGAGCTTCATTGGAGGGAATATCGCGTAGGACGAAAAAACAAATTTTATTATCATTCGTCCAGTATTTTGGAGAGACATTATGAGATTTATCCACACTTCCGATTGGCACCTGGGACGCATCCTTGATCAGTTTCACCTAACTGAAGATCAAGCCCATGTCTTGGACCAGTTGGCGACATTAGCAAAAGATGAAAAAGCCGAAGCATTCCTCATTTCTGGGGACATCTATGATCGGGCCGTACCGCCGCCGGAGGCGGTGGAACTGCTTGACGACTTCGTGTCGCGCGTTACGCTTGATCTGAAGATTCCAATTATTGTTATTGCAGGCAATCACGACAGCCGTGAAAGGCTAGGTTTTGGAGCAAAGATTTTACAGCGCGGACGACTTTATATGTTCGGCACAGCCTTGCCTAAGACACCTTATGTCGACCTTGAGGACGCGCACGGAAAGGTCCGTTTTTACTGCCTTCCGTACGCCGAACCAGCTGAGTGGCGTGAGGTCCTGTCCGAGGAGACAATTCGCGATCACAATGCCGGTTACCAACGTTATGTGTGCGATATTCAATCCGCTCATCCCAATGGGATGCGCTCGGTCCTTCTCGCCCACTGTTTTTCAGCTGGCGCGGAGAAGAGCGATTCCGAGCGCCCGCTCATGATCGGCGGAGGCGGCTTAGTTGATTCCCGACTCTTTGATTTCTTCGATTACACGGCTTTGGGACACCTGCATAAGCCACAACGCATTGGCAAAGCCCGTTACCCGGGATCTATCCTCAAATACTCCACTTCAGAGGCCGGGCATGAGAAGTCTATATGCGTGGTGGAAATGGATAAAGCAGGGATTTGCAAAGTCGATGAACGGAAGTTTTTTCCACGCCGGGACTTAAGGGTAGTCGAAGGATTATTCGACGACATCTGCAAAAACTCACCCAGCGAAGATTATGTCCATGTCATCCTTCGTGACAAGCAACCCGTTCTAGATGCAGCGGGTCGCCTCCGCCGCGTGTACCAGAATTTATTAGGCATTGAGCGGCCCGAGGAGCGTCTCGGCGCCAGTCGTATTAAAGCTGCCGAAATGGCGAAGATGAACGAAGATGATCTTTTCCAGCTATTTTTCGAGCGAGTCTCAGGGGAGAAACCGGACGATTCCATTATCCGAGTTTTTAAGGACGCTGTTGCGATTGTGCGCCGCCGTGATGAGGAGGCACTCTCATGAGACCTTTGAACCTCGAATTGCGGGCATTCGGACCGTATGCCAAGGAGCAGAAACTCGATTTTAGCGTGCTGGGTGCCAACACCCTATTCCTTATCTGGGGCCCTACAGGAGCGGGCAAGACCGCGATTATAGATGCGATGAGCTTCGCGCTCTTTGGTCAATCCAGCGGACAGCTACGCGAGCCGGCCCAGATGCGCAGTCAGCATGCCGCCCCAGGTGATGCAACCGAAGTCGTTTTCGATTTTGCAGTTGGGCCGGATCACTACCGAGTACGCAGATCCCCGGAACAGGAGCGCCCAGCCAAGCGCGGAGGAGGAGTCACGCAGGAAGCGCATAAAGCTGAGCTTCACCAACTCAAGCCCGATGGCTCAGAAGGAGATCTCCTAGCAGCAAGACCCTCTGAGGTAAGCGACAGGATTCAATCCCTATTAGGCTTCAGCGCCGACCAGTTCCGCCAGGTGGTCGTCCTCCCTCAAGGGCAGTTCCAGAACTTCCTTCATGCTACGGATAGGGACCGTGAGGCAATTCTGGAGGTCCTCTTCAACACTGCATTTTACCGGCGCGTTGAGGAACATCTTAAGGATACGACAAAGTCGCTCAAAACAGAGTATGAGAAATTGCGTTCCGGCATCGACGCCACCTTGAAGCCTTTTGGCGCAACCGACCATGCTGATCTCGTGGCGTCCTTGCAGCGCGTCCAAGAAGAGGAACGAATTGCTGCCGAAGCCTGTGCCCAAGCTGAAGCCGCTTGGGAAAAAGCGCGTCAAGCATTCGAGGCGGGCCGGGCTCTAAACAAAGGCTACCAGGATCTAGCTCAGGCTGAGCTGGAATGGAGAGGAGTAGAATCGACGCGTAAAGAACAGGAGAAGAGAATCGAGCAACGAGATCGCGCTCGCGCGGGTCTGCCAATCATCCCGATTCTCAATCGTCGGAACTTGGCACGGGAGGAAGCGAAAGAAGCCTGGCGCTCTCAGACTCAGGCCCAGATCAACCTTGAAAACGCGCGCGTCCGAGTGCAGAAAGCCGACAAGCGGCTCAAGGAGGAAGAATCTCGCGAAGGAGATCGGCGCCAAGCCGCAAATAAAATTGCGGAGTTAGAGAGGCTGATTGAGCGCATAGGCCCCCTCGAAGAAGCCCGTCAACATGTATTAAAAGCTGAAAAAGATTTCTCCGCAGCGGTGGCCAACACGGAAAGACTAGAGAGTGAGCTGAAAAAGGTGACGGACATACAAGAAAAGTTGCGCTCAGAACAGGACGGCCTAAAGCTGTGCGCGAGGGACATTGAAGCCAAGAAGCTGATCATAGAGAAGCTCACCGCGGCGCTAACAGCAAGAATGAAAGAGGAGGATCTGGCCAAGGAACTGAAAGACACCGAGTCAAAATTAAAAGCGGCGAAGCGCAAGGAATCAGAGTTTACGGCGGAGCACGAACGCCTAGAACATGAATTTGAAAACACAGAAAGGGCTTGGCGCACAGGGCAAGCCGCCAGGCTGGCTAGTGATCTAAAACCCGGAGATCCCTGCCCGGTTTGCGGATCAAAAGAACATCCGAATCCGGCCATGGGCGTGCGTGACGTTCCAACCGATGTCATCTTAGATGCCTTTCGAGGGAAGTTGAAGCTTTCTCAGAAAAAATTGCAGGAAGTGCGGGAAGATTGCATAAATGCCGCCAAACTGCAAGAGCGCCTAAACGAACGATCCATACAGATTAAAGAATCGCAAGGAGAGCATGCGGAAGAGACGACAGCAGTGCTAAAGCGCCGTGTTGAAGAGATTCAGGGGCAACATAAGCAAGCTAGCGAAGCGGCGAAACGTCTCCCCGGACTCGAGATAAAAAAAGGCGAACTGAACAAGACGTTGCTCGATACAGAAAAGAAGCTAAAAGACTCCCAACGATCCCTGGGCGCTCTGCGAGACATATTTAAAGAGGCCCAGGCCACTTACAGGGAGCGTGCGGCCGAGTTCCCTAAAGGCTCGGATAATCTGAATTCCCTGCGTGACTCTCTGCTAACAGCCCAGGCTAAAGAAAATGCGTTGAAGACGGCCCTGGAGGGATGCCAGAAGGAGGATCGCGAGGCACAGAAAGCAGAGGAAGGCTCGCGTCAATCGCACGAAGGAGCACTCGCAACGGCCAAACGCGCCAGGGGTGCAGCCGATGAAGCGGAGAGGCATCTGACAGAAGCGCTTATAAGAGCAGGATTCGAAAATGAAGGCGCTTTCACACGCACGCGCATGGATTCCGAGGATATAAAGCATCTAGAGGGTGACACCGCAGCCTGGGAGGCTAATCTTCACAGGATCGAGGACCGAGTCAACCGAGCAAAGAAGGTAGTAAAAGGGTCAGTCAAGCCTCATCTCGATGCTCTCAAACGAGTATTCGACTCGGCGACAGACGCCCATAAGAAGGCCCTCGACCACTGCGGCGGTCTTCGTGAAGCGCTATCTGCTCATGAGCGTGCTATAAAGATCGTAAATGATTTGGAACAGAAAGCTTTAAAAGTCGATAAAGAGTATCGGGTCGTCGCGCGTGTTGCGCAAGTCGCTTCCGGAGAAAACGCCCGGGGTGTATCACTTAATAGGTTCGTCCTCGCGGCGCGGCTCGACGAAGTGCTGACACAGGCAAACTTGCGACTGACAACAATGAGCCGTGGCCGGTTCAAACTTACCCGCCCAGCGGAACGCGAGGACAAACGCCGCGCAGGCGGCTTGGAACTGTCGGTGTTTGATGAGCATACCGGTCAAGCTAGACCCGTTAAAACCCTTTCCGGCGGAGAAAGTTTCTTGGCCGCTCTTTGTTTAGCCCTGGGCTTGAGCGACGTGGTTCAATCAGCGACCGGCGGCGTGCGGCTAGAGAGTATCGTTGTGGACGAGGGGTTTGGTTCGCTTGACCCCGAGGCCCTCGACGCCGCTGTAAGGGTCCTGGAAGAGCTCCAACAGGGCGGCCGACTAGTTGGGGTAATCTCTCATGTCCCAGAGCTTAAGGAACGCATACCCGTGCGCTTGGAAGTCACTGCAGGCCGGGCCGGCAGCACGGCCCGATTCCTTCTTTAGAACAAGAGGAAATCTGGCAAAATTAAGAAAAGCCTCAATCGTCATTTTCGGATTTTTTATCCCTTGTCTCAGGCTTAATTTTCTTCAAAATCCTATGATCCAGCCAAAGATCAATCTTCTATTTTATTTTCCTCTTCCTCCCGCCAATACTCTTCCCTTTCTTTCGCATCCTGCTGTTCCTTGGACTGGTAACAATCCCTACAAACAAGACCGTAATCATAGGAGGGATCAAAAACCGCTATAAGACATTGATCGCAAACAAGCCTTCCGCATCTTTCGCAGTTCGAGAAATGAGGCGGGCTATATCCGAATATTTTCATATCGGGCGGCTCGTCATTAGCTCCGCATCTCTGGCAGGTAGTGATTGGTTGAGCAGGTTCGGATTTCTCTTCGGCTTTATCGTCTAGTTCCTCCCTTTGTCGCTCCTCATCGCAATCAGGGCAAACGTAGCAAAGTCTATCGTCCCAACGACTGGGACGAAATTGTGGCCGAAGACTTGCGGGTTTTAAAGTCAATCTCGCGTGAAGGGGGCAAATATCTTTGTGACAGCGATAGCAGCTTTTTAATAGCCTAATGTCTCCAACAAAAACGCCACAAACGTCGCATTCAAAGCCGAGTTTGCCGTTTCTAACTGAGTATCCCATTTTCTTCCTTGCCTCTTCTCTTTCGCGCAGGCTTATCCTTCTTCAACGATTCGAGGGCGGTTTCATACCGCCGCAGCTCTTTCTGGATCTGAATCAGCTCTTCATTTTTTGCACTTTCTTCTTCCCTCAGTTTGCTTACCTTTTTCTCAATAATTTCTTCGATAGTCTGTCTTTTTTTTGCCATTTTGCCTCCTAAAAATTGTGACATTTTTGTGACGCGGAGAAATCCGTTGTTTTTTGATCAAATTCCCCCCTTATTCAGTATTTTATTGAAACTAAAAAAGATAGGATATCCCTTGCTGTGACATTTTTGTGACCATAAAAATGCGAAAAAGCGGGAAAAAATGAGAAAACGACGCTTTTGAAAAAAACAGGAACGGCGAGCTAAGTTATTGAAAAGAAATGCCGAGGGCCGGACTCGAACCGGCACGCTTCTTACGAAGCGAGGGATTTTAAGTCCCCTCGCGCTTTTTTCTCATTCGCATTTCTATTATTTATAATCAGTTGAGTTTTCAATCCCTTACCGTGTGACGGATTTGTGACGCGGAAATTGCCGCCCTTTTTCTTTCAGGTCCAGTCGGATCCGTTCGAGGAGGAGTTGAGCGTGGAGCGGCGAGGCTCAACCATAGAAAAATCATTATCAAAAAGACGGATCGGGAGTCCTTCAAACGTTGACTCCCTCCTTGGATGACGGCACTCGACCGTCCGCCGTATAGCCCGGGCCCTCCAGTCCTGGAGGGCAGAAATCGCCCGGAAGCAGTTTCTCCATCGCGACCGCAAGAACCACGAACACGGGAATGCTGATCAATGTCCGCGCGAGAGAGAACCGCCAGCCGAGAAAGGCGACTTCGAAAGTCAACATAGGGATCTTC
>Ga0315291_10009745_pt1 | contig 11774 bp, 10 predicted proteins | sample YL17G12_20_MG_FD_203070 | JGI IMG/M metagenome (GOLD analysis project Ga0315291, IMG submission 203070) | Sediment microbial communities from Yellowstone Lake, YNP, Wyoming, USA - YL17G12_20 | ecosystem: Environmental > Aquatic > Freshwater > Lake > Sediment | place: USA: Wyoming | collected...
AGATGGAAGGGATGGGCAGACCCACATGGTGTCCCATAGCGAAGTAGAGCAGGGGTATGGCGAAGACCAGAGAGACGAAGAACTTAATTCTAAGGGTTCTTATCTCACGCTGCCGCGCCTCTTTCTCGCGGTCAACGGTGGTCTCCTCTACGGGCGTGTAGCCGGCGTCTTTAATCGCTTTCTTGATAGCTTCCTTAGACGTGAGGGTGGAGTCGAAGACTATCCTTGCCTTTTCGTTCACGGTAAGCTGGCTGGAGACGATGCCCCTGACCCCTTTGAGCGCAGCCTCTACCGTGCCCAGGCAGTGGGGGTTGTCCATGCCGATGACCTTGAGGTTGAGCGTCTGAGCTTCTTCCTTGAGGACGTTGTAGCCCGCCTCTTTTACCGCCTCCTCCAACGCTTTGGGGCTTGCTTTACTGGGGTCATATTCAACATAAGCCTTCTCGGTGGCGAAGTTTACCGCAGCTTTGGAGACACCCTCCACCTTGTTCAGCGAGTCCTCAATAGCAACGGCGCAGGAAGCGCAGTGCATCCCGGTTATAGGGATAGTGGCTTTTTCCAGGCTCTCCTTGCTTTCCTCGCGCTCTCGGGGTGTTTTCTCTTCAGCAGAAGGAGACCTCTCCAAGCCTTTCTCAACCAGGAACTTATCGCGGCATCCCGGGCTGCAGAAATAGTACGTCTTGCCCTCGTGCTCCACTTTGAGAGCCGTTTTCTCATCCACATTCATTCCGCAGATTGGGTCGATTGTCATATCCTTCTTCCATCTACTGATTACTAAGGCTTTATTTGGTCATTCAACAGAATGCCATTCTATACCGACCTTCACTTTTTAAGGTAACTTGGGTCTGGTGACGCTGCTCCGAACCCCAAAAGTGCTCTCCAGTTTACAAATGGCCCAAGATTTCTAAATGCTTCAAGGTCTATGTACCTATTCTTGAATCTCTGCTCTTTTTGCAGATCTTTTATGGCATTGAGAACACTCTCGAAGATTGTTGATGATGAATCACGGGGGACGGGATGCAGTTCAAAGGCTTTGCCTTCCCAAAAGAACCGCTTGTGCTTCAAACGTTTGCTGACCTTATTGGCTGATACAAAGTAATACTCCGCCTTGATTGATGAATGATCCTTATCAAGACGAAGCCAGCCTAGCGCCTGATTATAGTGCCAAGGAGTAACGTGCTTTTGTTCGAACCAATATTCAGCGGTTGCATAGGATTCGGGTGCTTCTTCGCGGGGAACTCCTGATATCGTGTTGATATATTGGAGATAGTTTTGTCTGTTCTTTTTCAATTCAGTGAGGTATACGTTAAGTGAACATCTATAGACAGGTATTTCAAAAAAGCTGTGTCCAAACATCAAATCCACCTCATTCAGTTAATCTGAGGCATCCGCTTTTGAGCAAGGTGAAGCAGGTGCTCCAATCTACCCAAATACACACCATTGATGTCATTGCGAGCCGAAGCGAAGCAATCTCAACGCTTTTTTCAAATCGCGCCTTTCGATTGCTTCGTCGTCCGCCAGAGGCGGACTCGCAAGGACATGTGACTACCATTCGCTAGAGTTTCAATCCCTTTGCCACGCGCTTGCCAAGCTCCTTATCTGCCTTGGTAAGGTTCTCCACCATGCGCTTCTGAATCTGCTTGTTTGCTTTCCCCAGAGAATCAACTATGTTGTCAACCAGATGTGCTTGGTCCACTTTGCCGAGGGAACGGTAGCGTTGACCTGCCTGCTCGAAGTCGTTGGTCACACTGATTTTCCTGCGTATTACAGCCCCTTCGAGGTGATATTTTTCATTTGGTGTAGCTGGTGCCTCATTGGGCATACCGCCTGCCAGAGTATTGGGTTCGTAATTAACCGTTCCTCCACCGTAGGGCGCGTACTGCATGAATCCGTCGCGCTGGTTGTTGTTGACCGGCGCCAGAGGCCGATTTATGGGGATCTGCAGGTAATTGGGCCCCAGGCGATGCCGCTGGGTATCCGCGTAGGAGAATACCCTGCCCTGCAACAGCTTGTCGGCGGAGAGTTCGATCCCCGGCACGATAGAGGCGGGGCAGAAAGCAGCCTGCTCCGTTTCGGCAAAGTAGTTCTGCGGGTTGCGAGTCAGCACCATCTTGCCCACTGGCATCAGCGGGAATTTGTCCTCGGGCCAGGTCTTGGTGGCATCGAGGGGGTCGAAGTCCTGCTTCAACTCATCGGCAATTTCCATAATCTGGACATTCAGCTCATATTCTACAGTCTTACCTGAGGCTATTGTGGCATGCAGGTCGCGGGTGGCGATGTCGGGGTCTTCTCCTGCAAGTCGGGTAGACTCGTGGCGGTCAATCGTCTCTATCCCCGCCATGGGCTTCCAATGATATTTAACATAGACCGCCTTGCCTTTAGCGTTCACCCACTTGTAGGTATTGACCCCGAATCCTTCCATTTTCCTGTAGCTTTTGACTGTTCCTCTATCGGAAAAGAGCCAGGTAATCATGTGGGTTGATTCGGGCGTCAGCGAGATGAAATCCCAGAAACGGCTATTAGCTGAGGAGCTGGTGGGGATATTGGTATCAGGGGCGGGTTTGAAGGCGTGCACCATATCAGGGAACTTGATGGCATCGCGGATGAAGAAGACGGGCAGGTTATTTCCTACCAGGTCGTAGTTTCCTTCTTCGGTATAGAACTTCACGGCAAAGCCCCTGGGGTCGCGGGCTGAATCTGCAGACCCTCGTGCTCCCACCACCGTGGAAAATCGGACGAAGACGGGCGTTTTCTTCCTCGGGTTTTGCAGGAAGTTGGCTTTGGTGTATTTTGCCATGCTCTTATAGACCTGGAAGTAGCCATGAGCGCCAGCGCCCTTGGCGTGAACCACGCGCTCCGGTATTCTCTCGCGGTCGAAGTGCGCCAGCTTCTCGATTAAATGCACGTCTTGCAGCAAGACAGGTCCGCGCTCGCCGACGGACAGTGAATTCTGGTTGTTTGTTACAGGCACGCCTTGATTTGTTGTGAGGTGCTTGTCTTTCATGATAGCCTCCTCCTCTTTTTGGTTATTGCCGTAAGGGGCCGTCTCTTATCCCCCCAGTTCCACCATTTCAGTAATTCGGGATTGTGTACCTTGTTGGATGCATAATATACGGCACAACGGAATACGTAAAGCATGCATCGGTCAACCGGCATACCTTTCTGGGCACAGAGCTTGAGGTAAAGCTCCTCTGGGTCGCGGCCTTGCAGCTCACGGGCTGACCGAAATCCCAGGGCGTATAGGTCCCGCGCAATCGCTTTGCCAACACCGGGAATCTGCTGTAGCTCTTTCAAGGCCGATTGTTTATCAGGGTCTATCATCTCTAAATCAACCCCCTGTGCCCCCCAGTCTTGGGGGCATAAAAAGTTGGGGGACACCCCCAAACCCCTGGCAGGAAGAATCCTGCACCTCTTTCACCCTCACCCAGCCTCTCCCGTCAAGGGAGAGGGATGGAGGTAGAGGGCACGGCATGCCGTGCCCTCTACGATTTCTATCAAGCGAAGTTAAGCTCTTTGTGTTTCTGGGCGATGGTGGTTGCTAGCTTGTCCAGAGCCTTGAAGTCGGCTTCTCTGGGATAGCCTTTGCAGAGCACTGGTTCAAGAATCTCCACCTTGAGGTTGGGCAGCATCGCTTGAAGTTGCTCCACGGTCTTGCCTCCCCAGCCGTAGGAGCCGATGATGGAGGCAAATCTCAGTTTGGGTCTCAAAGCGTTTGCCAGGAAGACAGCGGAGATGACGTTGGGATGGGGTCCAGCCAGGACTGTGGGCGTCCCCACCACTACCGTCGCCGCATCCACCAATGCCATCGCCAGCTTACCGATGTCGGTCACCGTGAGGTCGAATTGCTTCACTCCCACGCCTCTCTGCGTTAAAGCCTCCACAAAATACTCTACCATCTTTTGGGTGCTGCCGTGCATCGAGATATAGGGCAATACCACGATGTTTTTGGGCTCATCGAACACCCAGCTATGGTAAGCCTTCAATATTAACTCAGGCTTGTTGTGCATAGGTCCGTGGCTGGGTGCGATGATGTCTATCTTGTAGCCCTTCAGTCGCTCCAGGTGCTTCTGGATGTTGGGTCGGAAGGGCATCATTATCTCCGCAAAGTATCTCTTGGCTGTCTCGTAGCCCTGCCCTTCATCGGTTACATACGGCTCGTTCGTAGCCAGGTGAGAGCCGAAGAGGTCGCAGGGGAAGAGTATTTTGTCCTCTCTCAGATAGGTGAGCATGGTCTCTGGCCAGTGCACCCAGGGCGCATGGATGAACTCCAGGGCTCTGTTTCCCAGGTAGATGGTGTCTTTGTCATTGACCGTTATGAATTTCTCCGCCGGAACCATGAGCAGGTCTATGAGCATATCCTTGCATCTGGGCGTGCAGACCAATTTCGCTTCGGGATGCCTTCCCAGAATCAGGGGTATAGTTCCGGAATGGTCCTGCTCGGCGTGGTTGGCGATAACATAGTCTATCTGCTTAATCCCAAGCTCGTTCAAGTGCCTCATCAACACATCTGTCATGGTGGGGTCTACGGTGTCGATAAGGGCTGTTTTCTCGCTGCCCTTGACCAGATAGGAGTTATAGCTCGTGCCATCGGGGAGCGGGATGAGAGAGTCGAACAATCGCCTGTCCCAGTCTATGGCTCCTACCCAGTGCACGCCTTCAACCAGCTTAATGTTGCTCACTATAGTTCTCCTAAAGTTAGATTCGTTCTATTGTCTCAGTCAACTCTCTATACCTTTATACCCAGCTCGGTGCGTGCTCTTATGAATGAGAGGAGGTTGTCGCGGGCTATCATGCCCACGATATTGCCGTTCTCCACCACTGGCAGTTGATTGATGTCTTCGGAGGTCAGCAGTTGCAGCACGTCGGCGAGGTCGTCGCTGGGACGTACCGACTTTAGTTTATCCAATGGCGTCATAGCCTCAGCCACAGTCTTGGTCAATCGAAGGTCGCGAGGTATATCCTTGATGTCATTCAGCGTTACCAGTCCCAGCAGGCGACCGTCTTCCGAAACAGGGAAGCAGCGGCGCCCTGAGTTCAGCACGTAGTCGTGTATTAGCTGCTCTATACTCAGTTTGGGAGAAACAGCGGGGCAATCGCGCGTCATGACCTCGCTGACGTTATGACCGCGAAGCATGTCCTGGAAAGCCACCTGCTGATAGCTTCCCACCGCCGCATTCTCCAGAAACCAGCCGATGAGGGCTATCCACAGACCGTTAATCCACTCGCCGCGGAAAATCCAGAAGATACCGCCGAAGATGAAGAGGTAGCCTACGACTCTGCCGGATGTTGAGGCTATTCTCGTGGCTTTCTTCAGGTTGTTTGTGCGCCACCAGAGGATAGCCCTAAGCACGCGCCCGCCATCTAGAGGGAATCCGGGGATGAGGTTGAAGCCAGCCAGGACTGCGTTTATCCAGGCAAGCCAGAGGGTCAGGGCTGCCGCAGGCTCACTAGTTCCCTTTGTGGCTATGTGTATGCCCCAGAATATGCCTCCCAGCAGCAGGCTGCTCAGAGGACCTGCCAGCGCCATGCGAAACTCTATATTGGGGCGTCCTGGCTCCCTGCTTATCTGAGATAGCCCGCCGAAGATGAACAGGGTAATGGACTTAACAGGGATGCCTGCTGACTGTGCCACCAAGCTATGGGAAAGCTCGTGTATCAGGACGGAGAGAAAGAAAAGCAGGCTGGTAGCAAGTCCAATGCCCCAGTAGGTTGCTGTGCTCCATTCAGGATAGCTGTAGGGGAAATAGCCTGTCGCCAGAGCCCAAGTTACCAGCACGAAGATGATAAACCAGGAGTAGTGCAGCCTTACCGAGATACCGAAGTAGCTGCCCAGAGGGATGCCGGCTTTTAGCAATCTAACTCTCCTTAACAATCATCCCGAAGATAGCGCAAAGTATACAGCAGCAGGGTCTCCTGTCAAGCTGTCGAGTGTTTTTTAATTAACAAAGCTCTGCATCGCGGTCGGAGTAGATAGACTCGTCCTTCAGAGTCCGTATCAGCCGGATTGTCCTCATGGTCTCTTTGTTAAGGGCGTCCACGAAAACGGAGGAGAGCCCCACCCCCGCAAGCATGGCGAGGAAGGTGTTGTTTATCGCAGTGCGCAGGCGGCGCGGAGCGCCGGCGGAGACGTTGTTTATCCAGCAGGTGGTCCTCACCGGAGGGTCGAAGGCTTCCCACAGGGCAGGGAGAAGCTCCAGCAAGGTCTTTGTGTAGCGTTGCCCTATGTCGCTGGTGACATGGAGCACGCCCGGGTCTACTATTATCTGTTTGTTGGGGATGCCTGACTCGTTTGCGGTTCCCACCAGCACTGAGGCGGATTTCAGGATGTCCTCTAGGCTGGCTGAAGATACGGGGTCGGCGATGAGGAGTATCACCTCTGCACCATATCGCGCTGTTATAGGCAGGGTCTCCTCGAGGCGTTCTGTGGAGAGGGAGACGTGGTTCACAATCGGCGGACGCCTGCAGGCTCTCAAGCCTGCCTTCAGTGTCTCGGCGTTTCTGGAGCTTAAGCAGAGCTGGCAATCCACTGCGTTCTGAATTGTCTCAACGGCGAACTTCATAATATCCGGCTCGTCGTATCGCTGCTGTAGATTTATTTCAAGCACATCTGCACCTGCTTCGACACACTCCTTTGCCAGCTCCTGGAGGAAGTCAGTGCGTTCCTTTTTTATGCGCTCCTCTGCCTTATGGCTGATAAACTCCGCGGGGCGCGGTTTCAGCGCCTCGGCGACCTTCCTGTTGCGGCTGGTTATGTTGCTGGCGATAACAAGCATGATATCCTCCTTCTTTATAGCAAGCGAGTCTATGACCATGTTAGCAAGAAGGTAATCAAGAAGTCATAAAATAGGCTCGAAAAAGGTTAAAAAAGTATCACATTAAGGTCATACCGGGTTAGGCAAGGGGCTTATGCCCCTTGCCTACCTTCATTACAAGGCTATTAGCTTCTACGCAGTTTTCAACTCCGAGGTGCAATTGGGACAGCGAGAAGCCTTGATGGCGATTTTGGAGAAGCAGAATGGGCAATCTTTGGTTGTCGGTGCCGCTGCCACCTTCGGTGCTTCCGCCCGGCGACGCATGTTGTTGATCGCACGGATGAGGAGGAAGACAGCAAAGGCAACTATCAAGAAGGTTATGATGTTGTTGATGAAGGCGCCATAATTTTCTGTTACGGCACCCGCCGCTTGGGCTTCAGCAAGACTGTAATATGGTGGTGCAGCTTTAGGACCTGCCTTTAAAAGAGCGAAAAGGTTGCCAAAATCAACCTTGCCTAGAGCCAGGCTTATGGGTGGCATAATTATATCTTTCACTAGTGAATTGACTATAGTACCGAAGGCTGCACCGATGATTATGCCGACAGCCATGTCCACCACGTTGCCCCGCATGATGAACTCTTTGAAGTCTTTCAGCATTCTTGTTCTCTCCTCTCTTCTTTTTGCTGCTTATATTTGAATGCCATCAGGTGTTGAAGGGGATGCCCAGCACCCAGATGGCTATAATCAGATGTGTTACTACTGAGACCCAGAGGACGAGCCAGTAGTAGCAGTGAAACTTGTAGAAGTTTGCAAAAACCTTGAAGCGAAATAGCCGGGAAAACGGCTCTCTTGTGCCCATACAACGGCAGGAGAGGAAAAGAGCCGACAGTGCGAGGAAATTCACAACTCCAAGCGCGAAAACCAGGCGCTGTGCCAGCAATATATCCATGTGTGTTGTCCTTTACTCCACAATGATTTTGGCGGTCATGGTGGTGTGGATTTTACAATAGTAATCGAAAGCGCCCTTCTGGGCAAAAGTGTAGCTGAAGGTGTCGCCACGGGACAGGGGGGTGGGGCTGTCGAACACGTCGTTTTTGCTGGTTATGGTGTGGGGGGCTGAGTCGTTGTTGGTCCAGGTTACTTTGGTTCCCACCGCGACACGCAAAGTCTGAGGAGTGAAGGCAAAGCTGGAAATATTGACACTGGCTTGACCTGAAATCGGTGTGGCAGTAGGTGTCGGAGTAGTAGTAGTGCCTCCGCAAGCACCCAATATCATAGAGAGCGCCAGCAGCGAAACACCCAGTAGTATTAGTTTTTTCATAATTGTCCTCCCTGATTATTCAATGTACCCCCATTCTTTGAGTCGGCGGCTTACCGCCGAAATTTGTTGTTTGGTGCAGTTATAAAAACTCCTCGAGAAGCCTTTCGACCTTGGCCGGGTCGATTATTTGCCTGACCAGAGTCCCCTTGCTTAAAGCCGGGAGTTGTTCCTCGAAGGTGGCTCTCTCCTTTTTGTAGATAACACCTATGGGTATGCGGTCCCCCCACTCCTGCGCCTTTTCGAAGGCTGCAAGCTTGCTGGCGGGGTCGTAGCTGGATTCCTCCAGCTTGTAAACCCTCTCTCGATACCAGGCATAGGTGTTTTTGTGATTGAAGGTGACGCAGGGCTGGAGTATATCAATGAGGGCAAAGCCCCTGTGTTGAATCCCCTTCTTGATAAGTCCTGCCAGGTGCTCCGGGTCACCGGCAAACCCGCGGGCTATAAAAGTGCCTTCGGCGGCTATGGCTATGGTCATAGGATTCACCGGGTCGTATGCACCCTGCGGAGTAGTCTTGGTGATAAAACCCAGGTCGCTTGTTGGGGATGCTTGCCCTTTGGTGAGCCCATAGACCTGGTTGTTATGCACCAGGTATGTGATGTTGTGGTTGCGGCGTAAAGAGTGGAAGAAGTGGTTGCCTCCCTCGCCGTAGCCATCGCCATCGCCTCCTATAGCGATGACCACCAGTTCGTGGTTGGCTATCTTAGCGGCGGTCGCTGCGGGCAGCGTCCTGCCGTGAAGTACATTTAGCACATTGCCTTTGGTGTAGTGGGGCAGCTTACCAGCCTGACCGATTCCAGAGACCATCAGCACTCTATAAGGTTCTATCTCCATCTCCACTAACGCGCGCTTCAACGCCGTAAGTATGCCGAAGTTGCCGCATCCCGGACACCAGGCGGTAGGAGCACCTGCGTAGTCAGCCATCTGCACCATGTCTAAGCTACCTCCTTGAGCCGTCTGAGAATGTATGCGGGGGAGAAAGGGCGACCATCGAATTTGAGTATTTTGGCCGTGACCTGGTAGCCGGTCTCAGCCCTGACGAGGTGAGCCAACTGAGCGGTGGCGTTGTTTTCAACTGCGATTATTCTTCTGGCATCTTTGAGGGCTCGGGCAGCGGACTCAGCAGGGAAGGGATAGAGCTCGTTGAAATGGACGAGGTTGATGCTCATGCCATCCTGCATCGCCAGGCCGATTGCTTCCTTGATAGCGCCGTAGCTGCTACCCCAGCCTATCAGGGTCGTCTCAGCCTTTGCTGAACCGTAGACTCGTGGTCCGGCTATCTCTCTCTTTAGCCCTTCCATCTTGCGCATTCGCTTTTGCATCATTGCAATTCTGGTCTCGGCGTCCTCAATGAGGTGTCCTTCTTCATTATGCTCGTCGGAGTCTGTTACTACTAAAACACCTCCTTCTAGGGGGATAGCCCTGGGAGATATTCCCGATTCAGTAATTCGATATCTCTTGTATTCCCCTTGTCTGGCTAATTCCTCTTTGGAGAGCAGTAAGCCTCTATCTATGATAACCTGAGAAAGGTCGAGTTTTTCAATGGTGGCATAGGAGTTTGCCAGGTACAGATCAGTCAGCAAAATAACGGGTGTCTGGTATCTCTCTGCCAGATTGAAGGCTTTGATAGTCAGCCAGAAGGCGTCTTCAACAGTAGCGGGAGCCAGCACAGCCCTGGGGAACTCTCCGTGAGCAGCATGGATGGCGAACTCAAGATCGCCCTGCTCCGTTTTTGTGGGCAAGCCGATAGCCGGACCTGCACGCTGTCCCAATACCACCACAATGGGAGTCTCTGTCATCCCAGCCAGCCCCAGCCCCTCGACCATCAGACAGAACCCGCCGCCTGAAGTGGCGGTCATCGAACGCACCCCTGCGAAAGCAGCTCCAATGACCATGTTGACAGCCGAAATTTCGTCTTCTGGCTGCACCACTACTATGTCGAAATCTTTTGCCTTGCTTGCCAGATACTCCATGATGGGGGTAGTTGGAGTCATGGGATAGGCAGCCATGAATTTGCAGCTGGCAGCCAGAGCTCCCAATGCTATGGCTTCATTGCCTGAGAGCAGCATCTTTCTGCCATTGCCTGAAGGGCCGATTTGGGGGACGAATTTACCCTTGAAATTTGCCCCAGCATATTCATAGCCTGCTGCAATGGCAGCGATATTAGCCTTTCCTGCGTCGCTGACACCGAAACGCTCCTCCACCACATCGTTCAGAATTCGTATATCGTATCCGATCAAGCCCAGGGCGGCTCCCAGTCCCACTGTGTTTGCCATGAGCTTGTTTTTGGCGCTTTCCTGTGCCAGCCGCTCCAGCGGTATGCCGAATAAATTGGTGTCTCCAGCAATGCCTTTTACTTTGTTGTTATCGAAAACCACGACCCCTTTGCTGTCCAGTTCTTTCCGATGTAAGTCTATGCTTTCCCTGTCAAAGGCTATCAGCACGTTCACAGTTTCAGAGAAAGCCCTTGTCTCTTTGTCGCAGGCTCTGACCCGGAAGAAGCTATGCCCGCCCCTTACCCTGGATTCATAGTCCTGGTCGGCGAAGACGTGGAAGCCACCTCGAGCCAGTGTCTTAGCCAGGACATGACCGACAGATTGTACTCCCTGTCCTGCCTCTCCACCGAGCATGAAAGTGATATCCAGTGGCATCGCCATCCTTTACTTTAGCTAGTTCTGCCCGCACCCGACCCCCAGCAGTTTTACCTCTACAGCCTCTTTGGGTTCGGGATGTGCTATATATTCAGGACGCGTTATAAGTATCTTCTGGATGCGCGCCTGATTTTCGAGCTTGCTGATGAGGTTCCCCCCCGTTGTTTCCCAGGTGAAGTAGGCAGCGGTGCGTTGAGCCTCGTTGCGTATCTTAACTGCTTGCTCCGGGTTTTCTCTGAGATGCATCACATAGCCTTCGATCTCCCTGGGGTCAGAGGTCTCCAGGACAAAGGCGTTGTGGTAAGAGATGGCGTAGTCCTCGCCAGTGCTGCCGGTGAAGGCGATACCTCCCGCCGCCATCGCCTCCAGCCCCACCAAGCCGAAGGGCTCATGTCCGCTGTTTGCCAGCACGGCATCCGATGCCCTGTATATGATGCGCAGGAAGTCCTGGGGCAGGTGGAACTTTATATCAACGACATCGGCTTCGCAGCTATCGTGCAATGCTTGGAAATAGGCTTCGACCGTGTTGTCCGAGGCTCTGGACTCGCTGACGGCTAAGCCCAGGGATTTAGCTTTGCCCAGCACCTCCGCACCATGAGGCTCCAAGCCGCCCCTGGCTAAAAGCACTGTCTTCAGCCCCTTCTGTTTCAAGCTGGCAACCGCCTCCACAGCCATCACCCAGCGCTTGTCGGGGTCCCATCTCGCCACCTTGGACAGAAGAGTGCCCCCGTTGATACCCAGGCAGTGCCTCAACTGCTTGACCTTCTCTCCATCCACAGGTTGCAGCAGCCTCTTGGGTATGCCGTTGGGGATGACCAGGGGGTTCAAGCCCATGCCCCACATTATGTGTTTCATGTAGCGGCTCACGGTGGTGATGGTAGAGGTGTTGTTCAGGCGTCCCCAGTCTATGCGATTGAAGGAGAAGGTGTTATTGGCGTTCCAGAACAATATTGCCTTATCCCTGATGCCTTTCTTATCGAGGAGGTCGCTGATGCGGCACATAGCCTCGGTGGTCTGCCACTCCTCCCCCAGTATAGCCACCAGCTTGCCCT
>Ga0315291_10009746_pt1 | contig 11774 bp, 12 predicted proteins | sample YL17G12_20_MG_FD_203070 | JGI IMG/M metagenome (GOLD analysis project Ga0315291, IMG submission 203070) | Sediment microbial communities from Yellowstone Lake, YNP, Wyoming, USA - YL17G12_20 | ecosystem: Environmental > Aquatic > Freshwater > Lake > Sediment | place: USA: Wyoming | collected...
CAGGAGATCTGCGACATCTACAACGAGGCCGGCGAGCCGATCGGCCGGGCCACCCGCGGCGAGGCGCACCAGAACCCCTCCCTGGTCCATCGCGCCGTGCACGTGCTGGTTTTCAATCGCGGGGGACAACTCCTGCTCCAGAAGCGGGTCCAGGCCAAGGACATCGAGCCGGGCAAATGGGACACTTCGGTGGGCGGGCACCTGGATCCGGGCGAAGACTGGATCACCACCGCCCGCAGCCATCAGGTCAGCCTGATCTTGATGACCTATGTCGGCGTGCCGCCCGTGACCTTCGAGACCGTCAACGATGTGCTGCGCCAGGCGGCCCGGTCCTGCTCCATGCCCTTGGTGAACAACGATCAGATCCTCCACCCGCTGCTGGTGGATCAGGCCGGGCTGGTCAACACCGACCTCCGCAACGCCCTCTTCTTTCCGGACATGCACCCCACCGCCCAGGGTTACCAGCGCATCGCCGACAACCTCGCCCGGTTCCTGATCGAACAACACCTTCTCCCGAGAGCGGAAGCGCGAAATGATAAACCCTGACCCCAAGCCCTGGATCGAGCGCTGGGCCCTGCCAATCGCCGCGCTCCTGCTCCTCGCCTTCCTCGGCCTCGGCCTCGGGAGCGCGCTCCAGAAATCCGCCACCCGCGACGAAGGCGTCCACCTGGCCCGGGGCGTGGCCATCCTCAAGACCGGCGACTTCCGCCTCAGCATCCACCACCCGCCCTTGATGAACGTCCTCTCCGCCCTGCCCCTCTTCCTCTCCGGCCGGAACATCGTCTTCCCCGAAGGCGACCCGTCCTGGCAGAACGCCGACAAGGATCGCTTCGCCGAAGTCCTGGCCCAGGCCAACCGCCAAAACCTCCTCCTTTTCCTCTTCCTCGGCCGGCTCCCGACCCTGCTCCTCGCCGCCCTCCTCGGCTGCTTCCTCTTCCGCTTCTGCCGCGAACTCTTCGGAACCAAAGCCGGCCTCCTCTCCCTCACCCTCTATTGCGGCGATCCCACCATCATCGCCCACAGCCGGCTCATCACCACCGACCTCGCCGTCACCGCCGGCACCTTCTTTGTGATTTATGCCCTCTGGCGCTTCGACCAGGCTCCCTCTCTTCGCCGACTCACCGCACTTTCGGTCCTGCTCGGCCTCGCCCTGCTCACCAAATACTCCGCCCTGCTCCTCGTGCCATTGGTCTTGGTCATTCTCGCGACCGCGTATTGGCTCGACGCAGAATTCCGCGCTGCCCTTGGGGCCACTGACTTCAGAGGCGCGGCTGGCTTTCGGGGCGCGCCTGACCCCAGGCGCGCGATCCGCGCACTCCGCGCAACCTTATTTCTAATTCTCGGCATAATCATCACTCTCTTGGTCCTCTGGTCCGGCTACGGCTTCGACCTTGCCCCCTGGCCCTGGAGCCGATACCTCCACGGTTTCCTCACCACCGAGCAACTCCTCCACCACGCCTCCAACTACTTCCTCGGCCAAACCTCCAACCACGGCTTCCGCTCCTACTACCTCGTCCTCTTCCTCCTCAAAACCCCTCTGGGCACACTTTGTCTTTTGCTCCTGTCTGTCATTCCGCTGAAATCTTTCGGGGCGCGCCTGACCCCAGGCGCGCAACCTTTAAAATTGCTTCCGCTCTTCATCTTTCTGCCCGCAATTACTTTCTTCATGGCCGCCAGCTTCCTCAACGATCTCAACCTCGGCGTCCGCTACGTGCTTCCGGCTTATCCAATTTTGTTTGTTTGGATCGGCCGGCTCGCCGCCGAGCCGAAAGCGCTCTTGGGGGCGCGGCTGACTTTAGGGGCGCGGCCGACTTTAGGGGCGCGCCTGACTCCAGGCGCGCGATCCGCGCATTCCGCGCAACCTTTGCCGCGTTGGCGCCGCTACGTGGTTCCCGCCCTGGCCGCCTGGACCGTCGCCGCCTCTCTCTGGATCTGGCCCGACTACCTCATGTATTGGAATCCGGTCGCCGGCGGGCCGGATCGGGCCTGGCGGATCGCAGTGGCCGGCGAGGACTGGGGCCAGGACCTGCCCGGCCTGGCGCGATATGTCAAAGAGCATGGGATTGAAAACTTGCACTACAACGTTTACGGCATCGGCATGCCTTCCTTGTATGGCCTGCATTACCAGACCTTCCCCTGCTCCACCCCGGTCCAGGGCTGGGTGGCCGTGCACATGGTGGACCTCTATCGGCCCCGCGAGCCGGGTTGCTACGACTGGCTCAAGTCCTACTCGCCGGTCGCCAAGGTGGGCTACACCATCTGGATCTATCAGATTGAATAGAAATTGATCCACGAATGAACACGAAGGGTCACGAAGGAAGAAGATAAAATAACATCCCTGTCAATTCCCGTGAACGTGAACGGAATCTTCGTAGGTCGTAGGTCGGAAAAAATCAGGAAATTCTATCCACAGATTTCGCAGATTTCACAGATTAAATAGTTGAAGAGAGAATATCATATAAATTGAACAAAGGCATCATTCGATTCAGACAGCGACATCTTAGGATAAACAGATAAATAGGGATAGCCGCCTATTTTCAAGTTATTTCAAAACGCCTTTCGGGAGCTTTGCCCGCGCCGCGGCTCTGACTTTTCGAGCGATGGCCACCGCCTGTTTGGCTTCCTCTCGGGTGATCGGCTCCTCCTCTTCTTCCGGATACCGCGTCTCCACAGCGTATTGGGTCAGCAGGTACAGTGGCTCAATTTCCAGGCCCAACTCGATTTCAGCCGGAATCAACTGGACCAGCACGCCGAGGTCGTGAACTGGCCGGAAGACAATTGATCTCGAGACTAATAAGGCTTTGAGGTATTTTTCGGCGCATTGCTGAGCATGAAAACAGACCGTATCGAAAGGGCAATTCCTTTTAAGCTTCAGGGTGTGTTCGGCGTTGCGGAGGTCATTTTCCGCTTTTTGAATCCATTGCCGGACCAGTTTCAAAGGATCAGGCGGCTCGCTCATAGACTACCTTCCCTTCCCGAAGGGCCGGGTAAATGACGCCGCCGAAAACATCTTTGTATTTTTCAATTTGTTCCGGGGTGAAAACCAGCACGTCCGCCGGCAAAGCGATCCCCCAGAGAGCCAAGTGGATCTCGGCGGCCTTTTTTCTCCGCGAGCCGGCAACCCGCATCACCACCAGGAGGTCGGCGTCGCTGTGCGGGCCGGCGTCGCCTCGGGCGTGGGAACCGAAGAGGATGATCTTTTCCGGATCGAATTTGGCCACGATCCGGCGGATCATCTCCTCAATCTTGTCCTGGACAGAGGTCATTTTCATCCTTCATTTTATACCACGGCCAATTCAAAAACAAGCTCATCCGCATAAAATGAAAAAGTAGAGAGTAGGCAGAGGAGGAATCAGATAAAGAAGCCTTCACTGTTTACTGTCCACTCATCTTACTGAAGATGATGCGGCCTGAGGCGGGATCGTAATCCACCCGGGTGCCGTAAGACTTTGAGAGATCGCGCATTTCGTCGGCCACGATTTTGCCTTCCTCGCCCGCGAGCACCCGGGGCCGGAAGTTGACATCCGAGTTATAGACCCAGACCGGGATCGCCTCGACTTTGAGCAGTTCGCCGGCCGGTGAAAACTCGACCCGGGCGATGATGCTGGTGCGCGAGTGCCGGCTGTAGGACCCGAACACGAAGTTGCCGAGGCTGTAGAAGATCACTCCGCCCTGGTAAAACTCGACTCCCTGGAGCACGTGCGGATGGTGGCCGATCACCAGGCGGGCGCCGTTCTCGATGGCCAGGCGCGCGGTCTCGCGCTGGTAATCCTTGGCTTCCTGCAAAAGCTCCGCGCTCCAGTGGCTGCTCACCACCACGATGGCCGAGTCCTTGCGGGCCGCGGCCACGTCCCGCGCCACGTATTCCGGATTGCCCGGGGCCGTGCCGGGCTGGAAGCGCGTGGCGAAGAATGCCTCCGGGAAGGTCATGCTGTAGCTGAGCACGGCCACCGCGCTGTTTTTTTCCGGGAGCGGAACCAGCGCCGGCTGGCGCGCCTCGTGCAGTTTAGCGCCGGCGCCGGCCTTATAGACTCCAGCGGCCTCCAGGTTCGCGAGCGTGTCTTTCAGCCCGAGCGGACCGAAATCCATCAGGTGATTATTGGCCAGGCCGAAGACGTTGAAGCCGGCGTCTTTGATTGCCGCCAGGCTTTCCGGCCTTGCCCGGAAGGTGAACTCCTTGCCTTCCATTGCCTGGCCCCGGCGGGTGAGCGGCGCTTCCAGGTTGCAGATGGCCACGTCCCGGTCGGCCAGCAGGGGTTTCACCTGGGCAAAGGCCTCGTCGTAGCGGCCGCGCAGCTCGAACTCGGCGTTGCCCACGATGGCGATGTCGCCCACGGCATAGATCACGACCGGAGCCGGAGGCGGAGGGGCAGGAGGCGCGGCGGTTTGGCCGAGCAGGAGAGACGACAGCAAACACCAAGTAAACATGCTATTCCTTATCCAATCGTTCGTGCGCAATCGTAAAGAAGATTTTTACCACAAAGACACAACGGCACGAAGTAAAGGAAGAAAAACAAATATTTTTCTTTCTTAACCCTTCCCCATTTTCTCTTCTTTGTGTCTTTGTGGTGAGTTCTTTACTTCTTGGTTTTGACTTGGCCGGTCAGCCAGTTGAGCCACTGGTCCAGGCCCTGGCCGGTCTTGGCGGAAAGCTCGAAGACCGGTATCTCCGGGTGGATGCGGCGGATGTTCTCGAGCGCGAGCGGCTTGTTGTAGTCCAGGTGGGGCAGCAGGTCCACCTTGTTGAGGACCGCGGCGTCGCAGACCCGGAACATGAGCGGGTATTTGAGCGGCTTGTCCTCGCCCTCGGCCACCGAGAGCACCACCACCTTCTTGTCCTCGCCGATGTCGAACTCCGCGGGGCAGACGAGGTTGCCCACGTTCTCCACGATCAGGAGGTCGAGGTCATCGAGGTTAAGGCCGGAAGCGGCCTCGCGGATCACGTGCGCGGCCAGGTGGCAGTCGCCGCCGAAAGGCTCGGTGTTGATCTGCACCACCGGCGCGCCGGAGCGGGCCAGGCGCTCGGAGTCATAGGTGGTGGCGATGTCGCCCACGATCACGCCGGTGCGGACCTGGCCGGAGAGCGCGGCCAGGGTGCGCTCGAGCAGGGTGGTCTTGCCCGAGCCGGGCGAGCTCATCACGTTGATCACGAAGACCCGCTTTTCCCGGAACCAGGCGCGGTTCTGGGCGGCGATGGCGTCGTTGGCGCCGAGGACCTTTTGAACGACTTTGATTTCCATCTTTCTTCTCTTGCCCGAGTGGAGCGGGTTTGAAACCCGCTATTCAGGTTGTTCATCCACCTCCAGCGAGTCAATCAACAGCTCCCGGCCGGAGAGGATGTCCAGCTTCACTCCCTGGCAGGCCGAGCACCAGAAGGGCGGCTCGCTGATTTCGGAGGTCGCCCCGCAGTCTTGGCAGACCGCCCGCACCGGCACTTCCTCGATCACGACCTCGGCCCCGGCCAGTGCGGTTTCCCGGGTCAGGATCTCCAGGCAGAAGCGGAGCGATTGCGGGACAATGGCGGTGAGCTTGCCGATCCGGAGCTTGAGCGCGCGTACGCGCAGGTCTTGGTCCGGGGGCAGGTGCTCCAGCGCGATGCGCACGATCTGGCTGGCGATCCCCATCTCATGCATGGGCCGAGGTTACCTGGAGGAACCGCAGGAGTTGACTTGGGAGGACGGCTTTCATCCTCCGCCATGCCGGGCCGGCTTGATCAAGGCCTGGGTCCCGTCGGTGTATTCGACGATGACCCGCTCGCCCTTGGCCAGCACCACCTGGATGGACTTCTTGCCCACCGGCTGGCCGCCGCGGCCCTGGCCGGTGCCCTGCCGGATCTTTTGCACGATGTGTTTGATGTCCACCTCGGCAAAATCCGCGGCCGGAATTTCCGTGGTCACCTCGATCCCTTCAAAGTCCAGGACCAAGGGCTTTTTCTTCTTGCCGGTCTTCTTCATCTTCCCTACCTCGCTCCGCCGGAAAATACTCGCCTTTGCCATCGCCATTGACAGTCCAAAGCAAAAGCGACTATATTAGCTTCTAGATTCCCATCATAGCACGAAATGCTGAAAAAAAGGGAAGGGAACTCCCGTGAAGGACCGCCTTTTCTTGCACCTGCGCCGGCCGGTGGAGATCCGTTGCCAGGGCATCATCTACCGGGGCGTGTTCATGGGCGCGGATGAGGAATGGATCTACCTCAAGGGCGAGACCACCTGGCTGACCTTGCCCATGCAGGAAGTCACTTCGTTCAAGCCCCTGGAAGGCCCGGAGCAGGAGCGCGTCTTTCGGCCGGTGGAGGGGGAAGAGCCGCTCTCGCCCGAAGAGCGGGAAGTCAAGCGCCGCCACCGCAAGGGCGAGTGGGCGGAGGTTCATGGTCCCCGGCGAAAATCCTCCAAGTGAGACCGACCGAAATTTGACACCCCCCCCGGCCTCTATTAAAATAAAAATCATTCCGACCGATCATGCCGGTTCCATGTCCCATTGAAAAGGTCATTCGGATTTTTCCGCCGGTGAGCAGGGCCCGGCTCTACGACAAGTTGTGCCGCCTGCCCCTGGGCATTGCCTGCCTGGGCGAGGCGGAGAGCTCGCTTCCCGACCTCCTCCGGGTGGTCGGGCAGGCCATCAGCCGCCGCTTCTCCCGGCTCCTGCGCTGGTAATGGACCGATCCTCTCTTTGCCAGAGCCTCGGCCGGCTCACCACCGGCGAGGTGCTCTTCGACGACCTCTCCCGCGAGATCTACTCCACCGCGGCCTGCCTCTACCGCATCCGTCCCCTCGGGATCGTCGCGCCCCGCACCGCGGAGGAAGTCAGCCGGGTCGTCGCCTTTCTGGCGGCAGAGGGTATTCCGATCACGGCCCGGGGCGCCGGCTCCGGCGTGGCCGGCCAGAGCGTCAATTCGGGGATCATCCTCGACTTCGCCCGCTTTATAAAGCGGGTGCGGGACTTTGACCCGGAGACCGCGACGGTGGAAGTGGAGCCGGGCGCGATCCTGGCCCAGCTCAACCATGAGCTTTTGCGCCTTCGCCGCTTTTTCCCGCCCGATCCCTCGAGCGGCGATTACTGCACGCTCGGCGGCATGATCGCCAACAACGCGGGCGGGCCGCATTCGATCCGCTTCGGCCAGACCCGCGACTGGGTGGAGTCGCTGGAGGTGGTCCTGGCCGACGGGACGCGCACCGAACTGAAGCCGGTCCGGCCGGAAGAGGTCTCGCCCCAAAGCCGGCTCGAAGCCTCGATCTACCGCGAAATCCCGGCCCTGCTCCGGCACAACCGGGAGTTGATCGAGCGCTATCGGCCCCGGGTAAAAAATTCCTCCGGCTACCTTCTCTGGGACCTCGTGGATCCGGAAGGCCGGCTCAACCTGGCCCCCTTGGTGGTCGGGTCCGAGGGGACTCTGGCGATCATCACCAAGGCGCGGCTGCGCACCCAGGCCCTGCCCGAACAGCGGGCGACCGCTTTACTCTTCTTTGACGAGCTCCACAAGGCGGGAGCCGCCGTGGCCGTGATCCGGCCGATGAAGCCCTGGGCCATCGAGATCATGGACCGCCAGTTCATCCGCCTGGTGCGCGAACACGATTCCGCGCTGCGCGCCTCGCTCCCGGAAAAGGCGCAGGCCATGCTCCTGGTCGAGTTCGCCGGCGACGGGGAAATGAGCCCGGCCCAGGCATTGCGGGAGCTGAATCGTGTCGCGGTGATCGAACAGAGATTGGCCTTTGCTTTCCGGGAAGCGGTGGACCCGCTGGAGCAGGAGAAGCTGTGGGCGGTGCGCAAGGCGGCCTCGCCCATCCTCTACCGCCGGATGGGCCCGCGGCGTCTGACCCGTTTTATCGAGGACATCGTGATCCCGCCGGAGCGGCTGGCCGAAGGGATCGCGGCGATCCAAAAAATCCTTTCCGACCACGGCACCGAGGCCCCGATCCTCGGCCATGCCGGCGACGGCAATTTGCATATCAACCCGGAGCTGGACCTCCTGGACCCGAACGACCGGGCCCGCATGCAGGACCTGGCCGACGCGATTTACGACCTGGCCATCCGGCTGGGCGGCTCCATCACCGGCGAGCACGGCGACGGCATCCTGCGCGCGCCCTATGTCAAGCGCCAGTTCGGACCGCTGCTCGAGGTGTTCAAGGAAGTGAAGCGGATCTTTGACCCGGCCGGGGTCCTCAACCCCGGCAAGATCCTGCGGGACGAAGAGCGGCTGCCCCTTTCCAACCTTCGCCTCGGGTCGCATCCCCAACCCGCGGACTATCCTCCGGTCCGCCGGCTGCAAGAGCCATCGCTTAAGAGCATCCTGCTCGATTGCCACGGCTGCGGGCTTTGCCGCACCTATTGCCCGGTGTTTTTGGCCACCGGCCGCGAAGCCGACCTGCCCCGGTCCAAACTCGGCGCGCTGCGGGGGTTGGCCCAGGGCGACCTCTCCGCTCAGGAGCACCTGCCCGCCGGAGCGCTGGACGCCCTGCTCGCGGCCTGCATCTCCTGCGAGCGGTGCCTCAGCCAGTGCCCGACCGGAGTGGATACCTCGCGGGTGATGATGGCGGCGAAGCAGGCCCGGCTCTTTTCCCAGCCCCTGTCCCTGCGCGACCGGCTCCTCGGCAACCTCGACCAGATCGGCCGCGGGGCCAGCCTCGCGCCCGCGCTTTGCAACCGCCTTTTGCAATCCCGGCGCGGCCGGGTGGCCTCTGAGCGCATCCTCGCCGTGCGCCGCGACGCCGCCCTGCCGCCGGTCACCCGCGACCGCTTGCAAGACGAAACCCCGGCGCCGGGCCCAATCTCCGGCCTTGCCCCATTGGGCCGGGTGCTGTATTATGCGGGTTGCCTGGAGCGCCGGCACGATCCCGGGGATGAGCTGGGATTGGCCCTGCAAGTCCTCCAACGGGTTTGCCGGGAGGTGGTGATCCCGGATCTCCCCTGCTGCGGCCTGCCCCAACTGATGGCGGGCGACCAGGCCCATGCCCTGGATCACGCCCGGACCCTGGTCCAGGCGATCCGGCCTTGGCTCGGCGGGGGAACCGCGGTGGTCAGCTCGTGTCCGGGCTGCGCGCTCATGCTCCGCCACCATTATCCAATTTTGCTTGGGGAGGAAGGCGAGGCGCTGGCGCAAGCCACGGGGGACGTGTTCGACTACGTGGAATCGGCCCTGGCGACCCGGCGGTGCGAAGGGCCGGCGGCGTCGGGCCGGGTCCGGGTCCTGGCCTGGCACCGGCCCTGCCACCAGGCGGCCTTATCCGGCGAAGGAAAAATGGAAAAAGTTTTGCAGGCGCTTCCCGGGCTCAGCTGGGCCGGGACCTTCAACCAGTGCTGCGGCCTGGCCGGGAGCTTCGGGCTGAAAAGCGAGCACCGCGCGGTCTCCGCGGCCATCGGCCGGAGCCTGGCCCAGGCGCTGCGGGAGACCGACGCCGAGGCCGTGGTGTCCGCCTGCCCGGGTTGCCGGCTCCAGATCGCGGGCCTGGGCTTCCAGGTGCTCAGTCCGCTCCGGCTCCTGGCCGAGCAGTGGTCCGCTCTTCCGGAGTAACCCGGCATGGATCTTTCCTTGGAACTGATGCCCGACCGCTATCGAGCCATGGAAGAGCCTGAGCTGGTGGAGCGGATCCAGCAGCGCAAACAAGAGCTGGGCCGCGACCTCATCATCCTCACCCACCACTACCAGCGCCAAGCCATCGTGGACCTGGGCGACTTCCGCGGCGACTCTTACGGCCTAAGCCGCCAGGCCGCTTCCCAGGCGCAGGCCCGCTACCTCGTGTTCTGCGGGGTCCACTTCATGGCCGAGGCCGCGGCGGTGCTGGCCCGGCCGGACCAGTCGGTCTTTCTCCCGGAGCTGCGCGCCGGCTGTCCCATGGCCGACATGGCGGCCATCGAGCAGGTCGAGCGCGCCTGGCTTGAGATCGAGCAAGCGGCGGGGCCGGGACGGACCGTGCCGCTGACCTACATGAACTCCAGCGCGGAGCTGAAAGCCTTCTGCGGCCGGAACGCGGGCGCGGTCTGCACCTCCTCCAACGCGCCGGCCGCCTTCGACTGGGCATTCCAGCGGGGTGAAAAGATCCTCTTCTTTCCGGACGAGCACCTGGGCCGCAACACCGCGACCAAGAAAAGGATTGACCCGGTGCTGGTCTGGGACCCGGGGCAGGAGCTGGGCGGGAATTCGGCCGAGACCATCCGCGGGGCGCGGGTGATCGTGTGGAAGGGCTATTGCCACGTGCACACTTATTTCACGCCCGGGCACGTGCGCCGGCAAAGGGCGGAGTTCCCCGGCGCGCGGGTGGTGGTCCATCCGGAATGCGCGCGGGAGGTGGTGGAACTGGCCGACGCCGCCGGCTCGACCGAGTTCATCATCCGCTACGCGCGGGAGGCGCCGGAGGGCGCGACCGTGGTGGTGGGCACCGAGATCCACCTGGTCGAGCGGCTGGCGCGGGAGCAGGCGCCCGGGAAGAAAGTGGTCGAGCTGGCCTACTCCATCTGCCCCAACATGTACCGGATCAACCTCCATAACCTGCTCTGGGTGCTCGACGGCCTGGGGAAGGGACCGGAGCAGTGGGTGAACCGGGTCCAGGTGGATGAACCGCTCCGCACCGAAGCCAAGCTGGCGCTCGATCGCATGTTGGAGATACGCTAAGAGGCGTCTTTACCACCAAGACACAAAGACACCAAGGAGAGAGAAGAGTGAAGGGTGAAGGATGAAGAGTGAATAATTGATCTTCTTTCTCTATTTTGTGCCTTTGTGTCTTGGTGGTGAGAAGATCATGGACCACGTGGATGAATACCTGAACTACCTGGCGGCCAACAAGGGCTTAAGCCGGAACACGCTCGAGTCCTATGCCCGCGAGCTGAACGGGCTTTTCCTCTGGCTGGGCGAGCGCCCGCTCAACTCGGTGGAGCGCGACGACCTCCAGGCCTTTCTCGGCCATCTGCACGACCGGGGTCTTTCCGCCCGGTCTATCGCCCATGCCCTGGTGGTGATCCGCAACTTCTTCCAGTTCCTGGCCGGCGAGGGCCTTCGCAGCGACGACCCCTCGGCCCTGATCGAGCTGCCCAAACTCCCGCTCCACCTGCCGGACACCCTCAGCCCGGAGGAGGTCGCACAACTTTTGCAGGCGCCGGCCGGCGACGAGGCGCTGGCCGTCCGCGACCGGGCCATCCTCGAACTCCTGTATGCCTCGGGCCTGCGCGTCTCGGAGCTCTGCGGGCTGACCCCCGGCGACCTGGACCCGGTGGGGGGCGCGCTGCGCGTCCGGGGCAAGGGCGACAAGGAACGGGTGGTGCCCATGGGCGAACCGGCCCGACTCGCGGTCAAGCGCTACCTGGAAGAGGCGCGGCCCCGGCTGGACAAGGCCCAGCGGGCCAAGAAGCTCTTCCTCAACCGCCGCGGCCAGGGGCTGTCCCGCCAGGGCGTGTGGAACCTGATCAAGCGCTACGCGCTCGTGGCCGGGATCCGCAAAACTATCTCCCCGCACACCCTGCGCCATTCCTTTGCCAGCCACCTGCTCGCCGGCGGCGCCGACCTCCGCCACATCCAGGTCATGCTCGGCCACGCCGACATCTCCACCACCCAGATCTATACCCATGTGGATAAAACCCGGCTGCGCCGGGAATACGATCGCCGGCATCCGAGGTCGCGAGGATGATTACCTTGACCCTCACTCCCCGCGAATGCGAGCTGATCCGGCAATGGTTCGAGGCGGTGCGCGAGCACTCCGGCCACTGGGGCGACGGCATGGCCACCACCCCGGACGAGGACATCGTGCTCGGCAAGATCGAGCAGGCCGGAGCCTGCCAGTTCCACC
>Ga0315291_10009747_pt1 | contig 11773 bp, 11 predicted proteins | sample YL17G12_20_MG_FD_203070 | JGI IMG/M metagenome (GOLD analysis project Ga0315291, IMG submission 203070) | Sediment microbial communities from Yellowstone Lake, YNP, Wyoming, USA - YL17G12_20 | ecosystem: Environmental > Aquatic > Freshwater > Lake > Sediment | place: USA: Wyoming | collected...
CGGTGTTGGAACCAATGAACTGGATGTTTGCCGAGGATCTCAACCAGGAAAAAATTCAGTGGGTTATCGAAAATATCGATGAGTTGTTCTTGGATATGGAAGAAGATGAAAATGATACGTATTGACCTCACAACTATCCCGGTGCTCTACCCTCTCACCGGGATGGGGTTGTCTGTCTGAAGTTGCACGCTTCCCCCAACCATCTCTTCAATTTTTTTATGAAGTTCTTCCGTGAGGGCAGGGATCCTTCCTTGAGTTTTCTCGCTCCATTCCGCCAGATCTTTTCTTGACTGGTGCTCCTTTCCCAGCATGTATTCCAGTTGGGTTTTTTCCCGTTCAAGTGAATTCTTCATTACAAGTACAGGATGCGATGAGAGCAAGTCCTGTTCGCTTTTACATGCCAACTCTTGCGTTATGATATCCGTGCAGGTGGTGCACATTTCGGTACAGTATCTTCCGGTATCAGAAAAAATTGCGCGTTCTTCCTTGTTCTTTAATACAATTTCCCCGGCATCGATCATCCTTTGTGCGACAGGACAGGCAGTGGTAAGGGCAGTGGCCAGATCTTTTGCATCAGGAGCTGTATGATCGGAGAGGAGATCTACGGCATGTCGGAGAGTTGAAATTTCTGTGGCATGCCGTTGTTTTGTGGCAATTTTTTCTGCTTTCCTAAAAACGTGCGCAGCGGTCATTGAGAGAGCCGTATAGGAACGGATTCGCTCATCTCGTTTCTTTTCCATCTCACCAAGTGCGGATTTTTTTTCGTTGACTTCTTTCATTGTCGCATCAGAAGTCAGATCCATCAACTCTTTTTCAATGCACGCAATCCGATGGGTGATTTCGGTGATACGAGTGGTTATCCGCTTATCCTTATCAAGAGATTTTTCGGAATCAATCCTGATATCGAGGAGCGCATCGTGCAGCGTTCGTATGGTTTTCATCAACGCTTTCTGTTTCCGGTACGTGGTGAGTAATGCAGTTATCGCATTGATCTCGCGCCCGATGGCATCGATCCCGGTTTTAACCGCTTTCATCTCTTCGGGAAATACTACCTGCAGGTACCGGCCCTGCCCGCGGGTGCTGTTGAGACATCCTTTTACGGATTCAACCGCGGCAGAATAAAACCCTTCAATATCTTCCGGAAGTTCCTTGGATAGTGAGGCATTCATCGCCTTCACAAACAAGGGAAGTGAATTTTTTGCAATGCTTTTGAGTTTTGGGTGGATTGCCGGATCATGTTCAGCACCGGCAATCCCGTTGATAATATGTTGCAGTTGTGCTGTTGCATTCCTGATATTCTGTATTGGTACATCCGTTTCAGTTTCAAGTGAAGCCCGGGAGGTCTTCTCACGCTCATCGAGCCATGCCGGGATCGCATCAAACGCAAGGATAAATTTCTCCGGTTCTTTTTGTTTCAGGAAATCTTTGATGAATTTATACATGGGTTCACCGGGATCGGATCGTTTTTAGGTAATAGATCGAATCGTTATTCTTTTATTGGCTAATCTTTTTGGGAAATCTGGCGAAGCCTATCAACACCGTCAATCTCTTTGAGTACCTGAACTACTGAGGGAGGCACGAGGTCTTTCCATGGTTCACCTGTGAGCATACGCCTCCGGATTTCAGTGCCGCTCAGGGTCTCGCGCTCGTACATCGTGGGTGATTGTACTTTGATACCTGCCTCTTTGAAGAGCTGCGCAACCAGCGGGTTTGAAGAGTAGCAGAGGTCAAAGGGGGGTGTCATCGACAAGACGTGGGCAACCCAGAGGGAGTTGCGCTTGATATCTTCAATAGGAATGACATAGAACGGGCAGCCAAGTGATGCAAGCGCGCGGGTGATCATCAGGACTCGTTCGCCCGCGGTAAACGGGTTGTCGGTCAGGTGCGAGAGCTGAGCGCTACCTATACCAATAACAATTTCATCCACCTCTTGTGCCATATGTTCAAGGACCGACTGGTGTCCGTTATGATACGGCTGAAACCTTCCGATATAAAATCCGCGTCTCATGGTTTTACCCCCCTATTCGCGATACGCGCGGCAAATGCGCCTGCAGTGAAACCGGCATCGATGTTAACTACAGCAATAACCGAACAGGACTGGAGCATGCTTGCCAGTGCTGCCCTGCCTTCACCCATATAGCCATACCCCGTGCTGACCGGAACGCCAATCACGGGCTTATCCACGAGGCCGGCAACAACCGCCGGGAGGGTTCCTTCCCGTCCTGCACAGACAATAAAAACATGGGCAGTGAGCAAAGGTTTGAGTGCCGGAAAAAGGCGGTGAATGCCGGCAGCACCAACATCATATGCAGTTCGAACTTCGCATCCCATCTCCTCGGCGATGATCTTTGCCTCCTCTGCGACCCTAATATCAGAGGTACCAGCTGTGATTACTGCTATCACTCCTCCCGTGAGTTTCGGTGCAGGTCCCTTCGCAAGCACGAGTACGCGCCCGGCTTCATGGTAATGGATTTCAATTCCCTTATTTTCTGCAAAATTCTTGATAGTGACTACCTGTTCAGGAATCACGCGCGTGATGATACAGCGGCCAGTAGCTTCTGCATGCCGCACTGCAATCTGGGCAAGGTGATCAGAATCTTTTCCTTCGGCAAGCACCACTTCGGGCATCCCACACCGCATGGCTCTCCCGAGATCGATACAGGCAAAATCCCCTATGTGGTCAAGTCGGATCCCTTCGATCTCTTCTGCTGCACTCTCGAGAGAGATATCCCCATTCTTGTAGCGCGACAATACATCCTGTAGCGTTGGGTTCGGTAGCATGATCGTAATAATACAGATATGGAACGGCGTATAATAAGGTAGTTCATTATTATGACGTACCTCACGTATGTTGCCATTTTCGGTGCCGCAGCATGCATATTTCTCTGGCTCCGTGATGCGCGGATCTTTTTCCGGACCGGACTCCCGGGATACCGGAAGGCGGCCTACTGGGGAGTGGCATACGGTGCCCTGGTAACGCTAGGGTTCGCTGTTACCTCAACCATGCCTGATTTTGAACTGCTTGGGCTTGGTCTCATCCTTGGCGCACTGTATTTACAGAGCAGGATCGAACGCGAGAAGGTGTGGGGAAGTGAAGGAACGCTCCAGCGGTTTCTTGGCAGCGTACCAATCCGCAGGGCGAATAAGAAATAACACCAGCACAAACAGTATAGAACAGGGATTTTTCCTATGCTTCAAAAACCGAGAGGGACGCGGGATTTTTTACCGGATGAGATGGAAGCGCGGCGTAACATTGAGTGGCGTATGCGGGAGGTAGCGCGCCGCTGGGGCTACCGGGAAGTCTGCACACCGGAGTTCGAGGATCTTGAGCTCTTTACGATACGCTCGGGTGAAGGGATCATTGAGGAGATGTATGTCTTCGAGGACAAAGGGGGACGCAAGCTTGCCCTGCGACCTGAGATCACAGCCTCTGTTATACGCATGTACATAAACGAAGCAAAGGTTGCACCTAAACCTTTACGCTGGTGCTACTTTGCTGACTGCTTCCGGTACGAGCGCCCACAAAAAGGGCGGTATCGCCAGTTCTGGCAGTTCGGTGTAGAGCTTATTGGAGCAGATACTGCGCTTTCCGATGCTGAAGTCATTATGCTCGCGGCTGATATGCTCAACACCACGGGTGTTACGTATGATCTGAATGTCGGGCACCTCTCGTTCATGAAGAACCTGCTCTATGATCTCGAGCCCTCTGCTCAGCGGAGGGTGATGGCAAATCTGGATAAGAAGGATTTTGACGGGTTGAAAAGTACCCTTGAATCCATAGACAAACCTGATCTTGGTAATTCCCTTATTTCACTCGTTGAATGCCGCGATCTTGCAGAGGCATTCGAAATTGCTGGCACGATTCCTGAAAAAGAGCGCATTTACCAGATAATAAATACCCTCGATGCAGCAGATGTAAACTATACTCTTAATTTTGGCATCGCCCGTGGATTGGACTATTATACAGGAATGGTCTTTGAAGGATTTGCACAGAACCTGGGTGCTGAGAACCAGATCCTTGGTGGTGGTGCATATCGTCTCGCCCATCTTTTTGGCAGTGATGATGTAGCATCCTGCGGGTTTGCCATTGGATTTGACCGGGTTATGGTCTCACTCGGAGAAACACAGCATAAAAAAGATACCGTCGTTGCCATAGTCTGCACGAATGAAGGTCGTAACCATGCAAGGGAAGTTGCCCGTCTTTTTCGTGCAGCCGGCATCTGTTCAGAGATGGATCTCATGGAACGGGGACTGGGTGCCCAGCTTGCCCATGCATCCAAGACCGCCGATTTTGCAATTGTGATTGGCCGGCGTGAAGCAGAATCCGGGAATGTGACGCTCAAGAACCTGCACAGCGGTGAGCAGAAAACTCTGGATCCCGCATCAGCCATAGCCGAGGTGGGATTGTATGGTGCTCGCTGATGAGCTTGCAAAACAGCAGCGCAGTATCAGTGTCGCAGAGTTCTTTGAGAAGAACAAACACCTCCTTGGTTTTGATTCCCCCACCCGTGGGGTAATCACTACCATCAAGGAAGCAGTAGACAATGCCCTGGACGCCTGCGAAGAGGCGCAGGTGCTCCCGGATATTTTTATCAGCATTAAAAAAGTCAGTAATGATATTTTCAGGATTATAGTCGAAGATAACGGTCCCGGTATCGTACCTGCCCAGGTACCGTTTGTCTTTGGAAAACTCCTCTACGGCTCCCGGTTCCACCAGATCCGGCAGACACGCGGGCAGCAGGGAATCGGGATCTCGGCAGCGGTGCTCTATGCTCAGCTCACCAGTGGTGTTCCGACCATTGTTATCTCCCGCACGGGAGCAAAGGAATCTGCATACAAATGCGAGATCCAGATAAAAATCGAGACCAATGAACCTGACATAATCTCCCAGCAGCCGTTTGAGTGGGACCGGATCCACGGGACCAGGGTACAAATCGAGTTTAAAAGCACGATGTCGGCGAAGAAGAAACTCCTCGAGTACCTTAAGTATACGTCAATCGTGAATCCCCACGCACGATTCAGGGTGGAACTCGATGACGAGGCATTCACCTTCGACCGGGTGAGCCACGAGATTATTGCCTGCCCTGTTGCAATCCAGCCGCACCCGCACGGGATCGAGTTCGGGCAGCTAAAAAGGATGGCAGCAGCAAGCGATCAGAAACTTATCGATTTTCTTATAGAAGGTTTCAGCAGGGTTGGTAAAAAAAGTGCACAGGATATGTGCGACAAAGCGGGGCTCAAGAGCACGATAAAGGCGAAGGGACTCACTGCTCATGAACTCAAGGCACTCCTTGCCGCAATGCAGGCAGTTGCCGTTCCTGCTCCTCTATCCACACAGTGCCTCTCGCCCATTGGTGAGGAACTGATCCGGCGCGGGTTGGACAAGGAGTTCCAGATGGATTTTGTCACGGCACGCACCCGCCCGGCTTCAGTCTTCTCCGGCCACTCGTTCGTGGTCGAAGCGGCGATCGGGTATGGAGGAAAGCTGCCATCTGATGGAAATGCCATTATCCTCCGTTTCGCCAACCGAGTCCCGCTCATGTACCAGCAGGGCGCGTGCGCGATCACCCAGAGTGTGGCAAATGTGAACTGGAGAATATACAATCTTTCACAGCAGGGACTGCCGATGGGCCCGGTCCTGATCCTTGTCCATGTCGCATCCACAAACGTGCCCTTTACCAGCGAGAGCAAGGATGCGATTGCGAGTATCCCGGAGATAGAAAAGGAGATTGTTCTCGCTCTGCAGGATCTGGGGCGGGATCTCAAACTCTTTGTCTCCCGGCGGGACAAGAACAAGGTAGCCGAGGACCGGGCGCGTGCAGTCTGCGCAATCATTCCGGAGATTGCCGCAAAAGTGAGTGAGATCGTGGAAAAACCTCTGGTCGATACCACACCTATTGAAGGAAAACTAATGCGCAAACTGATTGTGAAAAAGGGGACAATCGATGGCAGGATCACAATCGAGCTGAACAATTACACCGCAAACGATGTGGATGTGTCTGTATACGACATCTCGCAGGACACTGCTTCTGATGCCGAGCCAAAAGCAGCATTCGTGAGTGAGGTGGACGGGCAGTTCACGAAGGTCTGGAAATTGGTGATACCGTCCCAGATGGTCAGGCGCGTGACCTATACCGGAAAAGGTGGGGGGCTACTCGACATCCGGGGCGTTGAAGACAACAAGAAAATGGTGGTGGATCTCGATGTCTAAAGAGGAGCTGGAAAAGAAGTCCATGAAGGCGCTGCTCAGGATCGCGAGCGCATGGTACGATCAGATGAAATCCGGAGAGATCCCCTCTATCTCGCTGCCTACGCGGACGAAATATAACATTGAATATGATGATGCAAGTGAAGTCTGGAAATATGGCGACAAGGAGAGCATGCGCACAGCAGCTTCTGCCAAGAGCGCCACGCACCTTCTGAAGATGGCATACGTGATCGGTTTTATCAAACAGCAGCTTAAAGAGAACCGATCCTCGACGCTGAGAGAGATGTATTACATCTCCGAGGGATGGAAGCGTGCGAAGTTTGGGGCGCAGGAGGAGAGCAATTTTCTCATAGAAGACCTCGAGATCATCTCCGAAGTCCCACGCGAGGGGTTCCATCTCCATCCCGAAGAGAATGGCGCATCCATCTATGGTCCGATGCGGATCCGGGAAGAGACACGCAGGGGTATGCGGGCTATTCACTGCCAGGATGATGTGGGTCAGGCAGGATATACGATCCCCAATAATGTCGAAAACATTGAGTTTGTCGACCATGACGCAAAGTTTGTGATCGCACTCGAAACGGGTGGTATGTATGACCGGCTGATCGAGAACGGGTTTGACGAGGAGCACAACGCAATACTCGTTCACCTTAAAGGACAGCCTGCACGATCGACCCGGCGAATGCTCAACAAGATCAGTTCTACGTGGAATCTTCCCGTTCTCGTTTTCACTGATGGTGATCCATGGTCATACCGTATCTTTGCATCCGTTGCCTATGGTTCGATCAAGAGCGCACACATGTCGGAGCTGCTGGCAACGCCCCGGGCGCAGTTTTTAGGCCTGCAGCCCAGTGATATCCGGGATTATAACCTGCCGTCCGATAAGCTGTCAGAGAAGGATATTGAGGCGCTCAACGCGGAGCTGACGGATCCCCGGTTCGCAACGGAGTACTGGAAGAAGCAGATCAACCTGCAGATCGAGATGGGTTTAAAGTCAGAACAGCAGGCATTTGCGGCCCGGGGTCTGGATTTTGTGACGAAGACGTATTTACCGGCGCGATTGAGTGAGATGGGGATTATCTAAAGGAAAAGGGGGGACTAATACCCGGCTGACCCCGACTTTTCTTGATTCAATTCGGCTTGTGAATGATAGAAAAAAGCACTTCAATTGCCTGAACTTATGGGTGCCTGTTTTCCATGCAATAAAAAAAACCCTCCTTGAAGGGGAAAATGTTGAAGATATTGTTTCGAATAAAATACTCGAAGCAATCTTCAGTGAAAAATGGGAGATATATTCTTTTAAAAAGTTTTTTGGATGATTCTTGGTAATGCGCTGCCGGAATATACGTTGAAAAATGATTTAGTGGGGTAAGAACAGCAGATTATCGTAATCATATTTTTGTTGGATATCGTGGGTTGTTAATTTTCCTTTTCGGCATTTATAGACGGAATATCCAATATCTTTTAAGTAGTCAATACATTTCTTACTATTACTCCCTCCTACCTCCAGAGAAACTATTGGGAAAAATGTTTCAAGAGTTGATTTTGCTCCTGTTAATACCTCGTATTCGGAGTCTTCTGCATCTAATTTAATAAAATTCGGACGAATTGCATTAGAATTTACATACTCATCCAGGCATATTGTATTGACATAGAAAAGATCTTCAGTATTATTTCTTGAATCATCAGTGATTATTGAATTATATGCTGATCGCTCAGTTCCCAGATTCATCATTCGCATCTGACAATTTTTCGAAAATAATGCCAAATTATTGATTTTAATATTTGATTTATTGATGGTATTCGATTTGAGAATTTCATATGTTGTTGGAATTGGTTCAAATGAGTGAACTTTACCCTGTTCCCCTACAATATATGAACCTAAAAGCGTGAAATACCCGAAATGCGCACCAACATCAATTAAAGTATCATTTTTATTGAGATATTCAAGCATTATACCTGTTAACCCAGGTTCAAAATACCTATAAGCGAACAATTTTAATGAAACTTCTTCTGGAATTATAACAGTCATTTCATCAGACCAGAATGTGGTTATCTTTTCTTTAGAAGATTTATGACGTAATCTATTATTTACAACTAGACCGGTTAATTTTGCCATCCGCAAAGGATGTTTTAGAGAATTCAATATCAAATTTTTTTTATTAGTAATATTTCTCTGATTATCCTGTGCGTATCCAACGAGTGCGGCATCAAATAGTCCTTTTAAGGTTTCATTTGTCATTTTTACCTAATATCTCCTTAAAAATTAAAATCTCTATCGAAGGGCAATTGAAAGGATATCAATATTTTTTTACTTTTCGATTGAAATTGTTTGTCTTTGAAATTTTTCCATAATCATGCTAATTTAAGTAATGGTAAAAGAGTGCGAATACTTTACATTTGTTGGAACTCCTTATGACCCATACGGTTACATAAGGGAAACCTGAATGTGAGAGGTTGAAAAAATTACACAATTCCTCCTGATGCTGTTTGTCCAGTATTGAAACATTTTAAGAGCCCCGTGTGTTCAACGTTGAGAGATATCGTTATTGTACTGAGGTAATATGTGGGATAAATACATAGGAGAACAAATAGAGACTTGTTACTAATATCTCTGAATCATAAAAACTTGGCCATGTTTATCGTGTTGACTTGCAGATTGATTCTGACTAAGAAATCTGGTATGTCAATCATTTAAATGATAAATATAGTCGTGGTAGGTATGGGGATGATGGATCTTTTCAGGGAAAGGTTTGTATGGCTTGGCGATCAATTTCGCGCTGTTTAGGATCCAGATAACACTTGGTATATTATCGAATATCCTGGCAAATAGTATATAATTACGAACTGATTGGAAGTGAGGAAATCCCCTATGAAAAGGCGAATGTATTCCCATTGGTGGCCGCTCATAAAATTAAAAATTATCGGGACCTATGAAAATTTTTTTGGGAAAGGAGTCATTCCCAAAAAATATTTTGTGCAGTTTTTACCAGGGAGTCCGATTATTCTTGAAGCTGGTGCCCATAAAGGGAAAGACACTGTTGAAATGGCCTTTTTATGGCCTGAGGGTTTAATTCATGCATTCGAGCCGGTTCCCCATCTATTCAAATTACTGGAAAATAATACCAGAAATCTGAAGAATGTCCATTGTTATCAGCTTGCTTTAGGAGATACAAAGGGCAGTGAAACGTTGTTTATATCGAGTGGAGCATCAGATGGCTCAAGTTCACTGTTGCCCCCCAAAGAACTCCTGAATAACTTCCCAACCGTTTATTTCGATAAAGAATTACCTGTCCATACAATTACCCTTGATGAATGGGCAAGGGAGTATGGTGTAACTAAAATCGATTTCATGTGGCTGGATTTGCAGGGAATGGAATTAATGGTTTTAAAATCCGGCCTTAATCTTTTAAAAACAGTTTCAGCTATTTATACTGAAGTATCGAGCACTGAGATTTATGAAGGTCAAACTCTTTATTCCGACCTAAAAGACTGGCTGTTATCAAATGGATTTAAAATTGAGCGGGAAGAAGTAGAGAACGGTAGTGGTAACGTATTTTTTATCAGGAAAAAATCAGATAGAGATTGAATATATGGTGCATAACGATATCAAAAAAATCGCAGAAATCCCCTCCAGAATTTGGAATTTTTCTCAGTATTTTCAGCTTCCTGTTGACCGGTCAGATCTTACGGTTGCAGACTATCTCCACCAGAATAATGTGATCTGGACTTTTGGGGATGATCCAAATACCGATTTCAGGGTTTATAAGGAAGAAAATATTCGGAATGGGCTCATATCAGGCCGAAGACTCAAGAATGAATTCCAGAAGCGGTTTGAAAAAATACCCTACATGAATCTGAACGGGGAAGCACAGGAAAATTCAAGGATTGCCTATTTCCTGGCTGATCCTGAAAGGACGTTTTCCGTTGCACCAGGAGAAAAGTTAAAAAGACTGTATTTCCCCAGTTTGTGGTCAGATCCGCACCTTGATGGATGGGGCGAGCGGCTTGACCGGATATGCTGGATAGGGAGACCCTTACCTGAAAGGATCAGGCTGGCAAAGAAAATATCTCAAATGGGTATCGGGCTTGACATTTACAGCAAGGAACCATGGCCTCTTCCCGAATGGAAAGGATATGCCGAAGATGAAATTGATACTGCCAGGAAATATAAATACCGGGTTATATATGAGAACAGTCTGAAGAATCTGTATCATTCAGAAAAGCTCTTCAATAGTATTCGAAGTGGGTGTGTTACTTATTATATTTCGGACCCTGACCTGATCTTGCACCATCTAGAAGGGGCATTTATTCAATCCAATTCTACGAATTTGGAGGAAAGAGAAGATATTAGCGCTGATATTGTGGGGGAGATGAGGAAAGTTATGTTTTCAGAACGATGGGAGATATATTCCTTTAAAAATTTTTTCAAAACAATTATTGATACTGCTATCAATTCTGTCAAAGTTTAATGGATCAAGTCTTACTGAAAAAATATGGACCAAGAATCAATCGGATTAGGGAACCGGGTAATTTTAAGATGATGAATAAAAGATATTTTCTTGATTTGAAGTAATCAGTCTGGGTCTCTTTCAGAATTTCGCGTGCTTTTATTTTATTGCCGACATACAGGTGGGATGCAGCACGATACAACTCTTTCCTTGCGCTATATTCCTTGAGATCTTTCCGAACGGATTCAGTAAGCTGTTCTGTACTCAATACCCTTTGAGCAGTTGTGACGAATGGTTCCGGTTCAAGGGAGGGTCTGCCACATGCCCTGTTAGATGCATCCCAGTGATATATCGCACCCCCCTCCCAGCTGAATGCGATAGGATATTTCAAAGCAATTTTTCCGAATAAATCTGTATCCTCCCCCCACCATACATCTTCGGGGAACCCGCCGAATTCATTAAAAATTATTTTGGGAATGCCTATCGAAGAAGAATTCATAGGAGAGTCTCCGAGAGTAGCGGATTTGAAATAATTTGGAATCAACCCTTCTCTTGGATTTACCGGTATAGCCCTGTATCTCGCAGATCTGATTTTCCCGTTTGTTTCAAGTATTTTATAAGCAGTCGTGAATGCCCCTGCATTCGGGTAATCGTTCCGCAACCGTAAGAGTGTTTTCAGATGGTCAGGTAACCACTCATCATCAGCATCAAGAAATGCAATAAAGTCTGCACAGGCATTCCTTACACCATTATTGCGGGCAGCTGACACTCCGTGGTTTTCCTGCCTGAAAAGTCGAATCCTGCTGTCCGGAAACGTCTTCGCAACATCACCACTTCCGTCAAGAGAACCATCGTCTATGATGATTATTTCAAAATCTTCAATGGTCTGCATCAGAACGGAGCGAACAGCCCTTCCAATATAATTTTTTTTATTATACAGCGGAATTACGACGGAAACAAGGACCATTAATTAAGTTATATGCCCTTCTTAACCAAATGTTTAGCGCTAAAAAAAGAAAATGAAGTATCATGAAAAAACGAAATCAAAAAAATTTCCCGAGTTTTTTCAAATCCCAAAAGAATAAATCAATTGTATTTTTTGGATTGAATTTTA
>Ga0315291_10009748_pt1 | contig 11773 bp, 12 predicted proteins | sample YL17G12_20_MG_FD_203070 | JGI IMG/M metagenome (GOLD analysis project Ga0315291, IMG submission 203070) | Sediment microbial communities from Yellowstone Lake, YNP, Wyoming, USA - YL17G12_20 | ecosystem: Environmental > Aquatic > Freshwater > Lake > Sediment | place: USA: Wyoming | collected...
CAGGTATTTCCTTTGTAATCTTCGTGAGATCAATAAACCGTTCCCAATCTTTTGCATCCCTTGTTTTTGGCTCTGCGACATAATAAAACTCGTAAGGCATTCCTTCCATATGGCCTGTTTTTATCCAAATATCAAACGGCTTGATGTGTGATTCAATGACCTCTTGGAAGCCAAGTGGTTTCAAAACTTCTTCAATTGCAATTTCTTCCATGACTTTGAGAATTGCAGCAGCCTGCGGGCGATAGAACCATTTGCCTTTTGTTGGTCCCTGCTTCAACCAATCAAGCCTCTCCATCTCTTCGGTTGGATCTTTTGACCACACTGGCTTTTTCTCTTCAGATTTCCAAATCAGTTTCCAAAATTCTGCTTTTCCCTCGTAGTATTGATTCTGAACTTTCTCTTTCACGAGATTAATCATTCTATCAATGTAGTTTCTTCGCAAAAATTCCTCTGACACATCTTTTAGCAAAATTGTTGCTTGTTTTCCTACTATTTTGACGTCGGCAAATGGAATTGCCACATCTTTAAGTGGTTCTTGCTCAAGGTCAAAGGCGATGGTATATTTCTCAATCGTAATGTCTCGTACGCCAAGATGGTGTTTTTTCCCCAACTCTTTGCTAAGGGCATTTTTTATCTGTAGAAGTGCGTTATGAGGCCGAAATGTTCCTTCTGAAGCAATAGTAAGGACAAGCTTCTTTTTATCAACCTTAAAATGCTCAATTGCCGCTAGTTTTTCCGGACCTTTTTTCAGAATAGTTTCATTGGTCGTCGCAATAAACTTCTCGATTTCTTTTGAAATTTTCGAAATATCGTCGCTCAGCGTAAACGTTCCTTTTAAATCGAATTTCATATTAAAACTCCCTATAAATTATTGATTATTAATGTTTATCCACAACTTCTTTGGCAACGGAGACGCAAGCCAGGTAATCATCCAGAGTATGAATAAGTGAAGAAACGGACTTGCTTTCTATGCGCGCTTCAAGTCGTTTTCCTTTTGCCTGTGATTTGACAAAATCAAAATTGTCAACTTCTATGGATCTTAGAATTTTTTTAACTTTTTCAGCATCATCAAATTCTATAACTACATCACAGGAAGCTTTCATGGTTTTCCACCTTTCATCTGCTGAGCAATAATTTTATCTACTGCACCTAAAAATTCTTCCTCTTTTTCCAAACTGATAGTAGCACCAGCGGCAATTTTATGGCCGCCACCATGACCTTTTAGCGGAATAGCTGCTTCTTTCATAGCTAAACCAAGATCCAACCCACCATTGACTAGATATTGATTTCCTCTGCTGGAAACGTGTAGTTCATCATTTTTTCGTGCCAAAGAAATCAGAGGTTTTTCTTTGTCAAAGATATAATTCATGGCAATACCACCAACTACGCCACCTAACGAGGAGTCAGGGCTATGGAAAAACCGAATGCTTTTTTTCTCTTTAGCCCCGTCTTTTTCTAGTTGTAATAATTCATCAAGAATATTTTGTTTGTACTCTTTTTCAAGTTTTATCGCTTCGTCAAGGGCTTTTTTATCATTGAGACATATCGCCAGTCCAAGGCCGCGGTTTCCTCCCTTTCCGCACGCATCAAGCAAGTCTGCAAAACGCTCCAACTCACATTGTAAAAATTCAGACCAATATCGTTCTCTTATTACTGTATCGATGATGTTTTTTTCGCAACCATTTTTTATCAATTTAAAAAGAAGAATCGACTGAATTTGCTTTTTTTTATTATCATCAAGATCTTCGATTTTTGTGTTTTTTTCAAGGTGCAACTTTTCCAATAATTTGGATATGCCTTCGTTGTCTCCTGATAAACCAGTATAATAAGGATCAATGGAATAATACAAACCATCTGCCAGTGATTTGCCATTAAGTTTGATTCCAGTGCTTTGCTTTAGATAACCATTTTGTAGTGCTTCGTCAAGAATTGTTTTATTGTACCCTTTTATCCCACCGATATATTGCTTATCGCCAATTGCACCAGCTATTGCCAATGGTGCTAAGTCAGCATTTCCAAAATCTAGAGCTTTTGCAATAGAATAACTCATCGTAGCGCCACATGCCTCATAATTGCCATCGATGCCACATAAATTCGCATTAATCTGAAGAACATCCTTGCTGTCTGGTTTTGATTTAAGATACTGGTGATGATCAATAATTATGATTTTGCAACCAAATTTTTCCATGGTTTCTATCTGGCCGCTACCCATATCAGAAAAAATAATCATCTCGTTTTCTTCTTGTTTAACTCGTTCCAAACCTTGTGTAAAAGGATTTCTCATAAGAGTTGCATGAAAATCATAACCCGCCCGATGCAGTGCAGTGCATATTATGCCAGCAGATGTGATTCCATCGGCATCATAGTGAGAAATAACTCTAATTCTGGTTGTTTTTGGCATCGATGAAATCATTTCTGCCGCTTTTTTGCTTAGTTCTAAAATATCGTCTGCCATAGTCAACCTGATAATACAATATATTTTATAAAAGAATGGATGTTATGAAATTGTGAGGATGGGTTGAAAATGGAAAAGAAAACAAAAATAATTTTAGTTGTATTTGTCGTAGTAATTTTAGTGATTAGCGGTGCACTGTTTTTTGTTGTATTCCAAGAAAAAAAGAATGACCCTTTGAGTAACTTAGGATATGTTAATAGAGAACTAGGATTTGGACTGAATCCACCTCAGAATTGGGATGTAAAAGAAGAAAATACGTTAATATGGTTTGAGACCGATTTTTCTTATTCTGAAGAAAATAGCTCCGATAGTATTACTCTACAGATTTTAGCGCCATTGCCTGACGGTAACTATCCAACTTTCAGTTATCTTATTTATGATAAATTGAATGCTTATTCAAAATTAAATGATGAAAATACTTCAATGTCTCACAGTGAAAGAACTATCAATGGAATGAACGCGCATGAATTTATTTGGATTATTTCGAACAAAACAGAGATGAAAGCTAAAGAAATATTTGTTGAGAAAAATGGCAGAGTCTTTTATATATACTTTGGTAAGGTGCCCTATCTGTATGATAAGTATCTGTCTATCGCTGAACAAAGCATAAACTCGCTCACAATAGTTTAAAATATTTTCACAAAAAAGATAATGGCTATAAGTCAGCCATCTCTCTTATTCAAACATCAGTTTTGCTTGCTCAGGGCTGTATTTCCAGTCTTTCGGAAGTCTGCCTTGTGCATGATAATATTTTGTAAGACGTCTTATTTTTGATTCTATGAGCGAAAGGTTTCTTTGATTCTTCAGATCTTTTTTATGATCCTCAATGTGTTTTCTTAATTGCAAAGTTCTGCTAATAAGATTTCTTAAATCCTCTGGTATCTCTGGCTTTATGTTATTTTCTTCAAGTATCTGAGACACTTTTTTTCCCGTTGCAATCTTTATGTCTGGCACAGCGTATTGATCTCTTAGAACAAGGCCAATTTCACTGGTGGATTTTCCACTCTTTGAAAGTTCCAATGTGAGGGATTCTATTTCTCTGGGGTTTAACGAACTCCAATCAGGATGTTTTTTTCGAAGTAGACGGGTGGATCCCGCTTTCCCTTTTCTTCTTGCATGAATTCTTGCCATTGTCTTTTACTCCATAAAGTAAGATTTCTGAATAAGGTAGTAATATATAAAATTAAAGGTTGAAGGTTCTGTATAAAATAGCGTTGGTCAAAAAGGGTTGGAAAATCGGAGTTGGTATCCATAATTTTTGATTTAAGACTATTAATTTTACTTTCCAACACTATTTTTACGGGCATAATACTTTTTTATAGTAATTTTATGTTTAGGAAAATAATGGTTGTGAAAAAAAGTCAAGAAAAAAGTAAAAAATTGACATTTCTTGAAAAAAACCAAGTTTGGTACAATAGAGTTACTGCAGGTCTGCTTGCTGTATCATTTATATTAAGTGTTTTTCTTGCAGTTGGAATATTGCCAATAACAAATAAACCTCACACCATAGCTTATGAAACAATTATAAGAAATGGCAATGATGAATCATTTCAGGTATTAATTTATAATTTCGGAAAAATTGGTCATAATCTGAGAATTGAAATAGAATTTCCATCAAATACGACATTTAGTAAATTAGAATATATGGGAAGTACATTGACAAAATCAAATGAAAATGTTGATCCTTCTTATCATTATTATAATGTAGAATATTCATCAATTCAGGAAGGAGAATCTATTGGTATTAGAATGAATCTTCAAAATTCTGATATGAAAAATAATCAATTGTTATTGATAAAACCATCTTTTATCGGTATTTGGACAGATGAAGAAGGTCAAATAAAAATTATTCAGAATTGAATTTCTTTTATTTTTTGATATTTTATAGCAGCTCTCATTAATGTTGACCATTTATCTTTCCCTTCAACCATTATCCCTGCTTCTTCTGATGGTGTCTTTCCATTCAATGCTTCATGCGGTTTAACGAAGTTATAGTATAAACGGTGTCCCTTCTACGATAGGAGTTTCTTCTATCTTTATCCCTCTTATTACCTTCTCACGCTGACGGATAGAGCCATGTAGCGGGTCCGTAGCAATTTCATTCGTAATTAGTAAAGAAATTTAATCTTTAATTGAGAAAAACCAACTCTAATTTTCCAACACAGAATTTCCAACGCTATACTATACAATACCAGGTTGAAAAAGGGCATAAAAGCTAAATTTATTCATTTTCGTAGAATTTTTTCATATCATCAAGAGACATAGGCTCATAATCAAACGCGTGACCTGCACTGCCAAACTTTGTGTAACGCTCCATTATAATTTTTTTCATTGCATCTCTTGACAGTCCCAAATACTTTCTCGGGTCAAATTGCTCAGGATTTTCTTTCATGAACTTTCTGATAGTGGCAGTTACTGCGAGTCTTAGATCGGTATCAACATTTACCTTTCTCACTCCTGCTTTAATTCCTTCCTGAATTGCCCATAAAGGAACTCCATATGTTTCTGGGATTGCACCACCATATTTATTTATCTGAGCGATCAATTCTTGTGGTACTGATGATGAGCCGTGCATTACCATATGCAAGTCTGGGCAAAGCTCGTGGATTTTTCTAATAATGTCCATTGCGAGTAGGTTTTTATCTGGATCTGGTTTGATTTTGAATTTGTACGCACCGTGACTTGTTCCTATTGCAACAGCTAGAGCATCAACATTTGTTTTTTCTACAAACTCTTTTACTTGGCCAGGGTCTGTTAATTTTTCTCGTCCAGAACCTATTCCATCTTCAATTCCACCGAGACAACCGAGTTCCCCTTCAACTGTTATTCCAAGAGGATGAGCAATGTTTACTACTTTTCTTGTGATTTCAATGTTGCTATCAAAATCTCTTGGTGTTTTTCCATCTTTTTGTAAGGATCCATCCATCATAACAGATGAAAAACCTAGACCAATTGCTGTTTGACATATTTCTACACTTGTTCCGTGATCAAGATGAAGTGCTATAGGAATTTTTGGATATTTTTCAATACAAGCATTCATAATGTTTCTCAAAAATATCATATCAGAATACTGTAGCGCTCCTTTTGATGCGGCCATAATGACAGGAGATTCTACTTCTTCAGCACCGCTCATAATAGCTTGCGATTGTTCCATGTTGTTTACATTAAAATGTGGCACTCCGTAGCCTTTTTTTGCCGCTTCATCTAGTATTTGTCTCATTGGAACTAGTGGCATATTTTTTCACCTCATAATTCATAAAATATTTTTGCTTCATCGAGTCTTTCTTTTGGAACTGTCTTTAATTTTCCAACAGCTGCTTCGAGGGGTACTGGAACTACTTCAGTTCCTTGAAGGGCTGCCATTTTTCCGAACTCACCGTTTTCAATCATGTCTGCTGCAAAGATTCCAAGACGTGTTCCTAAATTGATATCAAATGCAGTTGGTGTTCCTGCTCTTTGTAAGTGACCTAAAACTACGTGTCTGCATTCTTTTCCAGTAATTTCCTCGAGTTTCTCTGCAAGCTGCTCTGCAATTCCACCTAGGATCTTATGGCCGAATGCATCAACTTTTTCGTCTTTCCATTTTATGTCTCCGCCTTTTGGAACAGCCCCCTCAGAAGTCGCAATAATTGTGTAATTCTTTCCTTTTTCATCTCTATTTTTAATAATTTTTACAAGAATTTTTATGTCAAAATTTTCCTCTGGAACAAGTATTGCGTGCGCTCCCCCTGCAATTCCTGCTTCAAGAGCCATCCAACCCACATGTCTTCCCATCACCTCAACAATAATTACCCTGTGATGTGACTGTGCAGTTGTGTGAAGATTTCTTATTGCTTCTGAAGCACGAGTAATTGCTGTATCAAAACCAAAAGTATAATCTGTTTCAGATAAATCGTTATCAATTGTCTTTGGTACACCCACTACCTTTATCCCATCCTTGTGAAGTTTTGCTGCAACGCCAAGTGTATCTTCTCCACCTATTGCAACAAGATATTTACAATTTAATTTCTCAAGATTTCTTTTTACTTGTTCTACACCGTTTTCAACTTTATACGGATTGGTTCTTGACGAACCTAAAATTGTTCCGCCCATCATATGAATATCTTCTACGTCATCAAGATCAAGGGGTTTTTCTTTACCTCCATCAAGTACCCCGGCCCATCCATCACAAAGACCTAAAACATCATAACCATATTTTTTTGCCTTCGTGGTAAGACCTCTTATAACAGCATTTAATCCTGGAGCGTCTCCTCCTCCAGTAAGTACTGCAATTTGTCCCTTTTTCGAACGGGTTATTGCCATAAATTTTAACCTCCATTCTTTGCATAGGAAAATGATATTTAAAGGATTTGTATCTTTTATTAGTAAACTATATATTTTTATCACTATTTGCAAGTAAAGTTAAGTGTTTACAATGGCAATGAGAATATACAACTCGATTACAAGACATAAAGAAGATTTCGTACCTGTTGAAAGCAAAAAAGTAAAAATGTATGTCTGCGGGATGACTGTTTATTCTGATGCTCATATTGGCCATGCCCGAACCTATTTTGCTTTTGATGTTATTCGTCGTTATTTTGAATATAAAGGTTTTAAGGTTACTTATGTTCAAAATATTACAGACGTGGATGACAAAATAATTGCTGCGGCCAATAAAGAAAAAATCGATCCTTTGGCATACTCGCGCAAGTTTACTGAAATATGTCTTGGAGATCTTGATGCACTTGGCATAAGAAGAGCAGATTTGTATCCAAAAGCCTCAGAAACAATTCCTGATATGATAGAAATGACCCAGGAAATTATAGACAAAGGATACGGATACGTTTCTGATGGTGATGTGTATTTTTCCGTTGAAAAATTCGATGACTACGGAAAACTCTCCGGCCAAAAAATTGATGAGATGAAGACTGGAGCAAGAATTGAACCGGGTGAACAAAAACGCAACCCTCTTGATTTTGCACTGTGGAAGAAGGCAAAAGCCGGTGAACCATCATGGAAATCACCTTGGGGTCAAGGAAGACCAGGATGGCACATAGAATGCTCCGCAATGAGCAGCAAATACCTAGGTTTGCCTTTTGACATACATGGTGGTGGCATGGATCTTCGTTTTCCCCACCATGAAAATGAGATTGCGCAGGCCGAAGCCGCGACGGGAAAACAGTTTGCAAAATACTGGGTGCATATCGGTCTTTTAACAATCAATGGAGAGAAGATGTCCAAATCTCTGGGAAACATCGTTAATATTAAAGATCTGTTAAAGACATGGGATCCTGAAGTAATTAGAATGTTCTTTGCCCAAACGCATTACAGAAGCCCACCAGATTTTAATGAAAAAGCCCTCACCGATGTAAAAAAGGGTTTGGAAAAAATATACAGGGTAAAAGAAAAATTAGAAGAATTATCTAAAACTGCTAAAGTTAAAAAGATTGATGAAAAAAAATTAACAAGTGAAGAGAAAAAATATCTTTCAGCAATAGATGAATTTAAAGAACAGTTCGAGCAAGCCATGGATGATGATTTTAACACACCAAAAGCGTTTGCAGTACTCTTTGAATTTGTAAATAAGAGCAATAGATACCTGGAAGATAGCCCAAATGAAGCTTTGTGCACGCATGCACTTGAGACGCTTTTGAAGATGTGTAATATTCTGACCTTATTTGAGCCTAAAGCCACAAAAATAAGCGAACCTGATGATTCAATATTTGTAAAAAAACTTCAAAAAATTATTCAACAGTACGAAAAGGATTTTAACAAAGAGCGTGTCGAAGAATTACTGAAAGCAATCTTGAATGCAAGGGAAAAGGCTAGAAAAGGCAAAGATTGGAAAACTGCAGATAAGATTAGAAAGGAGTTAGAAGATATTGGTTTTGAGATTCAGGACGCTGAAACTGGTCCTGTTTGGAGAAAAAAATAGTTGCTATGAAAAAAATACTAGTGGGATTTGATGGATCTGAAGGCTCTGAGATGGCTTTAAACAAAGCCATGGCGCTCGTTGATGAATATGGTGAGCTGATACTTCTTGCCGTTGTTCCAAACCCCGCCGAAAAAACATTTTTAGATATTGAAATGTACAAAAATATGAAAAAGAAGGCAGATAGTTTAATTTCAGATGCCGTAACCGATATCGGTTCCCATGATTACACGATAACGGGAATGATTGAAGAAGGAGATGCAGCGGCAGTAATAATTGATATTGCAAATAAGCTGGATGTTGACTTGATTGTACTTGGAAGTAGGGGGACTAGCATAATAGGACGATATCTATTGGGAAGTGTGGCAAATAAAGTAGTACAATACGCTCATAAACCAGTTATGATAGTAAGATAAAAAAATATAGTGTTTTTTACCAGTTTTTCTTAGCAGCAAGACTGGGTCTGGCTTTTTCAGCGCCTTTACCTTTCCAACGCAGTCCTCGGCCTTTCTTACCTGCACTTGTTTTACCACGCAGAACTCTTCTTGTGTTAGATGCATTTGAAATCCAGTTTATTTTTGGGTCATTTAAAATAGCCGGATGAACTGGATCAACTAGGATGACTTCGTAGTAACGGTGTTTTCCGTCAGCTCCAACCCAATAGGAATTTAACACTTCCATGTTTGGAAATCGCTTTGCAGTGCGCTCCTCTGCAATCCGCTGAATACTTTTTTTCTGGGTAATTTTGGAGATACCGCGGTCTCTTGGTTTTCTTCCTCCGCGTATGAGGTGTTTTCTAAGACCTCCTCTTCGCACTCGTGCTCGCACAACAATGTAACCAGGTTTTGCTTTGTATCCAACTGCTCGCGCTCTGTCTATTCTCAGTGGTCTTTCAACTCTTAAGAAATTATCTTCCCCCCTCCACTGTATAAGGCGCTGCTGCTGAGGGGATTGAAAGGAAGTATCGTGCTTTTTCCATTCATCTCCAAGATGATCATACATGCTTTTAACCATAAATTGAACACCAATCCTACTATTGGTAGGAGCAATAGGAAGGATATTCTTTATTTAAAACTTTTGTCACTTGGTATTATTTTACGGAGTATCATTTGTGCCGCCAAAATTAATAAGAGTGATTCTATTTTCCGTTGGGGAAGAATTAGATGGATCATCTATTTAATGCCAAGATGGAAACGCTGGAACGCGAAAAGATTGGAGAGTTACAGCTGAAACGTTTGAAACAAACAGTCAAACTAGTGTATGATAATGTTCCATTTTACAAGAGGAAATTCAAAGAATTGAAAATAAAGCCCGAAGACATCAAAACCCTTGAAGACGTTCAAAAGTTGCCATTTACAACCAAGAATGACCTGCGGGATAACGCACCTTTTGACATGATGGCCACATCTCTTGACAACTGTATTGAATTACACGCATCATCGGGTACAACAGGCATTCCAGTTACTGTTTGTTACACGCCTCATGATATCGATGTTTGGTCAGAAGTTATGGCTCGATGTCTTTCAATGTCTGGGTTGACAAAAAAGGATATTTTTCAAAATCCAATTCCATACGGAACATTCACCGGTGCATTTGGTTTTCACTATGGTGCACAAAAGGTAGGTGCACTTGTTATACCTTCGGGACAAGGCCAATCTGAACGACAAATAAAACTTATGGAGTACTATGGCACCACTTTTATGTCGGGTGTTGCATCCTATGCATTACGACTTGGCCAAGTTGCACGTGACATGGACATCGATCCAAAGAAACTAAAGGTAAGAAATGGTCTTTTTGGAGCTGAAATGTTCACATCTGGGCTTAAAAAACGCATTATGGAAGCATGGGACATGGATGTTCACGACATCTACGGTCTTACAGAAATGTGCGGCCCTGGAGTTTCCACCGACTGTGACCAGCACGATGGATTGCATCTATGGGAAGACCATTTTCTCATCGAATGCATTGACCCTAAAACATTGGAGCCAGTTGGTTTAGAAGAAGAAGGAGAAATCGTTCTTACAACAATTACCAAAGAAGGAATGCCTCTTTTAAGATACAGAACTAGAGATATTGCAAAACTCTATGATATAAAGAAATGCGAATGCGGTAGAACGCATGCAAAACATTCAACGATAAAGGGCCGCAGCGATGATATGATAATTATCCGCGGAACAAACATATATCCTGGCCAGATTGAATCTGTTTTGATGAAACATTCTGAGGTTGGCAGCAACTGGCGAATGATACTTACAACAGAAAATGATGTTGATGGTTTGACAGTTGAGGTTGAAAGTAAGAGACAGTTGAGTCAGTTTGATACGACGAATATGGAAAAGATGCTCGAGAATGAAATCAAAACGGTGATTGTCTTTACTCCAAAGGTGAAAGTTTTACCGCCAAACAGCATTCCTGAAACTGGCTTAAAGGCAAAAAGAGTTGTCGACGATAGGAAGATTGATTAGTTATGAAAGATAGTGTAAAAAAGATAATAAAAAGAACCGGACCGCTTGCAGAAAACGAAGTAAAAGATCTTTTACAAGCTTATGGAATTCCTACAACGAAATACGTACTTGTTAAAAAAGAAGAGGATCTCCAACGCATAAAATTGAAGTTTCCTGTCGCTCTAAAAGTCTGTTCAAACAAGATTTTACATAAAACCGATGTAGGTGGCGTGCGACTTAACATTCAAAATAAAGACGAACTAAAAAAAGCATTCAAAGAGTTTAGAAAGAAGTTTCCAACCGAAAATTTACTTGTTGATCAGATGGCAAAAAATGGTGTTGAAATTATCATTGGTCTTGTTCAGGACCCAACGTTTGGCCTGTCGATTATGTGCGGAATCGGTGGAATTTTTACTGAGCTTTACAAAGATGTAACATTTCGTGTAATTCCAATCGAAAGATACGATGCCGAGCAGATGATTGAGGAACTCAAAGGAAAGAAACTCTTGGAAGGGTTCCGAGGCATAAAAGCAAATAAACAGTTGGTAATTGATCTTGTTTTAAAGATAGCAAAGCTCGGTGAAGAGCTTGACGAACACATTGACCAGCTGGATTTGAACCCGGTATTTATATACGAAAAAGATTTATGTGTTGTTGATGCAAAGCTAATTTTAAAATGAAAAGGATGAGAAGATTATGGAAACCAAAGATTATAAGGTGAAAGACATCGGTCTTACTGAGTTTGGACGAAAAGAAATTGAAATCGCTGAAAAGGAAATGCCCGGTTTGATGGCAGTCCGCGAAAAATATGGTTCTCAAAAACCTCTGAAGGGTGCACGGATAACTGGCAGTCTTCATATGACAATACAAACTGCGGTGCTTATCGAAACGCTTGTTCAACTTGGAGCGTCTGTGCGATGGGCGAGTTGCAATATTTTTTCAACACAGGATCATGCTGCTGCT
>Ga0315291_10009750_pt1 | contig 11772 bp, 10 predicted proteins | sample YL17G12_20_MG_FD_203070 | JGI IMG/M metagenome (GOLD analysis project Ga0315291, IMG submission 203070) | Sediment microbial communities from Yellowstone Lake, YNP, Wyoming, USA - YL17G12_20 | ecosystem: Environmental > Aquatic > Freshwater > Lake > Sediment | place: USA: Wyoming | collected...
CGCGGGGGTTCTCTATCGCGCTGGCATCATCGAGAAATGGGGTATGGGTACTCTGAATATCCTCGACTGGTGCTCGGAAAACGGGAATCCGGCGCCATCTTGGGTCGAACAAGCCGGGTCGTTGATTTTGACCTTTGCCCCGCGAGTCACCCCTCCGGAAGAAATCCGAAAGGCCCGTACTGGGACCAAGTTGGCACCAAGCCGGGACCAAGTGGGAGACGAACCCGGCACCAAGTTGGCACTAAGTCGGCACCAAGTTGAAATTCTCCTAAGCTCCCGGGAAGACAAAGGATTGGTGGAGCTGATGGCCATCACCGGCCGAACTGACCGCACCAAGTTCCGGCATCAAGTATTAAATCCGTTATTAGAAGAAGGACTGGTTGAGATGACGATCCCCGGCAAACCTCGAAGCAGCAAGCAGAAATATCGCCTGACTGAGAAGGGCCGCCGATATATCGCAGATGTTGGCAGACAGGGAAAGGAATAATAAGAGTATAAAAGAGTGGTGATTTAGCCCTCATGGTTATAGAAAAGGATAACGTAACGGGGGAGAGTTAAAAACACGGTCCGACGATCAGGACGAAGCGGCCATCGACAAACGCCATGCGATTTACTATGACAAAGGAAACGGCACCATGGCTGCAATTGACTATTTCAAGGATAAAGCTAAGAAAAGCGGGCCGGCCTTAAAAATCATCGAACTCGACGGCCGCCCAGGAGTTAAAGAGGTTTCTAAAGAACTTTTCCAAAGGCTTGGAATTTAAAATTATTTAAATAGCAAGATTTTCTCGGCGTACTCCGCACTGCCGCCGTCCAGATGCGCTGAATATGATCAAGAAAATCATTTTCGCTCTAATTTGTCCGTCTCACCCTCGTTCCAGAAGACAGCACGGAGGGAATCTTTTTGGAAATCGGAAAAATCCTGAATGAAGCAGGAGTGACAAAGGTGGACGCTATGAGGGCTCCGGACCGGGTTAGGAGGTTCGTCAACTTGCAGGAACGGCGGAACCCGCAATCCAGCAGGAATGTGCTACAATTATCCCAAAGAAATCTATGAGAAATGGGGGTTCTTATGGACGGAGAAATAACCGAGCTAATTAAAAGAGCCGCGCAGGTATTGAAGGGGGCCGGGGCGCGGGAGGTATACCTCTTTGGCTCGGCGGCCAAAGGAATCTTGCGGGAAGACTCCGACATTGATTTTGCGGTTGCCGGTCTTCCCCCTGAGAGGTTCTTTAGAGCCCTAGGGGAGGCCGGCGATATCGTGCAGCGGAATATTGATCTGGTAGATCTGGATGAAGTAAATCCCTTTACCCAATATCTCAAAGAAGAAGGGGAGTTGCATCGTGTGGCCTAAGATAAGGAAACAGGTGGCCGTGGAAATGGAGCAAATCAGGCAACTCCTGGAAACGCATCGCCCCTTATTGGAAAAGTGCGCAAGCGTTAAGCCAGACGCGATCGAAAGGTCAGCCCTTGCAGCGATGCTTCACTCCTTTTACAACGGGGTTGAGAATACCTTCCACCGGGTGGCCATAGAAATCGATGGGCAGTCGCTCAAAGGGGAATTATGGCACCGCCAACTCTTAGAACGTATGGCCAAACCTGGAGTGGATCGCCCTGCTGTCGTTTCCGAGACTTTGAGAGATAAACTGCGCGCTTATTTGGAATTTCGTCATGTATTTCGCCATGCCTATACTTTCGAGCTTCGTTGGGAAAAAATGGCAGAACTTGTTTTGGGTTGTGAGGAAACATTCGCCCAGCTTGAATCTGAAATAGTCCGTTTCTTTGAAAACCAATTGCCTGAAACATAGCTGCCGGGGGTCATGCCTTACTCCGAACTCGACGGCCGCCCAGGAGTTAAAGAGGTTTCTAAAGAACTTTTCCAAAAGATCATAATATAAAATGATTTAATTAATAATTTTTCTCCGCGTACTCTGCGATCTCTGTGGTGAAATATAACTGCGAATCAAAAAACTTGACTTCTTAAGGTCATTTGTATAGTGTATTTTCCAAGCCAACACTCCTTTTACCTCTAACTTTGGCCACCTGTCTTGAATCCTTGTGGGAGACCCAAAAAGCATGGGAAGCCCGCTCCGCGATTTTAAATTCGCTCGATTCCAATTCATCCTCAAGGCGTCAGATTGCTTTAAACTTCCGAAACACCGCAAGGCCTTAGAACAAACCGGGCTTGTTTTCCACTCCGTCCCGTTGGAGGGAACATAATTTGGGGAAGAAACTTGCTTACGAGAGGTATTACTGGTTTCACGGGCAGATAAAGGCAAGCCGACACCCAAATGCCCGAAAACTTTCCGAGAAGTTTGAAATATCTGAGAAGCAGGCCCAAAGGGATATAGAATTCATTCGGGACAGGCTGAGTGCCCCCCTTATTTACGACCCTACCAAGAAAGGATATGAATTTGAGGATGACAGTTATGAACTGCCCCCCGTATGGTTTAATGAGGAAGAGCTCTTAGGGTTGTGTCTTGCGTTGAGGCTGGCGTCAACCTTGCCGGATCAGACCCTTAAGAAATCACTCCATGCGATTTTGGAAAAGTTTCTGACCTTCCGCTTCCTCGATTCCCCTCCAAGCCTTGCGGAAATAGAAGAAAAGATATCGGTAAAGAATGTCGAATACTACAAGGTAGATGAGTCTGTTTTTCATGAAGTAATGGATTCGCTCTTTCGCCGTTCCCCTGTCAGGATTTCCTATTATTCACCCCATAAACATGAGGAGACCGAGAGGATTGTCCTTCCCCTTCATCTTCTATGCTATATGGGAAGCTGGCACATAATAGCCTTTTGTACAATGAAAAATGAACTCAGGGATTTTGCCCTTTCCCGAATCCGGGCCATTGATTCTTCTCCCAAACCTATCCCATTGCCCGGCGCCCTGCCATCCATAAAGGAATACATCAGGAAGAATTTTGGAATCATGAGCGGTAGCGAGTCCGTTGAAGTTTGCCTCCGTTTTTCTCCTGAGGTTGCTGATTGGATTTCCGAACAGGTGTGGCATAGCGGTCAAGAAATATACCCCAACGAAGATGGAAGTATCTGCTTGAAGTTTCCTGTAGCGGATTTCAGGGAGATTCGCAGAGAAATCATGAAGTATGGGGGCGATGTGGAAGTATTATCGCCTCCGCAATTAAGGGAAGAGATAAGAAGTGAAATAGAAAAAATGAGAAAGATTTATTGGTAGGACATCTTTTGGGGGAGTGGGTGTAATAAACTTATCCATATGCAATGTTCCAGAGCTTCAAAAGTGAAAGGGTATGAGCGATATTTACGCGACAAAACGAAGCCTTATATTGCGTTCGACACCGAACCGACAGGACTTTATCCCTGGAGAGGAAGCAGGATCATCGAGGTGGGTGCCCTAAAGGCACGCGTCATCGCGCGATCGATGACGCCCGCCTGACCGCGAGAATATGGCTGAATATGATGGAGACGGGATGAACAAACCGGAAGGCTATTTCGGTTACTGGGGCAAAGCCGATCCGAAGTATCCAGGACATCCCAAATGGCATCCACTGGTGTATCATTGCCCGAACCTAACGACGGCGGCAGTCAACGATAGTAATCTGGGTGCGCATGGATATTTATAAAGTAATAGCAAGCCTTTGGGCAAAAACGGATAAGGATAAGAATGGTGGCGGAAGGTGGCATCCCCTCATTCTCCACATGCTGGATGTGGCTGCCAGTACGGACTCCATCCTGGCGCGTGAACCTGAATCCACTCGCATAAGAATCGCAGCAAGCTTGGGAATGGAGTGGGAGGATGCGCGAGCGTGGATCTTACTCGTGGTAGCCTGCCATGATCTGGGTAAGGCCTGTCCGGGTTTCCAGTGCAAGTGGCCGGTGCTCCTCGCCTTGACGGGGCTACGTCTACCTCGAAGCCCAAATACCGACATCAACCACGCTTTCGTGAGCCAGATTGCCCTTACGGAGCTGTTGCAGGAGAAAGACTGGCATGTTGGTTTGGCGGAGCTGGTGGCCGATGCGGTCGGGTGTCACCACGGGAACCGGGCTTCTCCGACTACCCTAAATGACCTGGAAGGCGATGAGCGCGCTATTGGCCGGGTCGACTGGACCCAAGTGCGCCGGGGGCTCTTGGAAGCGTTGCTGGAGATTCTCAAACCTGCCAAGGTCCCCGCCAGGAAGGGTCTTTCTGGCCCCGACTTCATGCTGCTGTCGGGACTAACGAGCTTTGCTGACTGGATTGGTTCCAACGAAGATTGGTTCCCCTTTGGAACATCTGAAGACTGCAACGATCTGGAGAGGTGGTTCCAAGAACGCAGAGCCAAAGCTGACCATGCCTTGGACGCAATCGGATGGGAACCCCGAACACCACTTTCCATGGAGCAAAAGTCTTTCGAGCAGGTTTTTCGCTTTGCTCCCCGCCCCTTGCAGCAGGCTGTTGCCGCAGCGTTGGCAGATGTAAAGGAGCCTGCCATTCTTTTGATTGAAGCTCCCATGGGCGAGGGCAAGACTGAAGCGGCCTTTTTTGCGCATCTGGAACTGCAGAGACGCTTCGGACACCGCGGCTTGTATGTGGCCTTGCCGACCAAAGCCACCGGAAATGCCATGTTCAAGCGAACCCTCAAATTTTTACGCAACCAGGGAACGGACCGAAAGCTAGACCTGCAACTGTTGCACGGAGCGGCTCTACTCAACGACACATTCCAGAATCTGTGTCTTTCGGGCATCCACGACCACTCAACGGGAGGCGAGATCCGCGCGGGAGAATGGTTCACACACAAGAAGCGGGCACTCCTCTCGGAATACGGCGTGGGAACGGTGGACCAGGCTCTGCTGCCCATTCTGCCTGTGCGGCACAACTTTGTGCGCCTGTGGGGCCTTGCGAACCGTGTGGTGGTCTTCGACGAGATTCACGCATACGATGCCTATACGGGTACGCTTCTTATTCACCTGTTGCGTTGGCTTTTGGCACTGGGCTCGTCGGTGGTGCTTCTCTCCGCGACCCTGCCGCCTTCAATTCGACGAAAGTTGGCAGGCGTGGTAAATGCTAAGCTGCCGGATCAAGAGACGGAATACCCCCGCCTTTCCGTATTCTGCCCCGGTGAAAAGGTGGACCAAAAACATTTCGAGGCAGATCCTACGCGTCGGCAGACTCTCAGGCTATTGGGGATCCCACCGGATCTGCCGAGCATGCACTCTGCTCTGAAGGAGCATCTTGCCAGAGGCGGAATGGGGCTGGCGCTGGTCAACACGGTGCAGCGCGCCCAAGATCTGTATCAACTATTCCCCGAGGGTGAGCCTCTGGAACGCGAAGGCCAGCGTGTCGGCAAGCGTCTGTCCGATGGGACGGAAGTATTCCTCTTCCATGCCCGCTTTCCGGCCGAACGGCGGCAGAAACGCGAGGATCAGGCCCTGGAAACCTTCGGGGAAGGTGGGAGTCGGGACGGGCGGAAAATCCTCATTGCCACCCAAGTTGCGGAGCAGAGCCTTGACCTGGACTTTGACCTGATCGTAACCGATCTCGCGCCGATTGACCTCATACTCCAGAGAGTGGGTCGCTTGTGGCGGCATGCACGAGACTTCAGACCAGTTTCCGAACCGATCCTCTTGGTTGCGGGATTGACGGGTGAGGAGCCGCCATCGTTTGGAAAACCATTGTGGTGGGGCGCCGTGTATCTTGAAGACTTGCTCTTGCGCACCTGGAGTCTGCTTCGTGAGCGACAAAATTTGACACTGCCGGACGAAATCGATGTTTTGGTGCAGTCGGTGTACGAAGAGCAGGTCGGGGTACCGAAATCCGTGCAGGAGCGATTAGAAAAAGCTTTGGCGGCCAAGGACGGGGAGGCCCTTGCCTACAAGGGTCAGGCGAACCAAGCCATTATTGGTTTCCCCGACGACGCGTCCTGGAATGATCCAAAGAAATTCGTGCTTTATGACGAAGATGAACCCGACGTGCATCGAACCCTTATGGCCCACACCAGGCTTGGCAAAGAATCGATCGTAGCTATCCCGTTATTTTCAGAAGAGGGATTCTTTCCTGAAGCGACGCCAGACTTTGCCCAGGGCAAGCAATGGTTTCTGCGGGCCGTGAGCCTTTCACGCAAGGGTGTGGTCAGGAAACTAAAGGCGCTTGGTGTACCGGAAGGCTGGAAGAAATCACTGTTATTGCGCAACTGCTTCCCGCTTATAATGGATGAGCAGGGACATTGGACGGAGGACGCAACGGTGCGACTGGACGGCGACCTGGGACTGGTGTACGAATCAAAGGAGGCCGAATGAGCCGATTTAATCTGATTGACGAAAGATGGATCCGGGTGCGATTCCCCGACGGAACCCGCGACGAGCTGGGCGTCCGCGATACCTTGCTGCGATCCACTGGGATCGCGGCCATTGAAGATCCGTCCCCGCTGGTGGCTGCGGCCCTACACCGATTGCTGCTCGCGGTGCTGTACCGAGCCCTAGAAGGGCCAACCGACATCGAGCAGGCTAGGACGCTGTTCAAGGCGGGGCTGCCAGAAGAAAAAATCACGAGTTATTTGGAAAACTGGAGGCATCGGTTTTGGTTGTTCGATGAGCAATATCCGTTTTATCAAGTGCCTGCTTACGAGCCGCACGAAAAGAATGGCAAGAAGGAATGGAGGTTTTGGCCAGCAATTGCGGCCGAACATAACGCCGACAACGCCAAAGTCCTTTTTGATCACGTCGAGATATCGGCTGCTGGCTCGATTCCATTGTGCATGGCAGCACGATGGCTAGTTGCTTGCCAGACATTCTCCCTTGGCGGAGGGAACAGCGATTTCGTCTACACGAAGAGTGCCCCGTCGGCGACTGCTGCCGTGATTCTCCCCTTGGGAGTAAACCTTCACGATACACTTTTGCTTTCCCTTATTCCTGAAAATAATCAAGTGTGGGAAGAGGATCGCCCTATCTGGGAGCAAGAGCCGGTACCACTGGAGTTGCTGAAGAAAGGCTTCAAAAGACCGGCCATGGGTATTGCGGACTTATACACATGGTTGGCGCGCTCGATCAAATTTCTGCTTGACGAAAACGGCGACGCATTGAGTAAATTGACGTTTGCCTCCGGGGTCGAATTCTCTCCAGAAAGCAACGTAGATCCCATGCTCGGCTATAGAATTGACGAGAAGAGAGGTAAGATACCTATCCAATTCCGCGACCGAGGGCTGTGGCGAGATTTTGACTCGCTGTTGCCTGATCAATCATATCTGGCGCCTCAAGTGATAGAGCATGCGGTGACGTTGACGCGGCAGAGTTCGGACCGGTTTCCACGATCGGTGATGGTACTTGGTCAGTCAAACAATAAGGCTAAGATAGAATTCTGGCGTATGGAGCGCTTCGCTCTGCCTGAGGTGTTGGCGGGAGATCGCTTCATTCGGTCAGAGATTCGACAGCTTCTCTCCGATGCAGAGGAGGCCCAAAAAACTCTCTGGATGGCCTGTCGCTCCTTCGGGCGAGATCTGCTGAGTCGAGGGGGGGGAAAACCTGCTGGCGAAGACATCAAGGGCTTTGTAAAACAGATGACGGTGAACTACTGGTACTGGGCCACCCTGGAATCTCGCTTTCACGAAATCTTGCGCGAATATACTCTCGACCGGGAATCTGAAGATATCCGCTGCCTGTGGCTGAAATCAGTTCGGGACACCTTGAGGGCAGCCTGGGAGCAGCACGGCGCATCGGTCTGCACTGGGGATGCCTGGGCTATTCGTGCCCTCGTAAGAGCCGAAAGCCCCGTGCTGGCCAAACTAAAGGAACTGAATAACGAGATTCAAAAACTTGAATTTTAGAAGGAGGACGCATGAGCGGATTCATCGAGAGGCTGGAAGGTCTGAACAAGCAGGATACCAAGGTGCGAGCGGTGCTGCGTCGAAGCCTTGCCTTCGATCCCGGAGCATACGTGCCCGCCTATCCCTATGTCGAACCCTTCGTGAAGGATGAGGACAAATCCTGGCGGCGGGAGATGCTCTACCTTGTGGCCGGTCTTTGGGCCACGCATTGGCGGGAAGGTCGAAGTGCAGCACCAATGCCCATCGGAAAAGCCTGCGCTGCCTTTGACAGCGAAAAGCGGAAAAAAATGAGCCAAGATGACCGCCGGAAAACATCCAGTACTGAAAAGAGGTTTATCACACTTCTCGATGCCGATCGTGACCAGTTGCCTGATCGCCTACGACAGATGATTGCCCTTCTCAACGGGCACACCATCGACTTCGACTCTCTATTGAAGGGGCTTCTTAATTGGAACGATGACCGGAAACGCACCCAGAATGTCTGGGCACGGGACTTCTACAGGAATATGAACCATGAAGTGGAAATTAAACCCAATAGCAAGGAGGAGAAGACAGATGAAGACCTTGATTGAAATCCATGCCCTGCAGAACTTTGCCCCTTCGAACCTGAATAGAGATGACACTGGTGCTCCCAAGGACGCCTTCTTCGGTGCCACCCGCCGCGCCCGTGTGTCCAGCCAGTGCCTCAAGCGGTCGATACGGCAGTATTTCTCGGGATTGGTGGAACAAAACGCTCTGGCATCTGATGATGTTGCTTTTCGTACTAAACGTGTCCTGGATGCCCTCACCAAGGCCCTGGTCGAAAAAGGCCGGGCCGAAGCTGAAGCGATCGATAAGTGTCGCTTGGCCTTGGCCGCTGTGGAACTTACGGTGAAGGATGACGGGAAGAGCGAGTACCTGCTGTTTTTGGGACAGCGCGAAATCTCCAGCTTGGCCGACATCATCCACACGAAGTGGGATTACATCAACGCATCCGAGACGGCTCCCGTCGAAGGGAAAAAGCCAGGCAAGGCCAAGAAGCAGGCTGCTCAGGGCGCTGATCCTGAATTGAAGAAAGCCCTTGACAAAGTTTTCAATGGTGGCAAGGCCCTGGATGTGGCTCTCTTCGGGCGCATGCTGGCTGATATGCCTGAGAAGAACCAATACGCCGCCTGCCAGGTGGCCCACGCCATTTCGACCCATGCCGTCGAACGGGAATTTGACTTCTACACTGCCGTGGACGACCTCAAGCCCGAGGACACCGCCGGTGCCGACATGATGGGCACCGTTGAGTTCAATTCAGCCTGTTTCTACCGTTACGCCGTGGTGGACTGGGAAAAGCTCGTGACAAATCTCCAGAATGACAGGGAACTGGCGACCAAGGGCCTACGGGCCTTCTTGGAAGGCTTCGTAGTGGCAGAGCCCACCGGCAAGCAGAACACCTTTGCGGCCCACAATCCGCCGGAATTCGTGGCCGTCTCCGTGCGCCGCAACACAGCACCCCGCAATCTGGCAAATGCTTTTGAGACAGCCGTCCGCGTAAGAAAGGATGAGTCACTGACCAAGGTGTCGGCGGAAAGGCTGGTAGAGAAGTCCAATTCGCTCGCCTCGGCTTTTGATGGTAAAGGAAATACTTTTGTGCTGAATCTCGTCGATGCCGATGTCAAGGGATTCGGCGTCAAGGTCAGTTCCTTAGAGAATCTGCTTTCAGAGGCCATGAAAGTGCTGACTGTCGTGAAGGGGTGACACATGCCAACTTTGCTACTTCGCTTGGTGGGACCTATGCAATCGTGGGGAACCACCAGTCGCTTTGACCAACGCGACACCGGGAAGGAGCCGAGTAAGTCCGGGGTTATCGGACTTTTAGCAGCCGCCCTGGGGATTGATCGCGAGAACTGGACGGATCTGGAACCGCTCACGCGCCTGACCATGGGAGTTCGCCATGACCGGCCAGGGGTGCCCAGGCGGGACTACCAGACAGCTCAACATATCATCTCTGCTGACCACTCCAAGATTCACGAAACAGCCGTCACTACGCGCGATTACCTCGCGGACGCAGCTTTCTTGGTGGGACTTAAATGGGAGGATCGCTCCTTTCTGGAACGCACTCACGCTGCTCTATGCGCTCCGGTCTGGCCACTCGCCTTGGGGCGTAAATCATATCTGGCCTCCGAACCGATCTGTATTGAGAACGGCGTACAGGATGCTCCGCTACGAGATGTTTTGACTCGGTGGCCATGGATCGCCTTACTGCGGAAATGGGAAAAACCCCCCGAGAGGCTTTTGGTCTCCTTTGAGTCCGAGGACGGATCTGGCGTACTCAAGATGGACCAGCCACTGTCGTCATTTGCCGAACGGCGCTTCGGAGCGCGGTTGGTCCGTTCGGAGTGGATTCCCTTCCCTCAGGAGGTGACCCATGTTCCTGCATAGGATCCATCCTGATCTACGTTGCCGAGAGGCCAGGCGCGATCTCTCCGATCCCTACCAGCTTCATTCCACCCTCTGTCGGGCCTTCAGTATGCCGGACAAAAAATGCCCTGAAGGTGAATTCCTGTGGAGGCTTGAGCCGGAAACTGATCCCACCGGGTATCCGCGCATCCTTGTACAAAGCCGGACGATCCCGGACTGGACGGGCATCGGCGTGAAGGGATGGTTGGCAGAGAGCGATCCAGCCATCGATTTGAAGGGCCGGCTCAAACTCGATTCACTCAAGGCTGGGCAGCGCTTTCGTTTCAGACTGCGCGCCAACCCTTGTGTTACCCGTAACGGCAAGCGTCTGGGGCTGTTGCGGCCGGAGGAGCAGGAGGCATGGATTGCCAGACAGGGGCAGCAGCACGGGTTTTCTCTGCCTCAAATGCCATCCTTCTATCTTTCAGAATCCTCCCAGCAGCGTGTCAACGTACGGGTTTCTCAGGAGCAGATGCTCCGAGGCAGCCAGCATTCGGGCAATACTGTCCGGGTTTTTTCGGTGCTATATGACGGAATTCTCACGGTAACTGACGCGGACAGATTCAGAGAGGCGCTGCAAACCGGCATTGGCCATGGCAAGGCCATGGGTCTTGGGCTCCTGTCAGTGGCGCCGATAGCATGAGGGAGTACCGGCTGCGCTTTTTGCTAGTGCGGCGGATATGACGGTGCAGGGCTGTTAAGGAGATCAAACGAAGATAGAAAGGAAGTGATTCCGGAATGAGCGAACCTATTCTGCCTGCCCTCAAACCCATTCCCATTAAAGACCGGATTTCGGTGCTCTTTGTCGAAAAGGGAAACCTGGATGTTCTTGACGGTGCCTTTGTCGTGATCGATAAGAACGGCGTGCGCACCCATATTCCGGTAGGAAGCGTGGCATGCTTGATGTTGGAGCCTGGATCTCGGGTCTCCCACGCCGCGGTTACCCTTGCTTCACGAGTCGGGTGCCTGTTGGTCTGGGTCGGGGATGCAGGGGTTCGGCTTTATGCCTCCGGCCAGCCTGGAGGAGCTCGGGCCGACCGGCTTCTTTACCAGGCGCGCCTTGCACTTGATGACGATGCCCGTTTGAGAGTCGTGCGAAAAATGTATTCGCTCCGGTTTAAGGAAGAGGCCCCTGAAAGGCGAAGTGTTGAGCAACTGCGGGGCATAGAGGGAGTGCGGGTACGAAAAATGTACGAACTCTTGGCGAGGCAATATAATGTGACCTGGAGGCACCGCGATTATGACTATAATGAATGGGAAAGTGGGGATATTCCCAATCGATGCCTCAGTTCAGCAACCGCCTGTCTTTATGGGATTTGCGAGGCTGCGATCTTAGCGGCTGGATATGCGCCAGCCGTGGGCTTCATCCATACAGGGAAACCCCAATCGTTTGTCTATGACATTGCGGATATCTTCAAATTTGAAACTGTGGTCCCGGTTGCCTTCCGTATTGCCTCTAAGAAACCTTCCAACCCTGAACGGGATGTGCGGCTGGCCTGCCGGGAGGTTTTTCGCCAGACTAAGTTGCTTGAACGGATCATTCCAAAAATTGAAGAAGTGTTGGCCGCTG
>Ga0315291_10009751_pt1 | contig 11772 bp, 5 predicted proteins | sample YL17G12_20_MG_FD_203070 | JGI IMG/M metagenome (GOLD analysis project Ga0315291, IMG submission 203070) | Sediment microbial communities from Yellowstone Lake, YNP, Wyoming, USA - YL17G12_20 | ecosystem: Environmental > Aquatic > Freshwater > Lake > Sediment | place: USA: Wyoming | collected...
AGGGGAAGGTCGGCTTCCGCGAGCCGCCCTTTTCGCTCCAGGCCTTCTTCGAGGCGTTCCCTCATTACCAGCTCGAAGCCGCCCGCCTGCCCCGGGGCTTCCACGGCGAGATCTTGGTCAAGGGCGAAATCCACACCGCGAGGGTCTTCCTGGACTTGCCGGCCCTGGTTCTTGCCCCCCGACACCCGTTGGCTTTTATTCCTCCATTCGCCCCGGACCGAAACCCGGGAGATGGTTTCAGGCTGGACCCAGACGCGGACGATCTACCGCCTGATGGATGTGGAGGGCTTTAACCTGGATGACCCGGCCAATGCCGTGCTTTTGGACGCGGCACGGCGATATGCCCAGGTAGCGGCCATCGCCGACCCCGCAACTCCCTTCCGTGAAAGCACTTTTTGGAGAGGTGAAATTTTTGGCATTTTTCTCTTGACAACGGGAAAAAGATTGGTTATACTCTTGCTTAGACGGTGAAAAGCTCCTTGCACTGAGCGAGTAAACCCTCAACACCCAGAGGAAGTCGAAGCTGACCAGTGGAGGCGGACCCTGGGTTTTTTGCGCGCATCAGGCAAAAAAGTTCTTGACAATTTTCGGCGCTTATGCTTATAATAAAGACTCGCTTTGGGGAATAGACTTTGTTCTTTGAAAACTAGGTGGTAATCACGTGCGCCTTTTGGGTTCCCGCCGATATCCGGTGAGATATCGAGTGTGCAGGGACTTACACCTGCGCTTTTTCAAATTTAATTGGAGAGTTTGATTCTGGCTCAGAACGAACGCTGGCGGCGGGTTTCAGACATGCAAGTCGGACGAGAAAGTTCCTTCGGGAACGAGTAAAGTGGCGAACGGGTGAGTAACACGTGGGTAACCTACCCTCGAGTGGGGGATAACTTTCCGAAAGGAAGGCTAATACCGCATGCGTCGGCTGGGGCTGCGGCTCCGGTCGGGAAAGCGGCCCTCTGCCTGCACGGTCGCGCTCGAGGATGGGCCCGCGTCCCATTAGCTTGTTGGTGGGGTAACGGCCTACCAAGGCTGAGATGGGTAGCTGGTCTGAGAGGACGGCCAGCCACACTGGGACTGAGACACGGCCCAGACTCCTACGGGAGGCAGCAGTCCGGAATCTTGCGCAATGGGGGCAACCCTGACGCAGCCACGCCGTGTGAGGGATGAAGGCCTTCGGGTCGTAAACCTCTGTCAGGAGGGAAGAGATGGCGGCCGGCTAATATCCGGCGGCCTCGACGGTACCTCCAGAGGAAGCATCGGCTAACTACGTGCCAGCAGCCGCGGTAAGACGTAGGATGCAAGCGTTGTTCGGAATTATTGGGCGTAAAGGGCGTGTAGGCGGTCCGTTAAGTTCCGTGTGAAATCCCTCGGCTCAACCGGGGAACGTCGCGGAAAACTGGCGGACTTGAGTCCGGGAGAGGAAGGTGGAATTCCCAGTGGAGCGGTGAAATGCGTAGAGATTGGGAGGAACACCGGTGGCGAAGGCGGCCTTCTGGACCGAGACTGACGCTGAAACGCGAAAGTGTGGGGAGCAAACAGGATTAGATACCCTGGTAGTCCACACCGTAAACGGTGGGTGCTAGGTGTCGGGGGTATTGACCCCTCCGGTGCCGCAGCTAACGCATTAAGCACCCCGCCTGGGAAGTACGATCGCAAGATTAAAACTCAAAGAAATTGACGGGGGCCCGCACAAGCGGTGGAGTATGTGGTTCAATTCGATGCAACGCGAAGAACCTTACCTGGGCTTGACATCCCGCGAATCTTGGGGAAACCCGGGAGTGCCCTTCGGGGAGCGCGGAGACAGGTGCTGCATGGCTGTCGTCAGCTCGTGTCGTGAGATGTTGGGTTAAGTCCCGCAACGAGCGCAACCCTTGCCTCTAGTTACCAGCGGGAAAGCCGGGGACTCTAGAGGGACTGCCGGTGTGAAACCGGAGGAAGGTGGGGATGACGTCAAGTCCTCATGGCCTTTATGCCCAGGGCTACACACGTACTACAATGGCCGGCACAGCGGGTCGCAACCGCGCGAGCGGGAGCTAATCCTAAAAACCGGTCTCAGTTCAGATTGGAGTCTGCAACTCGACTCCATGAAGTTGGAATCGCTAGTAATCGCGGATCAGCACGCCGCGGTGAATACGTTCCCGGGCCTTGTACACACCGCCCGTCACACCATGGGAGTTGGCGGGACCAGAAGTCGTCGAGCTAACCCGTCCGGGGGGCAGGCGCCTAAGGTCTGGTCAATGACTGGGGTGAAGTCGTAACAAGGTAGCCGTAGGGGAACCTGCGGCTGGATCACCTCCTTTCTAAGGAGCTTTCGGCCGGGGATAACCCGGCTGATACTCCAGGTCAATACCCGAAAGGTTTCATTACCACCTAGTTTTGAAGGAGCAAGGTCAGGGACACCGGTTGAAAACCGGTGCCACGACTATTTGCTTTTTGTTCTTTGCACCACGGAGCAGAGCGTGGCGCTCTAGCAGTTGGCGGTTGGCAGTTGGCGGTTTACGGCGAACGGAAAAAACTTCTTTCCGTGAACTGCCAACTGCTAACCGTGAACTGAGACGGGGGCCTATAGCTCAGTTTGGTTAGAGCGTTCGCCTGATAAGCGAGAGGTCGTTGGTTCAACTCCAACTAGGCCCACCAACTTCGGTTGGCGGTTGACGGTTGGCGGTTGACGGAAAAAATCTTCTCCGTGAACCGTGAACCGTCACCCGTGAATCAAGCCGGGGGCATAGCTCAATGGGAGAGCGACGGGTTTGCATCCCGTAGGTTGGCGGTTCGACCCCGCTTGCCTCCACCAGAAATTATGGTAGAATGAAGATCATGAAAAAGAGACACAAGCTGATCTTGCATAACCTGATCGAAAAGGACGGCACCCTCTATGCGGCCCTGTGCCTGGAATTGGACGTGGCCTCGCAGGGCCGCACGGCTAAAGAAGCTGAGAAGAATTTGAGAGAGGCCGTGGATTTATACCTGGATACAGTTCATGAGATGGGAGTCGAAGATCAGTTTATTCCCCGTCTCGCTCCGGTAGAAGATTGGATTCGGTATTATGAATTGGAGGCGCAACGGGTCCAGCGGGAATTAAGAGATCATCCTGAATCCGTGGTTGAGTTCGAGACTCGCGTTCATGAATAAAAAGTTGAGGGGTCTGGACAGCCGGAAGGTTGAGCGGATTCTAAAAAAGGCGGGTTTTGAAGTAAAGCGACAAGCGGGCAGTCATCAACAGTTCGTGGGGATGGTGAAAGGGCAACTTCGGTTGGTGACGGTGGTAGCGAAGCAGAAGCATTTTACTCCGAAGACCCTGAAGAAAATGATTTCCCAATCCGGCCTTTCCGAGGAAGAATGGCTGGAAGCTTTGAAATGAGGCGGCGCCCGTAAGTCCGCCCGGTTCTTTGACAATTGCATAGTTCAAGGTTTTTCTCCTGTGTCTGGAAGCAATGGAGCTGAGTTGATTCTTGTCCATTGGAACCGGCCGCGAGGCCGGGTGGCTTGGGCCCGTTCGTGGGGTCAAGCTACAAAGGGCGCACGGTGGATGCCTTGGCACGAGGAGGCGAAGAAGGACGTGGTCAACTGCGATAAGCCTCGGGGAGCCGTTAAACAGGCGTGATCACCCGGGGATGTCCGAATGGGGTAACCCGGCAGGATTCATCTCCTGTCATCGTCCGTTGAATCCATAGGCGGACGAAGCAAACGGAGGGAAGTGAAACATCTCAGTACCTCCAGGAAAAGAAATCAACCGAGATTCCCCTAGTAGTGGCGAGCGAACGGGGAACAGCCTAAACCGAGTATCTGCAAGTCTGCCGGCGTTGGATATTCGGGGTTGTGGGGCTGGGTTGGAGGAATCGGCAGGTTCCTCGGGAAGTTACCAATCCGCGCTTTAGCCGAACGTCCTGGAACGGACGACCGGAGCGGGTGAGAGTCCCTTCGGCGAAAAGGCTGTGGACTTCCTGGACCCGGTCCCCGAGTACCACGGGACACGTGAAACCCTGTGGGAAGCTGGGTGGACCATCATCCAAGGCTAAACACTCCCTCGTGACCGATAGTGAACTAGTACCGTGAGGGAAAGGTGAAAAGTACCCCGGTGAGGGGAGTGAAATAGTACCTGAAACCGTGTGCCTACAATCAGTGGGAGGGCTATGGTCAGTTCCGGGTTTCGGCCTGGAACCGGCCAGCCTAACCGCGTACCTTTCGCATAATGGGTCAGCGAGTTGCGTCTCGGCGGCCAGGTTAAGCCGATTAAGGTGTAGCCGCAGCGAAAGCGAGTCCGAAAAGGGCGTCTCAGTCGCCGGGAGCAAACCCGAAGCCGGAGTGATCTACCCATGGCCAGGGTGAAGCAGGTGTAAAAGCCTGTGAAGGCCCGAACCCACCGAGGTTGAAAACTTGGGGGATGAGCTGTGGGTAGGGGTGAAAGGCTAATCAAACCCGGTGATAGCTGGTTCTCCCCGAAATATATTGAGGTATAGCCTCGCGCGATGCGTGGCGGAGGTAGAGCACTGGATGGGCTAGGGACCTTACCCGGTTACCAAACCCAACTAAACTCCGAATGCCGCCAACGGAAGCGCGGGAGTCAGTCTCCGGGAGATAAGTCCCGGGGACAAGAGGGAAACAGCCCAGACCGTCGGCTAAGGTCCCTAACTGCGCGCTAAGTGGGAAAGGAAGTGGAAGCGCTCTGACAACCAGGAGGTTGGCTTAGAAGCAGCCATCCTTTAAAGAAAGCGTAACAGCTCACTGGTCAATGCGAGTCCGCGCCCAAAATGTAACGGGGCTTAAGCGCGCGACCGAAGCCACGGGTGAGACGGGTCCTGCGGGATCTGTTTCGCGGTAGGGGAGCATTCTCCGCGGCGTGAAGCTCGACCGTAAGGACGGGTGGACTGCGGAGAAGAGAGTCTGCTGACATGAGTAACGATCAAATGGATGAGAAAACCATTCGCCGAATATCTAAGGTTTCCTGGGGAAGGATCATCCGCCCAGGGTTAGTCGGGTCCTAAGCCGAGGCCGTAAGGCGTAGGCGATGGCCAACAGGTTAATATTCCTGTACCACTCGGCGGACGTTTGAGCGAAGGGGGGACGGAGAAGGGTAGGCCTACCGGCGGTCGGAAGTGCCGGGCCAAGCCTGTAGGGGGGTGCCTTTGGCAAATCCGGGGCACCATTCAACCCTGAGGGGTAATGGGACGCCAATCCTACGGGAAAGGCGGACTGGCCGAGCCCATGCTCCCGAGAAAATCCCCGTAGCGAGTTCGTCGGGTGCCCGTACCGCAAACCGACTCAGGTAGATGAGGAGAGTATCCTAAGGCGCGTGAGAGAACCCTGGTTAAGGAACTAGGCAAATTAACACCGTAACTTCGGAAGAAGGTGTGCCTCCGGTAGGTGAAAGGGACGGCCTTAAAAACTGCTCCCCCCAGCCGAAGGAGGTTGCAGCGAACAGGCGGTTGCGACTGTTTACTAAAAACACAGGTCTCTGCCAAGTCGAGAAGACGACGTATAGGGACTGACGCCTGCCCGGTGCCGGAAGGTTAAAGGGAGGTGTTAGGGGACTAATCCTCGAAGCGCTGAGCTGAAGCCCCGGTAAACGGCGGCCGTAACTATAACGGTCCTAAGGTAGCGAAATTCCTTGTCGGGTAAGTTCCGACCTGCACGAATGGCGTAACGACATCCGCACTGTCTCAACCAGGGACTCAGTGAAATTGCAATGAGGGTGCAGATACCCTCTACCCGCGGCGAGACGGAAAGACCCTGTGAACCTTTACTATAACTTGGCAGTGAGTTTTGGGTTAGTCTGTGTAGGATAGGTGGGAGGCGTTGAAACCCGGGCGCTAGCTCGGGTGGAGCCACCCTTGGAATACCACCCTGGCTATTCCGAAATTCTAACTCGGGTCCCTCACGGGATCGAGGACCCTGCCTGGCGGGTAGTTTGACTGGGGCGGTCGCCTCCTAAAAGGTAACGGAGGCGCGCAATGGTTCCCTCAGGCTGATTGGAAACCAGCCGTAGAGTGCAAGGGCATAAGGGAGCTTGACTGCGAGAGCGACAGCTCGAGCAGGTGCGAAAGCAGGCCCTAGTGATCCGGCGGTTCCGCATGGAAGGGCCGTCGCTCATCGGACAAAAGGTACTCCGGGGATAACAGGCTTATCTCCCCCAAGAGTTCACATCGACGGGGAGGTTTGGCACCTCGATGTCGGCTCATCGCATCCTGGGGCTGAAGCAGGTCCCAAGGGTTCGGCTGTTCGCCGATTAAAGCGGTACGTGAGCTGGGTTTAGAACGTCGTGAGACAGTTCGGTCCCTATCTGCCGTGGGCGTAGGAGATTTGCGGGGACCCGTCTTTAGTACGAGAGGACCAAGACGGACGGACCGCTGGTGGGCCGGTTGTTCCGCCAGGAGCATCGCCGGGTAGCCACGTTCGGACGAGATAACCGCTGAAAGCATCTAAGCGGGAAGCTCACCCCAAGACGAGATCTCCCTTCCGGGGGGAAACCCCCGGACACAAGGGCCCTCGAAGACGACGAGGTTGATAGGCCGGAAGTGGAAGTCCCGTAAGGGATGAAGCCAACCGGTACTAATCGCCCGTGCGGCTTGACCTTACTTTATGTCCAAGCCACCCGTCCTCGCTTCGACCGGTTCCAAGGGGCGTGGGTGACCTCACCCGCGCGTCGGAGGGGCGCCATGGATTGCGCCCGCAAGAATCAACACCATTCGCTTCGCCCAGGAAAAAACCGCCTATGCAATTGTCTTTTCCGCCAACTGCGAACCGTCAACCGTGAACTGTCTTCAAGTTTCCGGTGGCTAGGGCGGAGGGGGACCACCTGGTCTCGTCTCGAACCCGGTTGTGAAGGATACGAAAAGTGAAAGAATCTCTTCGCTATCTGCAGAATGCAAAGGAGATCTTGAGAAAAGCTCCGGTCGAGGATAATATTTATACCGATGTCAAACCCGTGCAAGAGGCCTGCGGGACCGCCTATCTCGCGGTTCTGAAGGCCCTCGATGAATACCTCTTGAAGCGAGGAGTTGAGAAGAAAAAATTGCCCCGATCCGTGGATGGCTATCGCCAATTCTTGAAGAAATATGGGGCCATCCATGACGGGAAGCTCTTGAAAACGTTTGAGAGCCTTTACGACGAGCTTCATATTGCCGGCTATTATCGCGGCGATTTGCACTCGGTCGGAGTCGTCAATGGGGCCTTGAAAACGGCCAAAGCGTTTATTGAAAAAATAAGTTCTTAAATATCTTCGATTGTAGCCCGCCCTTCGAGTCTTGAGAAGGGCGGGGTCAAGTTTCCGGTGGCTATGGCGGAGGGGAAACACCCGTTCCCATCCCGAACACGGAAGTTAAGCCCTCCCGCGCCGATGGTACTGCCAGGTCGCCTGGTGGGAGAGTAGGTCGCCGCCGGATTTATCTTCCAAAAGCCCTGCTGAAATCCAGCAGGGCTTTTTCGTGCTCAGTGCACAGAACCCTGTCCACTGTCCACTAATGCCCGTGAACGTGAACGACCTTTAGGGCCGCGGGCCTACGGCTCGTTTCACAGAGTGCCCGCACCCGCGAACCTTGAAAACCGCCTCCCGCTTCCTGCCCCAGCCTCCAGCCATCTGCCCCCTGCCTCCTGCCTACGGTCTGCCGCCTACTGCTCACCAAGCGCCTCGGACCTTAAGTCATGAGTCAGGCTCTGACCCCGATCCAGATCCAGAGCTTAGAATCTTTGCGCCTTGGTGGTTAAATCTCTTCCCTCTCTCTTCCTCCGTGCTCTCTGTGGCTCGGTGGTGAGATCTGGCCTTTCTTGACACCTGCCACTTGCCACCTGCCACACGGCCTTGTTGCTCCACCAATGGCCTATGCTACAATAAGGCCGGTTGTAAAAAAGCCGGAGAAAGGAGTCAGCCGATGGGTTTGTTGACCGACGAGAGGGACCAGAAGTTTATCCTCTACGACCAGCTCCAGATCGAGGAGTTGTGTAAGCTCCCCAAGTTCGCGGACCACAGCAAGGAAGTGTTTGACATGGTGCTCGCCGAGGCGCAGAAGCTCTCGGAGAACGTGCTCTGGCCGGCGAACGAGGAGGGCGACAAGGTCGGGTGCAAGTTCGATAACGGCAAGGTGATCACCCCGCCCTCATTCAAGAACGCGCACGCCCAATACGTGGCCGGCGGCTGGATCACGCCCGCCGACGACCCGGAGCTGGGCGGCCAGGGTCTGCCCCAGGCGCTCTGCACCGCCTGCTCCGAGATGTTCCACGGCGCTAACATGGCCTTTTGCAACTACCCCAACCTCACCCACGGCGCCGGCCGGCTGATCGAGATCTTCGGCACGGCCGAGCAGAAGGGAAAGTATCTCACCCGGATGTGGTCGGGCGAGTGGGCCGGGACCATGTGCCTGACCGAGCCCGGGGCCGGCTCGGACCTGGGCATCCTCAAGACCAAGGCCATCCCCCAGGCCGACGGCGGTTTCAAGATCGTGGGCACCAAGACCTTCATCACCGGCGGCGAGCACGACCTGACGCCCAACATCATCCACCCGGTCCTGGCCCGGATCGAGGGCGACCCGCCCGGGCCCAAGGGCATCTCGATTTTCCTGGTGCCCAAGGTCCGGGTCAACCCGGACGGCTCGCTCGGAGAATTCAACGACGTGCGCTGCGCCGGGATCGAGCACAAGATGGGGATCAAAGGCTCGGCCACCTGCACCCTCAATTTCGGGGACGACGGCAAGTGCCTGGGCGAGATGCTGGGCCAGCCGCGGCAGGGCCTGCCCATCATGTTCCACATGATGAATGAGGAGCGGCTGTTCGTGGCGACGCAGTCCGCGGGCCAGGCCTCGACCGCCTATCGCCTGGCGCTGGCCTACGCGCGGGAGCGGCTGCAGGGCCGGCACCTGGCCGCGGGCAAGGACCCGAACGCGCCGGCGGTCGCGATCATCCAGCACCCGGACGTGCGCCGGATGCTGTTGTGGATGAAGGCGACCACCGAGTCGCTGCGGGCGATGAACTACTACACCGGCTATTGCCTGGACATGGCCGCGGCCGCGGAAGGGGAGGAAGCCAAGGCGTGGGCCGGACTGGTGGAGTTGCTGACGCCGATCGTCAAGGCCTATTGCTCGGACCAGGCCTGGGACGTGGCCGAGACCGCGATCCAGGTGCTGGGCGGCTATGGGTTCTGTTCTGAATACCGGGTCGAGCAGTGCGCCCGCGACGTCAAGATCGGCTCGCTCTACGAGGGCACCAACGGCATCCAGGCCATGGACCTCCTCGGCCGCAAGCTCCCCCTGGCCGGGGGCAAGCTCTTCGAGTTCCTGATCAGCCGCATGGACGCGCCGATCCAGCAGGCGAAAGCGAGCGCGCTGCTCAAGCCCTACGCGGAAAGGCTGGAAGCGGCGCGGGCGCAACTGGTGAAGGCGACCCGGCACGTGGGCCAGCTCGCGGCCGGCAAAGAGTTCATGCTCGGGTTCCTCAACGCCGCCCCCTTGCTCGAAATCTTCGGCGACCTGATCGCCGGCTGGATGCTGCTCTGGCAGGCCGCCATCGCGGAGAAGAAGTTGAACGAGATGGCCGCAGCCGCGGGCGCCCAGGATGCCGCCGGCCGCAAGCAGCTGGTCCAGGACAACCTGGAGGCCGCGTTCCTGGCCGGAAAGATCGCGAGCGCGCGCTTTTTCCTCGGCTCGCAGTTGCCCAAGGTGGAGGGCAAGGTGGCCGCGATCTTGACCGATGAGACCGCGGCGCAGGACATCGCGGAGGTCTCTTTTACCTGATTGGGGCGATTTGCCCTGCTCAAAAGAAAAGAGGGATGCCCCACCAATGGCATCCCTCTTTGTATTTTTGCCTGTTACCGAGCTACCAGCAATGACTAGAAGTTTATTTCTGATCAGGGTCCCACGATAATCTCAACGTTTGGGTCCGGGGTCAGGGGCACCGCCTGCGTATGCACTTCTGGATCATAGGGCAGCTTCACCTCCACCAGGATGGTCCCGCTCCCGTCCGCCCGCACCACCAGCTGCGCCACCCCGTCCAAAGCGGTCAAATCATACCGGCCCGGGCCGGAAATGCCTTCCCCGCCGAACAGCATGCCCGCGCCTGATACAATCGTGAATACCACCCCGAACCCCGCCCGCGGCTTGGTCAGATCCTTGGTCAGCTTCACCTGGATCCGCACCGTGTCCCCCACCGACACCGTCGGCGGCGACAACGGCGCCACCAAGCTCAGCTCGGTGGGCGTGCCGGCAATATAATCGGTCAGCTTGCCGTTGAGGATCAGGGAGAGGATGCTCTTGTCCGTGCTGCCGATGATCAGGTCCCCGTCCATGTCCTGGATCACCGGGTCGGCCGGGAAGACGTAGAGGTAGTCCACGCTGCGGCCGTTCAGCTTCAGGTTGATCTTGCTCAGGTCCGTGCTGCCGATAATCAAGTCGCCGTCGCCGTCGCCGAAATAGCCGCCGCCGGGCAATCCCCGCTTGGGCTTGGTGTTATCGCAGGGGTCGGAGACGTTGCCGTCGCCGTTGTTGTTGTAGAACTCGTGGACGTTCTCCAGGGTGTCGAGGTCGTTATCGCCAAAGGCGCCGTTGTCCTCCAGCGGGTCCAGGCAGAGCGGGTGGTCAATTTCGAAGCCGTCAAACATCAAGTCCCCGTCGCTGTCCGGGTCGAGGGGGTCGGTGCCGTAAGTCAGCGCCTCCGCGCCGTCACTGACCCCGTCGCCGTCGGTGTCCGCCTTCAGCGGGTCCGTCAAGTAACTGTTGACTTCCTCCCCGTCCTCAAGCCCGTCCCCGTCGCTGTCCGGAAGCAAGGGATCGGTAAGATAGGTCAGCACCTCGGCCCCGTCGTTCAACCCGTCCCCGTCGCTGTCAGGATTATTGGGATTGGTGCCCAGTTGCCATTCCGCGCAGTCGCTGAGCAGGTCGGAGTCAGGATCAAAGAGGCACTCGTGGGCCTGCCAGAACCCGGGGTAGTTGGCGTAGCTGGTGGCAGTGGCGTCACCAAGCGGGGAGGGCTGCCCCAGGCTGCCGTTGTTGGCGTAGCCGGCGGAAGCCGAGGGCGATCCGCCCCCGCTGATCACGTCCAGCGGGATCTCGTAGTTGGTGCTGGATTGCTCGGCCAGCAGGATGCTCGCTGACGCCAGAAGGAACGCCATTCCGATGATAAGGACCAGCGACCGTTTCATGGTTCCTTTCTCCTTTCTTCAAGTCCTTGAAAAGGAATCTGCCCGGATACCCCGAGTGGCAAGAAGCATAGCATACTTTGTCAACCTTGTCTCATCTTTTTGCAAATCGCCTACCCACCCCAAATCCCAATGGTAGCTTGTCAAGAAAAAACCGCCGCCTTGCTCCGATCCTCCCTTGATGAGTAATGTCCTGATCTGAACTCAATCACCCATCATCCCCTCTATACAATTATGAAAAGTTTAAAGTAAAGTTCTGACCCCCTCTCACTTCCTTCACGGGCAGACCTGGCCGATCCGGGCAAAGTAGATCTCGTAGTTCCCGTCCCGGTCATCATCCCAGCTCACCCCGAACTCGGACCCGGTCCAGGAAAGGGAGGACATACAGGTCCAACCCGCGTCGCTGGTCACCCGGAGGTCGGACCCGAGCTTGGCGCCGCCGGCCGAGATGCGGGCAAAATAGAGCTCGGCGTACATCAAATCGTCCCGGTAATTCCTCCAGCTCACCCCGAACTCGGACCCGGTCCAGGCCAGGGAGGGATAAAAGCTACCATACGCGTCGCTGGTCACCCGGAGAACGGAACCGAGCTTGGACCCGGAGGAGGAGACCCGGGCAAAGTAAATCTCCCAGTACCCGTCGCGCGTATCAAACC
>Ga0315291_10009752_pt1 | contig 11772 bp, 20 predicted proteins | sample YL17G12_20_MG_FD_203070 | JGI IMG/M metagenome (GOLD analysis project Ga0315291, IMG submission 203070) | Sediment microbial communities from Yellowstone Lake, YNP, Wyoming, USA - YL17G12_20 | ecosystem: Environmental > Aquatic > Freshwater > Lake > Sediment | place: USA: Wyoming | collected...
AACAGTGGCAAGACTTGAACAGTTCATCATTCATTGCTTCTCCTCTGTTCACCTTCATCTGACACTTGCATTGCATGTCAATCTTCCTCCTCATGTATGCACACGTACCCGGTAAACCAAGCGATACACAACGCTACAACCGTAGCGATAACGCCGCTCAGGTACGGATACCAATCCGTGAGATGTGCAATCTTCGCTCCCCAGAACCAGATGATGACGGGAAATGTTGCCGTTGCCACAACCGCACCGAATATCACTTTCACGCTGCGTACCTTGTATTCGAGTTCCTCGATTCTCTTTTCGTGTTCCTTACATGTCCTGTCCACACATTTCACCTCGAATATGTCATCTGCTCGAACTTATATCCTGTCTGCGGGTTTGTCTTCGCAATCTTCTGCAACTTGAAGCCGAGCCTCTTTGCCGTCTCATCACAGAGCGTTGCCATGTGCATGTAATTCGCACTTGACATGCTGCTATGCAACCTGCTTGATGTCTTCACCTGATGTTCCTTCTCGATGTTGTTCCAAGCGACCAGCAAGAGCTGCGTCCTCATTGCAAAGCTTATCGGATTGAGCAGCCTCTCGAACTCCTTTCCGAGCAGCTCAAGGTTCGGGACGACGTATCCGTAACTCTTCGTGCCTTCGTAGCTTGTCCGCCCGTTCGGGAAGTAGTATGTCCAGCTTCCCCTGTCAACCGTAAGCCATCCGTGCTGCTTCAGGTCGGAAGGCGACACGTCGAATCCAGTCTTGCTTCGGATGCCACCAAGTGTCATCGGCTTGTTCACTTTCGTTGTATCGAGCCAAGCGAACGCCTTCTCCTTCCTTTCCGCAGTCTTGGACTTCTTCGGTGTCGCTTCCGGCTTCGGTCTTGCGGGTACAAAGAAATTTGTCTCCTTCGGAGGACGGGTCAGCTTCACGAACGCCTTCTGTGTCGGCTTCTGATGCTGAACGAACGTCTTCGGCGAAACGAAATAACCTTCCTTCCGCAAAAGGGCGACCGCTTCCTCAATCTTCTCCGCGTCCTCGGACTTCCGACTCTCAAGCTCCTCAATCTGCTTCCGGTGGAAATCAATCTCGGCCTCGATGGAAGGGAACAAGACCTTGCGCTTGACCTCGTTGATTACCGTCTTCATCGGTTTCAATTTGCCCTTCCATACGAGCTGCTGCTGCCGCTTCTCGACCGCGAACATGCTCCTGCCTGTGGCTTTCGCTATCGCCTCATAGCCCCGGCTCTGATTCCACATCTCGATAAGCTTGGCATCTTCCTGCGGCGACCAGAAACTTCCTCTCTTGACGGCTTTCGCCTTCGGCTTGATGCCGTGATTGTTGGAAAGACCGAGCTTGCACAGGCGGGTGTATACCGACATTCTCGACCTTCCGAGCTGCTTGGCAATCTTCTTTCCACGGACTCCTTCTTCCTTCATCTGCTTAAGCAGGGCATCATCCTCTGACGTCCATTCCTTACGGTTGTTTTTCTTCATCTTCTATCTTCCTCCTTGTTTTATCATACGTTGAACGATAACCCATGTAGAAACCGACGATTGCCGGTAAGCTACCGGCAACGATTCCGACCAACTTTATTGTCAGTTCATCCATGTTCATCATCTTCATACTATTACTATTATGATGTCAGCCAAGATATTTAAAGCTATCGTTAGAAAATCGGTAAGTGTCGATTAAACGTATTCGGCTATTCCGTCCTTGACCATCTTCTCGGAAGCTGCATGACTGAAATGGACACCATGAGTCCCGGCACTATCGGTCGTCTCGGCAACGTGAACATCCTTCCCGTTGCTTTTGACGGTATCCCTGTGGATTCTGAACCTGCATTTGTTCGGCATTTGACATCAACATGGCACAAACTTTTTAAAGATAATGTATCAACTGTTTGAACTGATGTACTTGTACAGGCTGTGTTTCCTTCCCGGATAATCCTGAATCATTACCGGCCTGACCCTTTCATACTTCAGCTCCTTCCGTATCTTCGATAGCTTGCCCTTGTGCGTGACCACGGTCGCAAAGCGGGAGTTTTCATCAATCTTTTTTGTCACCAGCCAAGCCTTGCGAAATTCGGGATGCTTCGACCTGTTGTATATCCGAATATCCGGTATGAACCAAGAACCTTGTATCGGATGTCGATTTAGCTGCCTTACCGTGTTCCTTCTCACATACCGTGCCGCCCGATTGACGTGAGGTGTCCTGATGTAAGTCTCGGTCGCATCGGCCAGAGTCCTTCCGTGCAGGAACTTTGTTTTCTTTTCGTTCGTGATGTCCCATGACTTGTCCCATCGGAAGAAACTCTCCCGAGGATAAGTCCTTCCGCCGATGTGCCTTTTCACCTGCCTGAGATGAGGAGCGGTGTTGTGAGCGTAAATCAATGACGGGTTGTTTCCTCGCGGATAATCCTCAAGCTGGAAGCCGGAAATAAGATTCTTGTGCAGCAGGGATTCTCCCATACGCACGTTCCTTCTCCGTTGCCTCGGCGTGATTGTCACTCTCACGGGAATGATGAATCTGCGTCACACATAAATGGCCGTTACACCCGATGCCCGCCGGACAGCACGACGTAAGGAGGTCGATAGCAACCTTGGCATAGCATCTTGGTGTCAGCCATGACGTTCTGCTTTAGCTGTCCCGCTTTGGGCGGATGTCTCATTCCATTCCCCTCGTTGTCGCATATCCTCCGAGTACGAACACTATCACGGCGGCACAGGCGATGACCCCGGTTATCGGAATCATCGATGTGGCACTGAACGAATTGTACATCGTCGTGTTCATCGCCGTGGTGTATGTGCTCTGCTGGCTCGGAAACTGCAATATGGTCGGCACCAGCGGTATCAGGATTCCGAGGAGGAAGGTTCCCGCGAAATAAGCCAAGTACGAATACAGGAACCATTCCCTTTTGGATGGCATCGGTTCTCACCAGTTGACCGCTTTGCGGGCCATGAACTCGGTCACGATTGTTCCCATGAGACCGAATATGGTCGTGGTCATGCTCAGGGTCGAGATGGGCGAGTGGATGAACGATGCGTAGTCGCCGGTCATCATCGAGATGCCGAGGGTGAAGATTCCGAGGAATATCCCCTGCACCTTCCTGATGTTCCCGATTGCCTTCCGCACGTCCTTCGATTCCGCCTTTACCTTTTCATTTTCCATTTCATTACCTCCTTATTTGCTCCCGTTGACTGCCTGCTGAACGAAGCTGGTCATGTCAAATATCATGTTCCCGCTTCCTGTTCCGCTGCTGTAAACGAGGGGCATCGTACCTGACCATTTTTCTATCCAACGCAGGCTGACGACACCGGGATTGTCCTTCAGGGCATCTCCCTGAATCTTGATTGCCGTTGCTTCTGCGGTGGCCGTGGTCACCTTTTGTTCTGCCTCGTACTTGATTTGCTCCAGCTTGTTCTTGGCTGCGAGAGCGTTCTGTTCCGCTGTCACCTTGGTTTCAATCGCTGCGGTGAACTGGTCGGAGAACTTGAAGTCCGTGATGGATATGGTATCGACCAGAATCCCGTACGGTTCAAGTCTGGTGGTCAGCGCACTGTCGATGGCGTTCTTGGCTTCAGGTCTCTTGGTTATCAGCTCCTCGGCAGTGAACTGTGCCGTGCCTGCCTTGACGGATTCCTGCACAGCCGGGCTGATTACACGGTCGTCGAAATCCATTCCGAGTGTCTGATATATCTTGTTCACCCTTGCGGCATCAAGACGGTAGTTCAATGCAACCTCCGTCTTGACATCCTGTAAGTCCTTGCTTGCAGCCGTTTCCGTCACCGAATACTTGTGCGTCTGGACGCTCATTATCTTCACGTCCTGCGCTATGGGCATTCGGAAGTTCATTCCCTCGCCCATGATGTTGTCCTGCACGGCTCCCCATGTCAGGACCACTCCCCTTTCACCGGGGCCGACTATCACTATCGGGTTCAACGCCCAGACGACCAAGATTGCGACGAGTGCAATCATCGGCCATTTCGGGAAGTCGAACTCTTCATCAGCTATTTTCATCTTTCATCTTCCTCCTCTATTGTTTTTTCTCCGTTGTCTTGATGTCACGGCGCAGCTTCTCAAGCACCCGCTGCTGCGCTTTCGGCGGTAACAGGCTGAACTCCTTCTCGATGGTGCGGATGAGCGAGACGATGTTCATGCTGCCCGCCCCGGCTTCATCATCACCTTGCCGCATTCGATGCATCGCGCCCCGTCGCACGCCTCAAAGAAAACGAGGGTGCGATGGGGACAGGACGCTTCAGACACCGCTGACATATTGGAACCCCAGCTTGTTCTGATAGTTCGTCTGGTACACGATGAACTCCAGCTCCTTGCCGACCCAGCTCTTGGTTTCCTTACCAAGCTTCGTGCTTATGGCAGCCACGTTCTTGGTTCCGAGTCTCAGTATCTTCGTTGCTCCGTTCTGTTTCACTCCGAGTTGCAACGAGGCTTTGAAGTTTTCGTCAGCCGGTTGCATCTTGCCTTCATCGGTGACTACGACTTTCAGTCTGTCCCCGACTCTCATGTCCTTTGCAGTCAGGAAATCTCCCGATTGCATGCTCGATGTATCCACCATTTCTTTCAATCCTCCTTCTTTCGTGCTTCATACCAGCGTTTGGCTGGCTGAAATCGTGTCGTTCCTGTCCAGTCTGTCCAACCTTTTTCCTTACTTTAATTGTATAGAAAGTATAAATAACCCTCTATGTTTTACTTAAAGTAAGCCTAAAGGCCGGACACGTTGGACACAACTATCGTCGTTTGCCGAAGATGAGGGCGGCGGGGCGGCGGAAAGAGTTGTCTGGCCGCTGAAGGCATCGAAACCTTTGACCTTGATGCCTTTCCAGACATACATCCGCTTGTCGCCTATCTCCGGTCTCTCGCTGATGACATTGACATACTGCGCAAGGCTCTTTCCAACGAGGTCTTTCGACTTCGGCGGTAGCTTGTTCTGCCTACAATATGCTGCATAGACGGCATAAAATTCTTCCTTTCCGATGCGACTGTCCGGTGTATGCTCAACGCAATCCTGTACGAAAGCCGCGAGACTGTCGCTCATACGCTCGTATAACTCTGCCATCTCATCGGCTGTGATAGCAGAACTAAACTCGCCTGCAACTTCAAGTCGTTTCAGACCTTCCAACGCCCAGTTCAATACGCCAGATAATTCGTCAGGTGTCGTAAGCTTGTTCAACAGCTTCGGGTCAGCCTTATCCGGCGGGAAGCGGTTCGGGAAGTTGATTATGACCCAACGACGAAAGAAGGCTGAAGTATCGTCCTTGGCTTCCGGCAGCTTGTTGCAGGAGAAGATGAGCTTGGCCGTGTTCTCGAATGAATAACCTTCTTTGAACTTTCGTTCCGCCGTGAGCATGTCCCCGCCGGTGAGCATCTTGAGTGTGCCTGTTTGATAGAGCGACTTGTCTGGCAGGTCTGCATGGATGTTCGCCAGCTTCCCGGCAAGGTTGGCTGCCGCGAAGCGGTTGGTTTCCAAGCTTTGCAGCGGTATGCTGGCAATGTTTTCCCTGCCAAGCAATGCTTTCAGAACGCCAAGCACCGTGCTCTTGCCGTTGGCACCGTCCCCGACAAGCATGAACGCTTTCTGGAAATGGTGATGACGGGCAAGGCAGTAACCGAAGAACTCCTGCAATCCCAATACGTCTTTTTCACATACCACTTCATTCAGGAACTTCATAAATTTCGGGCACACGGCTTTCGGATTCCAATTCACAGGCAACCGCCAAGTGAAGAAGTATTCGGCAACAGGCGGAAGCAATCGTTCCTCATCGGTAAGTCCGTCGGTCAAATCGACTATTCCGTTTGTCACTGGAAAGAGGCATACTGGTGGGTCAATTGTACGGCGGTCTCTGTAAGATGCCGCTTGGATGTGCAGCGTTATTTCCTTGACATGGAACGTCTTGAAGATGTTCTCCGGCCCGGCAGCATCCTTGATGATTTTCTTGACGGTGTTTTTTATCAGCGGTTCAAGACCGTTCACATAGATTCCGCCGTCATAGATGAAGCTCTCCTGCGTATCCTTGAACGTGATGATGTTGTAATGGTTGAGCAGGTAATCGGCACATCCTCTGACATCTATCGTATATTTCGTGTCAACCACATCGCCTTCCCTGTTCAGGATGTCTTCAACGATGACGCATTTCTTGAACACTTCAAACGGGTTCTCCGGTTGCTCGGCAGCTTTTTTCATCCGTTCGACAACTCCTTCGGTAACCGCTTTGATACGTCCGTCAACCGAGATGGTCTCGCACATCATGGTAAGCTTGTCATCAAGTTCAGGCATGCTTCCAACCTCCTTCGTTGAGTTCCATGAACTTACCCCAGCCACCGACACAATCTTCATCGAGATAACATTTCCTTACGTCAAAAAGGAATGATGGACATTCCATCCCTTCAAACATGTGGTGGGTCGTTCCAATTAATCGCAGCCACTCCTCATTTCCAAGGTCAAAAATGACAGCCCGGCACGTCACGCTCGGATTGAACAATGACATCAATGACCTATGCGGATACTTCCAACGAAAAGTAAATATGTCACATTCTTTTAAGCGAAGGTCAATCTTCCAGTCGGCAGCATTGAATATCCATACCATTTTGTAACCATTGGTTCGGTAAAAGTCCGTCCGTTCTGCTATCTCTTCGTTTGAGATTGAGCTGTTCTGAAGTTCGACCACGACGCGTTCTGTTTCGTTCACGCAGTCGGCCCTGTGTTTTCCTATTATTTTTTCAATGACAAAACCGCGCTGCTCGAAAGTCCGTTTCCATTCCAAGTGCCAATCTGATTCCGGTTCAGCCCATGGGTCACAATCGGTTACGGACTTGTGTGCCCAGTGCCATATCTTGATGGAGCCGCATTTCTTTACAAGTTCCGTATTGCATAATGGGCATACGGCTGTGCTGTTTCCGGGAACAGCCTTGATTTTTTCACCGTTTGATGCCTTTCCGTACATCATTTCCTCAACCTCGGTCTGCCTGCGATTGCCTTGTGAATCCGTTTCAGGTGTGTCTCAATCTTTCTCAAGTCCGATTTCTGTCCCTCGCCTGACGGACACCAATAGCACAGCGGACACACCGCAGGAATGGTATTCTTGTTCCTCACCCGCTCCCCTCCTTCATCTTCCGCTTCCTCGCCCTGTCCTGCTCCAACTGGCAGCTCGGTCGGCAGCAATAGATGCCGCGCCCCTTCTTGACGTGGCCGCAGTTCACGCACCGCCTCGGAACGCGGGCGCGGTAGTTGCCCATCATTCCCTCCTCCGCTTTACCCAGCATACCCGCGAGCAAAAGGCGTTCTTGAACGTACCCTTCCAGAAAAGAGCCTGTTTGCCGCATATCCTGCACGGAGGCAGCGTCACATGGCTATTGGCCATAGGAACAGCCCTCCAAGCCCATGTTTTGCCTCTGTGGGGCTGCCCATTCGGTAGCAGCCCAAAATACCCTTCCTAATCGGCTGCTGGATGCGTTATACGAGGTCTGGCGAGGCACTTTCACCACTTCCTCCCTTTCTTGCATGTTTCGCAAGCATAGCCGTCACGCCCGAACATCCAGCCTTCCGGGATGACCTTGCCCTTCGTCTGCACCCGCTTGCCGCAGCCCAAGCAGGTCGCATAATGAATCTTGAGCCGCTGGTTCTTTTTCACTTCATCAACCTCTTGAACAGCCGCGGATGCTTTCTTTCGTAATCGGCAAGGCACGGACTTTTCAGACCCAGACACTTGTAAATCAGAACCTCGCCGACGCAGTCCATGATTAAAGTCTGTTCCTCTTCGGTCAGTTTCTTTTTCATTTATTCACCCTGAAGAACGCCCTTGCAAAGCCGGGTGGCGTTATGGCCCGCTTATCGGCCTGTCGCGTAATGTTCCTGATTGACGGGAGCCTCCTGTTGTTGACGGCGCAAAGTGCCTTCTGTTCTTCATTCAACACAATGGGATGCTTTACAGGTTCATGAAAATATCCCCAGATGTCGGTCTTCTTCGTATACGGGTCTCCGAAATCGCACGGGTCGAAGGTGAAGTGCGGACGACCGAGGAACTGGCGCAAATATCCCATCGGATTTTCCAATGCCCAGAAAGCGAGCTTGTTCTTGCAACGGCAATCCCAGATTATTTTCAGACATGCCCGTACGCATTCCATGCCTTCCGTAAAGTTGCGCGGTGTCTTTGCAGTCGTCCGCGCCAAACTGAACATCGTACATGGAGGGGCGGCGAGTATTCCGTAGACGTTATCAGGCGGAACATAAGTCCTCACGTCATTATCCGGCAAAGTAACAAGCCTCACGTCATAACCTGCCTCAACATACGGCATGCTCCACGCTCCCGTTCCGCCGCAGAGGTCAAGGATGATTTTACCGTTCATCCCGCCTGCGCCTCCATCTCCTCAAGATGAAGGACGTGTTTCAAAGCCTTGGCAACGAAGATGTCAAAGTCGGGACCGAACTTCCCGCGCTGAAGGAGCTGTGCGTAAAGGTCATCTTCGATGGAGGCGACAATTTTCTTCATCTTCAATCGCAGACTACATCAGCGGAGCCGATTTAAATAGATTTCGATTGCGGAAAGGTCATGTCCCGAGCGAGAAGAAGCTCTTCTCTTTCTTCGGAATCTTTTCCCACCTCGGCCTGACATGCGGACGTGTACGCGCAAGAAGGTCGGTGACCTCCGCATCGGACAGCCTTTTGCCGGTCATCCTCTCGACCTCGCGCCGCGTTGACTCCACCATTTCCTCGAACGTGTTCCCGACGCGCATCACCCTTCCCATTTCAATTACCAATCCTGTGCAGGTTGACGTTGGCCTGCTCCACTTTCGGGTCGGAAGCCGGGTTCGCCTCATCGTCAAGTATCAGCGTAATCCTGTCGCCCGCATTCAGCCGCCTGAAACAGGTGATGACCACCGTTTCGGTCTTGCCGGTTCCGATGAACCGGGAATAGCACTTGCTTACCTTCTCGCTCAGCTCCGGATTGTTGTAGTTCTGGGCGACCGCTATCCCGTAAAGTCCGTTCGACCCGCCGGCCAAGGATACCGCGGCAGTGATGTGATACACCCCTCCCTGCCGTATGATGAGCGTATCCCCGCCGTTCGCCGCGGAATTGGCGGAGAAGTCCATTCCGTTCGTCAGCCCGACAACAAGTCCGGTGGCGTTGTAGTAGATGCCGAACGTGCTGACGTTGAACATCGAGAAGCCGCCCTCGGTGAAGTTGAACATGCCGCCGTAGTATCCGTCTATCGTGGTATTGCCCGTCGAGTTCAGGTTGCCTTCGACCGTCACCCCGGGCATCGTCACCGGGTCGAGGAACTTGATGAACAGCTTGCTCAGGATGATGACGCGGTTGTAGCCGTTCTCAATCGAGAAACCGAGCGGGGCAATCAGGACGATACCGATGACGATTGCCGCAAGCAGCCAGCCTGCCTTCATCATACCGCCTCTTCTGCTGTCCTGCCGAAGAACTTCATCGTGTCCATGATGAAGTAGAACACGAAGATGGCCAGTATGAAGAAGAAACCCCAGATGAGTATGGTCAGCATGCCTCCGAACACGTCCGATACCGGCGCGGTCAGCACCACGCTCGATGTGGTCGTACGATTGACAATCTCCGATGTCGCGTTCGCCTGTTCATAGAACACTTCCTTCTGCGATATGTTCGGAGAGGCTATCAGCAAGACAAAGCATGCCATCACGAAAATCATGGACATGCTGAAGAAGAACGCTTGGAAGCCACGCCTCTCGAAGTTCTTGGAGTAGTATGCGAAGATGCCGGCTGCTCCGAGGAAGGCTATCACGGCAGCTATCAGGAAGTCCATTATTGCCCATTCCTCCAGTCAAGTATTACACCGACGACGGTTAAAATAACCAATGGGGCAAGCACCTCGGGCGGCACCAGTCCGAAGCCTGCGCCGATTGCGGCGAGTATGGTCGACATGCCTCCGCTGAACATCACTGCCTTCTCCGTCCCGTAGTTCTTGGTCGCCATGAGCAGCAGGATGAAGATTGTGCCTATCACCGTCGTTCCGAACAGCCCGTTGGTCACGGTGCCAGCATACGTAAACATGTCCGTGAAGGATGTGAATGTCGGGTCGGGGTAGAGTGGTGTTATCATAAGTCCACCTTGAATATTGCACGGAAGAGTGCGAACACCACCACGGCCATCAGTATCCCGTTTATGATTACCGACAGCCATGCCGATGCTTCTCCGAGTCCGAGCATTTCCAGAGCCGATGTCGTGAGGCTCATGTATATCGTGGGGATGTAAGTGATAAGCGTCCCGGTGGAGCTTATCGCAGACCACCCCGTGTTTATTGCGATTGCGATTCCCGATGTCCCCTCGACCAGCTTTCCTCCGGCAAGAGTGCCCTGCGTATCGTTCAGTTTGTCCATCATGGTCTGGGACACGTTCAGGAACGTCACGTCGGCAGTCCGGTTGGAATACGAGTAAGTCTTTCCGAACCCTCCAATCATCATCGATGCTGACAGTGCCACGGCGGAGAGGATGAAACCTGCAATCACCAGATGGTATATCTCCCTCAAGTTTTCATCCTCCATGCAAGTATTGCCACGAAGATTATCGCACCGACAACTCCGGGCAGCATTGACGGCGGCATCAGGCCGAGCCAGTACATGAACGCTATTCCCGCGCCTCCGCTTATCAGGCTCATTGCCGGGTTCCATATTCCGATGAGTGCCATCGCAAGCACGAACACGAACACTACGAACAGGGAGACTCCGAGCGGCAGGGCGAACGGAGAGACGACATTGTTGATGTAGTTGCTGAGCAGGATGAACGGCGGGCTTGCGATGTACCTGAAGCTGTAATAATACTGCTTGTCGGTGGTGTTACCCAACGGGCAGTTGAGAGTGACAGCCGACCCCGTGCCGGAGACATCGCACACGCTCTCCCATGACACGGCTCCCATCTTCTTTGCCAGCAGGTTCCAGCTCTGCACCTTTCCGCTGGTATCCGCTCCGGTGCATTGCAACGTGAAGTTGGCGGTGGCTCCGAGATAGTTGCATGCTCCCGCGACCTTACCGTACACGCTCCAGTAGTTGTTGATGACGTTCTCCTGCAACCTGAGTTCTATTGCATTGCTGACCTGCATCCTGTCGAACTGCTTGAGAACAACACCGTCCTTCTCGACGATGAACCGATACCATGCATCGTAGAGCTGGAGGCGTATGTTGGCGACTCCGGTTGCGCTCGTCCGTCCCATCGCCACGTCCTTGTAAGAGTTATCGGAAGGATAGTAACGTTGTACCACGACGATGGCATCCTGCATCACGGCCCCGCTGTATCCTATCACGGTCACCGGGACTATGGTCGCCTTCTCTGTCTCAAGGGCATAGAGGTAGATTGTCTCGGTCGCGTTGCTTATGGTGTGGTTGGTAAGGAAGTATGACCGCTGCGGCCAAGAAGTATTCGTGCCGCCGTAGTCCATGAACAGGTCGGCATCGAACGTCGCCCAAGCGGGATACATGCACAGGACGTGTTCGGTCGAGGGCACGGTGTAGTTGGCCGTGTATGTCACCCCGGGTATGGTTGAGCCGGGAACCCTGATGGATACTGTCACTCCGGGAATCGTGTTCTCGGTGGCGGTCAGGTTTATCTCCGAGTAATGGTCGAACTTGATGACCTGCGTTGAAACTATTCCGTCGCATGCCCCGACCACGAAATAGCTTACCACAAGGTCTCTCGATGTGAACCATGAAGTGAAGTTCTGCGTATCCGCTATGGTGCAGTTGTATCTGTAAGTCCCGTTCGTATACGTTGCGGTGTACGGGCTTGTCACAGCG
>Ga0315291_10009753_pt1 | contig 11771 bp, 12 predicted proteins | sample YL17G12_20_MG_FD_203070 | JGI IMG/M metagenome (GOLD analysis project Ga0315291, IMG submission 203070) | Sediment microbial communities from Yellowstone Lake, YNP, Wyoming, USA - YL17G12_20 | ecosystem: Environmental > Aquatic > Freshwater > Lake > Sediment | place: USA: Wyoming | collected...
GCTGCCCACCAACTCGTATTGTCTGTGTCTCTCCAGTAAGATGAACTCCGTGAAGAGTTTTGTTGGTTGAATGCAACCTATCGTTTATGGTGTTCAATTGTGTCTGTGAAGAATTTCCGTATTGAACAAGTATCTTAAATCCGTCCGGTATGGCAGTAGTCTGTCTAACATCAGCCGCATCATCTACAAAGTCCTGAGGTATGTCGTCTTGCCATATGGCGCTTCTATACAGGTCAGATATGTCCATAAAATCTGGATTCTTTCCTATCTCCTGTATCTCAGCCATTGTCTGCGGGCCGAATGTTCCATTCCGTAGACTATTGTTTAATATTTTTTGTACCAGAGGCCACTGTCTCTTATCAAATATAGATTTCTGTTTCGGATCGGAAGGAGAAAGAGCATTATATAAATCACATATGCTCTCCATAACTGCAGAGAGATACCCTCTCTGGCGAAAGTTTATAGTAAATGTACCCTGGATCGTGACAATACCATTAGCAACTGCATCATATAGTTGAGAGGCATACCCATATATCGGCATTTTACTGTTCGTTCTAACCCACTGGATACTGCTGATATCATCAATATGGACATTCCCAAACCAGACAGTTATCTGAGACCCCGAGTAAAAATCAAATTTATTAGACGTATACCCTATCTGGGGAGTTGTTTTGTATCCAGTTTGATCACTCATTGCTCTGTGCTCCCGTGGTTAGCAAACCTCTTCTTTACCATATCCATCATAACGTCTGTCCCGGTCTTTATACCCGGAGAAGATGTGGTCTTCCTGAACGGAGACCCTTTATGGAGCATGTCTATGTCTGAGGCCAAAAATGAGTTGGTCTGCTCAGTTATCATATCATCTATGCTGAAAGTTGCCCCTTCGTTTACTATCCTTATCCCATAGATAGCCATCGTTGCTACGTCACCATACTCGTTATTAAAAGTAATCACGATGTCAAATGGCGGTATCTGGTCTACCAATACGGTTGTCGGGTCATAGCTGTCTGAAACTTGAGCATATTTTAGGGCCTCCGCCAGAACGTGTTGGTCTAATATAGTCCAAATTATTGTCCCGGCAATGGTCCTTGGCCCACGAGTGTAACCATCTGGATATGTCTTACCTATACTCCTAACTGGGTCAACTTCCCTAAACGTACTGTAGCTTATGGTCTGTATGTTTCCGAGGACACCCATGATCGGTTCTGTCTGGGGGGATGGTCCATCTATTTGATCACTGCTTAGTTGTTGCGGCGGGATATGGATATAAGCTATTATATCTGTCCCAGAGAAGGAATTAGAGAATGTAGTCGTATGATTATATCTTACCCCTTCGACTGCGCTTCGCCTGGCCATCTTCTCGTAATCGGTCGTGTCCGCCATATTCTCTCCATTTGGAATGGGGCTCGTGCGTTTAGCACAAACCCCATAACTTTATTAACCAAACTGGCTATTTGTGCTACCAGTAGTCCCATACGGTCTAGTCGATGAAACATCATTATTCGATGCCTGCCATGGTTCGATCTCTCTGGCCACGAAAGTCATCTGCTGCTCAGTAACAATGTCGTCAATCGATATCCCTGATCCCTCGTTCAGAATTTCACATCCACGAATTGACATTCTAGCGACCTGTCCATATTCATTGGCCGCGGTTAGAACAATGTCAAATGGCGGAATCTGATCCGTGTACCAGGCTGATTGCCAATTACTATCCGTAGCGACATCCTGTTGGACTGTCTGTCCTCTAGCATCTTCAGTGGCAAGTCTATTCACATCTGAATCATGTGCAAAGAACTTACCATTATTACCCATTTCCCTAAACGTTTGTAACAGAGCACTTCTGTCAAACACTGTGAATACAAGAGATCCTGCAATACCTCGTTTACCTCTCGAAAAAGAGCGAGGATCGGCTGACCCCATCGTATAGATGGGGGCTTTCTCTCTCGTCACAGAGAATGACACGCCCTGTAGTTCCCCAATAACCTTTCCACCGAAAGTGGCTTTAATGTCCACACCGGAGAAAGAGTTATAACTACGAGTATATTCGCTAACTGGCATGTTTTGTCTCCTTCTTTTCTAGAGTTTACTCTGAGGTTAATGCAACGATCACAGTGATCTGTTGTAACTCAAACGATGGTACTAAAACCAATTCAACAGTAGCTTTGCCAAGAACTTGATCTGTCGGCGAAGCATACACATTGAAGTCAAACCGTCTTAAGGCACCAGTAGCCTGCATGTTCTTAAGAGCATTCCCTATCGCAGTAGATAGCGCATTTCTCTGAGGAGCATTATTGGGTTCACCAATGAACTGATCAGCAACCTCCCTGACATACGAGATGGCATCGTGCACGATCCGCACGGTTGTCAACCTCACAAAATCAGAGCGAGAATACTGGTCAATGTTATATGCTCCAGTCATAGCACTAGCCACAACAACACCCTTGGGCTTTGTCATAAAAGTGACATACCTTTTACCCGCTAACCTATCGGCTTGAGATTCCGAGATGCCCTGAGCTAACACAACGCCATCTACAACTTTGTTAGTTGGAGCACTCTTGGATTCCAAACTGGCAACCAGACCAGCATACGCTGCTGCTCCAGTGCTATTATACCATCCGATAGTAGGATACAGGTCCGTGGCAGCCTCGTTGATTGCTCTGACGTTAGCAGCAACCACTGAGATATATGCTCCGATGTCAACTTTATTACCTTTGGCGTCTTCTACGTCACCGCCAGAATAAGTAGCTGGCATTTGTTCCGTGGTAGTAGCAACGAACCTATAATTTCCAGGAACCCCTCCACCGGTATCAGTTGTACCGTCATAAGGAGTTAACGGAGTCGTATAATTCTCCAGAGTCCTAACCCAGGTTTCAACTTCAGAAAGGGTTGGTGTTCCGGACGGATTCGCTGTCGCATTGTTTACGCCGATCACGCCAATGTATGTGTTGTTGTTTTTAGTAGCTTGATAGCAGAAATTCGCTAATTGATAGCCGAAGCTCCAAGAAGAACCACCATCGCCATGAAAATTCCCAGAAACAGAATCGTCAAGGCATACACCAACAGGGCATATAATATCAGCACTGTAGTTAACCAATACTTCATACGCTTCACCAAGATATCCATACAGATCGTTGCTTGCTAGCTTTGCACCAGAAGCCGTTGGGAGAATATTCATAAGCTCGATATCTCTCGCACCGGCAATGTGACATTCATACAACGCCTGACAAAGTTCACTGACACTACCATCTGAGTTCCTGAATATCCTATCTGCAGTGGTTAGTGATCCGTTGGAAATAGAATATGGTACGTATGGTGTTGCGTTTGCATCTGTTGATGTGGTAATACCTAGCAGGAGGACCTTGGGACCAGACGGCGGCCTACTTATACGTAAACCTTGATCTAGGATTTCTACCGTTGCTCCTGGCAAGTTTGCAAAGGTTGGCATTTATAGTCTCCTCCTTCAATTAATTTTAAGCTCTGAAACCATGATCCAGAACTTCTGTGTATCCTGAAGCTGTCGGCCCAAGCCATTCGACCCCATACCATCCAGATGGCGGTGTGCTATCGAGCCCAAGATACAGGTCTATCTGTCTGAAATCGTATTCCTTGATCGTAACTATCTTTTCTGTCTTAAAGTAGTAAATAACAGTTCTTACTGCTAGATCATTTCTCCACTTACTGCTTTCTTCATCAGTAGTTCTCATCCAGTACAGTATTTCATTGACCCCATTTTTCTTCCAGACCCATGTGTACTTATACATGAAGTCCTCGAACCATTCCACTAGTTCATCGGCCCGGTTGTTATATTTTGACCAGCAATCAAATTGGATTAGATTATCAAACCATTGCCCCATCACCACAACGTGGCATCCCGGATGATCTGGATCAACTCTATCCTCTCTTATCCTGGGCTTTATTTCTGTTGGAGGATCGAACGGATGTTTTCCTATTGTTCCAGGCTCTCTTCGCTTAACCCTGTAAATTACAGTATCTCTCCAGTCGTCTACGGGCTTGTCTTGATAATACCTTGAATAAGAAGATTCAAAGTTCACCGTATTCTTCTGTTCAAGCGCGAGGATATCCCCATCTATCGGCATGGCTGTTCCGAATGTATTGAGTCTTACAACTCCACCCTTGCCAGCCTCAGACACAACCTCTAGAATAACATATGTCTTATTAGTTGTAAGATTCGTAATCTTGTCATTGACGGCCAGATATCTCGCGTTAGGAAGCTGAACGTAATACTGACCCCTGTCTGATGGAGACCACCTTCCTTGGAAATCAAGTAAGCTCTGATATATATAAGTTGTGATCTGATTTAGGGTAGCATTCCTATCTGCCTGACGCATATAATTCTCGCCAGGATCAGACACGTAATATGGAGTATCTTCATATGACTCGAGTTTTCTGCCGAGCTCCGACATCAGACTACCTCCAGCTTTCCGGCAGCTCTCCAGAACTCTACTCTACCGTTCTGATCTCTGAATGGCTCTGCCACCGCTATCCTGTACATCTCTCTCATTTTGAAGGGCCTGATTGGATTCGCGTCGTCATCTAAGTCTATCTCTATGATCTTGTCACCCCTTTGAGGAGCAACATAATGCATAAAATAAAATACTATATAGTTTATGTTCATCCAACCGATATCAGCCATTGTTTCAGAGGCAGCAAGACCTATCTCCGGAGAAACAAGTCTCCTTCTTGCCAGGTGAAGTTCGTCTTCGTACACCCACCCTTCTCCGTTACAAACAGGACACCTTAGTTCTGGCTCATTATATTTTCCATTATCCAGACTATACTTCTCTTCATCCTTCCCCACACGATTCCAGCAGGAACAGCGTTGGCGATGATCCATCCTCCGCAAAAGGATCCAATGCCCCCTTCTTGGAGCATATTCGTTCCCCTCTAGCATTATCTTCATCTCTGCTCTAAGATCAGTCTCTGACTTTTTCCTTGTACTCTCGAATGGATACGGAGGAACATGGGCAGTTTTGAAACCGTCGGCAGGATATGGAGGTAAACCCATTATAACTCCTTATGCGTCAATAAGTTATGACCAATCACTGTAGATCCCCGGACTCTTAATTCTCCTTGTGAGAGTCTTATTCGCTCCGAGAGTATCTCTACCCGTCTCTAAAGTCCACGTCCTTACCCCTCTCATCGGAGGAGTCGCTGGGGATGTAGCACCCTTAATAGCCATCTTTGCCTTGGCCCTACGATATTTCCCGAGGAGAAGCTTAAGCCAAGCGTTCGAACAATCAAGTGATTTCTGTAGGGCACCCTTAACACCAGCCTGGATCTCCGTGCTTTCCTGGATAGTGAAGTCTCCAAGCCTCTTTATCATTCCCGGGCCAGAAGAAGCCATGTCCAAGAGTTTTGCGTATAACAAATCGTACTGCGTCTTACAGCATACCCACATCTTTGCCGCAAAGGTTGGATTATCTATCCCCCAAAGGAATTGACTGTAGATGGTATTGGCTATGTTGTACGCTTCAAGGGAGTTGAGATAGATGTTCCTTGCAATCGTATCGTCCGGAATCTCTCTTATAAACGAACCGATAACAGACCTTATCCTCGGGACGGTACAGTAATATGGCCTGTAAAGCGTAGTAAACATGAACCTAAACTGATTCCCAAGGGTTTTCCCAGTATCGCTGGAAACATCACCAGAAACAGTAACGGTGATTTCGTTGTTCACTCTCCAGTTATAATCGTTGCCCTCGTATGATGCTGGAGTCCAAGTCAGCGTAGGTCCGTTAATATTGGATAGCGTACCGCTAGGTAACGCTGTTAGTGTCGCTGGATCCCCATCTACCGGCTGGACTTCAAACGTAAGCCAATCCTGGTCTACTACCACTCCGCTGGCGACTGGCTGATTAAACGTAACTAATATTGGACCAGCATAATACTCTGTCTCGTAGTCAGAATTGAATGATCCTAGATTTGCAGAATAGTTCTCCGGGCTAGTAGATATAATAATCAGGTCTTCCGTTGATTTAGGTGGCGGAACCAATGAGACTGGAGATTCTGCAGTTGTCTGGTCAACTGCTTCTTCGTTAGCTTCACCCATTTCGCCCTGTGGATCTCTTGGCAATGTACCTGTAGTGAAATTCCATGTAGAAGAGATAGCCAGATATTCTCCGCCAGAGTTCTTAACACACGAGGTTGATTGGTCGTAACCAACTATGACTGCGCTATACTGTGTATTCTGGTCAAATACTATGTTCGGAGTAATGGTGAGAGTATTCGTAGCTGTATTAAACGAGATGGATTTCTCCATCACTTGGTAGTCAGACATCCTATATAGCAAAACAGTATTGTCATTCAGGGTTGTCTGGTCTATCCCCTGATCAAACACCACTTCTATGTAATCATTTAGATAGACACTAACATCATCGGGGGCTGGCGTCCTACTATTGATTATGGGTGCTGACATATTAGCCTTTGTTTTCCTCTGGTTCTTCACTGTTACCAGAGGTCAATTTGATCTCTACCTTTTCTTGCTCTTCCTCTTCCACAGAAGACACCCCACCGATATAACCCAGGACAAGTTCTGCTGTCTTAAGAACACTTTTCCTGTTCTTTCCAGCCTTCTCAAGAGAAACAAGCTTTTCTATCTGAGTAACTTTCTTATTTTGCGGGATCTTCTTATCGTCTCTTACCGTGTACATCCATTCTTCTATCTTATTCCTTCCGCCTTCAAGCAGCGCCTTCATGTCGCTTTCCCTTTCGCTCACTTCCGCTGACTTCTCCGGCCATCCAAGGATAAGCTGATTATTCTTAATAGCATGATTAATCTGGGCCAACTGATGGTCTGAGGCATTCTCCGGTATAATAGCTATCTCAGACCCTCCAGATGCTAAATTTATCCCCCCTACACCGTCTTGAAAATAGAACAGTCTTTGGGCAGTGTTCAAACTAACCCTATCCCCTCTTTTAGCTTCTTGCATGTATTTCCTTCCCTTTCTGTTATTTGGAGAGCCTGGGGAAAAGCTTTGAACTCCTCCCCAGGGCTCAACACTATGACTCCTCTGCACCACTCTGATCTATGAGAGGTAAACCACCCTTCCCAGCGATCCAAACGATTTTGAGGTCTATCATAATAGTTACACTCCAGCCTGATTGATAGTCGGAAGAGCACCAGTACCCGACTGCCAGCGGAGTAGATCTTCGAGATCGTAGGCCTTCTTGATGCTAATATTCTTAGCAACTGCAATTGCCTTGCCTTCGTTCAAGATACCCAGACCATAACGCTCACGGAATTTAATGGTGCGGATATCGCGATTCGGATCATCCCATTCCTCATTTGTGACGTCCTCATCAATAACAATGATACCAAGTTCATTGGTATCTGCCATGACGATGTTCGTCTTAGCGGCCGTAGCGCCAGAAGCAGCCGTATAACTCAGGAACGGAGAAACGATAACCCGTAACGGAGACGGGAACATGCTAGGAACATTAGTATAGGTCGTTGCAGCATAGGGAGCAGTTGCAACCGGGCCCACGTTGATCCCACCCTGATACCAGGATTTAGCAAGTCCGGGTTGACCTTGCATAGGACCGAACATAGGACCGCCGTTTGCGAAGCCAAAGGCACGCAGGATCGGGTCACGGGCGAACAGTAACCAGCCGAGCGGGCTCATCAAAATGGCATTCGGAACGAAACCATTTGCGACGATCTTTGAATACATAACAAGAAGGTCATCGAGCGTGATCGTACCGTTACCAGTACCATCAGAAGCACGACCGGAGGTCTGCTTTGTCGATACGTTGTTATCAAACACAACTGCACCTTCGTTATTAATCATATTAAAGATCTTTGTTTCTTTATGACGTGCCAAGGCACGACCGGCTGCCCGGATATGCATTGACATAACATCGTATTGCGAATACCTCAGCATTTCATCAGTGATTCTCACCTTGACACCAGACTTCCCGATGAATGCAGTGACGGTACCAGCAACTTCGAGCTTGCGCTCTGGGTATTCGCCACCTTCAGGGATGTCCTCAGCCGTGAAAGCACCAGCGGCTGGGAACGTAATCTGTTGCCCGGCAGAAAATCTGATGGTATGCAAAAGGCTAGTACCGACCAACAAGGGCTCAATGGCTTCTTTCACAATATTGGATACAACTTTACCAATAAGGATTGAAGCATCAGGCGTAGAGAGGGCGTCACAAAGTTCCTTGAATCCGATCTTCTGATCCTTTTTAGTAGGATCATACTGATCTGCTTGATTCTCGAAACCATTGTTCGACCAGATCTTCTCCGTATTCTCATACTTCTCCTGCAATTTCATATCAGAGAAATACTTACGTGAAGGGGTCTCCCTAGTACCAATTTTATCGAACACCTTGGCAGCTACGGCACCAACCAATTCATCCGTAAGTTCCATTTTCTGTTCTGCCATGTTATTTGTTCTCCTTAGATATGTGCTCGTCTAGGTAACTTTATGCTACCATGAGCTGGATTAACAATTTCTCTGAATAAGCACTTGCATTAGTATAATTATAGAGATGCTGCGGAACACCAGCAGTATCTGAACCGCTCAGGCCAAGTCCTGGGACCGTCTGAACTTTGTCCAAATTATCAACTGCAGCTACAGCCTTGCGCTGAATACAACGACCAACGATCTGTGTGACATCGCTAGTTCCGTTCTTCCAAAGAATAAACCCACCGTTCGCATCGGCCTGAACCAGGTCGCCAACGTTGACTTTACCAGAAGCATCAACAGCATCTTGCACCGGGATCTCAATCAGGTAATCGCAAAGAACAGCAACTTTATCTTGGATCTGATAGTTCGTGTATTTCGTTAAACCTGTCGGGTTAGCAGAATCAAACCCAGCATTGATATTCTGGAAGTAATCATACGGTGCAACACCGATCGGCTTGTTACCAGGGATAGTTCCACCAGCACCGGCCACAGTTACATATGCATCGTGACCATTTGAGCTGTACAGAACAGTAACACCAATGTCATTAGCCGTATAAGTAACCGCCTGAGAAGCACCACCATTTGCATTAACAAGGTCGCCACTTGCATCAACAGCGACGATAGTACCGGCAGTGATAACAACCCAGTCATTGAGATAGTGATCCTGGTATTGCACGGGCAGGTACTGTGCCGGACGAAGCTCAAGTGCCGGACGAATACCGTCTGAGATTTCCAGGAACTCTCTGACCAGGTTAGAATTACGCTCATAACCTCTAGGAATCCTAGCTGAACTCATCTTTTGTTCCTCCTTTTAGAATTTGTGTTACTACTTAGATTTAGGGAAAAGACGGGTTAGAGTATCATGCTTGCCCTCGCGGAGCTTTTTCTTGTCTTCCATGACTTCATTGGTCACGTCAGACGGAGAAATAGCAGGATTCTCAACGCCATTTCCATCAAACCCAGTAGTTAGAGCAGTTTCTTGCTCTATAAGTAGATCTTTAATTTGATCTTTGAGAGAGTCTATGCTCCTCTGAGCGAACTCCTCAACCTTCTTGTCGCGGGCGTCTGGGGTCGAAACGCCAACAACATCGGGCTTGCGAAGTGTCTTCTTTAGATCATATAACCTCTCGGCTACCATTTTATGAAGCTCGGAATTAATCTTCACATTCTCATCCAACACTTTCTTGTTGGCGTCTTCTAACTCTTGCACTTTCTGGGTCAGGTCAGTAGAATCGCCTGGATCTTCACCGGTTGGACCAAGGTTACCGGCTCCATGCTTAACTCCACCAGTCTTTCCCTTTCCTTTATTTTCAGGATTCTCTTTTGGAACAGGAGCACCTTTCTTGGATTTCTTTTTGTCTTCCTCTTCTTCCTCCTCTTCCTCTTCTTCCTCCTCACCTTCTTTTTTAGCTTTCTTCTTTTTGTCTTCCTCTTCCTCTTCTTCTTTCTTTTTCTTCTCTTCGTCTTCTTTCTTCTTCTTATCCTCAGCTTCAACAGCTAATTTATCGGCATCTTCCTTAGCTTTTGCATCTGCGATATCTTTTGCAGCCTGTTCGGACTCGTCCTTCATTTTCTTAGACTTCTCCTCGCAAGCCTTGACAGCATCCTCACACTCTTGCTTAGCTTTATCAAGGGCTTCATTAACAAGCTCTTTCACTTGATCCAAGTCCTTTAATTGATCTTTGGTCAACTCTGTAAGTTTCACGTCTTCCTCCTTATTGATTGTCCTTGCTTTATTAGACTTGTCTAATAGATATGTGACAATATCATCGCTTTCTTCGGCTTCGGCGTCCAATAGGACATACAGATTTGCACCGCTCCCAAGATCAGACAAAACCTTTTCCGAATCATTATTAGCGTACAAGCTAACTTCAGCAGCGTCTTTCTGTTCAGAAATTATTGCTTCCTTAACTCCTGCATACTCATCTGCCGGTATGTTTACAAACGACATTTCACGATATGATAGATCTCCGGTGGTCATATAGGCTAACTTCCCCTCATACTTTGTTCCAGGGATATGCTCGCACGGACCATCTGACCCGCTCCAGTCAGTATTGCATATGGAACAAAAGCAATGGTCAGTCGACATCCTGACAGATACTGTCTCATACCGCCCATCTAAAATCTTTTTGATAGCTTCTGGATCTGTTATCTTTACAGTTAATCTCTGGTACCCGTACCCCTCGCTCTCCCTGAGAACTGGCTTATAATCCTGATCAGTCATCCCCTTGTCTGTCTTTAAATACTTGGCTGAGATAACGCGACCAATAGGATCTTTCGTATCATCATGGTTAACCAATACGGGCTTCTTATAAGGCGAAGTCCAAGTCCGAATACCCTTCCTCATTGAATCCGGAGGGTAAATCCTGTTATTAATCAGAGTTCCAGCATGAGTAGCATTCACCTCGCAAATCAGGCTATACCCATTCCTGATCTCATCCCTGGAGTCCTTAAGGATAGCCTCTTTCTTAGACGCATCAATTTTGTATGAGATGGGGAATGTATCAAAGAGTTCGATGTGTTTCGACATAGTTTTCTCCATTAATCCAGTTCACACTAGATAGCTACTTTATTTCCCTTCTTATACGGAGGGTTCTTTTTTGTTCCTTTAGGGCCGTATCTCTTGGTCAGGTCTTTCTGGACAGCCTTGAAATAAGGCGTTCCCAAGTTCTTTTCTTTCGTGGGATCATATGGACCTATCCCCGCTCCGCCCTGTCCCATAGGCGCTCCATTTTGAATATCAGACATGATTACTCCTCCTGGTCTATGACCACCTTTTCTGCTAGATCGTTTAATCTAAACCTGAGTGACTCGAAAACACCTGAGATCTTATATATCAGATCTCCCTTTATCTCAGTAGACTTAATATTCCTACAGAGAAGATCACCTAGGTCGCTGAAGATACCCTGTATCCCACTGTCTAGTTCCGCGTGTTTCAAATTTAACCCAGCTGTTTGTTCTTTTATGCCTCGATACGTAAGACTAACTATCGGCCCAATCTTCTCTATGTCAAAATCTCTCCAGCTTTCCAAATCATTCACCATATCAACAATATCAAGCTTTGTGAGATGCCAGAGATGCTCTAGAAGTGACGATATCTTGGTGTAGTCTCTCTTGGTTGATGTCTTGGCTGGCTTAGTACCGTGTTGGTTTGTCGGCTTATTCCGGTTATTAGTAGACTTGACTGCCTTCCTTGTAGCACTTCTTGTGGTATTCTTAGACATAACCTTAGCCCTACCGACTCCCTTGGCCTCGGCTATAGACACTGCCGATTCCGTCTCCAATTCGAGCAACGGGGCCTGAACCCTCTCAAAGTACATATCCTCTCTTTGGACCTCG
>Ga0315291_10009756_pt1 | contig 11768 bp, 6 predicted proteins | sample YL17G12_20_MG_FD_203070 | JGI IMG/M metagenome (GOLD analysis project Ga0315291, IMG submission 203070) | Sediment microbial communities from Yellowstone Lake, YNP, Wyoming, USA - YL17G12_20 | ecosystem: Environmental > Aquatic > Freshwater > Lake > Sediment | place: USA: Wyoming | collected...
CTTGGTGCTCGCTATAGGCATGATTAATGTTTCGTGGATATGTTCGACGTCGCGAACGCGGTGCTCGTGCGTGTCGATATAATCGCGCAGGTAAAGCTTGGTGGTAAAGGTCGAACCGATAAGGAGGCGATCGAGTTCAGGGCCAACGCCCTGAAAATCGAGATATTTCTCAGGTTGGGACTTGGTCGCAATGGCTTTAAGTGCTGCATCCAGGTCTTTCATCCGGGTGCGACCGATCACGATCTCAGGCACCATGGCTGAAGACTCAGGAAACTCATCCTCGGCAGCACCAGGAAAACAAACCGCATGGCTAACCGGCACGCGCAGATTGTGACGGCGCAGGTAGCGGAGAAAACGCCCCTTCCAAACCAGAGCTTGATGAAAAGGGTCTTTGATGGCAAAGCTTTCGCCGTGGCGATTGATCGAGTAAAATAGCCCTGTTTGGCCGTCGTGACGAATCCGGCCCCCTTTGACCTCGACGACGATGATGCCGTATTGTGGGTGGTAACAGACGAAGTCGATCTCATTGTCGCGCAGGCCCTCTTCGCCATCCATAGTCGATAGCGTGCGCGAATGGTAAACCTGCCAGCCTCCGCCTAGGGTAGCTCGACATTGATTATAAAACTGCTCCTCGGCACTGCTAGAGAAGACGATGCGCGTCTTTTCGCTGTCCGGATAGAGACGAGCCCGAGGGGCCAATTTTACATTTGTTGCTGAGACAGAGGCATTGTTTTGGCTCATGATTTTTTGACCTTTGTAGCTTGCACCATAGAGTGAACTTCGGATTCAGGGAGGTAGGCACCATGTAGACGCCGCGCGCGGCCAGCAGCGAGGTAGAGCATATCGCCCTTACCCAGCAATGCTTCCGCACCGTTTTGGTCGAGAATGGTGCGGGAATCAAGGCCGCTCATCACGCGAAAGGCGACCCGAGTTGGAAAGTTGGCTTTGATCAAGCCAGTCACCACCTGGGCCGTCGGGCGCTGGGTCGCAATCACCATATGGATACCGCAAGCCCTAGCCTTTTGTGCAAGGCGGGTAATCGGAGTCTCGACATCCTTACCAAGGAGCATCATCATATCGGCCATTTCATCGATGATCAGGACGACATAAGGCATCTGCACCCATTTACCATCAAAATCGATAAACTCAGATTTTTTGCGACTACGTACGATTTCGTTAAAGCTGTCGATGTTTCTGACACCAACGGCGCGCATCTGCTGGTAGCGTTCGTCCATCTCCACCACTAAAAGGTTTAAGACGGCACGCGCCTCAAGAGCCAGGTCCGTAACGACCGGGCAGGCCATATGCGGCAAGCTGTTGTAGGCAGCTAGCTCGACCATCTTCGGGTCGATCATGACAAAGCGCAGGGTCGCGGCACTATGGCGGGCGATTAGGCTGCCGATAAGCGTGTTCATAAACACCGACTTACCGGAGCCGGTTGAACCAGCTACGAGCAGGTGGGGCATCTCAGCCAGATCTTCAATGACCGGATTTCCAAAAATATCGAGGCCCATGGCAATGGGCAGCTTGCGCGTAAGCGCGGCGAAGTCGCTACCGCCGATTAGTTCATTGAAGCCAATGATCGCACGACCTTCATTTGGCACCTCAAATCCGACGGTATCCTTGCCTGGGATCGGCGCCAAAACACGCAGGCTTTGCGCCTTCAACAGGCGCGCTAGGTCCTCACCAAGCGCCGATATCTTGCTCAATTTAGTGCCGGGAGCCGGCTTAAACTCATAGGTGGTTACGATCGGTCCTTGGGTGACATCGCCGATGTCACCGGCAATTTTGAACTGGGCCAGCTGTGCCACCAATTGCTCGCCCATAGTGCGAAAATGCGCCGATTGATCGCGGGCCTTTGCGGTTTTAGCGAATAACACGGCGGTAGGCTTACCGTGGGCTGGGCCTTCGTAATGAAAATCAAGGTGCACTTCACTCGGTGAATGGGTGGGGACCGGGGTCGCAGCCCGGGCCCTAGGTGTTACCGTGGCCGTCTCGGCGTTAATCACCGCGCGTGGGACAGGCGTAGCGTGAAGAGAGCGCCATAGTTTGTGCAATGCTAAGCGGCGCCAAGCGCGACGGAGCAGATAAGCGCTATGGCGCCAGAAATCAGCGGTTCTATACAGGGAAACATTGCCGGTCAGTACCAGCAAGATGACGGCGCCTACGGTCAAGACTGTCAATGCCCCGCCATAGCCCATCTGTGGCACAATCCAAGCTTGCAGCTCGCGACCGATCAAACCACCAAAGCCAAAACTAGGCTCCGACAGCCGGGTTTTGCCAAGGACGACTTGGGCGAACCCAGCCAGATCCGCCGCCATAATTATTAAGCCGAGGAAGCGCCGCGGCGACGGCAATAGCACAAAGCCGGTAGCGGTAAGTAAACCCCAAGCGCCAAACGCGATGGGCCAGGCCAGACCTATCACGCCAAAGCGCCCCAGGATATGTGCCGCCGCGATGGCTCCGGATGGCCCGGCAAGATTTTTGACGCTGTGGGAACTTAGTCCAGCAGCGGTATAATCGTAGGGATTAAAGGTGTAACAGGCCAGTGCGAGATAAAAGCCGATGCCCAGAAGCAAAAAACCCCAAGCCTCAAGCCATGCTGACTTGCTCGGCACCACGACCTTCAGGTGTTTCTCTACCAGAGTATGCAAGCCGATCATTTAATCCCCATCTGCTGCAACCAAACTAAATATGCCCCATGCCTATTGGTCCTGCGACCGCTGCCTTGCCAAGGCTCATTACAAGTCGCGGGCCAACTTTTCATCGATTCAACACCCTAATATTTAAAGAAATTTTGCCCAAGCTTAGGCTGGCGCCTGCCTAACCATTGGTCACTTCGTCAATTTTATTTCTGTAAATCACAATCGACCGCCATGCTGCTAACGCTCATGCAAAAGCTGCCGTCGGTCTAGATGATGGGCCATGGTTTCCATTAGGGGAAGAATTCGATATTATAGCGATGAATGATATTTGTACGTCCGGAGGATCCGCAGTTTTGGCCCCAAATATCGACACCCAATCTCGCATCCTGCTCATCGACGACGACGACGCCTTCAATAGCATGTTGCGCGACTTCCTCAACGTCCGCGCTGGGATTACGATTGTCAGCGTAAACAATGGCACTGATGCATGGAATACGTTAAGAGAAAGTCACTTTAGCCTGGTCATCTTGGACTGGAAGATACCAGGTGTCTCTGGGTTTACTCTGTTCAATCGACTACGCACCTTACCGGCATACGAAAACACACCGATCATGGTCAGTTCGGGCTTGCTGCAGCAGGCAGATTTCCGCCTCCACGAGGAATATCCGTGTACCCTTAGCTTGGCCAAACCTTACAGTGAAAAGGAGTTTAACGATTCTATCAACCGCCTCTTAGCCGACAGCAAATGGTATGCCAATCACCAAGACCAATTGGTTAAGATAATGGACGGCGTCTTACAGAAGCAAAAATCAGCATTTGATGAACTCCAAGCGCTGTTGCAAAAATCGAGCGCTAATACCCTGCCCCTTAGCATCATGGCCGCGCGCCAGGCTAGAAAGGCTAAAGACCCAAAAACTGCGGAGACCCTGCTACGGAGCGTACTAAAGAAGAAGCCCGATTCGGTACCTGCAATGTTCGAGTTGGCAAAGGTGTTGCTTGAAGATGGGCGTCTTCTTGAAGCCATGACCTTGCTCACTGCTGCCCAAAGTCTTAGTCCAAAGAACCTAAGTCGCGCCCACATAATGGGTGAGCTGTCTCTCAACCAATGCCAGCCCAAAGTAGCCGAGACCTATTTCGATGCTGCCCTGCAAATCGATCCTGAACACCAGCCCTCTCAGCGCGGTAAATCACTCAGCTCAGCACTGCAACAGCAACCGACGACAGACCCAACAACGGGCAAGGCCTGCCAATCGCTCGCCGCAATGATCAATTTACTAGGTGTTGCGCTGGTGCGCAGTGGTAACTACGAAGCCGGCATCAAGCGCTACGAAGAAGCTCTGGATTTCGTTCGAAATTCGACGGATCAAGCGCGGTTGTCATATAATCTCGGCTTGGGATTGAATCGGGCGGGACGCCCGCACGACGCGAAGAAATGGTACCAGGAGTCGCTCCGCCTCTCCGGCGGCACCTTGGTGAAGGCGCGCACAGCTTTGGATGGTTTAGCACTAAACAATCATGACTCCACAAATACTGAGGTCTATGCAAACCAAAATGCTGTTAGGATAGCATCGTCGGATATAAACGAAGAGTTAGCATTCGAAATCGAGGACGCGCCCTCGGCCGATGTCAGCACCAAAGCAGTCGCAGAGGCCGCAGCGAAGGCCAAAGCAGTCGCAGAGGCCGCAGCCACGGCCAAAACAGTAGCAGAGGCCGCAGCCAAAGCAGTAGCAGAGGCCGCAGCCAAAGCAGTAGCAGAGGCCGCAGCCAAAGCAGTAGCAGAGGCCGCAGCCAAAGCTAAAGCCAAGCCCAAATTCTTAGCGCCTCCTGCTACTGAAACACTCAAGATCCCAGAGCAAACGCTTTCCGTTCTGGTAGCCATTGACCTAATCAAAGTGGCCTTGGCCCAGCTAAGCAAACTTCAAGCCACTCTGGCAAAAAGTAGTTCCCCCCTTGGTAAGGCAAGCTATTTTCTTTATCACGATCAAGACCAAGCCTGGAGCAGGGCGGAAAAGCAGCTAAATTCTCTGGGCGCCCAATCGATATTCGGCAGCTACAAGATCCAGCCGCTGCTCGACGCCATCCGGATTTCTCCAAATTCAATGCTCGTGATCTGGAATGATGGAGAGGCATTTGACTTAATCGAAGCAGTCCAAGATGCCGACTTTAGCACAAGGGTCGGCGTCTTGGTTCATTCCGTCGGCGATAGGCAGCAAGAGGAAGCACTAACCAAGAAGGCGATGTTTTTGCTGATGGACCAAATGGCCCTGATAAACTGGAACCGCGCCCGCTTCGAGGAGCAAATCAACTCGACACTTGCCGCGATGCAGGATCCCAATTCAATGCTGTCGCAACTGCATTTCTTTAAACAACAATCCGGCACCTTAGCACCCGGGAAAGATATCCCTGTCCATCTACTCGTAGCTATAGATACCGCAAAACTGGCCGTCAAAGCTCCAGAGTTACAGATTTGGTTCGATCTGATCAAGCTCGCTTGGTTGATCCGCACCGAGCAATCGGATGCCGCAAGATCACTTGCAGAACAGCTAAGCAAAAAGGCGCCTGATATTTTTGCGGTGCGCCTAGCAAATGCGGCGCTCGATGCTCGTAGCGGCCAGCCGATTACCGCCCTACAACTGGCCGAGTGGCTGACCAAGCAAGAAAAGTGTACACCCGAACGCCTCGAACGAATCGTCGCTTTATTGATCGATCACGGACAAAACGATGGCGCCCGCGCTGTCTTGCAGATCGCGGCGGAGTCCACAGACTTTGGTAAGGACTACCGCTACATGTTCTTGTCGGCGCGGCTGCTACTTAGCGAGGGTGATGCCGCTCAGGCTGCTGTCTGCTGCGAAGCGGCAATCCGCCTTTACCCTCTACGTTGGGAGCTGTTAGAATTATATGCCGCCTGCTTGCAACAGCTTCATGACCAAAATAGTGCCATCAAAGTACTCGACGCCGCATTACAGTGTGTCGGTGTCAACGAGCGCCATATTCTTCTACGAAAGAGCAGATACCTGGGCTTAAGCGGCAAATGGTCCGAAGCTGAGGCGTGCGTCAAGCTGGTTTTAGCAAAGGCCCCGACTTTCGCCGAGGCCTTAGAACTTCAGGTTGCCATCGACAAGCGCCAGCTCATTTAAACAAAGACTAGGTCCGTTCCATAGCCGCAATGTATTTCCCATAACGCGCCGCACTATTTAATTGGAGGCGCTTGACCAGAGCATTGCGCCCCGCCTCAACCTGGCCAGGTTTGCCGCCCCAGGCCTTTATCGCAGCCGCTTGCAGTGCCCGACCATAGGAAAAGCTAAGCGGCCAAGGCAGGCTCTTAAACTGGACGTGCATGGCATTCAAATGAGCCGTCGCCAATTCGTCGGATTGGCCGCCGGAGAGAAAGACAATGCCGCCGACGGCCGCTGGGACAGTGCGCAGAAACAAACGAATGGTAAGGTCCGCTACTGTTTGCACATCGGCCTGCTGGGTGCAGGACTTGCCGCTGATCACCATGTTAGGCTTGAGCAGCATCCCCTCAAGTTGCACCCGGGCCTGACGCAATTTAGCAAACAAATGGGTCAGAGCACGGTCCGTCACCTCCGCGCATCGCTCGATGCTGTGCGATCCGTCCATGATCACTTCCGGCTCGACGATCGGCACGATATTTTGCTCCTGGCACAAAGCAGCGTAGCGCGCCAGTGCCTCGGCATTGGCAATCAAGCAGGTATCGCTCGGCAAGGTCGCGTTGACGTTGATCACCGCGCGCCATTTAGCAAAGCGCGCGCCCAATGCATAGTACTCTTTAAGGCGGTCGCGCAGCCCGTCTAGGCCTTCTGTAATCTGTTCGCCCGCGCAGGCTGCAAGATCCTTAGCTCCCAAATCAACTTTGATCCCGGGAATCACTCCGGACTTCTGCATTTTAGCGACAAAGGACACGCCATCAGCAGCCTTTTGCCGAAGGGTCTCGTCGTAAAGGATGACGCCGCTGATATATTCGGAACCCCCGGGTGAGCTAAATAGCATTTCGCGGTAGTCGCGGCGCGCCGTTTCGGAGTTCGTTAGCCCGATAGCATCAAAGCGCTTACCGATCGTGGCGTGGCTTTCGTCCGCGGCCAAGATACCTTTACCTGGGGCCACCAATGCCGCCACTGTTGCCGCTAGTTCGTTTGCGTTCATAAATGTGAAGTCCTTTGCGCCTACTGGTTCGTGATTTCTCCGGCGCAAACTAAGATCTACAGTAAACTCAGGTCACCCACGAGCAAAAAAACCACCCAAATGGGTGGTTATAAGTCTGCTCTCGGCGAATCGAGGCTGTTTAAATTGCACAATTCCTGGTGTTAAGCATGGTTTTAGTTTGATTAATCGTCCAGGTATCAAGAAAGGTGCAACTCGAGGCGATATTGGTATTAGATCTTGCCGTAGCTGTACCAATGAAAGTGCCGACCCCGGGCGCGGCCACATAGCCATAACGCGCAGCGTTGGCACCGTTGCCACCCTGGGTCGAAAAGCCAATCTGCAGGACCGTGCCGTAGGCATCGTTGTCGCCGTAATACGTCTGTTCCAGAGTGTAAATATGCGAGAGGTTATTTTTTGCCTCACTTTGCTTAGCCTTGGCTTGAAAGACCTGAAATTTAGGCACTGCCAGCGAGGCAAGTACACCGATAATCGCGACCACGATCATGAGTTCGACCAAGCTGAAACCTTGTTCTAATGACCTGCTATTAATAGATTTAAAGAAAGACATGCGTGGCTCCACTTTTAAAGGTAAGATTTATAGTTATACACACTCCCAAATGACAAGATTCTTATCGGAAGATCCGCTATAAACTTTAATATAAAAACCGAATCTAACGAGAGCATTAGTTCAATCAGCTCGATATTTCTTACCTTTTCAGGATGTTAGATCTTTTTAGGTAGCTGCATCGGCATGCTTAAAATCGGATAGCGACACCAGGTTTTGGGATCGAGACTTTCATCATCGATATGAAACCCTGGCGCATAACGTTCCCTTTTCCATTGATTCGCGGCCCATAATCGACCGAATTTATTGATATAAGCGCTCAATACCCGAGTGTCTTCGCCGGGGAAATCCATGCCGAGGCTGTGCAGGATGTCGCTGGCGCCCAGGCGGTCCCTAACCATGTAGCGCTCGATGCGTTCAAGGATCACATAGGGCATCAGGTCATCTTCATCCCGCTGCTTGGATGAGGCTGGGCGCAATTCGGCTGTAGGCTGCTGCTCATTGACCAAGCGTAAGGTCGCCAGTGGCCCAAGTCCCATGGCGCATGTGGTCTCGGCCCATTGCAGCCAATCGCGAAGAAAAGGCTTATCAATACCTGAAAGTGGGGCAAGGCCGCCTGCGGTATCACCGTCCATGGTGGCATAGCCAACCGCCGCTTCGCTGCGGTTGCTGGTGGTCAGCAATAACGCGCCCGCGACATTAGCCAGCATCCATACCAACGGAGCGCGGGTCCGCGCCTGAATATTCTGCAAGCTTAAGTCATCGCCTTCCCAGGTTAAGGCGCGCTTGAGGACAGTCTGGGCGCTCTGGACATAGGCGTCCACCATTGGCTGCACGTCGACTAGATGGAAGGTCGCGCCCACGGCCGCCGCCACGGCGGCTGCCGCTGCCGCGGTAACCGCACCGCTCATCGCCGTTTTTTGATAGACGCAGGTCAAAACCTGGCTGATCAGTTCACTAATATTTTGCCCTCGCCGAGCCATCGGCATCCCCAAGCGTTCAGCTGCAGTGGCCAGCCCCAACTCTTGCACTGCGGCAGCCACCATGTGCCCGACCAAGACCGCGCAACAAGCGGAATCACAACCACCACTCAGCGATAAAACAAAGCCTTTGGCGCCGGACTTGCGATGGTAGTCGAAAAGTCCGAGCATCTCGGCCTGCAGGAATTCATCGTTACGTTCCCAGGGCCGAGCCAGCGCCGGGTTGGCTACGAACTTGCTGTTTTTGACCGCACCCGTATTCGCAATGTGGCGCGGATCACGACCCAAGATCGCCACCGGGCGGGCGCAGGCCGCAGCGCTTTGCGCCAAGGGAGCGGGCTGGGCACGCACTGGTTTAGCCGTGAGCTTGGCGATACTGGAGAGCTCGGGATTGATATCGTGCCAGACGACCTCGCCATCATGGAAACCAAAACGTCGACCTCGCCTGATGACCTCCCCTGCCGCCGCGAACAGCACACCCCCGTCGTAGATTAAGCGCCCTGCCTCCAGCCCAAGCAGGTTGCTATAAACGTAGAAGACCTGCAAAGCGCGGCTGCTATTGGCGACTAGATGCTCTCGTTTGGCATACTTACCGAGGGCGAAATGCGACGCGCTCGGATTTAAAATAAGCTGTACTGCATCGGCGTGGGCCGCCGATGCTGGGACGCTGTCCCAGGCTTCTTCGCAGATTTCGATGCCCACACCGAGGCCGCCAAGTTGGTAACGTATATCGCCCAGCGGCACTTGCTGACCGCACAGCGTCGTCGTCTCGACCCGACCAAAGGACCAAGGGCGAAACCAACGCGGCTCATAGTGTACACCTTCGCGCGGCAAGACGCGCTTAGCATTGATCCCGAGGATAAGACCGTCTTGAACCATCACCGCACAGTTATAGAGAGCACCTTCAAAATAATGCGGCAAGCCCAGCAATACCGTCAGCGCCGCGGTATGCGGGAGAATTTCAGCTAAGGTAAGCGCCGCTTGCTGAGCCACCGCGAGGCTAAAAAAGGCATCCTCGCAGCCATAACCGGTAATACAAAGCTCGGGCAAACACAGTAGCTCCACACCCTGCCGCTGAGCATCTTTCAGCAGTTGGATGATACGGTCACGGTTACCGGCAAAATCTAGAGGGGTTTGATTTAAGGTCGCTCCCGCAACCCGCAGCAGATCCATGCATGCCTCGCTTTCACTCACCTAGGTGCTGTGAAAGCCTACCATCCACGTCGAGCCGAGGCTACCTGCCTCCGGGGCAGGCAGCACCCGCCCAGCCCACCGGGCCGGTCACCTTAGGCGTTCAGGGGGAACTTAAACCTGCATTATGTCGAAACAACCAGCGGTTAATTAGGGCTAATTAGACCATAGCTTTTATGAATGCGCAACATGCAATTTAGCTATGCCTGGCCGTTAAGCTTGCGCCCCAAAAGCCTGTAAATCTTCGCCTCGCTCACGGGCGGCTGACTCCGACTGCCAACGCCAGGCCTGCTCCAGGTCGCTCCTAGTAAGAACTGCTGCCAGGCGCAGGTCAGCGAGGGTTCGGGCTACTTTAATGCTGCGCAGAACAGAACGGGTGCTGGTTTGCACCGGGATCACTTGATTAATCATGGAACTAAACGCTACAGGACCTAGACCAGAAGCCTGAATCAATTGATGCACGCCGAGGTCGCGATTGCAGGCCACACCAAATTGCTCGTTGCGCGGCTGAGCAAAAGCACGAGCCGCCAGTACTCGCGCCAACATGCGTTCAGTTTGCTGGGTGATGCTGCTCGATGCCAAATGTAAAAATATATCAGCACTGCCGCCTTCAGGTTCCGGCATGTTGAGGTGCAGATCGATACGGTCGAGGATCGGCCCGGATAAGCGCTGGCGGTAATGAACCAGGCGGCCGTTACCACACAAACACACTCGGCGCCGACTGCCGGCCCAGCCACATGGGCAGTTATTGCACGCCGCCACCAGGATGACTCCAGCCTTCCATACCGTCCGGCGCCGGGTCCGGGCAATGCGCACCTCGCCAGTCTCAAGGGGCTCGCGCAATGCTTCGAGCAAGTCACGGCGAAACTCCGGCAACTCATCGAGAAAGAGGACACCGCCGTGCGCAAGGGCCAATTCACCTGGGACCTCCGCACTGCCGATCACCGCCGCCGCACTCGCCTGATGGTGTGGCGCCCGGTATGGTGGACGTCCCGCTAGCAAAGCAGCAGGCAAACGCTGCATGCAGCCGCTATGAATGCGCATGGCTTCGATATGTGGCTGTCTTGCCAGATTCGGCAGAATGCTAGTTAGCCGCGCCGCGAGCATCGATTTACCGGTGCCAGGCGCACCGCGCATGAGCAGGCTGTGCATCCCTGTAGCAGCCGTAAGTGCAGCCAGTTCGAGCTGCGGGCTGAGCAGCATGTCATCAAAATTGACGCTGCAGGATGACGCGTCAGCAACCAAGGATGCGACTCCAGCCGGCGCGGCAGCTATCTCCACACCAAACAGCCAGTCCAAAACCTGACGCAGGGAGCCGCATGCACGGACTTTTAGTGGTGCGCCGTGGCCACCGCTCAGGCCGACGAGTACGCTGACCTCATGGAGGTTTTCCGGAGCGACGACCAGACCTTCCAAACCCGCTGCCAACGCCGCAATGGCAAATGAAACGATGCCTCGCACCGGCCTCAGTTCACCGCCTAGCCCCAGCTCTGCGGCAAATAGCCAGCGCGATGGATCGACTCCGAGTTGACCTTCGCACAAGAGCAAGGCAAGGGTCACGGCGACGGCCAGGTCAAATTGATTGCCATCCATCCGCACGTCGGCTGGGGTCAAGCTTATCACCAGACGCCGAGGCGGGATGCGGATGCCTAAGCCTTCAAGCGCCACCCGAGCCCGTTCTTTGCCGTCGCGGCAAACCTCGCTGACTGCGCCAAGTAGCTGCAGGCCGGCGAAGCCGCGGGTGAACCCGCACTCAAGCTGCATCAGCTGCGCCTCCATAGCCGTGCAGACTGCCGTATTAACGAGGGTTTGGCGCGATGTCGCGGCGCCTTGAGCAGCACATGCGGACGATTCTTCGGCGGTGGACACGGGGAGCCTCCTAAAGCTTGAAAGCCAACCTGCCAACAATCACCGGGCGTCGCGAGCGACATCAGGCCCCTGCTCCCGGACATCTGCCGCCCTCATTGCCGGCAGGCTCACCCTCATCTAAAAAAAGGCCTCGTAATAGGCGACGCTGCGGCTATTCTAGGGGTGTGTGATCATTACCCGGAAGCCCATGTCGGCTTGGAGTCGTTTAGCGCCTTATGTCATCTACCGCCACAGCCCAGTCCGCCTATCCCATTGACCTTTGCCGGCTTGATTTGGGCCAAAGAATCTATGCCGCTTTGGCCCAGCTGCTGCCCCCTGACCAACTGCCGAGCCTGCCCGCCGCAAGTATCGCCC
>Ga0315291_10009757_pt1 | contig 11768 bp, 11 predicted proteins | sample YL17G12_20_MG_FD_203070 | JGI IMG/M metagenome (GOLD analysis project Ga0315291, IMG submission 203070) | Sediment microbial communities from Yellowstone Lake, YNP, Wyoming, USA - YL17G12_20 | ecosystem: Environmental > Aquatic > Freshwater > Lake > Sediment | place: USA: Wyoming | collected...
TGCGGCACATCGTGGCCATGCGGACCCCGGAGCGGACCGATTGACCTTGCATTTCGCTCGTACGCCCTGGATTATCGGCCCTTGGGCGGGGGGGCCTTGACGAAAAGGCCGCACGTTTTATTACATGAACGCACCCGCGCCGCTGTTGCGCGTGGCGTAACGGCGCCCGGCGTGTGTTCACGCCCCCGGCCACGGCGCCCGGCGTGTGTTCACGCCCCCGTCAACGGCGCCCGGCGTGTGTTCACGCCGGGCTAAATAACGGCCGACCGGTTTTCGGGAACCGCGGCCGGCGCGGGGCGTCTAAGGGGGGTGGAACGGACCAGGGGCCGCCCCAGGGCGGCAAGGAGGTGGACCATGGCGTGCAGGAAAAGCAGCGGATGGGTGGGGGCGGCGGGGTTTGCGGCGATCGTCCTGGGGGGTGCGATCCTCCACACCGCCGGCGCCCAGGAGCAGGGCGCCGATGAATCGGTGATGAAGGTCCGCATCCAGCATGTGCCGGAGGTCCTCGCGCTCCTCAAGAACCTCACGGTGGACCCGCCGAGGACGCACAAGACGATGGTCGTCTTTCCGATCCGGTGGTCGGGGGAGCAGGCGGCGGGGTCGTGGGAGACGCTGGACGACGCCGTCGCCTCCGGACACCTCGTCATCCGCGAGAAGGGGGCGGGGACCGTCCCCGAGGTCCAGATGGAGAACACGGGCGACGCGTCGGCGTTCCTGATGAGCGGGGAGATCGTGAAGGGGGGCAAGCAGACGCGCGTCGTGCGCCTGGACAGCATTCTGGAACCGAAGCAGACGGTCGCCGTCGCCGTCTTTTGCATCGAGCAGAGCCGATGGGCGGGAGGGAAGGATTTCGAGAGTTCGAAGAACCTGGCGCCGGCGTCCATCCGGGACCAGATCAACCGCGGCGCCGCGCAGGGCGAGGTCTGGCACGCCGTCCGCAGCACCGGCGAAGCGGCCGGCGCCGCGAGCCCGACCCAGAGCCTCGATGAAATGCTCGAATCCGACGCCGTCCAGGAGAAGTACAAGGAAGCCCACAAGGACCTGGGCAAGTTCAGCCCGCCGGACACGATCGGCATCGCGGTCGGCGACCTGCGGACGGGACGAGTCGTCGGGATGGAACTGTTCGGGCGGCGCGACCTCTTCGAGCGGCTCCAGGAGAAACTGGTCGAAGGTTACGCCACCGACCTCGTCATCGCCGCGGGCGAGTGGGACGAAAAGACTGCCAAGCCCGTCACCGAAAAGGACGTCGAGGCGTTCCTCCAGCGGGCGCTCGCGGGCACGAGCCGATATGAGGACACGCCCGGGAGCGGTCGCGGCCTGGACCTGGAGAGCGGGACGCTGCGGGGCAAGGGGGTGGCGCTGGGCGGGTGCGTCATTCACCTTTCGATTCAGGACGTTCAGCCGACGCCGACGCCCGCGCGGCCGATCGTCGGCGACCCCAACCGCCCCGAGCCCGCGCCGCAATCCGGTCGCTGAACCGGCCGGGAGCCCATGGGAGACAACCGAGCGGTTCCATCACCCATCGCGCGGTGGCCTGGGAAGGCCACCGCGCTGACCATTAGCGTTGGCGGGCGTCGCGCCGGGCGCGCAGTTGCTTGAAGAACTCGTCGCGCGGGAAGTAGCGGCCCGGGCAGTGCGTGTCGCAGACGTCGCCGTGGCCGATGATGTGGTCGTCTCCGATCCGGTACCGCGCCGCCAGCCAGTCCACCAGCCGCACGAGCGCATCCATCTGGGCAGGCGTCGGAACGGACTTGTCGAAGTTGCCGACGAGGCAGATGCCCACGCCGACCTGGTTATACTCCTCGCGGTTCCAGACCTTCGTGTGGGCGCCGTATTTCTGTTTGACCCATCGCGGTCCGATCTCGACCGCCCCGTTGCCGCTGTTCGAACCGTTGCCGATGACGAAGTGATAGCCCAACTCGTCCCAGTGTCGTCCGTTGCGGTGCCAGTCGTCGAAGATGGCGGCCGACCCGTAGGCCGTCGCGCTGTGGTGGATGACGATCCACTGCCAGGGGCGCTCGGGGACGGTGGGCAGCCAACCGGGCTCGGCCGGCGGAGGAACTGCCACCTTGACGCGCGGCGGCGCAGCCGGCCGCGACGTCTTCGGCGCCTTCGGCGGCGCCGGCGGCGGCCGGACGGGGTTGTACCGGAACGGATCGCGCCGCGGAATGGCCGGCGTCCCGTCGAGGCGAGTCGAGGCGGGTTGACATCCGGCGGCAAGGAGCGCCATCGCGGCAGCGAAGGCGGCCAGACGAACGCGAGAAAGCCCTCTCACGCGAACACCCCTCTCAATCCGCTGCGGCCCCCGGCCCCAGACGCCGCACCACCTCGTTCCATGATGAGAGCCGCGCGGCCGGCACGGACCCCGTCTCCCCGGCCGGGCGGACGAGGAACGTTTCGGCGCGGGCCCGTTTCGCCGCCTGAACCAGGCGCTCGCCGGCCAGAACAGCGCCGACGACGTTCGGCCAGGTGCGCCCCAAAGGCCAGAGCGTATTCTCCTCCGTGCCGGGCTCGACCCAGAGGACGGGGCCCTCCGGAAGGTCGGCCTCTCCGATCCGCTCCCTCGCGGCCGCGTAGTCCGCCGCTTCGGCGGCGACAAGATAAACCACTCGCCGCCCCGACGCAAGGGTCTGGAGCGCGCGGCGCGCTTCGGCCGACGCCGGAGCCTCCTCGGCGCCAATCGGCACGACCGCCGCCGCGTCCATCCAGAGGACGGGCGTCTGGGTCGGCTCGACCCACGCCGACGCCCGCGCGCACAGCCCGACCTGGGGCAAAAGTTCCGAGACGAACACCTCGTAGGCGTGGCGTCCCGCCGTTTGGCCGCCCTGACGGACGCAGACCGCCAGCCCTTCCGGGTTGACCCACGCCGAGCCGACGTACCCGTCGTCGAAACGGAAGAAAAGGGCGAGGCTCCGCACCCGCCGGCCGCGAGCATCCTCCAGGACCGCCAGACCGCGCACGCGGTCCGGGCTCGGCGCCGCGAGAACGTCCAGCGCCGTCAGCCGCAGGTCGGCGGCCGGGCCGACCCGCTCCGCCAGGCCTCCCACGAGCAGCCAGCCGACGGCGGCCAGCATTCCGGCCGCCATCACCACGATGAACACCAGCGCCAGGTGCCGAAGCACGCCGACTCCTCCGCCGACCTGTGAGACCCCCCTGCTCTGTCGGACAACGGGGCGATCAGGCTTGCATGTTTCCGATGCTCCGCAGCCGCGCGACGCGATCCTCGATCAAGGGGTGGCTCGACCAGAGGCTCGAGCGCGTCCGCCGGCGCCCCGACGCCATCATCGGCTGGACGATGAACATGTGGGCGGTGGCGCGGCTGGCCTGGGGCATGGGCTCCGTGTCGGCGCCCAGGGCCTCGAGCGCCCGCGCCAGGCCTTCGGGGTAGCGCGTCATGCGGGCGGCGGAGGCGTCGGCGAGAAACTCGCGCTGGCGCGACGAGGCCAGTTGAATCAGTTGCGCGAGCACCGGCGCGATGATTGCCAGGAGAATGGCCACCAGGAGAATCACGAGCATGACGATCCCCCCGCCGTCCCGGCCGCTCGAACGCCGCCGGCCGCGACCGCCCCAGAAAAGCGACCGCAGGCCGATGTCGGCCAGCAGCACGACCGTGCCCACGAGCACCGCCATGAGGGTCATGAAGCGGATGTCGAAATTTTGGACGTGCGAGAGTTCGTGGGCGAGGACACCCTGGAGTTCATCGCGGCCCAGGCGCTCCCTGAGGCCGCGCGTGACGGCCACGGCCGCGTGCTGCGGATCGCGCCCTGTGGCGAAGGCGTTCATGGCCGGCGTCTCGAGGAGGTAGAGTTTGGGGATAGGCAGGCCGGAGGCGATAGAGAGTTCCTCGACGATGTTATAGAGTTGCGGGTCGTCCTCTTTGGCGATGGGCCTTGCGCCGCTCATCGCGAGGACCGCGCCCGGCCCGGCATAGTAGCCGATGAGCGCCATCACGAGGGAGACGCTCAGGGCCAGGATGATGCTGGGGATAGCGGCGCCCACGTCGCGGAAGAGGGCCCATCCGAGGACACCCCCCAGCACGCAGATAAAGAGGACAAAGAAAACCACCAGCAGAACGCTGTTGCGTTTGTTTTGGGCGACGAGCGATTCGAATCGCGCCATGGCGAACGCCTTTCTCCCGAGCCCGCGCCGTGCGCCAGCGACGAGAGCATATCACAATCGCCCGTGCTCGTAAACCGTCTCGTACAGGGCGACGATGTTCGCGGTCGGCGAAACGGTCTGAAGGTTGTGGCACGGGGCGCAGATCCACCGGGCCGGCCAGGCGAAGATGCGAATGTTGTCCAGCACCTCGCGCCGCACGTCGTCCGGCGTCCCGAAGGAGAGCGTCTGCTGGTTGTCCACGGCCCCGTGGAAGACGAGGCGCTTCCCGAAGTCGCGCACGAGGCCCTCGCGCTCCATGCCCGGGCATCGCCACTGGATGGGGTTGAGGATTTCGATGCCCGTCACGTCCAGGAGGTCGGGGATTGCCTCGCGCGCCGCCCCGTCCGTGTGATAGAAAATGTGAATGCCGTAACTTCGCGCCAGGTCGGCCATGCGTTTCTGGTTCGGCAGGATGAATCGGCGGATCTGCGGCAGGCCCATCAGGAGGCCCGCCTGGCCCCCCAGGTCCTCCGCCACGTACGTCAGGTCCGCCTTGCCGCGGGCGATCTCGAACATCCGCTCGTTCAGCCGATAGTGGTAATCGAAGAGATGCCCGAGGACGGCGTCGGCGATCTCGAGCTCGACCAACAGGTCCATCATCGCCTGCTCCATGCCGCGCATCTGGCAGTAGCCCAGGAACGGCTCGTACGAGCCGCAACGCACGGCCCGCCGCCCGGACAGCCGGCCCACCGCCGCCCGCATCGCGTCGAAATCGTGGTCGTCGGCGTTCGGCCAGCGAAAGGCGTGGACCTCCTCGGGCGTCCGCACATGGGCCAGGGGATGGTTGACCGGCTCCCAGTAGGCGCCGCCGGCGTATTCGACGGTGCGGTGCCGGACGCCCCAGATGTCGGCCTCGGGGTCGTCGGGATGGCGGTGGACGGTGCGCGGGGCGCCCACGCCGTCCACGCCGTCAATGTTCAGCCGGTCGTAGAGCGCATCGCGGTCGGCGCAGCCGAGGTCGCGGAGGAGGCGGTCGGTGACCTCCGCGGTGGCCCAGTAGTCGGTGGGAACCCGGTCCGGCCGCTCGCCGGCCAGAAGGGCGAGCCAGCGGTCGCGCGGCGTCATAGGCATGGCAAACTCCGGTGGCTGGGGCGAAAATTAGTGCTTTGCTCGGGTGGCGGCCCCGCCGCGCGGTTTCAAAGACAGCGCCTAGAACTTCACCTTCGGCGCCTCGCGGGCGGCGGGCTCCTCGAGCTGGAAGAACTCGGCCGGTTTGAATCCAAACGTCCCCGCCACGAGGTTCGTCGGGAACACCTGCTGGGCCGTGTTGAACGACTGGACGTTCTCGTTGTAATACTGGCGGGCGAAGCCGATCTTGTTCTCCGTCGAGGCCAGTTCCTCCTGGAGCGCGAGGAAGTTCTCGTTGGCCTTCAGGTTCGGATAGGCCTCCGAGAGGGCGAAGAGTTGCCGGAGGGCCCCCGTGATCATGTTCTCGGCCTGGGCCTGCTCGCCGACGGTCTTGGCGTCGATGCCGGCCTGGCGGGCCTTGATGACGTTCTCGAGCGTCCCCTTTTCGTGGGCGGCGTAGCCCTTGACGGTTTCCACAAGGTTGGGGATGAGGTCGTATCGGCGCTTCAGTTGGACATCAATCTGGCTCCAGGCGTTTTTGACCTGGTTCCGCAGGCGCACCAGGCCGTTGTACGCCGCAATCAGCCAGATGACGACGCCCAGGACGATCGCGCCGAAGACAAGCAGTACGACAAGGACCATGCCGCCGAGGACCATGTCCGGCTCCTTTCGCTAAGGTATCGGTGGGCCGATTATAGCGCCCCCGCGCGTGCAGGTCAACGCCGCGTCCGGCCCGCCCTTCTCCTCTTAAACGCCCGCCGCCCACCTTCTATTCACCGCACGATCCTCGCCGCCGCACAGCACGCGACGGCCCAGGCGAAGGTGGTCGGCTGCACAGTCAATAAACTCCCGAAACGGAGAGGAACGCGCTCGCCTTCGGCTCGCGGCTAAACGCGCCTGCTCGCGCGGCGCGAGGCGGCGGCGATTGCGTTCACGGCCCTTTGACGTCGAGGCACTTCATTTGGCGCTGGTCGCGGACGACGAGGCGCCCATTGGAGAGCGCCATCGGGCCCCAGATTTCCTTTCCGCCGAGCACGCCCGGCGCGACGGCGAGTTCCTTGTAGCCGTCGGGCGAGGGCGAGAGGATCCGCAGGTCGCCCGTCGCGCCGTCCATGCTGTAGAACAGGCCGTCGCCCGTGAGGACGAAACCGCCCTTGTCGAGGTTCGGGTCGCGCCGGGTCTGCCATTTGATGGCGCCGTCCAGGCCGAAGCACACCAGGCCGTCCGCCTTGTCGTTGGTGTTGCAGAGGGCGTAGGCGCACTGGCCGACGAGGATCGGCTGGTGGATGTGCGAGCCGATGCCGTCGAACCGGTGGATTCCCTCGGCGGCGAAGTCGCTGCCCGTTCGGCGGACGCGGATGATCTCGGAGTCGGCGTTGTAGCCGCCCGTCAGAAAGAACCGCCCGTCGCCGACCGCCATCGGGCCGGGGACGGGGATGCCACATTTATAGGGATAGGTCCACAGTACGCGTCCGTCGTCGGCGGCGACGCCGGCCGCCCCGCCCGTCGTCACGAGGACGATCTGCTCCACGCCGTCCACCGTCGCCGGCGCCGGCGAGGCGTAGGCCATGCCCCCGATGGGGCCCGAGCGCCACCTCTCCTGGCCCGTCTCCGGGTCCAGCGCCACCATGCCCACGGTCCTGGACTGCGGGGCAAGGATGACGAGGTCCTTATAGAGGAGCGGCGACTGGGCGACGGCCCAGTTCGGCAACTTGCCGCCGTACTCCTGGAGCAGGTTCTTCGCCCAGATCGGCTTGTGCGTCGCCCGGTCCACGCCCACCACGTGGCCGTACACCCCCACCGTCACGATCGTCTTGGCGCCGACGGCCGGGGTCGAGCGCGAGCCGTTGTGGTCCACCTTGCCCGGCGCATCGTAGCCGACCGTCCACTCCTCCGTGCCGGTCTCCAGGTCGAGGCAGCGCAGGATTTCCTTCTGGTTATCCACGCGGTCCAGGAGGTACACCTTGCCGTCGCGCACGGCCGCGCCGCCGTAGCCCGGCCCGACATCAACTCTCCAGAGCATCTTGGGCCCGCCTTCGGGCCAGGCGCGGAGGAGGCCCTTCTCGGCGCTCGTCGCGTCGCGGTTGGGCCCGAGGAACTGGGGCCAGTCGTCGGCCAGCAGAGGCGCCGCGGCCGAGGCCGACACCATCGCCACCCACACCACCGCCAGTCCAGTGCGCAGCAATCCGGTCGTCGTCACGTCAGGTCTCTTTCCTCAAGGCCGGCCCCCGCCGGCGGTTCATTTCGTTTCGGCGGGCGGGCCCGCGCCGTCGCCCGGCGGGCGGTGCGCGATCCGCTGTTCCACCTGTTGAAGGACGCTCATGACGAGGAAGACGGCGGCGGTGGCGACCACGGCCAGGAAATACCGCCCGAGCCCCGCCGACACGCCGATCGCGCCCATGACCCAGAGTCCGACGGCCGTCGTCAGCCCGCGCACCAGGTCGCCCTGGCGGAAGATGACGCCGCCCGCGATGAACCCCGTCCCGATGAGCATCCCCTGGACGACGCGGATCGGGTCGCCCATCTCCATGTCGAGCGTCACGAGCGTAAAGAGGCACGCCCCGAGGGCCAGCAGCATGTGCGTCCTGAGGCCGGCGGCTTTGTCGCGGGCCTCCCGCTGCCAGCCGACGAGCGCCCCGCACGCGCCCGCCAGCGTCAGACGCAGGACAGGGACGGCGTAGGCGTTCCAGCACTCGTTCCACACGCGCCAGAGGTCGGAGGCGTCCATACGGTCGGACTCCCGGGTGCTCAGGATTCCGGGCATCATCTTACGCGCCGGTCGGCGCGGGGACAAGCGCTTTCGCCCTTGCGGCGGCGGGGCCGCCGGCGCATGATAGAAGGAAGCCGGGCTCACGTCGGAATCCGCTCGAAAGGGAAAAACCATGAACGCCCGACCGGGTGCGGTTTGGCGGCCCGTCGCGTGGGGTATGGCGCTCGGGGCCGTCCTCGCCGCCGCCGGATGCGACCGCCGCGCCGCGGCCCCAGGGCCCGCCGCTGCCCCCGCGCCGCGCGCCGAGACGCCGGCGGCGATGCACCTGACGAGCCCGGCGTTCCGCGACGGCGAGCGCCTGCCGGCCAAATACACCGGCGACGGGGCGGACCTCTCGCCGCCGCTCGCCTGGACGGACCCGCCGGCGGGGACGAAGGCGCTGGCCCTGGTGTGCGACGACCTCGACGCCCCGCGCGGCACGTGGAACCACTGGGTCCTCTGGAACCTGCCGCCCGACCGCCGCACGCTCGCCGAGGGCGTGCCCAAGGTCGGCGAGCCGCCCGGCCTCGGCGGCGCGCGGCAGGGGAGCAACAGTTGGCCTCGCCTGGGCTGGGGCGGCCCGACGCCGCCGCCCGGCACGGGCGTCCACCGCTACGTCTTCACGCTGTATGCGCTCGACCGGCCGCTGGACCTGGAGGCGGGAGCGACGCGAAGCGCGCTCGTGGCCGCCCTGGAAGGCCGCATCCTCGCCCGGGCCGCAATCACAGGGACGTATAGCCATTAGTTACGGAGACCGACCATGGCGATGACGCTCACCAGCCCCGCCTTTCGCGACGGCGAGCGCGTGCCGAAACGGTACACCGGCGAAGGCCAGGACCTCTCGCCGCCGCTGGAGTGGTCCGACCCGCCGGAGGGAGCGAAGGCGCTGGCCGTGATTTGCGACGACCCGGACGCGCCGCGCGGCACGTGGGACCACTGGCTCCTCTGGAACCTGCCGCCGACCTTGCGGAAACTGCCCGAGGGGGCGCCGGCGAGGGAGCGCCTGGCGGACCTCGGCGGGGCGGTCCAGGGAAACAATTCCTGGCCGAAGATCGGCTACGGCGGTCCGATGCCGCCGCCGGGCCACGGCACGCACCATTACCACTTCGTCCTGTATGCGCTGGACGCGGGGCTGGACCTCGCGCCGGGGGCGAACAAGGCCGCACTCCAAAAGGCCATGAAAGGCCACGTCCTCGCCGAAGCGCGCCTGGTCGGGACCTACAGCCGGTAAGAACCGAATGGAGCGCGGCGGGCAGGCCCGCCGGGCATTCTCTCTCACCAACCGGCGGCCTCGGACTACAGCACGCTCAGGTACTTCTTCAACTCGTAGCCGTGGACCTGGATGCGGTAGTCGTTCCACTCGATGCGTTTGTTCTCGATGAACTTCTCGAAGATGTGGTCCCCCAGGGCCTTGCGCACAAGGTCGCTCTTTTCCATCTCGGCGATGGCCTCCGAGAGGCTGCCCGGAAGGCTCTCGATGCCGCGCTTCCGCCGCTCCGCCTCGCTCATCTCGTAGATATCCGCCTCGACGGGGTCGCGCAACTTATAGCCCTTCTCGATGCCCTCGAGGCCCGCATGGAGCATCACGGCAAACGCGAGGTACGGGTTGCACGCGGGGTCCGGCGCGCGGAACTCGATGCGCGTCGCCTCTTCCTTGCCGGGCTTGTACATCGGGACGCGGATCATCGCGCTTCGGTTCCGCCGCGCCCACGTGATATAGACAGGGGCCTCGTAGCCCGGCACGAGGCGCTTGTAGGAATTGACCCACTGGGCGCAGACGCCGATGATCTCCCGCGCGTGGTGGATGATCCCCGCCACGTACCCGCGCGCCACCTTTGACAGGTACATCTCGTCCTTCGGGTCGAAGAAGGCGTTGCGCGGCCCCTTGAAAAGGCTCTGGTGCGTGTGCATGCCGGAACCGTTCTGGCCGAAGAGGGGCTTGGGCATGAACGTCGCGTGCACGCCGTGCTGGAGCGCCACTTCTTTGACCACCAGCCGATAGGTCATCATGGCGTCGGCCATCGTCAGGGCATCGGAGTAGCGCAGGTCAATCTCGTGCTGGCTCGGGGCGACTTCGTGGTGGCTGTACTCGACCGGGATGCCCATCGCCTCGAGGATCTGGACGCTCTGGCTGCGCAAGTCGCTGGCGACGTCGAGCGGCGTCAGGTCGAAGTAGCCGCCCGAGTCGAGCGTCTCGGTCGAGTCGGAGGACTTGAAGTAGAAATACTCGGCCTCCGGGCCGACGTTCATCGTGTAGCCGTGCTTCGCCGCCCGCGCGATCGCCCGCTTCAGCGCGTTCCGCGGGCAGCCGACGTACGCCTCGCCCTCGGGCGTCAGCACGTCGCAGAACATCCGCGCCACCGGCGCCGCCTGCGGCCGCCACGGCAGCAGGACGAACGTCGCCGGGTCCGGCTTGGCGATCATGTCGCTCTCGTCTATCCGCGCAAAGCCGTGGATGCTCGACCCGTCGAACCCCATCCCCTCCTCCAGGGCCTTCTCGAGTTCGTCAATCATGATCGCGAAACTCTTCAGGTTCCCCAGGAGGTCCGTGAACCAGAGGTGGATGAACCGGACCTTTTCGTCGCGGGCGCGCTTCAGGACCTCTTCGGTCGGGTTCGGCTTGGCGGATGTGCGTTTGGCCATCGGATTCCCCTTTTGCGTGAAAGTTTGCGGTTGAGAATCGGCGTCGCCGTCACCCATTGTCGCCGCCGGCGGCCGAACCGTCAACCACATTCGCCTCAGCACGCCGGCGCAAATGCCGTGCCGGAATTCTATTGGTTACTCACCCATTCCCACGGCATAATGCCGGCGGCGGCTCACCTTTTGCGAAAGGGATGACCATGGCCGAGCCCGCTGTTCAAAAGAGCCCCTGGACCCATCGGTTCTTTATGTTCTTTTTCAGCCTGGTGCTTGGGCTGCTCCTGATGTGGCTCATGAGCCGCGTGATTGACCAGGTTGGAGAATGGCCCGGCCCATCCTACGATAAACTAGAGCAGGCCCACCTGGACCCCGCCCTGGTCGAGACAGCAATCCGACTGCGGAAAGAAGGGGCCGACCTGCACCGCCGGATTGAGGAACGGCGTGCCCAGCAGGCGCGTCTGCGGGATAGCACCGACAACTCGCAGCGCACGATGAACCAACTCCTGGAACTCCACCGCCTGAGCCTCGAAAAAAACGTCACCCCTACGGCCGAAGAACAGCAGGCTTTGGCCGAGGCCGAGCGGCTGTTCCTGACGAACCAAGCCGAGTACCAGCGCCTGAACGAAGAACTCGCACAACTCGAAGCCGAGGTCCGCACGCTCGACGAGAATATCGAGGCACACGAGAAGGTCTTGGACGAGGCCCGCGAGCCCATCCGCAAGGAGCACGTGCGGCTCCTCCGGCGCCACGAGGCCAAGGTGGGCGCTGTCAAACTGGCCGTCCTCATGCCGCTGATGGCAGTCGCCCTGGCCCTCTTCATCAAGAAGCGCTCGGGACCCTACGCCCTGCCCGTGTACGCCTTCGGCCTGGCGGTGCTGGCCGAGGTGCTTCTGGTGATCCACGAGCACTTCCACACAGGTTACTTCATTTACGTCCTGCTCCTGGCGGCCATCGCGGTGGTGGTGCGGGCGATCGTTTACCTGGTGAAGGTCATGCGGTCGCCGAGCGCGGCGTGGCGATTGGCCCGGTATCGGCAGGCGTACGCCACCTTCCTGTGCCCGATCTGCGGGTTCCCCATCCGGCGGGGGCCGATGAAGTTCATGGTCTGGACGCGGCGGAGCCTCAAGGAACCGCCGGCGCCGACCACGCTGCC